>Ga0126370_10000615_pt1 | contig 15122 bp, 22 predicted proteins | sample PanSoiMetaPlot_3_FD_92586 | JGI IMG/M metagenome (GOLD analysis project Ga0126370, IMG submission 92586) | Tropical forest soil microbial communities from Panama - MetaG Plot_3 | ecosystem: Environmental > Terrestrial > Soil > Tropical forest > Bulk soil | place: Panama | collected 2016-02-17 | reverse complement strand
GGGTGCTTATTGGTATTGCCGTCCTGCACCGCCCAGGTAATGGCGGCTTCGATGGAGGGGAACAGGTGCTGACTCGTCCACCGGTCAGATGTGGACTGGCCGGTGGGGTCTTCCCAGGTGATGGTGAACTCATTCATCGGTAGTCCTCCGGGGGCAGCACGGCCCAGCCGAAGCTGTGCCAGCGGGCCACCGTGGGTGGCTTGAGGCCCTTGAGTCGGATGGTGAAGGTGGGCTTGTCTTTGCGACCGCTCACATAGGGGAACACGATGGTGGTGTTGATCAGCGTGGAGTCGGACTCGGTCGCGGGACGGCACAGGTCGTAGCGCAGCATGTCGAGGGGGAAGTCACGCTTGCCCTCGACGGTGAACTCGATGGAGTTCTGCGCCGCCTCGATCAGCTTGTCCTTCTGTCGTTGGGTGAGTTTGGTGGTCATGGTTACTTGCTTTCTTGTTTGTAGGGATGGTGGTAGCTGTCGTAGCTGGAGGGGCACTTGATGCCAGTGCCCCGGTAGTTACCGAAGGGGACATGGACCCAGTAGTCGTCAGCCTGGTACTCGATGTCTTCGCCGCAGTGAATGCACCAGGACATCACGCCTCCACCTCCTGCTTGCCCAGGATGCGGTCGACGGCCTTGCTGGCGAGGTTGGCAGCCTCAAAGATGAGGCCCTTGTCCTGCTTGAGAGCCTGGAGCCAGTGGGCGATGTAGGCGGCGCTGTTGTCGAGGTGGGCCTCCTGGGGGATGCCAGCATGGCCGCAGAGAAATGCACTGCCGATCTCAGCTACCAACTCCTCAAACGAGTACACCTTGTCCCCGAAGGCCCCGAAGGTGCCCTTCTTGATGCCCTCACGGGCCTCACGGCTGTCGTGGCCGGTGCTGTGGACTAGCTCGTGGTAGAGCGTGCTGTACAGGCCCGCAGGCGAGGTGAACTGCGCCCTGGTGGGCATCTGCACATGGTCCGCAGCAGGCCGGTAGAACGCCTGGTTGCCACCCCAGCCCAGCGAGGGGCCAGAGGCCAGGTAGTCGGCCACGAGGGCCTCAGCGGCCTCGATGGGGTCGACATCCTGGGCAGGAGCCTCCACCTGGGGCAGGCGGGCATCCTCAGCCCAGTCAGCCTGCTCCTGGTTGAACACCGTGAACTGGATCAGTTTGCGATAGCCCTTGGTCTCTTCCTCGCCATCCTCATTGGTGACCACATTGCCGGCGTCGTCCTTGACCTTGAAGGCACCGCTGACGGTGCGGTTGATGGTGACGCCCTTCTCGCCCCCACGGACCTGGCCCCCGCGCTCCTTGATCTGGCGGTAGGTGCCCCAGTACTTGGAGGTGTAGCCCTTGCTCAGGGCGGTCAGCCACAGCACCAGGACATTGGTGCCGCCGTACTGCTTGAGCGTGGACAGCGAGGTGGGCATGTCGCCACCTGTGGGGTCGTTGACCCAGTCCTTGTGCCAGGCGACTACGCCGCGCTCCAGAGCCTCGATGATGTAATCGACGGTGTCCTGGTGAGCGTCGCGTGCAGGCTTATCGGTGGTCCGACCACGGTGGGCCGGCTTGCGGGTTTTGGTGGTAGTGGTGCGTGCCATGAGTCCAGTATACATAAGTGAGCAGTCGCATGTGGTCAGTTTCTGGGATTTCTTTGGCGACTCTTGGAGTTGTTGTCACGGGGGTTGCCGATGTGCCAGCAGTCGCAGAAGCCACATCGGTCCCGGAACGCATGCGCGAGCGAGCCGCGACGGCGCATGGCCCTCGCGGCTTGCTGTGCGGCCTCTTTGGTGGCGAACTGCCTTTTTCCGGTTGGGCAGTCAGATCCCGGTGTTGCCATTGTTCGCCTGGAAGTGGTGACCCACTACCTCTCCGATGGCGTCCCACACCGCGTCCCCGATGGTGTCAGGCCGGCACAGGTGAGGGTAGCTGTAGCGACGGTCACGCTGGCCCTTGCTGTTGATGATGAATCCCTCCACCTTGATCATGGGCTTGTCCTCACCTGGGAGGATGGTGACCTCGATGTGGTCAGCATGCGCCCGCTGGCGGGGAGTGCTGTAGGTATGGCACTCAGGCCCGTAGTAGGGGGCATCCCAGTCCCACCGGTAGGTGATGGAAGCCGGGGGCAGGAGGTTGTCGCTCATTTCTCCACCAGCCGTCCGGTGAGGGCGTTGCGGACCTCGCCGCATCGCGTGCATGTGGTGGTGCTATTGCGCCAGTCGTCCTTGTCCTGGGGGTCAGGCTTGGAGTCGTGCTGGAATGGGGGGCAGGTAGCCATCAGTCGAGAGCCTTTCGGTTCTTGCGGCAGGCCAGCTTGCTGGCGAGCCTCTTGCGGTTGGGGATGGTGCTGGCCCGAAGCGTGACCCGTGGGTTCATGTTCTTCGGGCGAGCAGCCTTGGTGGTAGTGGTAGTGCGTGCCATGAGTCGAGTATATCAGAGTGAGCGGTTGTATGCGTCGATTTCCTCCTGCGCCTGGGTGTAGTCGCGGATGACCTCGATCTTCTGATACCAGTCGACCCAGCGGTTGACCTGATGCAGGCCATCCTCACGGGCCTCCAGGCGGGCCAGGCGGGGCCTGGCGCTGTTGGTACGGGACTCGTCGTACATGACCGCGTCGTAGGTGACGCGGCCACCAGGCAGGCGGAAAATGCCCTCGTGCCCGATGAGGTCGACGGCCTCGACGGTACGAGCCGCCTTGACCTGGGCCTGGTGGCGCGGGATACGCCCGGACGAGGTGAGCTTGAGCTTCTTGCCACAGACACGGCAGACGCCCCGGTTCATCCAGGAGGCCCCGCCCTGGGAGCCTCCCTGATGCTCGCCGGCACCGCCACACGAGCCGCTCATCACGCCACCCAGCCCTTGTTCTTGGCAGCCTGGCGGATTAGGCGAGCGCCCAGCGAGGTCTTGCTGATGACCGAGACACTCTCGTCCTCGCGGTGCAGGACACGGGCGTCCTTGTACTCCTCCGCGTAGCCGCCCGCCCACCAGTCACCAGTGGACTCGGGCGTGAGGAACAGCTTGGTGCGGCCCTCCTCGACAGCGAGGCGGTTGACCTCGTGGATCACGTCCAGCCACTCGCCTGGGCCGATGTGGTTGCCCTGGGCGTCGAACGCCTTGGCGTTGGACCGGAAGTGAGCGGACTTGGGCGGGATGGCGTCGTCAGGCCCGTAGGCGATGGCCCGCAGCACCAGGACGCGACCGTTGGTCATGGGGTCACGCTCCTCGTAGGTGAAGACCTCCAGCGGGCGCTCCACGATGGGGTCGCCAGGCCAGGTGGACTCGTAGATCCGGTGGCGGATCTCCTCAGCCCACTTCCTGCGGCCCTCGATCACGATCTCGGGGCAGGGGTCGATCAGCGCAGCCCGCGAGTCCACGAAGTACTGGAGCGCATCGGCGGTGCTGCGAGCGTCGACATCAGCGAGGACGACGCCGTCCTGGTCGATGATGTTGACGTGGAGAATGGGGTGGTACGTCATGTCAGCCTTTCGGTTGTGTGGTAGCGGGATCAGTGTATCAGAGTGCAGCGAGGGTTGGCAGGTCAGTGCGAGCATTCGCCTGCGCCCGCTCGGCGGCGGCGATCAGGTCGGACATGCTCAGGTCATTGGTGAAGCGCTTGCCCACCTTGACCTCGACGGCCAGGTACTCCTGGGCCAGCGAGGGGTTGTTCTGGGCAGCGATGATCAGGTCAGGCTTGCTGGCGAGGACGCAGAAGCAGCAGGACAAGCGAGACATGCCCTTGTCGTACGCCTCGTGGTAGCGCACGCCCGACGCCTTGATACGCGCCCAGACCTGCTCCTCAGTCCAGTTGAAGATGGGGAGCCAGCGGTCGACGTCACGCTTGCCGTTGCACGCCTTGGGATCCTTCTCCCAGGCGGCTTTCTTGGCCCTGGCGCTGGACTCCTGGGCGCGGATGCCCAGGCAGTTCAGGAAGCGAGCCTGGCGCTTGCTGTAGGTGCCATCTGCCTCGCGGATCCAGCCCGCCTTGTTGCGGACCTCATCGGTCAGCGAGGTGATGAGCTTCAGCACCTGGGCGGTCTTCTGATCAGAGGTACACCAGCGAGCAGCGCTCGACGGCCAGGGAGCGATGTCACGCCCCTTGGCGACGTTGGCCTCGTGGCGCTGCTCGACTTGCGTGAGCAGGTCGCCCTTCTCGCGGTACACGATCTCAAACCGCAGGCCGTAATGCTCAGCCTGCTCACGAGCGAGGGCAGCGGTGCCCTCCCACTCGACGCGGCCCAGGTCGCAGTGAACGACCACGAAGCGATCCCGGCTCACGCCCTGGGCGTCAGCGAGTTCCACGAGGTAGTCGAGCATGGCCTGCGAGTCCTTGCCCGCGCTGCTGTTGACCAGGATGCGGTCGTAACCGCTCAGGTCAGGGGTGTCGGTAGCCATGACCCCAAGATACAGGCCAGTGACATGTGAGCGGCAACATTCGCATGTGTCATGCGTCACATGCTCGAGTGAGCAGTCGCCTGCCACCTCCTACGTGGATGCCCTGAGAGGCCCCTAGAATGCCCCAGGAGGCCCGCACCCCCTGTTTTGGGGCAACCACCCACGCGAGAGGCGTACAGAGCCTCCTGGGGCAAATGGAGGTCGTGAGCAGGGCCGAGAAACCCTTACAAGACAAGGGCGAATGGCCTGTTTGGCAGGTACACAAACATGCTCGCACTCACATGTCATCCCATGTCTCTCATGCCCCTCCACGAGGCCCACGAAGATATTTCTGAAAGATTCCTGAAATCGACAGGTATCTGCTCGCACTCGCCTGCCGACCTGTATAGTGGAGTCATGGCAAACGACCTGACCACACAGACGCCAGTCGAGATCGACCGGTTCCTCTCCGAGAACTACCAGGAGCAAGTCAAGCTCCAGTTCCGCATCGCCTCTGACGCCCGCCACCTGGAGCGCGTCAAGAACAGCAAGTGGGGCACCCCCCGCGAGATCGAGGCCACCGCCGCCACCCTGGAGAGCAATCGCCAGGCCCTGCGTGCGCTCATCGCCGCCACCGCCCCCTATCAGCTTGAGTTCAGCCGTCGCGGTGGCTGGCACCGGTACTTCCTGGTGACCAACGCCAACGGGCATGTGCATCGTGAGATGAACTGCACGACGTGCTTCCGCACCACCCAGTACTCCTGGCTGGTCGACCTGGCTGACTGTGTCGAGGACGACATGATCGAGGAGTGGGGAGAGAGGGCCTGCACTGTCTGCTTTCCCACCGCACCGGTCAACCCCAACTACAACCGGCCCGCCCGCATCGACCGTGAGGCCCGTGAGGCTCGTGCCACTGAGGCCGCTGCCCGCCAGGCTGCCAAGGATGCCAAGGGCATCGTGGACATTGATGGCTCGCCCCTCAAAGACGCCCACGGCTACACGCTCAAGACCAAGGTGGCCGCTCGCAACGAACTGAGTGGGGCCATCGAGAACGTCTGCTACGGCTACGGCCCGGAGTACGAGGCCCTGGTGCGCCGCCTGGTGCCGGCACTGGAGGCCGCTGGGGTCGACTGGCTCAAGGCCGCGACCAACAAGGTCAACAAGGTCCGCAAGGAGGCTGCCAAGCCGAACCCCTACGCCCAGCACCTGACCGCTGAGCAGGTCGCTGACTCTGCCGCCAAGGTGCAGGCCGGTCTGGCCCGCGCTGAGGCCCTCCTGAAGGAGGTGGTCGCCTGAAATCCTCCTGAACCCGCATGCATGTGCCCCTACATGCATGCGGGTTGCTGTACCATGGCCCTGCTACCACAACCTGACTGAGAGGCTCCGATGTATCCCAACACCCCTACCACCTACAAACTCCCCTTCGATGACACTGTGCGAATCGGCTCCAAGTGTCAGTTCGTCCTGGTCCGCATCCCCAACATCGGGGACGACCCCAAGCCGTTCGTGGTGCGCCGGTCCAACGACCGGGCCACCCTGGTCAAGATCTACGACCCGGCCACTGACTACATCATCGACCAGGCGCGTGGGTTCGTGACCTACCACTTCAACGGTCACCAGGAGACCTACGACGGCATCGAGGGCCGCTACCTCTACAGCCCTCCCCCCTTCGTGGTCTACCGGCCAGGGACGAGTGCGTCATGACCTACTGGACCCCACCGCCCACCTGTGAGCCGTGCCGGGGCACTGGCACCATCACCCTGGAAGATGACCAGGGCTTCCCCGTCGAGCAACGCAAGTGCGAGTACTGCCATGGCTCTGGCACCGGCCAGTGGATGGCCGTCAAGCGCGAGCAGAGGCTGCACTGGTTCACCAAGAGGCGCAAGATCATCGCCGCCCTGGCCGTGGTGCTGCTGCTCTCTGGCAACCTGTGGCCCTCCATTGATGGTGACGGTGGCTCTGACTTCGCCGCCTACATGTTCGTGCTGCACCTGGCCCTGTTCCTGGCCCTGGCCTTCGCCTGGGCTGCCTCGCCCCCGCGCCGCCAGGTGGACCCTGACCATCCCCGCCACCATGCGCCTGGGTTCAGTGACGATGGCCGCGAGGCTCGTGCCCTGGGCCTGTTCGGGGCTGCCCTGGGGCTGCGCTCCATGTGGGACAACAGGCGACGCTGATGGCCTCCTACCCCTACGACGACTGCGGGTCAGGCTGGCCCAGGGATTTCCCTGAGTATCAGATGCTGACCCAGGAGGGTGACATCGCCGTGCATCGCATGGTCACGCTCGTGGTCACCGACATGCGCCTGGGCCGCGTGCGCCGCCTGGAGCTAGAGGCCAAGCTGAAGCTGGGCGTGGCCTGGGTGCGCGAGTGCGGCCACGAGGAGGTCACCGACACTGGCCCCCAGGACGACATCGAGGACGCTGTCAACCGGGTCTGCCTCCACCTGGGCTGGGACCGCCTCGATCCCTGGTGGCGGGCTGCCTGAGATGTACATGAGAATGCTCACGCTCGCCTGCGGTGGTCCGGTACCATGCTCCTCGTGACCCCGTTGGGACTCCGAGACTGGGGCTGCCCGTGTTTCTGGCTGAGGATTTTTTCTGAGAAGTTCCTAAAAAACGCACGAATCTGCTCGCACTCGCCTGTGAGCCGGTAAGGTGGAGACATGGCACGCACGTTCCCCAACAAATACGCCGCTGACTGCACCGAGTGTGGTGGGCGCGTCAACGTAGGTGAGGGCCTCACCCAGCGCGGTGACGGCAAATGGCTCACCGCTCACAAGGTCTGCCCCCAGCACGCCCCTGAGGCCCAGGTGGCCCCGGCTGGTACGCAGATCTCCTACCCGCCCACCGATGAGCAGGCCAACGCCATCAAGGTCTTCGCCACCTGGGAAGACCTCGTCCTCCAGGCCGGGGCCGGTGCTGGCAAGACCAGCACGCTCAAGTTCCTCGCCAACCACGCCCAGGCCAACGGTCGCCGGGGCCAGTATCTGGCCTACAACGCCAAGATCGTCAAGGAGGTGCGCGGTGACATGCCTGGCAACGTGGCCTGCAACACCATGCACTCCATCGCCTTCGCCGCCTGTGGCAAGGACTTCGCTGACCGCTTGCCCTCCAAGATGCCCCGTCAGCCCGCCCACGAGGTGGCTGCCATCCTGGGCATCCGCTCGCTCAACATCCCCGGCTTCGGCAAGCAGGAGGGCCGCACGCTGGCCGCAGGCTGGCTCGCCAGCAAGTGCCTGGGCATGGTCGACCGGTTCTGCCATACGCCCGCTCGTGAGATCGAGGCCAGCCACCTCGCCTTCATCGACGGCATCGATGCCATTGATGAGACCACCGGCCAGGCCCTCACGGTCAACAACCGCCGGGTGGCTGAGTACCTGCTCCCCTTCGCCCGCAAGGCTTGGGCCGACATGACCGATGTCGCCGGTCGCCTCCGGGTCACTCACGACAGCTATCTCAAGGCTTGGAGCCTGTCCGAGCCGGTCATCGATGTCGACTTCATCCTCCTCGATGAGGCCCAGGACGCCGATCCGGTCCAGGCTGAGGTGATCAAGTTCAACCGTGCCCGTGGGGTCCAGGTGGTCTGTGTCGGTGATGAGCAGCAGGTGCTGTACGAATGGCGCGGGGCCGTCAACGCCATGGCTGACTTTGAGGCCATGGGTGCCAAGGTCGCCTTCCTGAGCCAGTCGTTCCGGTTCGGGGACGCGGTGGCTGAGCAGGCCAACGGCCTCCTGGACCGCCTGGGTGCCCGCCTCCGGGTCAAGGGCTTCGGCAAGGTGGCCTCGACGGTTGGCCCGGTGGCTGACCCCGACGCCATCCTGTGCCGGTCCAACGCTGGCGCGGTGCGTGCCCTGATGGGTGCCATCGCCTCCGGTCGCCGGGTCCACCTCGTGGGTGGCACCGCCGAGATCGTGAGCTTTTGCAAGGCTGCTCAGAGGCTCCAGGGTGGGCAGACCACGCAGCACGCTGAGCTTGCCATGTTCTCCTCCTGGGCCGACGTGGTCCGCTACGTCGAGGAGGAGGAGCAGGGTGCTGATCTGAAACTCAATGTGAAACTGGTGGAGCAGTTCGGGGCTGAGGCCATCATCGAGGCCCTCGACAGCAACCAGGACGAGAGGGCCACCCAGGCTGCCTCGTGGGACGGCGTCGTGATCTCGACGGCTCACAAGAGCAAGGGCCTCCAGTGGGACTCGGTCCAGATCGGTCCTGACTTCGTGCCCCCCAAGCAGGGTGACCTCAGCCCTGCCGAACTCCGGTTGGCGTACGTGGCCGTGACCAGGGCCAAGTTCCAACTGGATCTCAGCCTGGCCCCGCACTTCGGGCTGGGCTGGACCCCGAAGGGGGGGTAGGATCTGAGCCAGCGTGCCAACCAGGCTCAGACTGCTGGGAGGGGCCGAGAGGCCCCTCCTGGCGCGTCCAGGGGCCTGTACGCACATGCGACGGGCAACAGTCCCATGTGGCCCCTGAGGGCCGTACAGAGGCTCCTGGGGGCCTCTGAAGGCATCGACGCTCAGGCATGAGAATGCTCGCCGGTACATGCCAGGCATGTGGTAAGGTGCAGCCATGGCACGCAACTGGGAAACCAACCCCCACCCCCTGTCCGGGGAATACCGGACCCTGTCCTCTGGCCGTCGCATCTGGATCGATGAGCGCGGTGTCGCCCACTTCGTCACCCCTGCTGGCAACCTGACCCACGGTCAGGAGTGGGACGACGACGCCGCCCAGGAGGAGGCAGCCCACGCTGACTTCCTGGCTGAGCAGGCCGCTGAGCGCTACTGGGAGGAGCGCGGCAACGACAGCTACATCGGCTCCCAGGAGGAGGCCCGCGAGCGCTACCTGGAGGGCCTGGCTGAGGCCCGCCGGGACGACGCGGAGGCCCGCGCTCAGTTCGATGACGACGCCCTGGGCCACTACGGACGGGATGACATCTGAAAAGTTCCTGAAAATGTCACAGGTGACTGCTCGCACTCACCTGTGGCCTGTACCTTGATGGTTGATGAGCCGCACCGCTACCACGACCCCCCAGGAGGGCACCATGTTCGTTTCCGGTTACCAGCACCACCGCACCAACTTCGCCAACCTCGACCTCATCGAGGCCAACCCTTACGGTGTCCACGACGCCATCAACGACCTGCACCGCCGTGCCGCCCGCCTGGCCCCCCGGTTCTACGAGGACACCGCCGACGCCGGTTGCACCAACCTTCGGCCCACCTCCGGTCGCCGTCAGCAGGTCTGGGACATGCTGGCTGAGGCCCTGGCCTGGAACATGATCTCCGACCACGCTGAACTGGTCGCCGCCGCCGTCGCCTGGCTGCGCGAGGGCCTGGAGGTCACGGCTGGGACTGACCACCAGTCCCCCGGCCAGGTCATCTTCGTGACCGCCTCCGATGGCCGCAAGGTGGTCTGGACCGACCGCATCCATCAGGTCTGCACCGCCTACAACGAGGCTGGCATCGCCTGGGCCACCTCCGGTGGCAAGGTCTGGCCTGCTGACTCGGCCTACGACGCCGAGTGCGAGCCGTGCGTCAAGGGCTTCGCCCACATCCACCCCGCCCCCCAGGCCCCCCTGTTTGAGGTGGTGGCTGAGGTCACCTACGACGAGGCCACCGACGCCCTGGTGCCCCAGGAGGAAGACGCCAGGGCCATCCTGGAGGCCGGGGACGGCATCCTCCGCTGCCCTGAGTGCGACACGTACTCCGGGCACTTCAGCCAGGACGAGGCCAACGAGACCGTGGTTCACAGCATCTGTGGCCGGGAGGGCAGCTTCGCCTCCTTCGTCCGGGGCACCAGGGCCTACGACGAAGCCGCCGGGGACGACGACTACAACGGGTACGGGGACGGGGATCCCGACGAGGGCTACGTCAGCCCGTCCTGGGGGGACGAGGGCCAGGGTGGGGAGGCCGACGAGGACGAGGCCCTGGGCATCGCGGCTCGCACGTTCGCCAACGCCCTGTCCACCCAAGCCTGGACCGACCTGGCCCCCCACCTGACCTGCCGGGAGGCTGAGGCTGCCGCCGAGTTCCTCCGGGCCGTCGACCAGGACGTCACCGCCATCCGGCTGCTGGAGGCCCACGGTGCCTCCGACGAGGAGGGTGATGCCCACTGGCAGGCATGACCCAGACCACAGCACCGCACAGCACCGCAGGAGCCGCCCCCAGGGCGGCTCTTGTACGTTGTGGGGCCATGGCACCCGAACCCGCCCCCAGGCCCGTACGCCGCCCCAGGAAGGCCCCTGAGCAGCCCCAGGAGGAGCCAGGCCCCGTGCCGGCAAATGACATCCCTGTAGTTGGCCTGCCCTTCCCGGTCAACCGCTACCGGGTCATGTTCTCGGACGGGGACGTGATCGACTTCCTGAGCTATGCCGATCACTCCGGGATCCGGGAGCAGATGCTCGACGCCCACTTCGGCAAACGCCCCAAGGACGACCGGGACAAGAGGATCGAGGGCATCGCCCACCTGGGCATGGTGTACGAGGTCAAGCCGCCCGCCGTGCCGTACGGAGGCCCAAGACCACAATCCCCGTAGGATCGCTCCACAGGGCCGCACAGGACCGCCTGAGGGCCTACAAGGGACATGGATGGGTTCGTGTTCATATGTGGGGGGTGAACGCCACACACGGCCTCTGAGGCCCCTCTCAGAGCATTTACGCTCAGGAGGGGTGCTGCAACCGGTGCAGCATGTCGGCATCGACCCCCGCGCCGGGCACCAGGCCGTGCGCCTCCTCCAGGTGTACCAGCAGGGCCACCCGCCACGCTCTCAGGGCATCGAGGTACGCCCCGTACGCCTGCTCCAACGCCTCATGCTCATGTGCCACGGCCCTTCATCCTGCCATCCGGCCCCAGGCCCCGGAAGACGTGAGTCCACCACCAGGCATGCATGCCATGGGCATAGGCACAGCAGCTACCAGGGCATGTGATCAACTCACCACATGGGCACAGGTGTTCTACGCCTGGAGGGCTAGCCACGAACAACCGTTCGGGCAGCACCGAACACCTGTACCCCATGCACCGAACAGGTGTACGCATGATGACGCATGCGAAACAGGGCCTCACAGCAGGCAGGGAGCAAAAACCCTTATGGCATAAGGGTTTTTCGCGTGGAGGGTGGAACATGCGTTCGCATGCGAACGAACAGCTGTTCGGGGCCATGGGAACATGTGTTCGTAGAAGACCCCCCCACCATCGAACGTATGTTCGGGTGAGGAGGGGGCCAGGAGGTACACATAGCTGGGGGTGGGGGAGCGGTTCATACCCTTTTATGCGAGCATTCGCATGCGTAGTGCGGTCGTATGCGGCTGTGTGGAAATGCGATGGGTAGTACCAGAAAGTGCTGCACGTTTTGGCTGCTCAGAGCCTGTTTCTGACCAGGAACCGCGAGTCCCGGAGGTACCAGTTTGACAAGATGACGGGCTAGAACTACCCTGGTAGTACCCCAAGGGGGGTAAGAGAGCCAGGAGGTGGCACCGTGCCAACCAAGCGCACACAGGTAGCTATAGAGGACGAACCAGGAGAGGAGACCGTGGCCGATCTGGATCTCGATGACGCTCCGGTGTCAGAGGATCTCGTTGTCAAGCTGTTGGAACTGGAAAGTGACCTGAAGAGGGGCGAGGAGGTCGTCAGTGCGGCGCTGTGGACTGAGGGCGACCTGCTCTTCGCGGCTCGGCTGACTGAGGCCCAGTACCGCAAGATCGCCCAGCAGACCCGTATCAGCAAGGACACCCTGCACGAGCGTGAACACCTGGCCCGTGTGTTCCCTCCAGAGCGGCGCAACCCCAAGGTGGCCTGGTCGATTCACAAGCAGTTGGCCCGTATCGACAAAGAGTCGGTGCAGGATCAACTGCTGCGTCAGCGGGACGACTGGACGACCGCCTCCATGCGGCGAGCCGTTCACAACTGGCTGGAGCGCAACGGGGACGGCAAGGGCACCCAGCAGGTACCGGCCTTCCGGGCCGGCATGTCGGTGGGTGGCATCAAGGTGACCGGACGGCGGGTGGCAGATCGGATCGAGATCTCTATTGAGGCCCCGTCCTCCGGTAAGCCCCAGACCACGGTGACCAAGAACAGCGTCACGCTGATCGCGGAACTGAACGAGAGGAAGCTGCGCTCGGCTTCGTGAGCTATCGAGGCTCCGGGTCACGCTGGGAGGCCAGCCTGAGGCCCGAAGATCTGGATCACGGTCTGGACTTCGGGCTTCAGATCCGTTATGCCCGCCAGGCCAAGGGCCTGAGCGGCTACTACCTGTCCGAACTGCTGGACGTATCCCCTCAGGCGTATTTCGGCTACGAGCATGGCCTACCGCCTGCGAAGCGGATCGCAGACCGCATCATCCCGCTCCTGGGGCAGTTCCTGGGCCTGGACGAGGACTGCTTGCGCTGGACGTGGGAGCAGGCCCAGGTGAGCAGGGCTTCCTGGGGACCGACCCCGCAAAGACGGGAGCGGCAACGAGAGCGACGGGAACAGGCCATGGCCCAGACAGAGGCCCGCCGGGTCCAGGTGGAGGAGCTATGGGCCGCTCGGCAGCGGGAGCGTCAGGGTTGGGCCGACGACTATCGCCGGCTGCTGCATCCCCTCGACGGTGGGCACATAAAGCGGCTGGCGGCGGGGTGGAAGGTTTCCCGTAAAGGGGCCAGTAGCCGGGTCTGGGGCCTGTTTGCGTACGGCTTCCTGGCCTCAGAAGAGCGCTTCGTGCAGCGGGAGGTGTGCAAGAAGGGACTGCATCCCCTCACTGGCGACAACGTGATCGGCCCGCAGCGGGCCTGTCGGACCTGTCGCCTCGCCAATGACCGGGCTTATGCCCGGTCGCTGCGGGGGCGTGTCCTGGAGAAGGGTGATGAGCGTCATGGCACCCGCACCGGGGCCGTGGGGTACCGCTGCCCATGCAGCCGGTGTGCGCTATGGCGGCGTCAGGAGCGGGTCAGACGGCGTCAGGTACATCCCCGTCCCCATCACCGTCTGCGCCGGTCCCGTGTCCGCGCCCGGCGTACCACCGCCTGGTCGATGGATGGCCCGGTGACGGCCTTCGGGGAGACCAGGACGGCTCGGGGCTGGGCGCTTGATCCTCGCTGCCCGGACGTGTCTCCCAGCACTATCATCGGGCGGCTGCGGGCCGGCTGGACGCCGGAAGAGGCTGTCACGACCCGCAGCCGCCAGCGCCGGGGATCCAGTTATCGCAAGCTGACCGACTACACGGTGACCAAGATCCGCCGCCAGGCCGCTGAAGGGGCCGTCCTGGACGATCTGGCTCGGCAGTATGCCGTCAGCCTGGCTTACATCAGCAGCATCGTCGCCAATAAGGCTCGCCATGATCCTGACTACATCCCACCCCCATCTCGCGCTCCAGGGCCAAAGTCCAGCCCTATCCCTTCGGAGAAGGTGGCCGAGATCTACAACACGGCGGTGCGCTTCGGGGAGTTCCCGGTCAAAGCGGTGGCCGAAGCGTTGGGTATGAGCCGCAAGTCTGCGGAAAAACGGGTACAGAGGGCGCGGCGCAAGGGACTCCTTATTTTGAGTGGTGCTGAGGCAGCAACGGGCCTACGAAGCAGCTAACATGCCAGTGTTCGCAGTCCAGACACCAGGAGGAGACATGAGCAACGGCGCACCGGTCGATGTCGACCGGCCCAACATGGGGGAGAAGACCTACACCATCACGTTGGAGGTGACGGTGCAGGCGGTCGGTATGGACGAGGCTGACGAGATCGCCCAGGACATCCTCGATCACGCCATCACGGCGCATAGGGCCGCTGGGGCCACCATGGGCATCGAGGAAGAGGAGGATCCCAGGGTATGAGGGCCTACGAGGCCGAAGAGGCCGTCAAGGACTACACCCCCGGTGATACCGCCAACGGGATCGAGGGGATCCTGAGTAAGAGGACTCCAGGGGTGCCCAGGGCGCTGAATCACCTGGAGTGGAAGACCCTGGAGAAGGCCGTGGAGCAGTTGGCGACCTTGCACGCCATCGAGCGGCTGATTCGGTGAGGTGGTTCCTGACCTACGCCTGGCGGCATCCGGGCGAAACGACCTGGCACTACGAGAACGAGATCATCCGGGTCCACCCCCTGCGCTGGTTCGCTGCTCTGCTCAAGGAAGCTCAGGAGGACTACCGCATCGTGTTCTACGACCGGATAGGGCCGCAGGAGCCGTACGTCGAGTACCTGATCGACTACGCCCTGAAGGAGAACGCCGGGGAGGTCGCCCCTCTGCCGGAAGGCCGGGAGCCGGCCTAGACGCGAAACAGCCCCCCACACGGGGGGCTGTTTGCTGTAGGCGGTGCTGTGTACTAGTGGCGGGCGACCGGGCGCAGCAGGCTGGAGGCCGTCAGGGACACCCGGCGGGGGTTGCCGCCGCCCTTGCCTGACGTCTTGCCCTGGACCCTGGTGGCCCGCAGGCCGGGGGTGATGCGGCCCAGGCGCACCTTGCCCAGGAAGTTGTGGGTCTTGGTGTCGAAGGCGATGGTGGTCATGCGGGCCAGATCGAGCGTGCGGTACTTGATCACGTAGGTGGGGAACTCGATGTAGCTGTAGGTGCGCCCCACCTCCGCGTAGACCGCCCCGAAGCTGCGCTGGCAACCATGGGTGATGAGGCAGTTGTTGATCTCCCCCGGCACCGCCCCCACCTGATCCTTGGGGATCAGGTCGATCTCCAGGTCGGTGTCGGCAAAGTACATGGGCTTGATGACGGCGTTGCCCTGGTCGTCCAGCCGCTTGAAGTCCCTCTTGCAGCGCTGGTTGGGCGTGGGGATGGGTGTGATGGTCGGTGTCTTGGTTTTCTTGGGTGTCAT
>Ga0126370_10000614_pt1 | contig 15129 bp, 17 predicted proteins | sample PanSoiMetaPlot_3_FD_92586 | JGI IMG/M metagenome (GOLD analysis project Ga0126370, IMG submission 92586) | Tropical forest soil microbial communities from Panama - MetaG Plot_3 | ecosystem: Environmental > Terrestrial > Soil > Tropical forest > Bulk soil | place: Panama | collected 2016-02-17 | reverse complement strand
CCATGTGGTTAAGCAACGCGGGCGATGGGCGCCCTTCGACCGGCTGAAGGACTTGCGCAGACGCTGAGCACTGCAACGCGACGCACGACATGACAGAGAAAGCGAGTGTCAGGTTGTGTCCGATCAAGCGACCGGCGCCACCAACTTTCATGCGACGTCCTCCCCGCCGGCTCCCCTCCGGCGCCTCCTCGCGGCACGGACGCATTCTGCCACAGCTCAACCTCAGGCCGCTAGCCAGCTTGCGTGCGGTTCAAGGCACAGGGATTGCACGGCCCTCGTTCAGCACATCCCAGCCGCGCTTGACCGCAGGCCGCTCAGCAATCGCCAAGTACCAGCGCCTGACGTTGGGATGCTCGGCGAAGTCCACGGTCTGCCAGGCAAAACGCGAGATCCAAGGCCAGATGGCGATATCAGCGATGGAATAATCGCCGGCGACATATTCGACCTCGGCAAGCCGCCGGTCGAGCACGCCCCAAAGTCGCTTCGCCTCCTTGGCATAGCGCTCTTCGGCGTAGGCGCTCTTACCGGGATTGAATTTCACGAAATGGTGCACCTGGCCGAGAAAGGGGCCGGGCCCTCCCATCTGCCACATCAGCCACTCGACCACGCGCCACTTGGTAGGAAAGTCCTGCGGCCAGAGCCTGCCGGTCTTCTCGGCGAGATAGAGCAAGATCGCGCCCGACTCCATGAGATGGAATCCGTTATCGGAATCGACGATGGCGGGAATTTTGTTGTTAGGTGAAATTTTGAGGAAGTCGGGATGAAATTGCTCGCCCTTGGTGATGTCGATGGGATGCGCGCGGTAAGGCAGGCCTACCTCCTCGAGCATGATTGAGATCTTTCGGCTGTTAGGCGTGGTCCACGTGTAAAGCTCGATCATCATCCCCTCGCCTGCTGCGACGCAGCAACGCATGCCCGCGAAAGCTCGGTCTGTCAAAGGCCGCGCTTCGCGCCTGCAACAAAATCGATTCATGCACTGTTCATCGCTCGGCCTCCCTATCGCCAAGAACCCGTCGCGCCTGCGCCACAGCCAAATGCTAGCGGTTCCGCGCATGAGCGCCGCGAATCAAGGCGAGCACCTAGGGAGGATTCGATGCTCAATTGTGCCCACCTCGAAAATCGGCGGACGGGCGCGGCAGCAACCCCCGCGAACCTCGCCCGTTATGCGATCTACTACACGCCGCAGCCAGGCACCGCTCTTGCAGCGTTCGGCCGCTCGTGGTTTGGCCGTGCCAATGACGGCGTGACGCTGCAAGCTTTCTCCGATGCCGGCCTTGCCGGAACGAGCTTCGCCAAGATCGCTGCTGGACCCGGGCGCTACACCGGACTGCACGCGATGTTCAGAGCGCCATTCACGTTGCGCGAGGGCGCGGGCCTCGATGCGGTGAAAGCGCGGCTCATCAATTTTGCGGCGAGGCGCAAGTCGGTCGAGACCGGACCGCTCACGCTATCGCGCGCCGGCCGCTCGCTCGTGCTGCGTCCAGTCGATGCGAGGCCTGCACTCGAGTGGCTCGCTGCTCAGTGCGTCGCCGCGTTCGAGGATTTCGCCGCGCCGCCGACCGACGCCGAGCGTGCGGAATATGCAGGCCCTCATCTCAACGATTATCAGCGCGTCCTTCTGGAGAGCTTTGGCGATCCATACGTGCTGAGTGAGTATCGCTTTGCCATCAGGCTAACAGGACCGCTCGACACGGCGCATCTTGAGCGCGTGGCGCAGGCGCTCTGGCCCGTGCTCGAAGAGATTTGTGCCGCGGGCGTTACTGTGGATGGCCTGTCGCTGTTCGGCGATACTGGCGGACGCTCGCCGATGCGGTTGATCGGCCGTTATCGGCTCGGGGCTTGAGCTGAAGGGGCCGGCCCAAGGGCCGGCCTCGCCGAGCTCGCCCGGTGGGGTAGGGTTGAGGCCCAAGTTTTGACACACAGCCTCGCCACCCTCGTTTCCGCCAGGGGGTACGGGGTTGCCGATGCCTGATTATGGGGAAATCCTCGCGTTCCTCGCCGCGAATCCGCCTCAACTTGCCGCCGAGCGCGAGCTGCATGCGTCGCTGCTCGAGCTCCTCGCCAAGTGCCTGCGTGCGGAAGAGACCGAAGAAAACGCGGACGACTTGCTCGAGGACTTGAAGCCGTTTCGCATTCCGCGCGCGACTTTCAACTGACTTGATCGCGCGGCGCGCGGCCCGATTCCGGTCAAGGCCGGTCCTCGCATTTGCGCAGAGCGGCCCCTGGTGGTATTTGGAACTTAGATGGGGCCGCCTGGGCGCTGGATGGCCAGCATGTCGTGGCTTTAGAGGGAGTTAAGCGACATCATGAGGGAAAGCGTCGCGGTTAAGCGTTCGACTGAGCCTGCGCCGAAGAGTTCGGCGGACGATATCGTTCGCAGCTTCGTCAAAAGCATCGAGAACGGGAAAAGGTCCGACAAGCCTTATCGGTACTGGTCGATCAAGGATTGCCTTCCCGCAGACACGGTCGACGACGTCATAGCGCTCCCCTTCGAGGCTCCTTCGCTCGATGGCATCTCAGGCAAGCGTGAGCTGCACAACAATACGCGCAAATATTTCGACGTCGAGAACCGCAAGCGCTTTCCTGTGTGCGAGGCGGTGGCGCAGGCCTTCCAGGACAAGCGGGTCACGTGCCATATCGAGAAGACATTCGGCACGAACCTCAAAGGCACTTATCTCCGCATCGAGTTCGCGCAGGATATCGACGGCTTCTGGCTCGAGGCGCATACCGACCTCGGCGTGAAGTCCTTCACTTTGTTGCTGTACCTGTCGAAGGACCCGAGCCACAAGGACCTCGGCACCGACATCTATGACGGCGACAAGCGCCATGTCGGACGCTTGCCTTTCGCTTCGAACGCGGCCATGATCTTCGTGCCGTCGAACAACACCTATCACGGCTTCGAGAAGCGCCCGATCAAAGGCGTACGCACCTCGCTCATCATTAACTACGTCACCAATGAGTGGCGCGCGCGCGAGCAGCTCTCTTTCCCCGAAGCGCCTATCGCTTAGGCTTCACATCACCCTAAAGGTGTCATGCCCGGCCTTGTGCCGGGCATCCACGTTTTGGCACAAGGAAACACGTGGATGGGCCGGACAAGCCCGGCCATGACTGCCGGGGTGAGAGAAGCCATGAGGAAAGTTGCTTGGATCGGGCTCGGGACTATGGGCTTCCCCATGGCCGGGCATCTCAAGACACGCGGGCATCACGACGTTACGGTGTTCAATCGCACCCGCGCAAAGGCTGAAGCTTGGGTCAGGCAATTCGGCGGAAGAGTCGCTGCGACGCCCGCCGAGGCAGCCGAAGGCGCCGCGTTCGTCTTCACCTGTGTCGGCAACGACGACGATCTCCGTTCAGTGACGCTCGACCCCGACGGCGCGTTCAACGCGCTGAGGGCTGGTGCGGTCTTCGTCGACCACACCACGGCGTCAGCCACGATCGCCCGCGAGCTCTATGACGCGGCACGGGCACGTGGCGCTGGCGCGCTTGACGCGCCGGTGTCGGGCGGGCAGTCCGGCGCGGAGGGCGGAACCCTGACGGTGATGGTCGGCGGAGACGAGGAAGATTTCCGGAACGCGAAGCCGGTGATTGAGTCCTACGCGCGTGCAGTCAATCTGATCGGCCCAGCGGGCTCAGGGCAGCTCACCAAGATGGTCAATCAGATTTGCATCGGCGGTCTGATTGAAGCGCTCGCCGAGGCGCTTCACTTCGCAAAGGCGGCAAAGCTCGACGTGGCGAAGGTGATCGACACGATCTCGAAGGGCGCAGCTCAATCCTGGCAAATGGAAAATCGCTGGAAGACCATGATCGAGGGCAAGTTCGATTTCGGCTTCGCCGTCGATTGGGTGCGCAAGGATTTCGCGATGTGCTTCGAAGAGGCGAGGAGAAACGGTGCGAGCCTCCCCGTCACCGCTATCGTCGATCAGTTCTATGCCGATATCCAGGAGATGGGAGGCGGGAGATGGGACACGTCGAGCCTGATCGCCCTGCTTGAGCACCGGCGCTAGATGTCTCGTCTTAGAGCCTCTTGTCTTCGGCGGCGTATTCGAGCGGCAGCACCGTCGTATATTTGATTTGCTCCATAGCGAAGGACGAGCTCACGTCGGAGAGTTCGATCTTGCTGATAAGCTTCTTATAAAAGGCGTCGTAGCGCTCGATATCGGGCACCACCACACGGAGCAGATAATCGACCTGCCCGCTCATACGGTAGAACTCGACCACCTCGGGAAGGTCCTTGAGCGCCTCGTGGAAGCGCTCGAGCCACTCCTGCGTATGGCGGCTCGTGGTAATCGAGACGAACACGGTGACGCCGACATTGACCTTCTTGGGGTCCAGCACAGCGACGCGGCGCTGGATCACGCCAGATTCCTCGAGCTTCTGGATGCGCCGCCAGCAGGGCGTGGTGGAAAGTCCGATCTGCTTGCCGATCTCGGCGACTGGAAGCGTGCAATCCCTCTGCAAAATATCGAGGATTTTGCGGTCCATACGGTCAAGCATGGGTGTCCTGATGATATTTTTGCGCGACTCTAGCAAAACTCGGAACCTCTTTCCATTGTCAGTAATGTCTATCTGCTTAGTAGATTATCTTCGACCTAAAGACAAGAGCCATTTTTAGAGAAGAGCCCTTACCTCGCGGCGCAGGACCGGCAACAGCTCAGTCTCGAACCAGGGATTTTGTTTAAGCCAGGCGTTGTTGCGCCAGGACGGATGCGGCAGCGGCAGCGCGCGCGGTCGCCGCTTGCGTCTCAAATGCCGCCGCCATCCAAGCATCGTTTCTTGCAGCGTCGCTCCGGCCGCATCGCCAAGATGAAAACCTTGCGCGTAGGAGCCGATCGCGAGCACAAGCTCGATCTGAGGCATCGCCGCAAAAAGCTTCCGGTGCCAGAGCGGCGCACATTCGCGCCGCGGCGGAAGGTCTGCGCCATTCTCGTCCTGCCCGGGAAAACAGAAGCCCATGGGCACGATGGCTACGCGGGCCTCATCGTAGAACTCCTGTGGGGAGACTCCCATCCAGTCGCGCAAGCGGTCCCCGGAAGCGTCGGTGAAAGGTATGCCCGATAGATGGACCTTCGTGCCTGGCGCCTGGCTGCACACAGCAAGCCGCGCCGCGCTGCTCGCTCTCAGCACGGGACGCGGCTCATGCGGCAGAGGTTTGCCTTGCGGGGTTTCGATGCAGTAGCGGCAAGAGCGGATGGCGGCGAGCAGACGGTCGAGCTCGCCGGCTTGAGCGGTCATAGGTCGAGCGTCATGCCGTCATGGGCAATAAGATAACGCGACCGGTCAACCTTCCCGACATGAGACAGCATGGCCTCTCCCATATGGGTGAGAAGCACGCGTTTTGCACCGAGCTTTTGATAATTGCCGTCAATGGCCTTGTAGTCGAGATGGATGGGAAGCGTTACATCGTACTGAAAGCATTCACTGATGAAGAGGTCTGCGCCGTGCGCTACCTCGTTTAGCGTGTCGACCCAGCCTGTGTCGCCGGTGAACGCCACTACCTTCCCATCGATGTTGAACCTGAGTGCATAAGGCGGCGCACCTGAGGGATGTTTGACCTCGAAGGGCGTGACGGTGATACCGCCAATCTCAAGCGGCTTCCGTTCCTCATACTCAACGAAAGTGAATTTGAAGTCTTCGGCTGTGGTGGAATTGGGATAAAGCGCCTCGGCGGCCTTGACGAAGCGCGCCTCGATTCCCTTGGGCCCCGTCACAGTCATGGGCCGGGTCCGCTTGCTGACAAACTGCGCGTCGAGCAAGAGCCATGGCAAGCCACCAAAATGGTCGCCGTGGAGATGGGTAACGAACACGGTATCGATGTCGCTCGGCTGAAGCCCGAGCCGGCCCATGCCGATAAGGGTCGTGACGCCGCAATCGATCAAAAAGGTCGAGGCGGAAGATCGCACATGAAATGAAGTGTGGAGGCTGCCCCCGGCGCCAAACGCGTCACCACAGCCGACAATTGTAAGTCGCATCGGGTCGGCATCTTAATGCCTCGTGTCAGCACGGGGCGAGAGTAAACGCGCCTTTAAGGATTTCCGCAGATAGTTCTGGGTCGAGCCTTCAGGGGGACCAGGGGAGGCTTTCTCTTTAAATCTATCTCACTGGCCGGTTTCGCCTTTTTGTCAGTCAGGTCGTTTGCGGGTCCATGAGCAGGTCAGTTGGCGCGTCAACCGAGGCGGGACGAGCCCCCTCGGCAACGATCGACATTAGGCGGCGCTCCCTTCCGAGCGTCGCCGAAGCCCGCGAGAAGACCTCTCACAAATCCAACATCAAGCCAGAGTTCCAATACGAGCTCTTGCTGATGTTTGCCAAGAACGAGTTATCCGCGGCTGTAACGGCTCCGCTCCTCGCCGTCATTGTAGCTATTGGCGCCATGTTCTGGGCGCCCCCGCGCGATCTTCTGCTTTGGCTAGGCGCCGTGCTCGTCGCCAAAGCCGTCCAAATCGCCCTATGCATCCAATTCATCAAGGCGCCCCGCGACGAGGCCACGACCTCGCCGTGGCGGGCCAGGATCAACTCGGCAGAGCTCCTTTACGGCGTGACCTGGGCTTCGGTCGCCTTCATCAGCCCCGACACGCAAGGGGAGGCGGCGCATACCTTCATCTTCGCCTCGTTCCTCATCGTCATTGCCATGCGCATGCTATTCGCGTCCGCGCTCATGCCTATGGTCTATGCCGGCACCTTGCCGATGACCGCAGCCATCGTCATTTGCTTCGCCCTGCTCGACAATCTGTTCTATTGGGCGATGGCAGCCATGGCCGTCGGCGTGCACATCTATTTCATTTGGCTGACGAGCGGATTCAATTCGACCGTAGTCGACATGCTCGAGTTCCGCGCCGAGAAAGACGCGCTGATTGCAGAACTCGAGCGCGCCAAGGCGATCTCGGAGGAGGCGCGGGCGCGCGCCGAGGAAGCCAACCTTGCCAAGTCGCGATTCCTCGCCACCATGAGCCACGAGCTGCGCACGCCGTTGAACGCCATCATCGGCTTCTCCGAGATCATGCAAGGAGAGATCTTGGGCCCACACGGCAATCCGACTTACAAGGAATACGCCAACGATATTCACCAGAGCGGGCAGCACCTGCTGAACTTGATCAACGAAATTCTCGACATCAGCCGCATCGAGGCTGGCCGCTACGAATTGAACGAGAGTGCAGTCGACCTCGCCAAGGTGGTCGCTGATTGTCACCGGCTGATGCGGCTCCGCGCCGAGACCAAAGAACTGAAGATCGTCGAGCTGTTCGAGCCGGGCTTACCGCAGCTCTGGGCCGACGAGCGCGCGGCAAGACAAATCTGCCTCAACCTCATTTCAAACGCAGTCAAGTTCACTCCGGTGGGAGGCACCGTCACGCTTGCAATCGGTAGCACTGGCTTGGGCGGACAGTTCCTGAGCGTCAAAGACACCGGCCCGGGAATTCCCGAGGACGAGATCCCGAGCGTGCTCACGAGCTTCGGCCAAGGTTCGCTTGCGCAACAGGCGGCCGAAGGTGGCACCGGCCTCGGTCTTGCGGTCACCAAGGGCCTCACCGAGCTCCATGACAGCACCTTCGAGCTCAAGAGCAAATTCGGCTATGGCACCGAGGTCATCATCAGTTTCCCGAGCAAGCGTGTGATACATCCCACGTCGGTAGCCTCGGTGCCCGAAGAGTCCGAATCCGCAAATCCGCGCTTTGCCTGGCGCGCCCGGCAAACGCGGTAGAAGCCCCCGAATGACGAATGGCCTTATTCCGACTAAACTGCCCTTCAGCCGCCCCAATCGGACCTATACTTGTGCCCGAGTTGCACGTGCGGTTAGCCGGGGATCAAGAGGGATGAAGCGCCTCAGGCTTGTTGCCTTGACGTTGCTCGGCGTGAGCCTTGCTTGCGCCGCAAGCAAGCAGGCCTACGCCAATATTCTCATCCAGATCGACAAGCCGAGCCAGACCATGACCGTGTCGGTCAACGGCGCGCTGCTTTATCGCTGGCCCGTATCGACCGGCGCCACCGGCTTCACGACGCCTGCCGGCTCTTACAAGCCCTTCCGCATGGAGGTCATGCATTACTCCCAGGAGTGGGACAACGCCGGCATGCCGCACGCAATTTTCTTCACCCAGAGAGGTCACAGCATTCATGGCACCGACCACGCCGGTCTCGGCACGCCGGTATCTCACGGCTGCGTTCGCCTCTCGCTCTCCAACGCCACCACGCTCTATCAACTCGTCTCAGCAGAAGGCATGGCGAACGCCAAGGTCATCGTGATCGGCCCCGATCCTCCCGGTGTGTTTACGCCAAGTCAGCCGCCCCAGCAGAGAAGGCCGTTCAGGCCCTTCATGGGGCTGTTCCGCTTCTGAGTAGCCGCGCACTCGACGGCATCGGCATGCGCCGACGAAGAGCGGCCGCTCCATGGGCGCTCGTCCTCACCGGCCCAACCGGGTTGCCGACACGCAGGAACGGATTTGAACGACCGAGGCTTTCAACACGTTCCTGCTTTTGCGGCGATCTGTCCAGTGGTCAATCCGCCAGGATCGGCGCTCGTCTTTCTCGGACTGACCCGAGGTGCCACGCCTGAGATCCGTCGCATCCTCGCTTGGCGCATTGCCAGGAACTCGTTTTGCGTTCTCATATGCTCGCTTCTCTTGGAACGCGCTGATCCTCAAGTTCTACGGAATATCTATACCGCTGCGGGTCGCCGGCGGCTTTATCGTCGCCGTGGCCGAATGGACGCTTCTCAGCGAAGGCAGCCATAAGGAGCTGGAAGCCTCCGCGGATGGCGTCTCGAGGACCGAGCTGCTCGATCAGGCCTCCCATCCACTGACCCTGCCCCTCACTACTGGGCCTGGGACAATTGCGGTCGTGATCAGCCTTGGATTGTCCAGGGTCCACCAGTTCGACAGATGAGATCGTTTTCGTCTTGGCGAGCCTTGCGGCGGCCGTTGCAATCGCCATCACCATCTTCTTGTGCTTGCCTACGCGGCTCGGGTTCAGCGGTTGCTCGGCTCCGGCGGCACCGATATCGCCGTGCGGCTGTCGGCGTTTATTCTGTACTGCCTCGGTATCCAGATTCTTTGGTCTGGCGGGAGTGAGCTGTTGAAGTCCGTGCTGCATGCCGGCTCTTGAGGTGAGCTGAAACTCCCTGCAGCCGGCCTCGAATGTCCAGCTTCTGGCTTCCGGTTGCCCCAATCCCTACATAATCGGCGGAATAATCAGCCGGCACTTCCTTGGAAACGCCTTGCGTCAACCTTTGCCTCCTCGACGCCGAGACAGGGCTGTGCATCGGCTGTGGCCGCAATCGACGAAATCGCCCGTTGGGCGACGATGAGCGACAACGAGCGGCGCGCTATCATGGCGGCGTTGCCTGAGCGCATGAAGCGCTCGGAACGAGCGAAAGGTTGAGCGCGTGACGACTTGGGCTGCCCTCTTCATTCTCGCGCTTGGGGCCATGTTTCTGGTCTCGAACGAGTCTGGCATGATCGCGGGGCTCGACAGCACGACCTTCGGCTATGTGGCGGTCTTCCTCGCGCTGATCGTCTATCTCGGCGGAGGCATGCTCGGCAGCTATAGCGGGCGCGCCGGCGCCATGTTGCGCGATGCCGTGACGTGGCTTGCCCTTGGGCTCGGCGTGGTCACGCTCTATGCCTACAAGGACGATCTCATGCCAATCGCGGCGCGCGTCGTGGGCGAGCTCCTGCCCGGCAGCGCCATGACCATCGAAGAAAGCAGCAACGGTCTGACCGAGGTTCGCCTCAGGCGCCGCCTCGACGGACATTTCACTGCTAATGTCGAGGTGAACGGCAAGACGATCTCCATGATCGTCGATACCGGCGCCTCAACCATCGTGCTTAGGCCCGAGGACGCCAAGAGGGCTGGCGTGGATATTTCAAATCTTACGTATCGCGTGCCGGTGCTCACCGCTAACGGACGCACCGTTGCCGCGCGGGTCTATCTCGACAAAGTGGCTATTGGCCCGCTCGACCGCCAAAGGGTCGAGGCGCTCGTGGCGCAGCCCGGCGCCATGGCCCAGAGCCTGCTCGGCATGAGCTTCCTGAGCCGCCTGCGTTCCTATGAATTCACCGGCGATTTCCTGACGCTGCGCGGCTGATTGGACAAAGCTGGATCGAGCACCGGGACTCCAGCAGCAGGGTGCTTCGCCTTGTACTCCGGCTCGACATGAATGGTGACCGCCGCGTTCGGAATGTCGTCCTTGAGCGCGGCCTCGATTCGGTCGCAGATCTCATGCGACTCCGCGACGCTGATGTGGCCCGGCACGACCAGGTGGAACTGGATGAAGGTCACGCGGCCGGCATGCCTCGTGCGCAAATCGTGTGCCTCGAGCGCGCCGACGGCTTCCTTCGAGATCACTTCTTTGATGCGGGCGAGCACCTCTTCCGGCGGCGCCTCGTCCATCAACCCGCCGATCGATTTTCGCACCACTCTCCAGCCAGCCCACAGGATATTGAGCGCGACCAGAGCCGCGATCGTCGGATCGAGCACGAGCCATCCGGTCAGTGCCACGAGAGCGACGCCAACAAGTACGCCCACCGACGTGAGGACGTCGGTGAAGAGGTGGGTTCCGTCGGCAACGAGCGCCGGAGATCGCCAGCGCTGCCCAAAATGGAACAGAGCGAAGCACCACCCGCCGTTGAACAGGGTCGCGACACCATTGACCGCAAGGCCCTCGACCGGTGCATCAAGCGGCTTCGGATCGAGATAGGCGAAATAGGCTTCCCGCAAGATCGAGAGCGCGGCGATGACGATGAGCACGCCGACGAACACCGCCGACAGATACTCGACCTTGCTGTGACCGTAGGGGTGTTTCGCGTCGGGCGGCACCGCGCTCAATCTGACCGCGAGGAATGTCGTGATGGCCGTTGCCACGTTGACAACGCTCTCGAGCGCGTCGGAATAGAGCGCAACGCTACCGGTGACGAGATAGGCGGCATATTTCAGTCCGAGGACTAGAAGGCCGACGACGATGCTGCCGCCTGCTAATCGTAAGGTCCTTGGCATAGGGAGAAGCCCGTTATTGTGGGGCGGGCCCGCGTGACAGCGCCCAAGGCGCACCTAGACAGTCTAGCGCCGCAATGCAACTGTTATTGGTAGGAATGAAACTCGCTTGCATTTTGAACAGTTCGGTTTGACACGGAGGCGCGCACCGGAACTGAGGTGGCGGGCTCCTTGTTTGTGGGAAGCCGGAGATCGATCAGAGGTAGCATGTTTCCAAAGCCGCGCCAGGATCTCGCTCCCAACACTGCCGAATTCGAACGCTTGCCCTTCGTCAAAGCGACCGGCTTTCGCGAATACGATGCGCGCTGGCTCTATCCCGAAGAGATCAACCTGCCAGGCCTCGAAGCCGTCGGCCTTGGCCTCGCCACGCTGATGCGCGAGCGCGGCGTTTCGGTCAAAGTCGTGACCGGCCATGACTACCGGTCCTATTCCGCCGCGGTCAAAGCTGCATTGACCACCGGTCTGCTCGCCGGCGGCGCCGAGGTGCACGACATCGGATTGGCGCTCTCGCCGATGGCCTATTTCGCCCAGTTCGAGCTCGATATCGAAGGCGTGGCCATGGTCACGGCGAGCCACAACGACAATGGCTGGACCGGCATCAAGATGGGCATGGAGAGGCCGCTCACCTTCTCGCAAGAAGATATGAGCGCGCTGAAGGATGTGGTGATGAGTGCGCGCTTTGCCTCGCACAACGAAGGCGGCCGTTACATCTTCGTGCCGGACATCCCCGAGCGCTACATGGCCGACCTCCTTAAGCGGCCGAAGCTGCTTCGTCCCCTCAAGGCCGTGGTCTCGTGCGGCAATGGTACGGCCGGCGCGTTCGCGCCACATGTCCTCTCCGAACTCGGCATCAGGGTCGTGCCGCTCAATTGCGATCTCGACTACACCTTCCCTGCGCATAATCCGAACCCGGAGGATCTCGGTATGCTCGATGCCACGCGCGACGCGGTGCTCGAGCACAAGGCCGATCTCGGGCTTGCCTTCGACGGCGACGGCGACCGCTGCGGCGTAATCGACAATGAGGGCGAAGCGATCTTCGCCGACAAGATCGGCGTGATGCTCGCGCGCGATATTGCCGCTCGTAATAAGGGCGCCCTGTTTGTCGCCGACGTAAAGTCGACCGGTCTTTTTCTTACCGATCCTGTGCTCAAGGAGCGCGGCGCGAAAACCAAGTTCTGGAAGACCGGGCACTCATACATCAAGCGCTACAGCCGTGAGACCGGCGCTCTGGTCGGCTTCGAGAAGTCGGGCCATTTCTTCTTCAATCCGCCGCTCGGCCGCGGCTATGACGATGGGCTGGTCGCGGCGCTCGCTGTGCTCGACATGCTCGATCGCAATCCCGACAAGACGCTCGCCGACTTGAAGAACGCGCTGCCGCGCACCTGGCAGTCACCGACCATGTCGCCGCATTGCGGGGACGATGTGAAGTATGATGTGGTGGACCGCGTGGTGAAGCACTACCAGAAGGTCGCCGCCAATGGCGGAGAGCTGGCAGGTCAGAAAATCCGCGAGCTCATCACCGTCAACGGCATCAGGATTGTGCTCGACGACGGAACCTGGGGCCTCGTCCGCGCGTCCTCGAACAAGCCGGAGCTCGTGGTGGTCGTGGAGAGCCCGACATCGGAGGCCAATATGCGTGCGATCTTCGCCGAGATCGACGCCGAGCTATCCAAGCAGCCCGAGGTCGGCGCTTACAATCAGAAGATCTAAGAGGACGGTATCAAGCATAACGTTAACGCCACAGAACCTTCAGCGCTCTGTCGCAAATTTGCAAAACGAATCTGTTTCCTTGCCCGCGCGCCATGATCGATTTGAGCTTAACCAATTTTGTTTTCGCAGCAGGTTTGATCGCTGGCGCCACGCTCGATCTCTTGCTGCTTCGTACCTTGCTCGCTCCGCCCTTCCGTATCTGGCCCACGCCCGAGCCCGGAAGCTGGCAGAGTCTGACGTTTTGGGGTCTGTTTCGCGGCGGGATGGTTGCCGCCTTCCTCGGCGCGGTATTGGATTGGAATAGCGCAGGCCCGCTCGATGCGAGCCGTTATCTGATCGGCCTGCCGCTGTTCCTTGTTGGCTTCGGCATCACTGTGTTCGGCTATTTCAACCTCGGCCTCGGCAACACCTATTGTGGTGCCGATGGCCTGGTGAGCCACGGTCTCTATCGTTTCAGCCGCAACCCGCAATACGCTTCGTCGATAGCGGGGCTTATGGGCCTTGCAATCTGCGCGAACTCCTGGCTTGTCATCCCTCTCGCCGTCCTGATGAGCGGTGCCTATGTGCTGATGGCGCTTGTCGAGGAAGCTTGGCTCGAACAGCACTACGGCGCGTCTTACCGCGAGTATTGCTCGCGCACCGCGCGCTTCCTCGACGTGGCCGAGCTTGCGCATGCGGTCAACTCTCTAATCGAGCGCAAGAAGCCTTCACGGCAAGCGAGCTAATCTCGACTACTCTGCCGCGACTGAGAGGTGCTTCTCGCCGGCAACGATGCGGCGTGCGGTATCGAGGACCGCGATGCCGGCACCGTCGAGATACGCATGCTCGGCGAGATGGCGGCGGAAGGCGCGCGCACGTGGCTGGCCGTGGAACAGCCCAAGGATATGGCGCGTCATTTGATTCAGCCGCGTGCACTTGGCGAGCTCAGTCTCGACGTAAGGCATGAAGAGGTCGAGCACCTCGAGACGCGACGGCGGAGTGTCATCCGATCCGAACAGCGTGCGATCGATCTCGGCGAGGAGGTAAGGATCAGCATAGGCAGCGCGGCCGAGCATCACGCCATCCACATGCGGCAATTGCGCTTCGGCCGCGGCAAGCGACTCGATCCCGCCATTGAGAACGATCTCCAGCTCAGGCCTACTCGCCTTCAAGCGATGAACCCGCCCGTAATCCAGGGGCGGCACGTCGCGGTTCTCCTGCGGGCTGAGGCCTTTGAGCCAAGCCTTGCGCGCATGCACGATGAAGGTCCGGCAGCCTGCTTCGGCAACGGTCGCGACGAACCGGTCGAGGCTTGCTTCGGCGTCCTGGTCGTCGATGCCGATGCGGCATTTGACCGTGACTGGAACTGGCACAGAAGCGCGCATCGCCGCGACGCACTCGGCGACAAGCTCAGGCTCCGCCATGAGGCAGGCGCCGAAGCGTCCAGACTGCACGCGGCCAGATGGGCAGCCGACATTGAGATTGATCTCGTCATAACCGAAGTCGGCGCCGATCCGCGCAGCCTCGGCAAGCTTATTGGGATCGCTGCCGCCGAGCTGAAGTCCGATCGGATGCTCTGCGGGATGAAAACTAAGCACGCGGTCGCAGTCGCCGTAGAGCACTGCCTCGGCCGTCACCATCTCAGTGTAGAGAAACGTTCGCCGCGACAGCAGCCGGAGGAAGTAGCGGCAGTGGCGGTCGGTCCACTCCATCATCGGCGCAACGGCGAAACGGTGTGAGTCGGATTTCAACGGCTTACTCCTATGCTGAATCGATCTCTGAGCCCCGGGTCGGCGTTCAGCCATACGCCTCGCCCCAATTGTGGAGTGCCTTGAGCACCGGGCCAAGCGCCTTGCCCTTGTCGGTCAGGAAATATTCGTAGCGGGGCGGATGCTTCTCATAGAGCCGCGAGCCGATGACGCCCTGCGCTTCGAGTGACTTGAGCCGCGCCGACAGCGTGTTGGGAGCAGCCCCCGTCAAATTCGCCTCGAATTGCTGGAACCGCAAAGGCCCTTTGCGGAAAAGGTCGCGCAGAATCAGCAGCGACCATCTTTCCCCGATGGCATCAAGCGCTCGCGCCACCGGGCAATCGCCCTGCCCATAGGAATTCGCCATGAAGGGTAGATGGGCAAGCCCCTGGACGAAATCAAGTGCCTTGCTATTGACAAGTAACTTGCTAAATAGTAATTACTCTGATAGACAGAAACCGCAAGGAGGTTGTCATGTCAGTCCCAACCTATCTCCCCTACGTCGTATTCACCGGAAACGCGCTGACTATGGCCGCGATCTTCTACGGCCTGAACAGAGCTTTGGCCGCGGCGTCATGGCCACGACCTGAGCGACTAAGGGCGCTTACGATTTCGGCCACGATCCTGCTCGGCTGGCTCGCGATTGCATTCGGCCTCTCTAGCGTTGGCTTCTATCACGTCACGGAGAATGGCATCCCGTCCGTACAATATG
>Ga0126370_10000611_pt1 | contig 15143 bp, 11 predicted proteins | sample PanSoiMetaPlot_3_FD_92586 | JGI IMG/M metagenome (GOLD analysis project Ga0126370, IMG submission 92586) | Tropical forest soil microbial communities from Panama - MetaG Plot_3 | ecosystem: Environmental > Terrestrial > Soil > Tropical forest > Bulk soil | place: Panama | collected 2016-02-17 | reverse complement strand
GACACAGTCTGGGATATCGATCCCTTATCGCTCACCTGATCCGTGTGGTGTTGGCGATTTTGTTTTTTGGGAAGCTTCTGCGACACTGACCACTGGTCCCGATCCCGTAGAACTGCTCTGCCGATGGGTAAGATCCACGTACTCTCCGAAACTGTCGCAAACCAGATCGCCGCCGGCGAGGTGGTGGAACGGCCTGCATCTGTTGTGAAAGAGATGCTCGAGAACTCGCTCGACGCCGGAGCGACACGGATCAAAATCAGCGTGGAAGCGGGTGGGAAGAAACTGATTCAGATCATCGATAACGGATGCGGCATGGTCCGTGATGACGCCATGCTGGCGTTTGAGCGGCACGCCACTTCGAAGATTAAAAATGCTCAAGACCTGCTGAGCGTGGCGACCCTGGGGTTTCGCGGCGAGGCACTGCCCTCGATCGCGTCCGTTTCGCGGTTGCGACTGGAGACGCGAGCGGCGGAAGATCCGGCAGGCACGGTTGTTGAGATCAATGGGGGAAAGATCGCGCGAGTCGAAGAGGCTGGGCTGCCACTGGGTACTTCGATCACCGTGCGAGATCTTTTCTTCAATGTTCCCGCTCGAAAGAAATTTCTCAAGTCTGAGTCCACGGAGTTGTCGCACATAGCTTCCCTCGTCACGCACTACGCATTGGCACATCCTGACAAGCATTTCGAATTGCATTCCGCCGCCAACGCCATGTTGGTCGCGCCTCCGGTAGCCGGACAAAGCGAACGCGTGTATCAGGTGTTTGGCAAAGAAACACTGGACCAGTTGATTCCGATTGCGGCGAGGCAGGCACTCGAACGAGTGGGATTGCCTCAACCTCCTCCATGGCGACGGAAAGACGAGGATGAGGGCGACGAGACCGCGGCCAAGGACCCCGGCGAGATGCGGATTCATGGTTTTGTATCCAAGCCTGAGATCCAAAAGCTCAACCGCAACTCGATCTTCGTATTTGTAAATGGGCGCTTGATTCGGGACCGCCTCGTGCAACACGCGCTGACCGAGGCTTATCGGAACATCATTCCGCCGACGGTCTATCCGGTCGTGCTGCTGTTTCTGGAGTTGCCTGCCGCTGAGGTGGATGTGAATGTACATCCTTCGAAGACTGAGGTGCGATTCCGCCAGCAAACGGCGATGCACGATTTCGTGCGTGATTCGGTGCGGGCTGCCTTAATGAAAGCGCGTCCAGTGCCGCAGTTCGTGGCGGAGATACGAGCGCACGCGACCGCCAGCCAGGCGCTTACACCGGGCGCTCTGTCGCCGGGCGCAGGATGGCAACCGTCGGATGATGGTCTTTCGGTTGCCGGCTCTCGGCTTTCGGAGGTCGCTGCCCTACAGCCGGCAGGCAATGGCAGTTTTGCGCTGCAGGAGCCTGCTCAACCAGCGATATCAGAACGCTTGCAATTCACGGGTGGAATTGCCATCGAAGCAAATGCGGCGATTCCGGTTGCACGCGGCCTCGAGTCCGTCCCTCTGGTGCCGAATTTCGGGCCGACATTGCCTCGACAAGGATTTGATGCGGTTCCCGACAATGGATGCTCTCCGGTCCTCGACGTTCGCGATGAAGAGCCTACGCTCTCGGCACTCGGTACACTCCGGCCACTGGGGCAAGTCCGCAATTCTTTCATCCTCGCAGTCAATGAAGATGGCCTGTGGATCATCGATCAGCACGTGGCGCACGAGCGCGTCTTGTTCGAGCGTGTCCTGAAACAGAGGGCCGCGATGAAAGTCGAGAGCCAGCGGCTGTTGATGCCGATTGTGCTGGAGTTGTCGCCCGCGCAGCAGCCAGTCTTCCAGGAAATTTCCGATGAACTGGCACGCAATGGGTTCGAAGCTGAGCCCTTTGGCGCGCGCAGCGTTGCCGTGAAAGTTGCTCCGGCTGGCGTTGAGGCCGGAGCTGTCGAGCACATGCTTCACGAGTTGCTCGATCAGTTCGCTAGCGAGGAACAGTCACTCAACCTGGAGAAGATACGCACACGCATCGCAGCGTCGATCGCATGCCATGCAGCCATCAAAGTAAACATGGCACTCGAGCAAAACAAAATGGAATGGTTGCTTGCCGAACTCGCGAAAACCGATCACCCGATGTCCTGTCCACACGGAAGGCCGGTCGTGTTGCGGTATTCTGTGAAGGATATTCAGAAAGCGTTTAAGAGAATCTAGCTTACAGCTATCAGCAAATACAAAATCGGTGTTGCCGAAAGCTGAGAGCTGATAGCTGACGGCTTGTTTTATGACCGACCTCGAACTTCTACAACTACGGCGCGAGAAGTGGCGGCTGGATGGGAAAGCCATTCAGACGATCGAATCGGCGCGCGCGTTTTTGGAGGATGTCGGGTTTTGCCTGATGTATCCGCAGCGGCCGGCGCTGCTGGTGCCGACATTCATCGGAGCATTCGTTGGCTCCGATGACCGTTTGCCCGAATGGCAGCATGCCTTTAAGGATCCGCGAGCGGCGCAAGCGACCGAGTTGATGGTGCGGTTGCTGCGCGAAAAGACGGCATTTGAAGCCAACCTTTTTGAAGAAAACAACGGATTCCTCGTGGCGGCGTCGGTCTTCCCTTATTTCTATGCATTGATGGGCGAGCGCAATCCCAAGCAGGCACCGAAGGCGGGGACACGGTCTCCGTATTCACAACTGGCATCCGATCTCTTTGCGCTGATCCAGCGCGAAGGCGCCCTGTCGAAGCAGAAGTTGCTGGAGCGGCTTGGAGGCGGGCTTTCGAATGCGGCGCTCGACAAATCGTTGGCCGAGTTGTGGTCGAAGCTGCGCATCACGCGTGTGGACTACAGCGCCAGTGAAGGGTCGGTATGGGATCTGTTGTATCGCTGGGAGCCGGACGCCGTAAAAGAAGGCGTCGGGTTATCCGTTCCCGAGGCCCTATCGGCGTTGGTATCGAAATATCTGGATTGCGTTGTTGCCGTCGATCAGGTTGAGCTCGAGGCGTTCTTCGGGAATTTTGTATCCCGCTCAAAAGTAAAGGATGCGGTGAACGCGCTGCTGGCGGCCCGCGAACTGAGCTTTGTGCATGTCGGCGGGAAGTCGATGCTACAGATCACACCGGCGAAGGCCGCGGCAGCACCGGCACCGCCGCGTCCATAGATCTTTAATGTCCCGCAATGTCGAAATCAAAGCGATCTTGAAAGATCGAGATCCCGTTCTCGCAGCGGTTGCGAACAAGAGTGATCGCCCACCTGAAACGATCGAGCAGCATGATTACTTCTTTGGATGCAATGATGGTCGTCTGAAGCTGCGGGTGCTTGAACCTGGGCACGGCGAATTGATTCGATACAAGCGAGAGGATGTGGCGGGGCCGCGCTCCTCGCACTATCAGATTGCGCGCACCTCGGACCCGCAGGTTCTCCTCGATATCCTCACATTCACGCTCGGTCGCATCGGCGAAGTGAAGAAGACCAGAATGCTCTACTTGATCGGGCATACGAGAGTGCACATCGATCGAGTGGAAGGCTTGGGAGATTTCGTGGAACTGGAAGTCGTGCTTTGGCCCGACCAAAGTGACGCCGAAGGTAAGCGGATTGCCGAGGCGCTGCTGAGAGAACTGGGAATCGACGAAGAACAACTCATTCCCGAGGCATACGTTGACCTTCTGGTTCGTATGAAGTCCTCTCCCTCCGCTTTTAGCCGTAGTCAGTAACCAGTTATGTCCAGCAATATTTCCCCTTCACCTTATCGCGGGCGGCTGGCGCCCTCGCCTACCGGCCTGCTCCACGTTGGACACGCGCGAACATTTTGGATTGCTGCCCAGCGCGCGGCGGAACATTGCGGGACATTGATTCTGCGGAACGAAGATTTGGATCCGCAGCGGTGCAAGTCGGAATTCGTTGACGCGATGATCGAGGATTTGAGATGGCTGGGCATTTCCTGGCAGGAGGGACCTGATTGCGGAGGCCCCTTTGCTCCATACACACAGAGCGAGCGGCGCGGTCTCTATCTGCAATCCTGGAAGCGGCTGCGCGATATGGGTGCGATTTATCCCTGTACATGCTCGCGCAAGGATGTTGCGTTGGCGGCGGGTGCACCGAATGATGGCGACGATGAACCGATTTATTCGGGGAAGTGCCGGCCTTCAGTGCCAATGCCTGATGCCGCTCGGCCTCTCCTTCGCACGACCGCCGAGGCGGCCATCCCCACTTGGGATGTGCCATCCACATGGCCCCAGAACCCCGCCGAGTTCAACTGGCGGTTTCTTGTGCCTGACGGAGAGGAAGTTTGCTTTCCCGACTTGAATCTCGGACGGCAACGAATCATTGCTGGACAGGATTTCGGGGACTTTATCGTTTGGCGGCGGGATGATGTACCTGCGTATCAATTAGCCGTTGTTGTCGATGACGCCGCAATGGCAGTTACGGAGGTCGTCCGCGGAGCGGATTTACTCAAGTCGACGGCACGTCAGATTCTGCTTTATCGCGCGCTCGGCTTGCCAATTCCGGAGTTCTATCACTGTGATTTGGTACATGACCAAGCTGGAGTGCGTCTGGCAAAGCGCCACGATTCGCTGAGTATTCGAAAGTTGCGCCAGATGGCATGGATGCCAGAGCGGGTCCGGACATCAAACCTCAGACTTTAGACCTCGGACCCTTAGGAACCTCGGGCCACGATTTCGGGTATTCAGGGTCGGAGATCTAACGTGCAAGCTCGGGTCTTCACCCGAACGAATATATGTCGTCTGGCGATCCGCAGCATGAAGTCACGACCGAAGGCTAAGGTCCAAGGTCTGAGGTCCGAAGTCTGCTTCTTCCCGTGTACAATCTTGCTGCGGCTCATGAACGAAAACTCCACCGAGAAGAATCCAAAAAAACTTATCATCGCGATTGACGGGCCTGCAGGCGCGGGCAAGAGCACGATTGCCGCGCGCGTGGCGAGGAAATTGGGCTACGTGAATCTGGAGAGCGGTGCCATGTACCGTGCGCTTGCTCTCAAAGCAATTGATAAAGACATCTCGTTTGACGATGAAAGCGCGCTGGTGAAGCTGGCCGACAGTTCGAACATCCGACTGGAGCCAACTGTCACTGGGAATCGCACGGTCCTCGACGGAAAAGATGTTTCGTCTCGCATTCGAGAGCGTGATGTGACTGAAGGGGCTTCGCGGATCTCGGTGCATCCCAAAGTTCGCGAGTGGATGGTTTCTCACCAACGGGCGATGGGAGCCGGCGGTGGGGTTGTCATGGAGGGCCGAGATATCGGGACGAAAGTTTTCCCGGATGCTGATCTGAAAGTTTTTCTAGATGCCGATCCAGTGGTGCGTGAGCAGCGCCGTATGGCGCAGCAGCACATTTCAGGTGAAGTAGCGGCGAACGTAGCCGCCGATTTGCGCGAGCGCGACCGCCGAGACCGTACCCGGGCGGCCTCTCCACTGGTGGCTGCGGAGGATGCGGTGGTGATCAACTCCACTTCGATGAGCGAGGACGAGGTGTTGGCCAGGGTGGAGGAGTTAGTGAAGCAAAGGCAAGGTTTCAAAGAACCAGGTTTCAAAGTTTCATAGTTTCAAGGGTTCAAAGTTGAACCCACGCTGGCGGTATCGGCACTGCCAGCGACAGCGGATTCCTCGCTTCGGAATGACAACCGTTTTAGACAGGCCATGACACGGGAACTGCCTTTTTCCGCTGCAGGCCTAGCCCGGCTCTTACTTTGAAACCTTGAAACTTTGAAACCTGCTTTGTCAGTTATCCGTCGGTTTCGGACTCGCATTCGGAGCCGGCAATGCTTTCGCGGGTTTGCCCACGGCTGGGGGAATCGGTGGAGTCGGTGGTGTTGCCGAAGCCCTGCGGATCTCGATTCCCTCATGCTCGTTGTTCAGGACGATATGCGACGAGCCATTGCCCACGCTACCGGTCGCTTTGGCCTCGCGCTCGTCGTTGTTCACTTTCAATTCTCCGAAGTCTGACTGAATCTCGCCTCCGCGAGTGCGCGCGTCGAGGCGGAATCCCGCTTTGTCAGGCACGCTGAGCTGGACGTCGCCGTTGCGGTTGTCGATCTGCACATTGCCCAGCACACGCATCACAACTTCCACCGTGCCATTGTCATTCTGTAGGCGTACGTCGCCTGAAACACCATCCAGACGAATGTTCTTCGAGCGCGTAGTGAGGTGTAGCGGACCGGTTACGTCTTCTGCATGCAACTCGTCGGAATCGAGGTCAAGCGAGCCTCCGATGCGGGACAGCTCCATATCCGTGCGCGAGGACTTGAACGTCACCGTCTTAGCGACTCGCTCCAGCTTGATGCTTTCCTGAAATTCGCCATCGAGCTGAACCGAGCCTTTGATGTCGGTTACAGAAACTTCATTCAAACGCCCGTCAATATGCACGTCACCAGAGACCTGCTCGATCTTCAGCGTGCCCTTTTCCTGGCTGACTTTGACGTTGGCGTTGATGTCGTCGACCGAAGTATCCGCATGTTGGCTGGAAATGTCGACATTGCCGCCGCGGCCGCTGACATTGATGTCCCCGCGGCGCGAGTTGATGGTGACTGGCGCTTTGCGCGGCACGGAAACGTCGAGATCCGTTTCGACCGGATGATCTCCCGCGCCTTCAACTCTGGCATCAACCGTGATAAGACTGCCTGCTGCCGTGATTGACGGCTTCGTTTCCTCGTTGTACTTGTTCGCGTCCTCCTGGTTATCGGCATTGACACGTTTACGCACCACTACTGTGATCTTGTTGTCATCCGAAGCGTGGATGCTGACCGCGCCGTGGTTGTTGATGACCTTAAGGCTGGCATCTGCGGGGAAGTTTTGTTCAAGATGGTCGTTGAAGTTGTAGCTTTCGCCAAAGATGTTGGGGAAGTCATTGTCGTCACCGATCTCGTTCTGCAGGCCTCGCCAATTGACACGCTCGAGCTGATTTGCGATCAGGCCGAACACGACGATCAACACGACTAGGAACACACCTCCAGCACCAATACCAGAAGCGCGAACTCCTTGGCGCTGAGCCTGCTGATGCTCAATGAGCTTGATCACTCCCCAAAGAATGAGCAGGACAGGCCAGTAGCTTGCGAACAAGTGCGCCAACTTGCTGACCGACAACACGCGCATTGTCCCGAGGAGGAAAACGACTCCGACGATGATGAGGACGACTGCGCCTGCAAAGGAACGGTGACGCGGCGGAGCTGGCGGCATCGGTGAGTACGGTGGCGTAGTCACGGGGCTAGACATTTTTCACCTCACCAGAAGTGGAATCTGCGCCCGGCGTTGCAGCTCCCGCGCCGCCCGGGGCTGTTCCTTGAAACCCACTTGTCACTGCAGGAGGCGGAGGAACGCTGGGTGGATATCCCGACGATCCCGGCGGCAACGGACCGACATGCCCTGTGTAAGAAGCGTTGCTTTGTACGAGCTTTACGACGCCAATCACCAGCAAGATCGCAGGCCAAGTCTTGCCGAAATCGATATCGGAAATATTGTCGAGCAAGAACAGCACGCCCAACGTGACCAATATGGCTGGACCCATCAGCCTGCGGGTTCGGCAGCGCTCGCACACGCAGCCTGGCCGGTATCCTCCAAGCAATCCCCAATGTTTGGCGAAGAGGTAGACGCCCAGCACAATCAGAACAAGCGGCCAGTAACGATGCAGGCTGAAGTCGAAGGCAGTATTAAACAAGAACAGCAGGCCAAGCCCAATCAGAACTGCTGCGGCGACTGGAACCTTCGTTGCCGCTTCGCTCTTTTCAGCCTGGGTTCCGCCACCGCTGCCAAACATCGTCGCCAACCCAAACGGATCAGGCAGGGGTTCTCCCAACTGGATTGCCCTCGCTGTCCGAACCGCGTCGATGATCTGGTACAGGTAGAAGAATCCAATCCCAATACCCAGAACCATGTGCATATACCACGGCACATCGGAGCTGACGCCGATGATCAGTAACACCATGATCACCAGGTGCGAGAGTCCCTTCGCATATTGCGAGCAGTAAACCGCACCGACGCCGAATGGAAAGAATCCGGCGAGAATGCCTGCAACCGTCGGGTTCGGGCCTGAGTTGATGTTTAGTCCCGGCTGGCCCGGAGGAGTCACGGGCGAGAATCCGGAAGAAGCGCCCATGGGCGGATACACATTCTGCCCAGGGGGAACAAATCCTGCCGCTGGCGCTGTGCCCTCCATGCGCGCGGCCAGACAGGATTCGCAGTAGATCACTCCGCGAACGTCGCGGGTGCACTGGTTGCAAAGTGGCTTGCCGCATGTGCGGCAGAACGCCACCGCAGCTTGATCGCTGTGATTGGCGCAGTTCATACGAACCTCCTGTACGTGGTCACCGACACTACAGGCAGATCGCGAAGGTTGAGACTAGGACCCACATGAGCGCTAGCCAGAATAAGCTGATTTTCCGTCTGGCTGTAGTTGCGCTCTTGCTTCTGCTCGGGTTGTTGTGTTGTGTCGTTCTTATGGTCGTTCTGCTTCGTCCGTCCGGGCTCGGCGGGGTTCAGGTTGCGCTTGATCCCACGGACCGCAGCCTGAACTTCGTAGACGAGTCGAACGTTGTCGTAATAGCGGACGACCCGGGCTTGCGTATTGTAGTACGTGCGCCGGATCGCGGTTGGCCGCAGACTGATCTGGGCTAAGTCGGCAGGTTTTACGCCAGCCATAGTCAGGCTCACCGACAGCGCAAAGAACGCCATACCGAATGACATGGCGAAGCGCGGCTGGCGAACCACTGCCCAGATTGGCTCCAGGAACGAAGCCTGCACGTGCTCGAGCCACGAAACGCGTGGCTGCGGGGCACGAACAATCGTCCGCAGGCGTTGGGTGTCAACGCCCGTTGTGGATGCCAGGATACTGGGTACCAGGCTGGCTGGAGGCTCCACCTCCGTGAGACCCTTCAGCCAATTCCGTCCTGCTTCCGCTTCGGCAAGCAGCGGCCCACAAGTCTTGCAAGTGCGGGCGTGAGCCTGGAAGCGGTCGAGTCCCGGCCCGCTGAGAACGCCATCAAGCGCGTCCGAAAGGAGCAGGTCGAACTCGTTGCACTGCATTCCGTTACTGGTGTGGTCTGGCATCACATCACCTGCCTATAGGTACGTTGGAGGAGCCTTGCAAGTTCCGCTCGACCCCTATTTATTCTTGATTTCACGGTGCCCTCCGGAACCCTCAAAACGGTGGCTATTTCGCGGTAGTCCATATCCTGTAAGTCCCTTAGAATCACTGCTTCCCGAAGTTCGGGCGAAAGTTTGGCCAAGGCCTGGTGAACCGTTTCAGACACCTCCCGGCTGCGTACACGGGCGTCCGGGGGAGCACTTTGGTCGGGAATTTGCTCACTGAGCGGCTGGGCGTCCTCGTGATCGGAGGCCGTCGAGTCGATGGAATCGGTCATCCGGTCCTGCTTGGTCTTGCGGAAATGGTCGACCAGCAGGTTGCGGGTGATGGTCGTGACCCATGTGACGAATGCGCCCTTGGATTGGTCGTAACTGGGCAGGGTGCGGTACATCTTGATGAAGACCTCCTGGGTGAGGTCTTGGGCATCGTCTGCCGAGCCAGCAAAGCGGTAACAGATGTTGTATATCCTCCGGTTATAGGTCTGCACAATTTCCTCCCAGGCGGCGGCGTCGCCAGCGATACAGCGCCGGACCAGCATCGCAACGACCTGGACGTCTTCCACTTGCGCTCCCCGGAGGAAAACTTTGTTTTAAGTCGAGACTAATGGGTGTTGGACGAACGAGACCTACCAACACCGCCCACAACACAATACGTTGTTGCAAAGCCTGAAGTTCGAGGTGTGCCCTAAGTCTATGTGAACACGGCATTGTAGCAGTGAGATCGCGCCGTTTCCGTGACTACGCGAATCGCTGTACGCGCGACGAGGCAATCGGCGCGCATCTAAACACAGACTGGGTGAGGGCTCCTTAAGTCTGTATCGTTTTTGGTAGTGCGAACTGGATCAAGCTGTAAAAGGGGCGTGTGAGTTCGTTAGAGGATTTCCGCGTCCAGAAAAGGTGACTACTTTATGGACAACCTGTTGACAAAAGCAGTCGTGCGCAGCAAGCAAATGTGGAAGCTCGGTTTCGCGCTGCTTGCGGTTGCATTGTTGAGTGCTGCGGCTACACAGATCGCGCAAGCGCAGGATCAAGACGATCCTCCGGGGCGCGTAGCGCGGCTTGGATTCATGGAAGGCTCGGTTTCGTTCCAGCCGGCCGGGGAGAACGAGTGGGTTGGCGCAGTACCGAATCGGCCGATGACCACCGGCGACAAACTGTGGACGGACCGGGATTCCCGAGCCGAAGTACAACTTGGCTCGGCGACGATCAGCCTGGCGGCCAACACCGGTTTTTCCTTTCTGAACCTCGACGACCGCACGATTCAAATGGAAGTAACTGCGGGCGCCATCAACATTCGAGTCTGGAATCTGGATCGCGACAATGTTCTTGAGGTCGACACACCAAACCAGGCCTTCACAGCGCAAGAGCCCGGACGCTACCGGGTGCAGACGTCAGAGAACGGTGACTACACAGTCGTTACGATTCGCCGCGGCGCAGGAGAGGCCACCGGCAACGGACAAAGCTACACGCTGCATGAGGGCACACGCGCCACATTCCGAGGCACATCCTCGTTGAATGCGGACGTGGAACCGATTGGCGATCCCGACGATTTCGATACCTGGAGCGATCGACGCGAGCGTCGTTATGAAGACTCGCCGTCGGCTCATTACTGTTCACGCAGAGTGGTCGGTTTCCAGGATCTTGACGACAACGGTGACTGGCGGCCCGCTGGGGAATACGGAACAGTCTGGTTCCCGCACGTCGAGGCGGGCTGGGCTCCCTATCATAACGGCCATTGGGCGTGGATCGATCCATGGGGATGGACTTGGGTTGACGATGCGCCTTGGGGCTACGCGCCATTTCATTACGGCCGCTGGGTGAATGTTTACGGACGTTGGGGATGGGTACCCGGACCGGTCGAACAGCGCCCGGTATACGCGCCGGCTCTCGTTGCTTTCGTCGGCGGCGGCCCGGGAAGTGGAGGGACAGTCGCGTGGTTTCCGTTGGGGCCGCGCGAAGTGTTCGTCCCTGCTTATCACACCAGTCCGACCTATGTGAACCAGGTCAACGTTTCCAATACGACAGTGAACCAGACGACGGTGACGAATGTGTACAACACGACCATCGTCAACAACAACACAACCGTCAATAACGTCACCTACGTCAACCGGAACGTGCGGGGCGGCATGACCGCGGTTCCGCAGCAGTCATTCGCGAGCGCACAGCCAGTTGCAAGAACAGCTGTAGCGGTGGACCCGCACAGCTACGCAGCCCGTCCAGTCATGACTAGGGCCGCTGTAGCTCCGGCGCCCCAGGCGGTGCTGGGCGTTCATACAAACACTGCCCGTCCCGTAGCGGCACCACCTGCAGCAATTGCGAACCGCGCGATCATCGCCAGAACAGCGCCACCGCCACCGCCGCCGTCGTTCGCGGCGAGACAGCAGGTGCTGGCGCAGCATCCCGGACAGCCTGTAGCACGGCAGCAGTTGGCAAAGATGGCTCCGCCCGCCGCTGTGAACGCTGCACCGCGAGTGAATGTTGTGGCCCCTTCACGGCCTGTGACGCCGCCACCCGCCGCAAATCAGCCTGGAAACCGGCCCGGAGCGATGCCAGCAAATGGGCAACCGGCAAGGCCAGCGCCAAATCAACCGGCTCCGAACAATCGTCCTGGAATGAATCAGCCGGCGCCGAATAACCGGCCGGAATCAGATGGCCAGCCGAATCGCGGATTCGAGCCTCCGGCACGGAATGATCGTCCGGCACCGCAACCCAACAATCGTCCGGAGCCAAGTCAACCGGCTCCGAACAATCGGCCTGCGATGAATCAGCCGGCACCAAATAACCGGCCGGAGCCAAATCCTCAACCGAATCGCGGGTCCGAGCCTCCGGCACGGAATGATCGTCCGGCACCGCAACCCAACAATCGTCCGGAGCCAAGTCAACCGGCTCCGAGCAACCGGCCGGAGCCGAATGCTCAGCCGAATCGCGGATTCGAACCACCAGCGCGGAATGAGCGTCCGTCGTCGCAACCGAACAACCGTCCGGAAGCCCCGAACAACCGCCCGCAGATGAATCAACCTGCTCCGAACAGTCGTCCGGAGCCGCAACGAAACGATCGTCCGCAAGCAGCGCAGCCGAGCAATCATACGGCTCCAAATCGCCAGGCGCCTCCGGCCAACAACAAGCCGAAGGATGACAAGAAGCCGCAGTAACGAAAGCTGATTCGTAACTGGCTAGGCATCCCTGAAATCGGGGATGCCTATTCTTTTCGCAGGGGAATTCATTCGGAAGCCTGCGGCACCTGTTCGTTCGATGACTACGACGCTGGCACTTTTCAGGATCCAGGAGGCACGAAACTATTCGCTGGTGAAGTAGTCCACCATCACGGGATTCTCGAACAGCGAATAATCGCGCGTCACGACAGAGATGCCGCTCTCGGTCACAAAGTAGCGCTGCCGATCCGCCTCGGCATCGTAGCCGATCGTAGTGCCTTCGGGGATGTGAACGTCGCGGTCGAGAATGGCTTTGCGGATGCGACAGCGCCGGCCGACGCTCACGTGCGAAAACAGAATGCAGCTGTCGACTTCAGAGTAGGAGTTCACGCGGACATCAGGCGAGAGCACGGAATTCTTAACCATCCCGCCGGAAACGATGCACCCGTTAGAGACGATCGAGTCAAGCGCGGTGCCTGTGCGACCAGTTTCAGCAAAGACGAATTTTGCCGGGGGGTATTGCCGTTGGTGGGTGCGGATCGGCCACTCTTCGTCGTACAAGTTAAAAATCGGCGACACCGAGACGATATCCATATTGGCTTCGTAATAAGCCTCGAGCGTGCCCACATCGCGCCAGTACAAAGCCTCTTTTTTGTTCTCGTCAACGAAGTCGTAAGCGTAGACGCGGTAGTCGTCGACCATCTTCGGCAAGATATCTTTGCCGAAGTCATGACTCGACTGGGGATTTTCGGCGTCCTTCAGGAGAACGGGAATCAGCACGTCGGCATTGAACAGATAAACACCCATCGATCCGGCGACCTTCTCCGGATTTAGAGGCGACCGGAGTTGGGTGACTTTGGGCTTCTCTTCAAAGCCGTTTACCCGGCCGTCTTTGTCGACGTCCACCACTCCAAGTTGATAGGTCTGGTCGGGATCAATCTGAATCGTGGCCAGCGTGACGTCAGCACCCGAATCATTATGCTGCTTCAGCATCTTGCCGTAATTCATTTTGTAGATGTGATCACCGGAAAGAATCAGCACGTGCTTGGGTTGTTCAGACCCAATCGAATAAATATTCTGATACACCGCGTCGGCGGTCCCTTGGTACCACTGGTCACTGACACGTTTCATCGGCGGCAGCACTTCAATGAATTCATCGACCTCGCGGCCCAGGACATTCCAGCCTTCGCGGACGTGCCGGTTGAGAGAGAGTGCCTTGTACTGCGTTAGGATGTAAATCCGCCGAAGGTTCGAGTTGAGACAGTTGGAAAGAGTGATGTCGATGATGCGATAGATGCCGCCGAAGGTGACAGCCGGCTTGGCACGATCGCGAGTGAGGGGATAAAGCCGCTCGCCGGCTCCGCCTGCCAAGAGAACCCCGAGAGTATCTTTCATTACTGACCCTCAGATTCCGACCACTCTGATGCTCGCCCCCAGCGGAATCTTCGCCTTCCACACGGCAGGTGAGGAAAGAAAACAGTAGATGTTAGCACAGGCGAGGAAGGTTGCTGTCGCAATGCGGCTCGGCATCGATTCGTATAATGCTGGGGAAACAGCACACATCTGTGGGCGGAGGAAAACGTTGGCGGGTGGAAAAGGTTCTGATCAGCTGATGGGAAACGGATCGCACACCGAAAGCTCTCGCGCGGAAAAGACGCTCGGTCTCAATCAAGACATTACCCGCAGGGACTTCCTGAACTCGACACTCCTTGCATCGGGAGGAGTCCTGCTGAGTCCTCTGTCTCCTGCACAGTTACTGGCCCAGAAGGCGAATCAGCCGCCCGATTCTGTTAGCGATGATTGGACCGGATACGGAGGCGTCGGTGACTACGCAAATTCAAACGGCAACACCACGGCCGTGTTTGAAGCCGGTCACCGCATTCGCGATGGCGAATTCGAGAGTGTTCCGGCGAGTCTTGTTGAAACGGGAGAAGTCTACGACTGCGTCGTCGTCGGAGGCGGCATCAGTGGTCTCGCGGCGGCATTGATCTTCCATCGTCAGGCTGGCGAAGGAAGGACCTGCCTGGTGCTCGACAACCATCCAATTTTTGGCGGCGAGGCTAAGCGCAACGAGATTCTCGTCGACGGTCATCGCCTGATCGGACATCAAGGCTCCGCATTATTTCAGGTGAACTATCCACTCAGTTTTATCGAGCGTTTCTATCGATCGATTGGGCTAAAGGTGCCCCGCCTCGAATATCAGAAGTGGGCCGGTGCCGATCCCGAAATTAAGTTGCCAACCACACCTTACCTTGGGACGGCTCCTTACGGCCTGTACTTCGGAGCAAAGTTCGGCACGCCGAAGGGAGTGTGGCTGAGCGATCCGTGGGGGAAGAAATTAGAAGGAGCTCCCATCTCGGCCAAGGCACGGGAAGAGCTGTTGCGATACCAGTCGCCCGATCCGGCAACTGCGCAAGTGCCCAAGTATCGCGGTGACGCCATCTCGCGACGACTCGACACGATGACGCTCGAGGAACATTTGATGGAAAGGTATCGCATCAGCCGAGAAACCGTCCGAACGTTTCTAACGCCCGACGAAGGCAGCGGATTCGGTCTTGGTCCCGACGCGCTATCCGCGTACACCGCATACGCGTTTGACGCTCTGGGCCCGTTTCTCGACGAAGAGAATCAGATGTTCCCCGACGGCAATAGCGGAATCGCACGGCTGATCGTAAAGACGCTGGTTCCAGAAGCGATTGCCGGTGAGCACTCCCTTGAGCAGGTTTGTCGCAACGCTGTGAACTTCCAAGCGCTCGATCGCGCCGGGGCACCCGCTCGCATTCGGCCGGACTCGACCGCCGTGTGGGTGAAACACGACGGCGATCCGGCAAAGTCTGAGCTGGTGTCGATCATCTACGCGCGCGCCGGCAAACTTTTCCGAGTGCGTGCGCGCTCAGTGGTCATGGCGGGCGGAAGCTGGACGACGAAACACGTTGTC
>Ga0126370_10000610_pt1 | contig 15158 bp, 14 predicted proteins | sample PanSoiMetaPlot_3_FD_92586 | JGI IMG/M metagenome (GOLD analysis project Ga0126370, IMG submission 92586) | Tropical forest soil microbial communities from Panama - MetaG Plot_3 | ecosystem: Environmental > Terrestrial > Soil > Tropical forest > Bulk soil | place: Panama | collected 2016-02-17 | reverse complement strand
GCACAGCCGCCCCGCCGTTCGCAGAGGCATCGCCGAATGAATCCCATATTTCCGCGCTTCGTAACTCGCCGCGGAAACCACGCCGCGCTGGTCCTTTTGCCCGCCGACAACCACTGGTTTGCCGCGCAGCTCCGGTCGGTCAAGCAATTCCACCGACACAAAAAACGCGTCCATGTCCACATGCAGAATGGACGCTACCGCATCTGCCGCTCGCTCCTCGAGCGGTCCATGCTTGGCCCGAAACCGCGCCAGCTCCGGCATGGCCTTAGCCTACGCCCTCAATTTGTGAACGACAACCGACTAGACCTGTGTTTAAAGCTTTTCCGCGGCAAGAACGCGCGCTATCCCCGCTAGATCATTGGTCACACCGACTTTGGTCCACCTGGACGGGTCGAGCAGAGGCGCGACCGCGGGCAAACTGTTATGCCCGAGTTCAAGGACCAGAATCCCTCCGGGCACAAGACACTTCCCCGATTGCGCGATGAGATCAGCATAGAGCTCGTAGCCTTCTTCTCCCCCGTACAGCGCAATCTCCGGTTCGTGATCGCGGACCTCGCGCATCAGTGTTGATGCTTCGCGTCGGCCAATATACGGCGGATTGCTAACGATCACGTCAAAGTTCCGTGAGTGAGGAGTGGTGAGTGACGAGTCCAGGACACCATCTAGAAGATTACACTCTACGAAACGAATTCGCGTTGCGACATCGTGACGAATGGCGTTTTGCCGTGCCACGGCGAGTGTGGCGGCGGAAACATCCGTCGCAACAAACGATGCCGCAGGAAGCTCTTTCGCCACCGCAATCGCAAGGCAGCCGGAACCCGTGCCGATATCGGCGATCCGCAGTCCCGTCCCATCGGTCTTTTGCCGCCGTCCCGCCCGCAGTTCGCGCATCGCGAGGCGGTCCAACGCAACTTCGATAACGTGTTCCGTTTCCGGCCGCGGAATCAACACGTCCGGAGTCACTTCGAATTCGAGTCCCCAGAATTCTTGTTTGCCGGTCAGGTGTTGCGTCGGTTCGCCCGCCGCGCGGCGGCGAATCATCTCCGCATAGCGCTCGGCCGCCGCAGCCACGATTTCTTCTTCGGGATGTGAGTAAATCCAGGTCCGATCGCGCCCCAGCACATGCAGAAGCAGCAGCTCCGCGGCCAGCGTGTACGAAGGAACCTGCGCGTCGCGCAACTCCGCGATGCCCGACTTCAGCAAGGTGCGGACCGATTTTTCCTTGAAAAGCAGGCTCATCCAAAGGGACTCGCTTCTTGAGGTTCTATTTCAAGAGTTTCTCTTTCTGACGGCCGGCTGCTTGGTGATAGCCATAAGCCACACCGTTCCCCGCATAAGCGTAATCACCGAAGGCCAGACCGCCCAGGGCGTATCGCCCAAAAGCAGCTCCGCCCATTGCCCACCAGCCGATGGCGCCGCCTCCGAGAGCAAAGATTGCAGCTGAGAGTCCCCCAAGTGCGATGCCACCAAAGGCCAAACCTCCAATGGCCACGACACCCATTGCGATTCCTCCGATTGCAATGACTCCAGTCGGACGCCCTCCAATAGCGATCACCCCGGTGGGATGAGCTCCCAACGCGATAAACGGCATTCCTGCTATTCGTATGGAAGATTGGTATTCCCGCGTGCCATTCAGGTTCACGGAGACCCACGGTCGCGTTAGTGGCACGAAGAGAAGTAGGAAAAAGAGATAGAATCCCCAAATCCAGCGAAAGATCGGATTCGGCGCTTCCGGCTCAATCCCGGGTTCTGGCACTGCTTTCAAAATCCGCTTCATCCAGGCACATCCAGGGCCAGCATCGGGGCGGGTAATCATGGGGCACCTCCATTACCAGGATTATGCCTCAGCAAGCTCCTGCTGGAGCCGCTCCGATTCGTAATGAGAAACCAGCCCGTCCACGAGCGGTGCGAGCTTGCCGTCCATGACGTCCGTGAGCTGATGCAACGTCAATCCGATCCGGTGATCCGTCACGCGGTTCTGCGGAAAATTGTACGTGCGGATTTTTTCCGACCGATCGCCGGTTTTGATCTGCCCGCGCCGCTCCGCCACGATGGCCGCTTGCTGCTTTTCCTGTTCCATCTCGTAAAGTCGCGCCCGAAGCACGCGCATGGCCTTGGCTCGGTTTTTGATTTGCGACTTTTCGTCCTGCTGCGAAACCACCAGGCCGCTCGGAATGTGCGTGATGCGCACCGCGGAATATGTCGTATTCACCGACTGCCCGCCGGGCCCCGAAGAGCAGAACGTATCAATCCGCAAATCCTTCGCCTCGATCTTGATATCAATTTCGTCCGCTTCGGGCAGCACGGCCACCGTCGCGGCCGAAGTGTGTACGCGGCCCTGCTGCTCGGTCTGCGGCACACGCTGCACGCGGTGCACGCCGCTTTCGTATTTCAGCTTCGAATAAACCTTGTTCCCCTGAATCGCGGCGACCACTTCTTTCATTCCGCCCAGCGACGACGGCGAGCTTTCCATCACTTCCACTTTCCAGCTTTGCGTTTCCGCGTACCGCGAGTACATGCGGAAAAGCTCCGCCGCAAAGAGCGCCGCCTCGTCTCCGCCCGTTCCCGCGCGGATTTCGATCAGCACGCTCTTCTCGTCGTTGGGGTCTTTCGGCAGCAGCAGCAGCTTCAGCTCGCGCTCGACGGTCTCCTTGCGCGCCGCCAGTGCCTTCTCCTCTTCATGCGCCATCTGCTTCATCTCGGCATCGTCCGCTTCGAGGAACAGCTGGTGCGCCCCCGTGAGATCCTTTTCAATCTGTTTGTACTCGCGGTGCTTCGCGACGATTTCTTCCAGCTCCGCGTGCTGCTTCGCGATTCTCTGGAACCGCGCCGAGTCCCCCACCACTTCCGGCGAAGAGAGTTGCTGTGTCATCTCCTCGTAGCGCGAGTCCAGCTGATCCAATTTTTCAGTCAATGTCAGTACGGCCATGGCAGTCCTCAATGCGCAAACTCAAAATGCGCGAAATTTAAACCAATCACCCATGTTTTCTTCTTTTCTTAGAACCAAAAACTTAGATAACTAAAGACTAGGGGGTTAGGCTCCCGGCGCGGGAGCGTAAGGCGAGTCAGCTAATAAAACGCGGCATACATCAGTTTGCTCTAACTCAAGAATATCGCCGAACCACCAAACATGCAATTCGATGCACCCGCGCGGTATGGGTTTGTTTCCAATTTTGCCGACCATTCAACGCCTCTTAGCCGTCAACGGCTAATAACCCGCAGTTGAGTGGTCTCCACCTCAAAGTAAAAATGATCACGAACTCGCTGTACGGCTCGTGATAAAACCTGAGAGTGCCAGTCGCTTCGACGAGTTTGCCCTGCATTTCAGAGTAGGGTTTTCCCCACCTAAACGACCCCCTAGGTTCGAGATAGACTACCTGCTGATTCTCGAGTACGACATACGCGCCAGTTTTGCCCAATAACGAAAATTTCCCAAGAATGGTGATCGGCTTTCCGGTGAGTGTCTTCGATACCTTCGATATCTCAACGCCAAGGGGGGTCGCTTCTGCCCTTGCCGCTTCGCTGGCGTCGAGTTTCCCCTGAGCTGCCATGGCCTCCAAAACCTGGTTCCGTCGCGGCAAGGCATTCTCAGGGTACTCGTAGGGTGAGTAGTGGGCTGGCGCTCGGAGCAGTCCCGCCACTAGGGCCGCTTCCTCTACCGCTAGCGCGTCGGGGTTTTTGTGGAAGCAGTGTTGGGAGGCCTGGTCGACGCCGGTAACGCCGGGGCCAAAGTACGCGCGGTTCGCATAGATGGCGAACAACTGTTGTTGTGAGAAACGCCTTCGGATGTGCCAGCTCAATCGAAAGCTATTTAGGTGATACTTCCACATCCGGAGAGCTTGATTGCACATCAATGTGCTCGTAATTCTGTCCGATAGAGATGCACCTGGCAGCCGCGCCGTTGGGCCTATAGGCTCTTCTGCGGCAGCCAGGGCATCCCTTAATGGCTTGCCAATGCTATCGAAAGGAATTGCGATTGAAGGACTCTCTAGACATGAATCTGAGACGGTTGACTGGACACTCGGCGCGAATTGAGAAAGGTGATCGATTTCCGGCAAATCGCCTGCGTAGATAAACAACCAGCTGCAAACTCCGGCTACGACAACGAAAATCAAGGTTCCGGTCGCGATCAATATCTTGTACACCACACCCATACCCAATATTCGCATGCTTTTTTCGCTTCTGTCTTGCCGCCACTGCCACTGTTGCTGCGCAGCGAGCGGATATACTACGATGCCGCTAGGAAGATGAGCGAAGCCACTCGAACGATCTTGCAGGCAGAAGCTACGCCCACGCCCGAACCGCAACTTGAGGCGGACCCCGGTTTCCTTTGGGACTTCTGGTATCCGGCGGCCCGAAGCACCGAAATCCGCTCGCAAAAACTTACGAAAGCGCTGCTACTGGAAGTGCCACTCGTGCTGGGCCGCACCGCCGAAGGAAAAGCTTTCGCCATGCGGGACGCCTGCCCCCACCGCGGCATTCCGCTGTCTTACGGCCGAGTCGAAGGCGACACGGTCGAGTGTTCCTACCACGGCTGGCGCTTCGATGCCTGCAGCGGCCAATGCGTCGAAATTCCTTCGCTCACTTCGCAGGACAAGCTGAAAGTCGAGCGCATCTTTGCAGGCCATTTTCCCTGCGAAGAGCGCGACGGCTACATCTGGGTCTACATGAATGCGCCCGGCACGCGACTGCCCGAGAGCATCCCGGAAGCGCCCGCGCTCAAACTCTTCAGCGAAAAATACAAGATCACTCATCTCTCCTGCGAGCTGCCCTCGCACATCGACCACGGCATCATCGGCCTGATGGACCCCGCCCACGGCCCGTTCGTGCACCAATCCTGGTTCTGGCGCAAGCGCGCCAGCATTCATGAAAAAGCCAAGCAGTTCGAGCCTATCCCCAACGGCTTCCGCATGAGCCCGCACTCGCCCAGCACCAACAGCGCGCCCTATCAATTGCTCAAGAAAATCACGGGCCAGCCGGTAACCACCACCATCGACTTCGTCCTGCCCAACCTGCGTACAGAAATCGATCAGAGCGGCAAGCTCTGGTTTTCTAGCCGCGCGACAGTGACGCCCGTCCGCCGCGATCTCTGCCGCATCGATTTCGTCGCCGCCTGGAACCTGCCGATCCCCGTCTTCCTCTTCCGCCCGTTCGCCAAAACCTTCCTGCGCCAGGATCAGCAAACCATGATCCAGCAAGCCGAAGGTCTGAAACACAACCCGCGGCTGATGCTTATCGACGATGCCGATCGCCAAGCCAAATGGTATTTCACCCTGAAAGCCAACCTCCTCGAGTCCCGCCGCACCGGCGCCCCCATGGTCCATCCCATGGACGGCCCGGTCACCCTCCGCTGGCGCTCCTAGAAGGAAAGTAATTTCCCTTTTCATCTGAAGGTGCCAGGCAACCTCTGCCGCCGAGTTAGTATTTATCACCGTGCTATTAAATCGTTAAATTACTTGAAGAGCAAAAAACAGTGGGATCTCTGTTTGTCACACGTTTGCGGTCCCTTTGTTTCAACAACTCATGAACTGCCCAGTTTGTAACTCTTTTTTTTGATAACGATACGAATTGCCGGGGGTGGGGACATCGGCGGTGCAGACCGGGACATGCTTGACAGAACAGGCCGGGAGGGCCCCTGTATGAGCGAGTGGCTAGAGCAGGAACACGACGTGCCACGCTCAGCGCAGGCGAGATAGGTCGAATGGAACTTCAAGGTGCTGGCCGTCCGTGGTCAGGACTTCCACTGTAGCATCTGCCGAGTCCACGTCACCGGCATCGTATTGCAGCCACACCTGCCAGCCAATGAAGCAGCACCCATACCCCCGATCGGAACTGTGGCCGTTCGCTGAACCGGTGCTGAACGACGCTGGAGTCAGAAAAGGGGTGTAGTAGAAATCCGAAAACGGCACATGGCCCGAAGATGGCCACCCTGTCGGGGTGATTTGGATGCTGAGTGGCTCGATCCACTTACTCTTTTGAGAAAGCCCGGCGCGGAAATCGCGACGGTAGTCCGTGCGCGGTTCGGATGAGCTTCCCTTGGGTGCTTCCAGCAGCCGCCCGGAGCGGTAAAGCTCGAACGCTCCGTAAGTTGAAGTGAAGTCGATCCGCACGCGAATGTAAATGCTGTCGGATGTGGCGCGATAGTCCTTGCCGGCTTGCTGCGCACTGTAGCCAACGCTGTGGAGCCGGGAGCGCTCCACGAGTTGGGAGTACGGGGTATAAAACTCGATCTCCGAGATATAGGGGCCGGACTTGGGAGCAGGAAGCATCTTCAGGTACGAGAGAAAAGCTCTCGCCGTGGCTTCATCGTTTCGCTGGCCCAGAAAATACGCGTCGCGGATCTCTTCATCCGAAAGGGGTGAGTGAAACGCGAAGCAAAACGGCACAAAGAGTAAGAGCGTCGCGAACGCGGCAAAACTGGACCGGAGAGAAGAGGGCATCAAGCACCTCCCTAACCATGAGACGGTAAGCAATCTTAGCGCGGTTTCGATGATTGTGTATTACGACTTCTATTACGAAAAGTTACCGTCGGAGCCTCATCAGCGGAGAGAGGAAAGGTCGAAATCCACGGAGACGGGGTCGCCTTCGCGCGGAGTCACTTCCACTCCTGCGGAATCGGAGTTGAACGCGGTCGCGGGGAATTGGATGTAGACGATCGCGCCGGTTAGGGTGCAACCGCCTTCCGAGCATTGATACTGCGGTTCGCCGGAGATCTCATCGGTGGTGATCTCCTCGTTGCCGTCGAAGATGCGGTACTTGAACGCACGCCAGAATTCCGGCGAACGCTGCTGCAGGACCGCGGGAGAGCCTGAGCGCGAATGCGTCGGCACCGCAATGATCGCCCCATAGGATTGAGTAAGCTGAATCTCCACCTGGATTTCGACGATCTCGTCGTGCGCTTTGTGGTCCAGAGCCGCGCGCTGCGCGCTGTAATCGGATTGCCGGCTGGAGTATTGGACGAGAAGCGCAAAAGGCGTGAAGAACGTGATGGAGGAAATATATGGCCCGGTCTTGGGCGGTGGCAAAAGCTTCGTGTACTTGTTCAGGAACGCATACATCGATTCATCGCGCCGCTGCCCAAGAAAATACGCCTCCCGCACCGCCTGCTCTGAAAGCGGCGTGTCAAAGGCGAACGAGGACGGCACAAGCAGCATGGTCGAGATAATGAGCGAGAACGTAGAACGCAAGAGTCTGGGCATGTAGAGGCTCCGTTACCTTATTAGACGGAGAGGAGGGGTTGTTGGGTTTCCCCGGAACCGGGATGCAGCCTACTCGGGAACGCCATCCCGTACCGGGTCGCAGTTCATGGGAAGCGTGCCGTTGTCTTCAAAGCCGAGCCAGCGGAAGCGCAAGAGGCTGCCCACGGCAATGGGGGACGGTCAGGTTCGCGAGCAGCGGTTTCAGATGCGGCGGGGGGTGTTGGGAAAGTCGAGCCAGACTTTGACGCCGCAGAAATGCGAGCCTTCGGTGCAAATGGGCGTGGTGATTCCGGCGCGCAGATGGCAGGGCGGGCCGATGTAGCGCGCGAGTTCGGGATGGACTTCGCGGAGCTGGGCGATTTCGTCCATCGAGGCCTGGAATATCTCCTCCTGCGCGTTGAAGCAGGTGCGCATCGTCCATTTGTGCAGCAGATGCAGCAGCGAGCCGGATTCGTAGAGGCGGATGGACTTGGCGTTGGGGAGAACGTAAAGCGCGATTTCGAGCGGGACGCCGCGGTCGAGAAGCTGATTCTTGGCGGACCAAGCGTCGTGCATCGCGCGGTCATAAGTTTCTTTGGCCCGCGGATTCGCAGCGAGAAGCTTTGGTGTGATGTAGTCGGGCTCGCGCGTGTCGGCAAGCGTGAGCAGCGGACGCGAGCCGGGAACCATGCGGTGGCGCTGGTCCTGGCTGTCGGCCGTATGGCTGATTTTTTTCGCGAACGTATAGTTGGCGTGCTGGAGCGCGCGCATCATCGGGGCGTGTACACCGACATTGAGCGTTTCGAGGCGATATAGGTTTCGCGCGGGATTGAGCAGGCGGTCGAGTGCGTCCGCATCGGAGCACTGGGAAGCAGTGAGGCCTGCGACAGCGCGATAGGACTCGGCCATGATGCGCAGCGCGTTGGGAGAGGAATCCACAAGGCGCGACGTCTTGCCGCTGAGTTTAGCGTCGAATTCGCGGGCAAAGGATTCGCCGGCAGATGCGCCTGGTTGCGAATCCTTCCACTCCGGAAGCTCTTCGAGCGGTTCGGTTCCGAAGCGCTCGAAGAATTGTGGGTCGATGGTTTTCACTTGGGAAACCATTTCGCCGATGACGGTGCGCGCCTCGCTCGGCGTGTCCGAAGCGGAGCACATGCGCCAGAGACGGTGGAGAACGATGCCGGAAAGCGTGTGCACCATGGTCGTGAACGCTGCGACAGGCAGAACGTAGCGCGCGATTTCGATGGCTCGCTTTTCGGCGGAGCGCTCGATTTTTTGCAACCTCTTGGAATGCGACATCGGACTGACATGCCAGATGTCGTTGAGGATTTCGCGGGCGTCGCCGATCAATAGCGCAGAAAGCTCGCGGTAGTAATTCCAGGCTCGCGCAATCGATTGCTCATAAATTTCCTTGCTCTTTTCATCGAAGAAAAGTGAGCCGGGCGGAACATAGGCTTGCGTGCGGTCGAGGCGGACATAGCGCTGGCTCTGCTGCTCGGAGTTGTAAAAAGGATGCGCGTGGAGAAACGACCACACGAATTGGCGGCTGACGTTTTCCAGGCCAAATTCAAAGTGCGCATGCTGATAGACGGTGTGATGGCCGCTGTAAAACGTGGCGGCCCCAATGTTCACGCGCTGCTTGTCGGTGATCTCTTCGGGAGTGATGAGGCGCGGCGCATAACACGTGCGCGCGGCGGCGATGGCGGAATCAAAAGGATGCGCGAAAGCATTTCGGAGAGTAACGCGAGGTAAGCCGGAATCGACGTGCTCGCCGGGATGCGAGCTGTCGAACATGCGAGATTGGGTGGCCACGTTGGGAGGTTATTTTACACGCGCGGGAAAGAATTGACACAGAGAACAAAGAGGACGCGGAGAGCGCAGAGAAAAAGGGAAGGAGCGGGAAAAAGTGCGCGCAAGAAATGTGGGACGGGCATCTCGCCTATCCCTCAGGAAAACTAGTGCTTCGGAAGAAAGAACAAATATAAGTGTCTGTTCTACTTCTTGGCGGCGCCGGCTTTGGAGGCGGCGTCGGCGTATTTCTTGGTGAAGCGCTCGACGCGGCCCGCCGTGTCCACAAGCTTTTGCTTGCCGGTAAAAAACGGGTGGCAATTCGAGCAGATTTCCACGCGCAGCATGTCGCCCTTGATGGTCGAGCGAGTCTGGAACGTGTGGCCGCAGGCGCAGTGCACCGTGACGGGATGGTAATCGGGATGAATACCGGGTTTCATGGGGTTGCCTTTCGTCGCGTCCGGTCTGCACGGCAAACCCGGCAAGGCCGGGTAGTTGAAGCTATGACCATAAGGCGGTCACACAGCCGCGTCGCTAGGTCGCGAGCAATTCTTAATCATACGCGAAGAGTCAAATTTCGCAAAATGGCGGGCGGAGGAGAGCAGAGATCAGAGAACGGAGATCAGACGGAAAGCGATAGCACTCGACCCTTCCTTGGGAAGCCGAGATTGGATAGATTTGACGCCCTGGAGGCTGTTGAGAACGGGGGAGCGTATGTCTAAATTCACGAAGGCGGCCATCGTAGTCGGGATTCTGTTATTGGGCCTGGGCAGTGCTCGAACGGGCGCCCGAAATACGAATGCCAATGAAGGAAACGAGATTGATGCGTTCAACAAGAAGTTCCTGGAACTGCACCTGAAAATGGACACGCCGGGCATTATGGCCATGTGGGCGGAAGACGGCGTGGACTTAATGCAGGGCGAGGCGCCGATTTCCGGGAGAAAAACGATCACCGCGTGGATTGAAGACGTTTTGTCGAAAATGCCGGGCTACAAAGTGACAAAAGAGGAGATGGAGTTTCACGACATTCAAGTGTGCGGAGATTGGGCGACCGAGTGGGCCACGGAGCACCAAGTGGCAAAAGCGCCGGAAGGGAAGCCGGATTTCGACGGCTACGGAAAGATGGCGCTGGTTTTGCACCGCGAAGGCGGGGAGTGGAAGATCAAACAGGAAATGTGGAATGCCTCACCGAAACCGTGAGTTGAGCGCAACTACCTATTCTTCGTCAAACTGCCAGCGGGTCACGGCGTCGGCGAAATTTTCAGCATGCTCGTCCTGCGCAAACGCGACCTGCGGCTGAACGCGAAAGACGCATCCATCGGAAGCCATCAGCATCGGCTCGACATCGCCGCCGTACTTGGCGTTGTAGATTTTGGCGAGTTGCCTCCAAACCGAACGATCGGAAATTTCTTCCGCGGCTCCCTCGAGAATGATCGCTTCATCGGCAGCTTCGGTTCCGAGGACGACCTGCGGCAGAGCGGCGATGTTTTTCGCCTTGCGCGTGCGTGGCCCGGTGCTGAACCAGAAGGCATCCTGCCACCAGATTCCCCAAACAATCATGAGGTGCGGACGGCGGTCCGGGCGCGTGGTGGCAATCCAATAGTTATGGGATTTTTCGAGCCGCTCCAGCGCCCAGGACCAGGATTTGAGGCTCGACGTGTCTTCGGTTGACTTTGTGAGGGCATCGGGCCAGTAAGGCCGGCTGGCTCTTGGTTCGTGCATGGAAAGTCCTTTCGGGTAGTGAATCCCGGCCGGAATTGTAGCAGGAGGGGAAGAGCGGCGGACGAGATTACTGTGAAGACTTCAGGAGACAAACGAGCAGCCGACGCGCGTGCCGCCGTGCTCCGTCTTCTCCTTCCACACTGGCTTCAGGTTGACGCGCACGGGCGGAAGAATCGGAACGTGCAGGACGGCAAACAGATTCTCTGGAACTTCTTCCTGGGAATCGAACTCGATGGCCACGCCGCCAAAACCCAAATCGAGAACGCGGGCGCGCTTGCCTCCTGGCTCGCCGAGGACCGCGTAGGCGTTTGTGCCGGCCATGGACACACGCTCGGCTTTGCGCTGAACCGCGAACATGCGCGCCGGCGCAGGAACCACCTGGGCGGAAGAAGGAGTAGGGCCTTCGGACGCTTGGGCCTCGCGATTGTTCTCCGCTTTTTCGGGCGCGCGCTTGGTTTCGATGGAAATCGGCGGCGGCAACGTGCCGGGGGGCTCTGCAGGCGCAGAAAAAGCAGAAGCCGTTTCTTCGGCAGAAGGGGTCTCCGTGCGCCTGGCGCCATTGACCGTCTTTTTGTGGTTGTCGTGCTTCTGGCGGTAGAGACGCTCGTCCGCAATCCGGATAAGCTGGTCCGCAAGCTCTGCGTCCTGCGGGAAAATCGCGATGCCGTGATCCATGCTGACGGTAACTTCAAGCTGGAGGGGCCGGAGCATCTCGGCAAAAACCGTTTCGACGCGGCGGCTGAGAGCAAGAGCCTGTTGCGAATCTGTTTGCGGTAGGAGCAAAGCAAACTCATCACCGCCGATACGGAAAGCGGAGTCGGAAGTACGCAGCGCTTTTTTGAGCGTGGCCGCAGTGGCGCGGAGAACTTCGTCCCCGCGTGGGTGGCCATGCTTATCGTTGACTTCCTTGAAGCGATGCAGGTCCAGGATGACCAGGCTGAGCGGCTGCGTGTAACGCCGGGCGCGATTCAATTCTTTTTCGAAGGTTTCTCCGAAAAGCCTGCGATTGTAGAGCCCGGTGAGCGGATCCGTGACAGCATTCAACTCGAGCTTCTTGAGATCGTCATATTCGATGATGATAGGCACGCGCAGGAAGCCGGTAGATGCAAGCACATCCATCAGAGCAGCTTTGAGGGCCACGGGCCGGCCTGCTTGATCGGTCATCGCGCGGCGCCGCGCAAGCGTTTCGTCCCAGACCTGGACGCACTCCGATTCGCGCAAATCGACGTGGCTGATCTTGCGCAAAAAGCGCTGCAGGAATTGTCCGCGTCCGGGCAGGTCTAGACTCTCGAGCGTGTCGGCAAGCAACTCGAGATACGTATCCTCGACCGGCAAACGCGGGGGCGCAAGGGCGCCGGGGCTGGGCATATCCGGAATGACCTAACCTCTGCCTATCCCCGCGGGGTTTGGGGCAAGCATGTAAATTGTTCTACAACTCATTGGAGCAACCAAGAGGCCATTCGTACTAGGCCTCGGTCACCCTCGATCGGGAAACCCTCCACCGGAAACGGCGCGCATGGTAGTACAAAGCGGTTTGAAAAACGAGGAGAAACAAGAAGAATCAAGGAGCATATGAGGCCCATGTAACAGAATTACCCCAATGGCGTTTTTCGAGTGTGCTTGGGACTTATTCGAGCGGGTGGATAAATGATAGGCCAAAAAGCCGCATGTCGCCAGCCATGTCCTGTCGCAAGACACGGGCAAGAATGGGCGGAGTCTCACTTGGAACAAGGCTATTAGAGGCCGGCGAAGGGGCAGGAATGGTTAAATGAACCGTTTGGTTTGTGCGCAGAATATGCTGAGAAGCAATACAAGCCCCGAAAGCGCTGATATTAAGGGTCTTAGTAAGCTCTATAAACTCGGAGCCGGAGGCATCCGTGCCCCGAACGAACACCGGGATCTGCAAACGAATGCGGGGCGCGTGCCGTGTTGAGCGAGTCTCCAAGCCTTTTTTCTCCTGAATGGTCCTGGTCGACACTGTTCCCCCGGATAGTACTACGGACATAGTACGATATAGTAGCATCTTGATTGCCAGACAAAGCAATCCCGCATCAGTATAACCCTTTTACTAAGAATTGTTTAGAGGCAGTTTCTCCGGGAAAACTTTTGCCATGGGCGCTATGTGGATTTGAAAACCCACTGGATTTCCGCAAATGTGCAAATGGAACGCTTTTACCATTGACTCGAGGGAGGACACTCTGTAAGGTTGAGCATCCGGCAACGGGAAAATATTTACCACACCCCATAGAGGACAGAACTAGTACATGAGCGGAAGGATAGCCATGCCCCGCGTGGCAGATGATCGTAGCCGCCAGTCGCTTCCGCTGCGGTGGGTGAGCCGGCTACTGGACACATTAGAGAAAGCACTCATGGTGACGGATCGCAGCGGAAGTCCCGTGGTTATCAATGCGCGTGCACGCCAGGTCCTGGAAGCGCAGGGATTCAAGGAAGCGGACGAGCCGAATCTCTTTAGCGATCTGCTCAAGCTGGATCCTGCAAAAATCTTCGGGCAAGTGGAACAGGGCGAACACGAGGTCGGCGTGCGCATTGGGCCCGCTGAGAATAGTGCTGCCGCGCGGATTCAGTGGATGCCGGAATCCGATTGGCTCGTGGTGGAAATTGAAAACAGAACCGGAAAGAATGCCGACCCGGATGCGGCAACGCAGCTCACCGTGCAAGAACTGCTGCAGGAACGCGAGATCACTTACAGAAACCTGCTCGCCGCGTATCTGAAATTGCAGGAAGTGAACCGGCAAAAGACCGTTTTTCTTGCATCAGCTGCGCATGAGTTGAAAACACCTCTGGCGGTAATCAAGGGTTATTACGATTTGCTGCTTGCAGGTTCTCTCGGACGGCTGACGGACAAACAGCGGGACATCCTGGAAGAATCCAAAGAGAGTTGCGAGCGGCTGGTCCGGCTGGTTTCCATGTTCCTGAACTACTCGGCTCTGGAAAGCGGCAAGCTGGTTTTGCAACTTCGAGAGAATGACTTGCGGGATTGTCTGGACGAACTTTGCAAACGTTGGTCGGAAGCATTTCAACGGAAAGGAGTGCGTCTGGAAGCGAACATCGATCCTTCCATAGCGACATTCCGTTTTGACTATCAGAAGGTCCAGCAGGTGGCGGCGAATCTACTGGACAATGCGTTGAAGCATACGCCGAGCGGCGGTACGGTCACGATGAGAGCCGCGCCGCATTTCTGGGAGCGCCGCGTGGCGACGGTGGCCCCCGTTGAAGAGCGGCGCAGATTTCGCCTTCCAAGGCCTAACAGTGTGGAAGTCAGCGTGAAGGATTCGGGCGCGGGCATTCCGGCAGAGCACCATCAGGAAATCTTCGAGGATTTCGTCAGAGTGGACAGGAATACGTCCGGAATGGGGTTGGGGCTGGCGATTGCAAAACGCCTGATTCAAGCGCACCGCGGAAAGATCTGGGTGGAAAGCGATCCCGGCGGCGGAAGCCGATTCACATTTTTGTTGCCGATGGATCAGGGTTAACGCAGGAGAAACTTCAGAAGAAAGGGAAGAACCAATGGCCGAAAAAGAAAAAATCCTGGTGGTGGATGACGAGCCGAGCATTCGAAAGTACCTGCAAACCCTTCTGGAAGTGGACGGGTTCGCCGTGGAGGCCGTCAGCTCCGGCAAGGAAGCCCTGAACAAAGTGAAGAAAGGGGAACGGCCGGACTTCATCATCCTTGACGTCTTAATGCCTGAAATGAACGGCATTGACACGTTGAAGGAGCTGATGGAGGTCGACCGCAGCCTGAACGTGATCATGCTGTCGTGCTCGAATGAAGTGGGAACCGTGGTGGAGGCTATCCGCATTGGCGCGCACGATTACCTGACCAAACCATTCGAAAAGACGGAGCTGGATGCGGCGATGCTGAAGTCGCGCCAGAAAAAACAACTGGCGTCGGAAAATCAGGCGTTGCGCGATTACTGCGACCAGGTCACCGAGGATTTGAGCTTTTTAGCGGCGAGCCCGCAGATGGTTCGCATCCGGCAGCAGATTCTGCAAATCGCCCCCGTGGACGTGCCCGTGTTTATCTGCGGCGAGAGCGGCGTGGGCAAGGAAGTGGTCTCACGGATGATTCACCTGCGCTCGAAGCGGCGAAACCAGCCGTTTGTGAAGGTCAATTGCGCGGCGCTACCGGGAGAACTGCTGGAATCGGAACTCTTTGGATTTGAACAGGGTGCTTTTACGGGCGCGGTGCGTAGCAAGCCTGGCAAGTTCGAGCTGGCCAACAAAGGCACGATTTTCCTGGACGAAATCGCGGAAATGAGCACGCACTTGCAAGCGAAGCTCTTGCACGTTTTGCAGGACCACCAATATTCGCGGTTGGGCGGGCGGCATATGGTCGAGACCGACGTGCGCGTGCTCGCGGCAACCAACGTGGATGTGCACGAAGCGATGAAAACGGGGCGATTCCGCGAAGACTTGTATTACCGGCTCAACGTGTTGTCCATTAACGTG
>Ga0126370_10000604_pt1 | contig 15240 bp, 12 predicted proteins | sample PanSoiMetaPlot_3_FD_92586 | JGI IMG/M metagenome (GOLD analysis project Ga0126370, IMG submission 92586) | Tropical forest soil microbial communities from Panama - MetaG Plot_3 | ecosystem: Environmental > Terrestrial > Soil > Tropical forest > Bulk soil | place: Panama | collected 2016-02-17 | reverse complement strand
TAGCGGCCGCACAAAATCATGTGAGTTGCGGGCGTTCCAAACGCGACGGCCGAGCCAAAGCATTACCAACGCGGTGAAGATAAGTCCCAATTGTTTGCCCAGCAATATTTCAGCCCCACTCGCGCCAGCGTACCTTCGATACGCCACCATATTCGTTAGGAACTGCCTCACCCATCCGGGGGACGCCAACTCGCCCCCAATAACGAGACCCAATAGGGTCACGCCGAAGCCAATGGCAAACTTCTTTCCAGATCTCAAAGACCAGAACATCATCAAGAGAACCGTGAGTAAAGCTTCTTGCGGTTTTATGGTTGAAACCGCGAGCAGGGCGCCGGCGAGCAGAAGGTTTCCGCGCCTTGCAGCCGCAGCCGATGCCGCGATCAATGCAGCCACAAGAAGTCCAAGCTGCCGCAGAGCCAGCCCCTGTAAGACGGGCGGACTAGCCATACTTGCAGCGACCAACGCGCAAACAGTGAACTTTGTTGTCTGTACCTGCAAAGCATCCACCCAAAAAATGACGCTCGCCGCACTGACCACCAGCAGGAAGATCAGGAAAATGTCCTCTGCGACATGGATTGGCAATACCATGACCGGCACAAGAGGAAGCGTGGCATAGACCGGATAAGCAAACCGCCTCTGATCCAGTTGTGACTCAGAGGGCACAAGCTCTCGACCATAGAAAGATTGTTGAGACTCAGCCGTGAGCTGCTGGCTGTAAGGGCTACGGTGCTCCAGAAAGACTGCGCGTGCTGCACGCCACGGAAGATAAAGATCACTCTGTACCCGCTGGCGGAAGAACTTGGGATAAGTCACAAGCATCGCCGCAGCAAAGACCAACAAAATGAGAGACGACCTTTTGGCGACTCGTGAAGAGGCTTTCTTATCTTCGGGCGGCATACCTTAAATCGTCACGACTCCCACCGCGCTTCTGACCTATTACGGCAGCTTTGTCTGCACTTGCTCAGAGATCTATTGCACGAAAAGCTGCGGGAGGACCCGAAGCGTACGCGAGTTATTCTTGCATATCCTGGACAAAACCCAGTCAGCGTAATCGTTCCAAGTCAGAACGAGCAGAATGCTTTGTGATCCGCGTCACTGACTGCCCGATCTTTGCGGCAGACTATGGGGCGAAGTAAAACGCAATTTGAACTTCCCACCTTAACTCATTCGCAAGCTGAATGACTTCGAATGCTCGGAAAACCAGCACCCCGGCTGGGAGCAAAAGCAGTACAGGGCCCCGTAGGAGGAATTCTATGAATCAGAAAGAAAAGCTTCCCGTCAATTTCACCGTCAACATCGAGCCTACATCCCTAAAGAAGATCGTCGAGAGCGGCCGCCTGGCTGAGTTCATTGACGCCTTCTCCACACTAGTATCGGCGCACATTCAGTCCGAGATCATCAATCATGTAGCCACCGGAACGGCCGGCGGCCTCACCATTTCACGCGGGTTCGATGACGAGCCCGGCTATGGCAATGGTCCACACCACTGGCCGTTCCCGAAGGGCATCTTCGAAGACGTCCTCCGTGAGCGGGCGAAAATCGAAACCGCAAAAATCATCGAGAAAACGCAAGTTAAGGGAGTCGCCTGATGGCAACTCGTGAGGCGATTGCGTCTACGCGATCGCCTCATCTCCCTCATGAGCTCATTTATGCGCGTACTTGAAAGCGGCCTCGCCGCATCAACCTCCGAATCGGGTGTTTTGGTCATCCATCTCCTGAACCGCTGCAATTTGCACTGTCGGCACTGCTACATGAATGCGGTTCCCGACGGCGGCAACATCCTTCCAGCGGACATCGTATGTCGAGCGCTGCAAGAGGCTAAGCTGCTAGGCATCCGCACCGTCCACCTCACGGGAGGAGAACCGTTCGTGTACCCCGAAATTCATCGCGTGCTCGAATTTGCCTCGGGACTGCGGGATTTCCAACTTTTCATATCGACCAACGGAACGCGCATCGGCAGTCATGAAGCGCAATGGATGAAAGCGGCCGGTGCAGGCGCCCAGATCAGCATTGACGGACCGGAAGAGTATCACGATCGCTTCCGAGGCATGAGGGGAGCGTTCGCTGCGTCAAATAGCGCCATCCAGATGTTGGTCGCGGCGGGCGTACCTGTAACAGTAGTGGTCACGATCACGCAGGACAACCTTTATTGCCTGCCGTCCCTCGCCGAGTGGGCGTTGGGCGCCGGGGTCGAGCGCATCAGCGTGCAGCCGCTGCAGGCAATCGGTCGCGGCGGCCACATTGCCGATGCAAAATTGTCTGAGCAGCAGATGTGCAAGCTGTTCGCCTCCACGTCAGACCTGGGGCACGTCTACGCGAAGACGGGATTGCACTTCAGCCTTCACTACAAAGCGAGGAGTTTTCTGCTCGAGCACCCGTGTGCGGCTTACGTCTGCAACGGCGCTCACTGCCACCGGCTGGTTACTAAGGAGATTAAACGACTGATTATTCGCGAGGACGGTACGGTTCTGCCCGAAATTGCTACGTTGAACCCACGATTCGCACTTGGAAATGTGCGGGAAACTCCCCTTCCGGACCTGGTGAAATCCTACTTCAGCAGTGGGTATGCTGCATTCCAGGATTTCTGTCGCGACATCTACCGCGACGTTGTTCCGGCAAGTACCTCGCCGATCATCGCGTGGGATGAAATCGTTTCGGAGCGGAGTTGGAATCAGTCAATAAAGAACACGTGCTCCGCCCAGGATAGCCTTGATTACGCGGTAGCTTTCATTGGCAAGTAAATAGCATCGGCGGAAAGCAATTCTGGCTCCGCTTCATTGCAATGATAGAGGGATTTCCTTCCCGGAACTCCGCCGGCTTAGGCGCGAAGCGATTCTACCGGTGCTCCTCGCAGCTGATTCAAGATTCCTTCGATCGTATCCTCATTCTTGCGCAGGAACTCCCGGAATTCGCGGTTGTCCGTGTGAGAGATCTCCTTCGAGATTTCACGGTAACGCTGCTCCAGAAGCCTGGTGAGGATTTCTCGCTCTTCGGTAGTCAGTGTGAGTTCCATAAAGCCTCCTGCGAACCAACTGACGCAGAGCCCTTTCTAGATGGATTCTGCTTCTCTTCCTATTATCGTCCGATTCGCTGTGACCAGCATCACCCTTTCCTGTTAAGGCACGTAAGTACGCTGCAAGGGCATTCGGTGACACGAGTCACAGCCAAGAACGGTTATCGGGTACCACAATGCGCTGTTCGAGGGATGAAGCACTCCGAAGTGCTGATATCGAGCAACACTTCACACCCGAGGTTTCATTATGGTTATCGCGTCAGAGTTGCGCAGCGAATGTTCATCCGCATCGAAGGGCAAGTTCACAAGGTCATCGAAGTAGAATCCAAAGCCGGAGCGGCCAAGATGGGCGGGGTGGTAAAAGCCAAGCTCATCAACATCAAGAGTGGCCGCCTATGGGAGCCTCATTTCCGTCCACAAGAAAGGCTTGAGGATGTAGAGCTCGAGCGACGCATGATGGAGTTCCTGTTCACGGACGGGGCAAGCTCCACATTTATGCATCCCGACACTTTCGAACAGATCGAAGTGCCGGCCGCGATTCTGGGAATGGCGAAAGAATTTTTGCAAGCCGGAATGGAAGTCCCCATCGAGTTCTTCGAAGGGGAACCAGTCAGCGCAGAACTCCCCGAATCTGCCGAGGTGCTAGTAACAAGAACGGCCACGCCCTCCCACTCCCAACGCGACAGCACCTGGAAAGAGGCTATCCTTGAGAATGGAATTTCCATTCGTGTGCCGCTGTTCATCGGTCCCGGAGAGAGCGTCCGCGTGGACGTAAAGACCGGACGCTATATTGAACGCGGGCGCAACGAGCGCAAGCGCAGCGCATAGCATCGTCGCCCATAACTAACTACTGTCCGACATTCCCGAACCACGTACGACACGAAGGATAGGCAAAGCCAACTTTCCTTAGTGTACCTTCGTGGCCTTGGTGGTTAACTAGGACACTGCCCGCAACGGAGAGAGGAAACTATGCTTGAGATGCACGCAGTAGCAATGGAACTCCCGGCCGATGCCAACATCATTGTCGGACAGTCGCATTTCATCAAGACCGTAGAAGACCTGTATGAGGCGATCGCCACCACGGCGCCTCATGCCAAGTTTGGCGTGGCTTTCAACGAAGCCTCGGGTGCCTGCCTGACTCGTGCCGAAGGAAATGACGCTGCGCTGCGGGATGTCGCGATACGCAACGCTCAGGCGCTGGCGTCTGGTCACACGTTCGTCGTCCTGATGCAGAATGCCTACCCGATCAACCTGCTGAATGCGATCCGCAACGTGCCCGAGGTCTGTTCGATCTTCTGCGCGACCGCCAACGCAGTGCAGATTATCGTTGCGCAGAGCGAACAAGGGCGCGGAATCCTGGGCGTGATTGACGGCAGCTCTCCGAAAGGCGTGGAAGGTCCGTCGGATGTGGCGTGGCGCCACGATCTCTTACGAAAGATTGGCTATAAGCGATAGGGTCGTCGGCATTACTGCTTGAACTGCACGCTTCTCAGCATGCTTTCGAAGCTTGGCCGGAAGCGCTCGAATTGGCTCTCGGGAGCCACGAAAACGAAGTAGACCGTAGTTCCATCTGACCGGGGAACGGTCACCAGCCAATCGCGCTCTTTCTGCGACTGGCCGTTTGCGTCCGAGAAGGGCGACGTGGACTGCATGGTAACGGAGCGGCCTTGAGCACCGGCCACCGTGATGGGCTGCGGGCTACCTACAGGGCTCAAATCGCTGCCGCTTTGCATCGACTGGATTAGCTGGGCGGTTTGCTGATCGAGATTCATGGTCTGCCCGCCGCGTGGCTTGATGCCATTGATCACAACTCCATAGCCGATAGCATCACCGCTGACGCCAGCCTGAGGAGCAATCGTTATACCTTGACCACCTTGTGCTCCGGGCACCACCTGCCAATTGTCCGGACGTGCGATCTTCATCGGTCCCAGGTCGCTGACGACCGGTCGCGAACTCGGCAGCACACTTAGTGGGTCCATCGGCTTTGCTGTTGCCGCCGGTTGCGCGGGCGCAGGAGCAGGCGCAGGCGTAGGCGCAGGAGCAGGCGTAGAGGCAGGAGTGGTAATCGCAACTCCCGGTGGAGCTTTGAAGACCGCGCCGTTTTGCTTGTTCAGTCTTGCCCACTCTCCGGTTTGACCTTTTTGCGAGATCTCCTCGGCCGAGTACGCGGTTACTCCGGTGGCGTGCTGGCGCGCCGCGGTGAAGTCGGCGCTGTTCGTGTTGTACTTCTTCCGTGGCCAGGGTGCGATTTCTTTCTGGATCGCTTCTTCGCGGTTTCCAGGGTTAGGATGGTCGCTCAAAAACTGGGGACCTGCGGAACCTTGCGCCGCCAGCTTCTTGAAGAAATCCGCCATGGCCTGCGGATTATAGCCGGCCTTGTACATAATGATCGCGCCGACGGCGTCGGCCTGCGCTTCGTCTCCGCGAGAGTACTTTAGGATCAGCCCTTCAGCACCAAACCGGATCCCAGCCTGCGCCAGAGATCCTAACGTCGAGTCAGTCGTAGCACCGAGGATCGCCCCGGCAAGCCCCGCAAGCGCCGACATCGTCTGCGTTTTGCCAGCTTGCTTGGCGGAGTGCTGCATGTAAACGTGCGACATCTCGTGTGCCATTACTCCGGCCAACTCCGCCTCGTTCTCAGCGGCGGTAATAGTGCCGACGTTCACAAACATCGGGCCGCCGGGCAGCGCGAACGCATTGATTTCCTTCTGCGGGATCACATGAAATTCGAAAGGCCATGAATGCTCAGCCGGGATCGTTGCGACCAGCTTCTGTCCCAGTTTGCGGATGTACTGAGTTTCCGGGCTGCTGTCCGGGAGCACCGGCATTTGCTGATACACCTGCGAGGCTGCCTGAAATCCCATCTGGATCTGCTGATCCCGGTTCATCGGCGCATCTCCAGGGTCAGGCAGTTCCGGCCCTTTGACCACGGCGTAGGCCAGAGATGCCATCAGGAATAGCACCATCGTCCTCGAAAGATGTCCACGGTTCTGAGTCATGGCTTTGACCTAAGAACGTCCTTGGATGTGCGTGCTGTGCTAGGCTCCGAGAACCTCGCGCAGAGCGGCCAGCAGGCGGTCCACCTCGTCCACACTATTGTAGTGAACCAACCCAATCCGCAGAAAGCCTCCGGATTTTTCCACGTCGAGATGTTCCGTGAGGTTGAGGGCATAGTAGTTGCCGTCCCACGTGAAGAAGCCACGTTCGCCAAGCTTGGTAGCAAGTTCAAGCGGACTGCGGCCCGGCTTTCCGGATGTATCGCGGATGGCGAATGTTGCGCAGCGATCGTTGAAGCGATCAGGATCGGTGATCCCGTAGATCTTCAGCTCCGGGATCGCCTTCAGGCCGCTCATCATTTTTTCGACTATCGCCCGTTCGTGTTCGTGAATCGCAGCGTAGGCAGCCTCGATGGCGGCTCTTCGCTCGCTAATGTTGCCGCCCGAGTTCTTATGGTTCCCACCCTGCGAATCCCGCGAACCTTGGTGCATCCCTGAATGACGGCCGAGATCGGCGATGTACTCCACGCAGGCTTCAATTCCCGCAATGCATTCGTGATTCAGCGTGCCCCATTCCCAGCAATTCGGAATCGCATTCGTATTAGGCCGCACTTTATACGGACGGAATTTCTTAAGATGCTCGCGTTTGCCGTACAACACGCCCATGTGCGGCCCAAAGAACTTATAGGTGGAGCAAGCAAGGAAGTCGCAGTCGAGTGCGGCAACATCGATCAGCCCGTGCGGTCCGTAGTGGACTGCATCTACGTAGCAGAGCGCCCCAACCTTATGCGTCAGTTGCACAATCTGCCGAACAGGATTGATCGTGCCCACCGCATTTGAAGCATAGCCGACCGCAACCAACCTGGTTTTTGGGTTGATCTTCGAAGCAAGGTCGGGAATGTTGAGCGTGCAGTCGCCGTCATTGATTTCGGCCCACCGCACCGTAACTCCACGATCTTCAGCCATGGCGAGCCATGGAGAAACATTGGCATCGTGATCGAGTCGCGTGACCAGAATCTCATCTCCCGGTCCGAGTTCCCGCCCGATAGCCCGCGAGATGGCGAACGTCAGCGTCGTCATGTTCGGCCCAAAGGCAACTTCGTCAGGGCCGCAATTAAGAAAGTCGCCCATCGCAGCCCGAGCCCGCGCAATCAACGCATCGGTATGGCGGCTCGTGGCGTAAGCCCCGCCGGTGTTGGCATTGTCGTGCTTCAGATATCCGGAGATCGCGTCGATCACCCGCTGCGGCACCTGTGTTCCCCCGGGACCATCGAGAAACGCCGCAGGATACCCGTTCACCGTTTGTGCCAGAGAAGGGAACTGCGCGCGGACATAGTTGAGGTCGAGGGCGGGTGTGGTTTCCGTTGTTGTTGGCATCATCACCTATTTGTTCTTATGAACTCGTTTCGCTTCAAAATAAACGTTGCAAACAGCAAACACGATCGTGCCGGCATCCTTCACGATCACATCATCGCCAGGAATTTCACTCGTTTCCGTGAACAGATGCCCGGGCGAATGCTTAATTGCGATCTCCGTGACCGAGTCGCTGGCAATCCCAAGTTCCTGCAAACTGATTTCCGCTCCGTGAGGGCCGGCACCCGAATTCTCGTCATGAAACTCCGAAGCCGTAACAGTTCTGACTTCCACGACCGGATTCTCGATCGTCGTTTTATCCCAACGAAAAACTTTGTCGGAGTATTGGAGTTCGGTCTTGATCAGCTTCCTGGCGTCCTCCTTACTCCAGCATGAAATCGTTCGGGTTGGTATTTCGCGACTGACATTCCAGGTGCCCACAATCGCCTCGGGCATCGGCTGTCGTCTTTCTGCTTTGTCTGCTTGGAGCAGCCCCAGAACGCATAAAAAAAGACAAGAAGCTCTAACCAGCATGCTTAGCGTCTCTTCTCCATCCTAATCTGTTACCGCCCGGACAAAATCAGCAAGTAGACCGTAAGCCGTAGCATATAGGCCGGGGTTCTCTTCCGTAATCGCGAGCCCGGGAAAAATATCCGTTTCAAAATAAATATAAGAAGATGTGCCGCCGATCTTTGCCATCGGTTGAGTGCTCTGAACTTTCTCGGGTTGTACGCTTGCTTCAACTCCGTTTGCAGTGCGGCGCGCCCGGCACACCAGTTTGAATCGCCATCCGTCTCGCTTCGCCGTGCGCACAGCCCGCGGCGTCAGATCGCGAATGCCATCACGCCGAATCTGATCGAGCCTGACCGGAACATCCATCAAGACTGTGATCAACGCTGCGGTCTTCACAGCAGCGTCCCAGCCATCGATGTCGTGCGTTGCATCGGTTTCCGCGACGCCGAGTTCCTGGGCCTTCTTCAGCGCCTCATCAAAGCTCAGCCCTTCTTCCATCTGGCTGAGGATTACATTTGTAGTCGAATTCAGAATTCCATGAAAGCCTTGCAGGTGAATGGCCGGAAGCTGATCGAACAGCGAGAAGATCGGAACTCCATCCATCACCGTCGATTCGAACAGCAAGCACTTACCCTTGCTTACGGCCAAGTCGCGCAGTTCGCGGTAGGCATGCACGATCGGTCCTTTGTTCGCGGTGATCGCGTGGGCTCCATGATTGAGAGCGGCCCGGATATGGTCGACCGCAGGCTGTCCATTTTGCACGTTGAGCGAAGTGGCTTCAAAAAGAATGTCGGCTTGGGCAGCAGAGAGCCAGGATTCTACGTCGGTGGCCGCAACCGTTCTCCCGGACAATCCCGATCCCACTTGCGCACGCTCACGAGCCGCGGCACCCGATCCACATGACTCAGGATCGACTCCGTTGGGGTCTGCGATCCATCCGAGGCGTCGTGATGCGATTCCCGTGATCCGGAATGCGATCCCATACCGGTCGCGCAGTTCCGCCGCTCGATCCTGAAGAAGCCGCGCGAGCGTGCGATTCACATTGCCGAAGCCGAGAAAGCAGAGATTGAACGTGCGGATGGTGAAGTCCTCGAACAAACCAAGTTTCAAAGTTTCAATGTTTCAGAGTTCGCCGCTTCCGCAGTTGATCACCCGTCTTGAAACTTTGAAACTTTGAAACCTTGAAACGTTGAAACCTGAAGTTTCCTACCCCATTACCGTGCTGTGTTCCGGCTTGATCTTGTACAGCACCCGGACTTCGCCGGGCTGGCTGTACGGATACTTATCCACGCCCAGATACTTCTTGGCCATCTTATTAATATGCTCGGCGGCGCCGTCTTCCGTGATTTCGACCACACGGCCGCGAATCTCAAGATAGCGGTAGGGATTGTCCGGATCGATGATCGCCAATGCGACCCGCGGATCGCGCCTCACGTTTTTATCTTTCTGACGCCCCTTCGCTGAATTAAATATGACATGCTCGCCGTCGAAATCGCACCATACAGGCGTGACTTGCGGCCGGCCATCGGGCATGAGCGTGCCAAGGCTGGCGAACGCGCGTTTCTGGAAGAGATCTTTGTACTTCTCGGGGATAGCTTGCGGCATTGAACCTCCGAATCGAGCTGGAGAATAGTACTCACGGAATTATAAATGCCGGGCTAGCCTCGAAGCTCTGCAGGGTCGATGTTGTTTTTCTCGGCGACCTCGGCGAAAGCTCTGCGTCCTCAGCGGTCAGCTTTTGTTTTTTCACCGCTGAGCCACAGAGAACGACCGTTAAGCCCGCCGAGCGCCCCGTCACCGTGCATTTCGATTTTCTCGGTCTTTGTTTAGAATTACTGACTTGCTTCGAAATTATAAAAGTCGTCGCAAGCGCACAGATGCCGCTTGCCGGTAACTCGGCTTTGCAACTCTACTAAAATAGTAGACAATAATTGCGAATCGGAAAGGATCGCATGACGTTTTCGTTGTCCTCTGGGAAGACAATCGCCTCACGCGCCGCCGTTCTCCTTCTTTTGACCCTGATTCTGACAGCCTCCGTGCCAGCGCACTTATGGGCCGTCAACGATGGAGCGCAGAAATATCCGCCAACCATCGTCTTCATGACAGATTTCGGCGTCGTCGACGATTCGGTTGCGATCTGTCGTGGCGTGATGTATGGAATCATGCCCGACGTTCGCATCGTCGACCTGACGCATCAGGTGACGCCGTTTTCGATTTTTGATGGAGCCCGCTTCCTCTATGGCGCGACGCCATACTATCCGTCAAGAACTGTTTTTGTTGTCGTGGTTGATCCGGGCGTAGGCAGCACACGCAAAGCGATCGTGGCGCACTCCAAGCGCGGGCAATATTTTGTTCTGCCTGATAACGGCGTGCTGACATTTGTTGAGCAGCGCGACGGCATCGACGAAGTCCGAGAAATTACCAATCCCGACTGGATGATTGGCAGCAAGCTCTCTTCGACCTTCCACGGGCGCGATATTTTTTCGCCCGTCGGTGCCCATCTGGCGCGAGCTGATGACTGGAAGACCGTCGGCCCGGAGATGCCCGTCAAAGATCTCGTGCGGCTCGATGTGAAGATCGCCAAAGTCGACGAACATGGGCTCAACGCCACAATTATTGCGACCGATGGGCCGTTCGGGAATCTGGTAACCAATGTTGACGGCAACGACTTCCTCAAACTCGGATATCAGCGCGGCCAGGCAGTGCCAGTGAAGATCGGCGATAGAGAGATGAAGCTGAGGTTCGTGAGAACCTTCAGTGATGTTCCGCTTAACCAGCCGCTGCTTTATATCGATTCGCGCGGGCACCTGGGGCTTGCGGTCAATCAGAACAGTTTTGCCGGAACTTACGGCGTCAAGCCGCCTGTCGCGTTATTCATTCCGAGAGCGGAACGGTAAGAGTCATCGAGTAATAGGGGCGAGCTAAAGGGGCGTGAATATGAATAAGTCAGTGCTGCACTTACCTCGGAGTCGTGTGTTTCGCAGTGGCTCTGTTGCTCTTTTATTGTTGTTTCCTGTTCTTTTGTTTTCGCAGAGTTTTCGCGGTTCGATCCGGGGCAAAGTCACGGACCCGAGTGGCGGTCTCATCCCGAGCGCGAAGATCACCGCGAAAAATACCGGTACCGGCCTGATCCGCGATGTTGTTACCAACGAAGAAGGCACATACGTTTTCGCGGAACTGCCTGCGGGCGACTATACCGTAACCGTCAATGCTAAGGCGTTTGCGGCGGTTGCCCAAAACGTAATTGTGAACGTCGGCCTCGACACCACCGCCGATTTCAACCTGCTCAAGGTCGAGCAACAGCAGGACGTCATCAACGTCACAGGAGAGGCGCCGCTCGTCGAATCGACCCGCGACGTACTCGGAGAAGTAGTTGATCAAAAACTCGTAGCCGATCTTCCCCTGAACGGCCGCGACTTCGGAAAACTCGTCGCCTTGGTTCCCGGCGCAACGGTTGAACCATCCGGCGTGGCAGCGATTCAGAGCGGCTTCGGACAATTCTCAATCAACGGCAATCGCGATCGCTCGAATAATTACACAGTCGACGGGACCGACAACAACGATCCGTTCTTCAACAATTCCGCGTTCAATCAAACGGGAATTGGCGGTGCGCCGGCTTCGCTATTGCCCGTCGATGCCATTCAGGAGTTCAACCTTCAAGCCAGTTTCCCGCCGGAGTATGGCCGCAATAGCGGCTCGGTCGTCAATATCCTGACGAAATCCGGCAGCAATCACTTCCACGGAACAGCGTTCGAATTTCTGCGCAACAGCGCGATGGACGCGCGGAACTACTTCAATCGCACGGTCGATGCCAACGGCCAGCCGGTGAAGAAGACAGCATTCCGCAACAACAACTTCGGTGCATCGCTCGGCCGGCCAATTGTTAAAGACCGGACTTTCTTCTTTGGCGCTTACGAAGGGCAGCGCGAGCGCGTCGGCTCCGACTTCACATTCCTTGTGCCGACGCAGGCGCAGATCACGGGCGCGCAGCAGTTGGTGCCCACGTTCACAGGCGGTTTTGTTCCCACACCCGCTGCGGCCAATCCGGCGCTCACCAACATTCTCGCGTTGTACCAATCCTTGCCCGGATACAACGGCACATCCGGAACGATCGGCGGCACGGATCTCGACAAGAACAGCGTAGACAGCTACATCGTCAAGATCGATCACCAGTTAAGCCAAAATCACTCGCTGACGGGCCGTTACGCTCTCGCGCGGAGTCAACAAGTGTTTCCGCTCGGCGGATTGGGATTCGGTGCGGGCTCCCGCCTGCCGCAATTTGCGCAGACCTCGCCAACGCGGGTGCAGCTAGCCTCCGGCAGTTGGCTTTCGACAATCAGCGCCAGCAAGATCAACGAAGTACGCTTTGGCTACAGCCGTTACCGAACCTCATTCGCAGGTTTGGACGGCAATACGGATCCTGCCAGTTACGGAACGAGCGCATCCCCCTTCAACCTGGGATCGGGAAAGCTTGGGCTGCCGGAGATCGACTTCAACGGCACTTTCGAAAATCTCGGCGCCAGCGGCTTCAGCATTCCGCGCGGGCGCGTGAGCCAGAGCTACCAGATCCTCGATAACTTCACGTGGCTCAAGGGACGTCACACCATCAAGTTTGGCGGCGAGTACCGGCGTGCCTCCATCAGCAGCTTCAACGACAACCTGGCCCGCGGCATCTTCGCGTTCTTTGGAGAAGATCCATCGAACTTCTCGGCATGCGGCACGAACCCGATTCCCGCGTGCAGCGATCAAGGTGCGCTGATGCTGGCCTCGTTCTATTTGGGCGACACGTTTCCATTGGCCAATACCGGTAACACGCATCGCGATACGTTCAACAATGGCCTGGCATTCTTCGCACAGGATGACTTCCGCATTTCGTCGAACCTGACGTTGAATGTCGGGATGCGCTGGGAATACTTCGGTCCGCTGGGAGAGAAACACAATCTCCTGTCGAATCTCGGGGCCGACGGAAACCTGGCGATGATCGGCACCGATGGACTCAAGCACGCCTACAATCGCGATCTCAACAATTTTGGCCCACGCGTTGGTTTTGCCTGGAACCCCCGCGCGAAGACCGTTGTGCGCGGTGCCTACGGAATTTACTACGACTACATCCCGCAGGATCTGCTGATCGCCAACTTCACGAACTCCGCCGGACTGGCGACGAATCCCATCGGGCCGCAAGCGGTCGTTTCCTTCAACTACGACCCCACCGGCTGGGATGGCATCACCCCTGGAACGCCGATTCTGACTGCGCCACAGGGACCGTTCCCGAGTTCCGGGTCGAGCATTTTCATCACGCCGCGAAATCTCGTGACACCGTACGCCCAAAACTGGAATCTGAACATTGAGCAGCAGATCCTTCCCGCACTCGCTTTGCAGGTTGGATACATCGGCAGCAAGGGAACGAAGTTGGTGCGTCTGCGCGACGCCAATCAACCCGACGTCAACGGAAATCTCTTCAACTTCCCGCAGTATGGCCCCGTCGACGAGTTCAACACAATCAGCTTCTCAAACTATGACGCGCTGCAAACCACGCTGCGCACGCGCCAGTGGCACGGCCTCTCGGGGTTCGCGGGCTATACGTGGTCGAAGTCGCTCGACGACGCCTCAGACGGTATCGATTTCAATTTTTCGACGGTCGCCTTTCCGCAGAATTCTTATGACACTCGCGCGGACTACGGTCCGTCGAACTTCGATACCCGGCAACGTTTCACCGCGGCGTTCTCTTATGCGTTGCCCGATATTTCGAGCCGCAAGCGGCTGGGCGCCGGTTGGGCCCTAAACACGATTGTGACTGCCCAAAGCGGCCGCCCGGTGCCGATTGTCAGCGCGAACGACACCAGCGGACTCAATGGCGTCGCTGTCTCGAACTTCCACCAGCGGCCAAATATTAACCCTGGCGTGAATCCCATGATGCCGAACTGGAGATCGGGCCCGGATACGATCGGCTATTTGAACCCGGCGGCTTTCATTCAACCTCCCGACGGAACCTTCGGAACGATGCAGCGAAACTCGATCTACGGGCCGAGATTTTTTGATCTGGATTTCGCGGTCACTAAAGATACGACAATTACCGAGCACGTCAGCCTGCAACTTCGGGCTGAATTCTTCAACATCTTCAACCATCCGAACTTTGCGTTGCCAGACTTCTTCGTCAACCCAGGATTCAACGCGGATGGCACTCCGACCGGCGCCTCAGCCCAGGGCCTGATCACCCAAACGCCGGATCAGGCGCAAACCAATCCAGGGCTAGGAGGCGGCGGCCCCCGCGTAATTCAGATCGGGACGAAGTTGTTGTTCTGACCTTTCCTGAAAGGAACCAGGGCTCACCTGCTACTCCGGTATGAGTGGAAGCGCGCAGCCTCCGTGACGCCATCGCTACCTGCAGCTTGGTGGAAGAGCTGCAGTGTGGAAGAGCGGCGCTTTAGCGCCGCGTTACGGCGCTTGGCAGATTGGGCTTTAGCCCCCGGGATGTTTTCTCTCGGGCTCACAAGCTTTCCACAGCTTGATTGTGACATCTGACCTTGTCATCCACAGATGCAGAAGCAGATCATGACCACGGCATTAGTGCCAGCCAGCGGTTAAGCCGCCCTTCTAAGTTATTTGAAATCAAGACTTTGCTGTAAGTCCTTGGGGTTCAAGATTTTGCGCGTTCCAATTTGGGAAAGCCGCGCCAGTCAAGGCTTTTCGAGCCTTCGCGAAAAATTTGAAAACGGATATCCCATCTAAACTTATCGCAATCTGGAACCGAGACGATCTGACACCGGGACGTCCGAAAAAAATCTTGTGCGTTCGCGCGTTGCACGCCGCTTACACTTTGCTTTTCGAAACGTCGTCCGCAATCCGGGGCAACACGGCGCGCAGCAACGCTTCGAACGTCGACTTCACGCGCTCGCCCGTCTCCATCACTTCCGAGTGGGAGAGCGGTTGGTCGATAATTCCTGCGGCCATGTTAGTGACGCACGAGATCGCAAGAACATTGAGTCCCATGTGGCGGGCCGCGATCACCTCCGCGACCGTCGACATTCCCACCAGGTCGGCGCCGATGCGACGCAGGTATTCAATCTCCGCGGGAGTTTCGTAGCTTGGCCCGAGCAGCGCGGCATAGACGCCCTCGTGCAAAGAGATGTTCAGCTTCGCCGCTTCTTCCCGCGCGATCTGGCGATAGGAGCGGGAGTATGTGTGCGTCATGTCAGGGAAGCGCACGCCGAAGCGTTCATCGTTCGCCCCGACGAGCGGATTCTCTCCCTGCAGATTGATGTGATCGCTGAGCAGGACGAGTGCGCCCTGCGAGTAACTAAGATTGATGCCGCCGGCAGCATTAGTGAGAATCACTGCCTTGATGCCCATCCGTCCGAAGACGCG
>Ga0126370_10000602_pt1 | contig 15270 bp, 17 predicted proteins | sample PanSoiMetaPlot_3_FD_92586 | JGI IMG/M metagenome (GOLD analysis project Ga0126370, IMG submission 92586) | Tropical forest soil microbial communities from Panama - MetaG Plot_3 | ecosystem: Environmental > Terrestrial > Soil > Tropical forest > Bulk soil | place: Panama | collected 2016-02-17 | reverse complement strand
GCCTGCAGCCCGGGCTGGTCTACGTCCGCGTCCAGCGCGCGACGCCGCAGCGGGACGAGCCCGGCCGCGAAGAGCCCGGCGAGCCACGCCGCAGCACCGGCTCCGGATTCGTCATCGACCCGAGTGGGCTGATCGTCACCAACGCCCACGTGGTGGAGAGCGCGGGCCAGATCCAGGTGCGGCTGGCCGACGGGCGGCGATTCCCGGCGACCGTCGTCGGGCGGGACAGCCGCGTCGACCTGGCGCTCCTGAAGATCGAGGGCGCCTCGCGCCTGACCGTGCTCCCGCTCGGCGATTCGAACAAGCTGCGCGTCGGCGAGCTCGTGCTGGCACTCGGCAACCCATTCGGGCTCGAGCAGAGCGTGTCGTTCGGCATCGTGAGCCGCAAGGGCGCTCCGCTCACCGTGGCCGCGCCGGGGTTCGACTTCATCCAGACTGACGCGGCGATCAACCCGGGCAACTCGGGCGGACCGCTCGTGAACATATCGGGCGAGGTCGTCGGCGTCAACAGCATGGCGGCCCGGAACGGCTCGATCGGCTTCGCGATTCCCTCGAACCTGGTCAAGATGCTGCTGCCGCAGCTCGCCACCAAGGGCCGAGTCGACTGGGGATGGCTCGGCGTCGCCATCGCCGAGGTGACGGAGGACGACCTCGGTCGCCTCAAGCTCACCGAGCCCAAGGGCGTGCTGGTGCGCAGCGTGATGCCGGGCGAGCCCGCCGACAAGGGCGGTGTGCGGGCGGACGACGTGATCCTCGGCATCGACGGCACGCGCCTGGAGACGACGCGCGATCTTCAGCGCGTGGTCTCGTCCACGCCGGTCGGCAAGAAGGTCCGTGTCGTCCTGCTGCGCGAGGGGCGCGAGACCGAGCTCGAGGTGACGATCGGCCTCTATCAGGAGCGCGAGGGCTCGCCCGGCGAAACGCCGCGGCGCGGACCGCGTCCGGCCGAGCCTCCGCGGGAGACGCCTCCCCGGCAGCCGAAGTAGTCAGGCGCGGGCGCGGGGCTCCGCGAGCGCGGCCAGGGTCGCGCGCGCCCAGGGCTCGTCGAGCGTCGGCGCCGGCGCGTACCGGATCCCGCTCGTGATCCGCATCCCGCCTTCCCAGTCGGCCGCCGCGTCCTCGAGCACTTCGTCGACCTCGAGCAGAAAATAGCCCAGCCCGTGCTCGCCGGCGCCCGCCACGGGGAGCGGGCCATCGATCGCGCGCAGCTTCACGTAGACGGTCATGTCCGCCTCGATCGCCAGGAGCGTCGCCGTCCCGCGCTCGATCAGGTTACGCGCGCTGCGGGTGCGCGCGCCGATCACGAGCCCCACTGTCCGCGTGTCGTAGGCCCGGATCTCGAGGTACGAGAGCAGCATCGGGTGGGGCCGACCGTCCCCGTCGACCGTGACGAACGGCAGCGCGGCGCCGAGCCGCCGGGCGATGTCCCGCTGTGAGAAGCGGTCCACGAGGTCTTGCGTGAGGGCAGGCCCGAGTGATCGCGTCATGGCTCTCCAGTGTCAAGACACTGGCAAGCGCTTGTCAATCTGCGCCGGCTCGCCGGGTCAAGGTCTCGATTCTGTGAGTTTCCACCACGTGGTGCTCGCCTTGCAGCCGCGAAGGCCCGAGGGGGACCGATCTCGATGGGCGCCAATCTCCGGCTCCTGCTGCTCGCGGGCGCGTTCCTCTCGACGGCCGGCTGCTCCGCGAGCATCGACACGCAGAGCGCGTCGTCGCTCTCAGCCGGCTTCGTTCCCGCCGCCCGTTCTCGGCCTCCCGCAACGCGCATCGCGCTGGCGCTTCCGCTGGAGTCCGGCCGGGGCGGCGCGAGCCTGGACCAGTTGCGGGGCGATGAGGCCGCGATGCCGGACATCGCCGGGCGGTGGGTCGGCGTGTGGAGCGGGTTCGGCATCATGTCCCGGCGCGTCAGCATGGCGCGAGCCGAGTTCAGCCAGGCCGGCCGCTGGGGATGGGGCAAGATCGTGCTGTCGGACACCCTGGCCGCCGACGTTCCGGCGATCGTGACCTATCGCGGGGCGCTGGGCGTGCCGGTGATCTTCGACGTGTTTCCGAGCCGCGTCGTCATGAAGCACGAGGCGGGCGGAGCCTACCTGTCGGCGGTGTTCAGCGTGGACGGTGACCGGATGCTGGGCACCTTGCGCGGCCACGACATGCTCATCGTGCTTTCGCGCGAGTGACGCGAGCGATGAGCCGCAGCCGCGGCCGGCCGCTTCGGGATCAGCCGCCCGCTTTTTGAGTGGCGCCCGCCGCCACGCCCTCGGGGTGACCGTCGGGCGACACGTCGCAGGCCCCGCCGGCGCCGTTGCGATGGATCGCCAGATCGGTGATCGTCGGTGCTCCGCCGCAGAGCGGGCACTTGGGATCACGGCGCAGACGTACCTCGCGGAAGCGCATGCCGAGCGCGTCGTAGGTCAAGAGGCGGCCGACCAGCGGCTCGCCGATGCCGAGCAGGAGCTTGACGGCCTCGGTCGCCTGAATCGTTCCAACCACTCCTGGGAGCACGCCCAGGACGCCGGCCTCGCTTCAGGAGGGGACGAGGCCGGGCGGCGGCGGCGTCGGGTAGAGGCACCGATAGCAGGGCCCCTGATTCGGCGCGAAGACCGTCGCCATGCCCTCGAACTGGAAGATCGAGCCGTGCACGTTGGTCTTGCCCGCTAGGAAGCAGGCGTCGTTCACCAGGTAGCGCGTCTCGAAGTTGTCCGAGCCGTCGACGATGAGGTCGTAGTCCTTGATGATGTCCATGACGTTGTCGACGGTGATGCGCGTCGGCAGGGCGATGACGTTGACGTCCGGGTTGAGGGCCTTGAGCATGCGCGTCCCGGACTCGACCTTCGGCTTGCCGATGTCGGCCGTCGTGTGCAGGATCTGCCGCTGCAGATTCGTGATGTCGACGGTGTCGCCGTCCATCAGTCCGAGCGTGCCCACGCCGGCGGCCGCCAGGTAGAAGGCCGTCGGCGAGCCCAGCCCGCCGGCGCCGATCAGTAGGACCTTCGAGCGAAGGAGCTTCTTCTGCCCCTTGTCGCCGACCTGAGGCAGGAGGAAGTGACGGCTGTAGCGCTGGATCTGGTCCTGGCTCATCGGGACTTCGCGGACGACCGGAAGGCCCGTCTGCGCCCACTTCTGATAGCCGCCCTGCAGGTTGACGACGTTGGAGTAGCCCAGGTCTTTCAGCGCCTTGGCGGCGAGCATCGACCGTAGGCCGGTCTGGCAGTAGAGCACGACCGGCGTGGACGGGTCGCTGACCGCGGTGCCCACACGGAACTCGAGGAAGCCGCGGCTGATGTTCGTCGCCGGCTCGAGATGACCGTCGCGGTACTCGTCGGGGTCGCGCACGTCAATGACTACGATCTTTTCGCCGGCGGCCAGGCGGCGCGCCACGTCGGCCGGCCCCTGCTCGGGGACGACCTGCCTTGCCTCGGCGAGCATGTCCTTCAGCGTTTTCATGGGCTCGATCTCAATATTACCGCCATTCCCGGTCGGTTCAAGGGTGATGAGAAGTCCAGGACCTTCCTCCCGGCCATCCGCCGCTGCTATACTCACAGAATTCCATGACGAATTCCATCAAGGGCATCATCCTCGCGGGCGGATCCGGCACGCGACTCTACCCGCTCACGCATGCAGTTAGCAAGCAGCTCGTGCCCGTCTATAACAAGCCGATGATCTACTACCCGCTATCCACCTTGATGCTCGCGGGTATCACGAAGGTTCTGGTCATCACGACACCGCAAGACCAGGAAGCCTTCCAGCGGCTGCTCGGCGACGGCGGCCACCTCGGGCTCAGCATCGAGTACGCCGCCCAGCCCAAGCCCGAGGGGCTCGCCCAGGCGTTCATCATCGGCCGGCGCTTCGTCGGCAGCGATCGGGTCGCGCTGGCGCTCGGCGACAACGTCTTCTACGGCCACGGGCTTCCCGAATACCTCAAGCACGCCGCCGACCGCCCGTCCGGCGCGACGGTCTTCGCGTACTGGGTGCGCGATCCCCAGCGCTACGGGGTGGTCGAGTTCGGCGACGACGGCCGCGCGATCGGACTCGAGGAAAAGCCCGCCAAGCCGCGCTCGTCGTACGCGGTGACCGGGCTCTACTTCTACGACAACCAGGTGATCGAGATCGCGGCGGGGCTCAAGCCATCGGCCCGCGGCGAGCTCGAGATCACCGACGTGAACGCCGCGTATCTGCGGCGCGGCCAGCTCCAGGTCGAGAAGCTCGGCCGCGGAATCGCCTGGCTCGATACGGGAACCCACACGGCGCTCCTCGACGCCTCGAACTTCATCCACACGATCGAGGAGCGGCAAGGGCTGATGGTCGCGTGCGTCGAGGAGATCGCGTTCCGCATGGGCTACATCAGCGAGGACGCCGTGCTCCGCATCGCCCGGCCGATGAAGGATAACTCGTACGGGCAGTATCTGCTGCGCCTCGTCGAATCTGAGCCGTAAGATCGGAGCCTTCATGGACTTCACGCCCGCCGCCAAGCGCGCCTTTCAGACCCAGTCCTACGGTTCCGGTCCGTCGATCGAAGGCGTCGAGATCGTCGAGCTCAAGCGATTCGCCGACGACGGTGGGAGCATGACCGAGCTGGCGCGTCTGACCGGCGGCAACCCACAGGCGTTCAAGGGCTTCGAAGTGCGCCAGATCAACTACAGCGAGGTCGAGCCCGGCGCGATCAAGGCGTTCCACCTCCATCAGCGCCAGACCGACATCTGGTACGTGCCGCCGTCCGATCGGATGCTGCTCGTCCTGCTCGACGTACGCCAGGGCTCGAAGACCGAGGGCACGCGCATGCGGCTCACGCTCGGCGCGGGCGGCTCGCGCATGGTGCGCATCCCGCCGGGGGTCGCGCACGGCGTGCGCAACCTGTCCGCCACGCCCGGCCGCATCATTTACTTCACCGACGTCCATTTCTCGCCCGAGCCCGCCATATGTGACGAGGGCCGCTTGCCGTGGGACCACGCCGGCGCCGAGATCTGGCACGTGGTTCGGGGGTAGGCCGTGAAGCTCCTGGTCACGGGCGGCTCCGGCTTCATCGGCTCCAACTTCATCCGCCACGTGCTCGCCGCACACCCGGACGACCGCGTCGTCAACCTCGACAAGCTGACCTACGCGGGGAACCCCGCCAACCTGGCCGACCTCGAGCACGACCCGCGCTACGCCTTCGTCCAGGGTGACGTCTGCGACGGCAAGGTCGTGCGCGACGCGTGCCGCGGGGTCGACGCGATTGTCAACTTCGCCGCCGAGTCCCATGTCGATCGCTCGCTCATGGAGCCCGACGCGTTCCTCAAGACCGACGTGTTCGGTGTCTTCACCCTGCTCGAGGCGGTGCGCGAGCTGAAGATACCGCGGTTGCTGCACATCAGCACCGACGAGGTTTACGGCTCCGTCGAGCGCGGCTCCTCGCGCGAGAGCGATCCGGTGCGGCCCTCCAACCCGTACTCGGCGTCCAAGGCCGGCGGTGATCTGCTGGCGCTGGCCTACTGGCACACCCATCGCGTGCCGGTCGTAATCACGCGCTCGTCCAACAACTTCGGGCCCTACCAGTACCCGGAGAAGGTCATTCCGCTCTTCGTCACCAACGCCCTCGACGACAAGCCGCTGCCGCTGTACGGCGACGGCCGCAACGTGCGCGACTGGCTCTACGTCCTCGACAACTGCGCGGGCATCGATCTGGTGCTCCGCAAGGGCGTCGACGGCGAGGTCTACAACATCGGCGGCGGCCACGAGGTCGAGAACGTCGTCCTCACGCGCCAGATCCTCCAGCTCACCGGGAAGCCCGAGAGCCTGATCCAGCCCGTGAAGGATCGCCCGGGCCACGACCGGCGCTATTCCGTCGACTCCAAGAAGGTGCACCAGCTGGGCTGGGCGCCGCGCCACCGGTTCGGTGACGCCTTGCGGGCGACCGTGGATTGGTATAAAGAGCACGAAGCGTGGTGGCGCCCGCTCAAGTCCGGCGAGTTCCGCGCGTTTTACGAACGTCAGTACGGCCACCGCTGACCGCTTTTGCGCGCTGCAGGCCGTCGCGGGGCTGGGGCCCCGCCGGCCGAGGCGCGCCGTTGAATGGTTGTGCGCGCTGCAGGCCGTCGCGGGGCTGGGGCCCCGCCGGCCGAGGCGCGCCGTTGAACTGGAGATGTCGATGAAGCGAGCCGTGTCCCTGACCCTGGTGGCTCTTCTGCTGACTCCGGCCGCGGTCCCGGGCGCGCCGACCTCGGCGCCGGATCGACGGCTCAACCCCAGCGACGTCTCCGCCCTGCCGTCGTTCGTCCAGCGTGTCGAGCCGGCGATCGTCGGGCTTCGCGTCCGCAACGCCGAAAGCGCCGCCTCGTCGGCCCGGCTCGGCAGCCGCCGCTTTGGCAGTGCCGTGATCTTCGACGCGCGCGGCTATGCCCTCACGGTGAGCTACCTCTTGCTCGACGCGGTCGAGATCGAGGCGCGCGGCCGCGACGGACACACCGTATCGGCCCAGGTGGTCGGCTTCGATCTCGACACCGGCCTCGGCATCGTGAAGCTGGACGGCCCCGGCCCATGGCCCGTCGCGACGCTCGGCGATTCGCGCGCGATAACGGCGGGTTCTAGAACCGGGACGGTCGGGGTGGACGAGGACAACGACCTGGTGCAGGTGACCGGCAGCGTGCACGCCGTGAAGAGATTCTCGGCCTACTGGGAGTACATGCTCGACCGCGCGATCATCGTGGCACCGGCGAGCCCGCTGTGGGGCGGCAGCGCTGTCGTGAACGATCGAGGCGAGCTGATCGGCATCGCGTCGCTCCGGCTCGGCGAGGCCCCGCACGTGAACCTGGCGATCCCGATCGAGAAGTTCCTGCCGGTCAAGGACGAGCTGATCGAGTCGGGCCGCATCGCGAGCCGTCCGCCGCGCCCGTGGCTCGGCCTCTACACGATCGCGATGCCCGCCGGCCTCTTCGTCAGTGAGCTCTCACCGGTCGGGCCGGCCTCGCGCGCCGGGTTCCGGCAGGGCGACCGCATCCTGAAGGTCAACGGCGTGACCGTGGCCTCGCAGGAAGAGTTCTACGAGCAGCTCTGGTCCCGGCGCGCCGGCGATCTCATCGAGCTCAGCGTCCAGCGCGACAACCAAGTGCGCACCATCTCGGTCCCCTCGGTCGATCGAAGCCTTCTGTACCAGATCCGCTAGAGCGCCGCGCCACGGGCCCGAACCCGGACCTGAGCGTTCCGACCGGGCCGGTGGGGTAGACTCTCCTCGATGAAGGACGCCGAGGGACCCTACCAGGGGCGCGGCCTCATCGCCGACCCCATCCATCAGTACATCCTCTATACGCGTCCGGGCGCGATCCCCGGCGAGGCGACCGAGCAGGACCTGATCGATACCTCGTGGATGCAGCGGTTGCGCCGCGTGCCGCAGCTGCAGTCGGCGCGCTGGGTGTATCCAGCAGCCGAGCACAGCCGCTTCCAGCACTCCCTGGGCGCCATGCACCTGGCCGGGCGGCTCGCCCAGCAGCTCTATCCGTCGCTTCGCTCGGTCTTCTCCGACGCGCCGTCACCGGCGCTGATCGAGGAGCTCCTGCGCACCGCGGGGCTGCTGCACGACATCGGGCACGGCCCGTTCGGCCACTTCTTTGACGACAACTTCCTGGTCGACTACGACCTGACCCACGAGCTGGTCGGTCAGCGGATCATCCGCGAGGAGCTCGCCGACCTGCTCCGCGGCCTCCGGCGCAGCCCGAGCGGCGCGTTTGCAGCCGGCGAGGTCATCGACCCGGAGTGGATCTGCTACCTGATGGGCAAGAGCTACACCCATCCGCTGACATCGCACCCGCGGTGGCTCCCGCACCTGAAGCCCCTGCTCTCCGGCGTCTTCACGGCCGACAACATGGACTACGTGCTGCGCGACTCCTACATGTGCGGTGTCGCGATCGGACCGATCGACATCGACCGCATCATCTATTACTCGTTCTTCTCCGAGAAGGGGCTCACGCTCGACCGGGCCGGCCTGCAGGCGTTCACGATGTTTCTGAACGCCCGCTTCTACATGTACACGAACGTCTACTACCACCGCACGACGCGCGGGATCGACCTGCATCTGAAGGAGATCTTCCGTGACACGATGCGGATCGCCTTCCCGTACGACCTGCGCAAAGAGCTGCACCCGTACCTGCACCTGACCGAGTGGACCCTCCTCGAGGACGTGGGCCGCTGGCACGACGCCGACGACCCCGAGCAGCGGCGCCTCGGCGCCGAGTGGCGCTACATCCTGGACCGCAAGCTCAAGTGGCGGATGTCGAGCGAAGAGGTGCTCGATCAGTTCGAGGCGCGCAAGGGCCAGGGGTTCCTCGACGTCGACACGGTGAAGAAGCGCGTGCGCAAGTTTTTGCCCGCATCGCTCCGCGACCTCCCGTTCGAGATCGACATGGCGCTGCAGGATCCACGGCCGCTGAATCCGCTCAAGATGGGCGACCGCCAGATCTACGTCTACGACTCCTCCAAGCGGGTCTCGGAGGAGCCGCTCACGGAGATCCTGAAATATCTGCCGGGCAAAGTCGCTCAGTGCCGCATCTTCGCGATGTCCCACGAGCACGATCTGGACCTGGCCCAGGCGCTGCGGCGCGCGCTGAGCGAGGAGTCGTCGTCCATCTCGACGAACGTGTGATGACCGACCGCCTGTACTGGCCGAGCTGGTTCCTTGCGGCCCTCCTGACCGGATTTGTCTCCGGCTTCATGCTGGGCCACGCGCTCATCCTGGCCCAGTTCCTGAACTGGCTCTTGCTCTCGGGTGTGCCAGCGCTGAGCGAGGCGTATCCGACGTTTCGCAGATCGGCGGGCCGCGCGGGGCTCGACGCGTACTATGCGGTCGCGGGGCTGCAGGTGATCGGGACCAGCGCGTTCCTGCTGGTGTCGCTCGCGGCCCGCCGGCACCGGACGGCGGCGCTGGTGGCGGGCGTCGCCGGCGTCGCGTGGATTGCGATCCACTACGCGTCGGGCTTCGGGGCGCTCGAGGCCGCCGCGCTCGGGAGCGCGGGCCCAATTTCTCTGGACGTGGCCGGCCGGTTCGCCGGCTGGAACGTGCCGATCCATGTCTTACACGCCGCGGTCCTGACGGTGGCGCTGGGCGCCTTGCTCTCGGTGCCCCTGACGGCGCTGCGTCGCAAAGGCTGAGGGAGATTCGGGGATGGAGAAGTTTCGGGGCGTCGACTACTATGCGATCGAGAGCCTCTTGTCCGAAGACGAGCGTATGGTGCGCGACGCGGTCCGCGACTGGGTCGAGGCCGAGTTCCTGCCGCTGGTCACCGACCATCACCGCGCCGGCACGTTTCCCGTCGAGCTCATTCCCAAGCTTGGCGAGCTCGGCGTGTTCGGCGCCACGCTCAAAGGCTACGGCTGCGCCGGGCTCAGCAACGTCGCATACGGGCTGATCATGCAGGAGCTCGAGCGGGGCGATTCGGGTCTGCGCTCGGCCGCGTCGGTGCAGAGCGGCCTGGTGATGTACCCGATCTACACCTATGGCTCCGACGCTCAGAAGGACGCGTGGCTCCCCGCGATGGCGCGGGGCGAGAAGGTCGGCTGCTTCGGTCTCACCGAGCCCGACCACGGCTCCGACCCGGGCGGAATGAAGACGCGCGCCAAGCGTCAGGGCGACGGCTACGTCCTGAACGGCACCAAGCTCTGGATCACCAACGGCTCGATCGCCGACGTCGCGGTGGTGTGGGCGAAGGAAGACGACGGCGAGATCTACGGCTATCTGGTCGAGCGGGGCACGCCGGGATTCTCCACGCTCGACATCCACGGCAAGTTCTCGATGCGTGCCTCGATCACGTCGGAGCTGTCGTTCCAGGACTGCAAGATCCCCCTCGCCAGCAAGTTTCCGGACGTGAAGGGGCTGCGCGGGCCGCTCGGCTGTCTCAACCAGGCGCGCTACGGCATCGCGTGGGGTGCCGTCGGCGCCGCGATGGGGTGCTACGACTGGGCGCTGCAGTACGCGCAGCAGCGGATCCAGTTCGGCAAGCCGATCGCGACGTTCCAGCTCGTGCAGCAGAAGCTCGTGCACATGATCACGGAGATCACGAAGGCGCAGCTCTTGTGCCTGCAGCTCGGCCGGCTCAAAGATTTGGGCCAGGTGCGCCCGCAGCAGGTCTCCATGGCCAAGATGAACAACGTGCAGATGGCGCTCGACTCGGCGCGCCTGGCGCGCGACATTCTGGGCGCCGCCGGCATCGTCGACGAGCATCCAGTGATCCGCCACATGATGAATCTCGAAACCGTCAACACGTACGAGGGCACGCACGACATCCACACCCTCATCATCGGCCGGGACATCACCGGCCTCGACGCGTTCGGCATTTGAGCCTCGGCGCCGGACCGAATTGACGACCTCAAGGGGGATCGCATGCGGGTGCTGATTGCGGACGACGACGCTGATATCCGGGAGCTCCTCGTGGAGTCGTTTCGCGGCGCCGGCTTCGACGTCCTGCAGGCCGCGAACGGGCTCGAGGCCCTGCTCTGCGTCAAGCGCGACCGGCCCGACGCCGTCGTGCTCGACCTGATGATGCCGCGCCTGGGCGGGGTCGCGGCGCTGAAGCGGATTCACGCGTTCAATCCCGGCATCCGGGCGCTCGTGGTGACGGGGGCCTTGGACGCCGAGCTCCATCGCCAGGCCACCCTGGCCGGGGCCGCCGGGGTCTTCGCCAAGCCCGTCTCCCCGGCCACGCTGGTCGCCGCGCTCGCCGGCCCGGCGCCCGCGCCACCCCTTCAGCCCGCGCCACCGGCGCCGTCGGCTCCCGCCGCGGCGAGCGGCGCGCCGACCGGCCGCGTCCTCGTCGTCGACGACAACACCGAGGTGCGGGCGATGCTCGAGGACGTGCTGACCTCGCTCGGCTACTCGACGCGCACAGCAGCGGACGGAGCCACAGCCGTGCGCGCCGTGCTCAGCGAGGCGCCCGACGTCGTGCTGCTCGACGTCTACATGCCCGGCCTCAGCGGCGTGGGGGCGTTGCCGACGATCGTCGCGCTCGCGCCCAACGCCAAGGTGATCATGATCAGCGGCGCGGCGAACGAGGACGTGCTGAAGCGGTCGCTCGCGTTTGGCGCCCACGACTACGTCACGAAGCCGTTCGAGATCTCGAGCCTCTCGCGCGCCCTCGAGACTGCTCTCGCGATGCGACGGCTCGAGTCGGGCCCGGGAACGTCCGGTGGCTGAACACGTCAGGCGGCCGAGAAGGGCCCAGCTAGGCCCTTATCGGCCGCCTGAGTCGGGGTTGTAGATCGGGCCGCCGCTGTCGCGGTACGTGCGCAGGAGGCGGGCGGCTTCTTCGCGGCGGATGCCGCGGACAGTTTCCAGGCCGCGGGCGGCGATGTAGGTGTAGGACTCGGCGAAGACGGGGCCCTCCTCGAAGCCCACCGCCATCGCGTCGTCGCGGTCGGCGCCGATGACCAGGCGCGTGACGCCGCTCCAGAGCGTCGCGCCCAGGCACATCGCACATGGCTCGCAGCTGGTGACCAGCTCGTGCGCGGGCCGGCCGGGCGAGCGGAGCGTGAACGACCCCACGCGCTGCTGCGCGAACATCAGCGCGAGCATCTCGGCGTGCAAGACGCAATTCGAGCCCTGGACGACACGATTGACACCGGCCGCCACGACCTTGCCCGAGCCGATCTCGAATACCGCCGCGCCGAAGGGCCCGCCGTCGCCGCGCGCGACGTTCTCCTCGGCCAGCCGGATCACGAGCGCCATCTTGGCCTGATCGTCGCAGAAGGCTCGCCCCGGGGCGGCCGCCTCGCCGACCCACGCCGGCAGGTCGACGACGAGACGAGCGCCATCGGCGGTCACGGTCGGTGGGTGTCGAGACCGAGCGCGCGAATCGGCAGTCGCTCGGACGATGCGGCCATCACCGAGTAGTGTAACATTGGGAGGCCATGGCGGATTTCGAGCCTGCCGTCTACAGCGCGCCCATCGCGTCGGGCCTCCTCGCGACGCTGCCGTCGGCGCCCTGGATCAGCGCCCTGATGTCCCTGCTAGCGGTCGCAACGACGCGGTTCCTGCCCGCGCTACGAGTCTACGAAGCCAGGTGAACGACGGGCTTCCGTTCCAGGACGGCGAGCAGGTCTTGCTCACCGATCAGCGCGGCAAGCGGCACCTGATCTTTCTGCGCAAATCGGAGACCTTCCACTCCGACCGGGGCTGGGTCCCGCACGACGCGATCATCGGGCAGCCCGAGGGCAGCTGGGTGCGAAGCTCGATGGGGCTGCGCTACCTGGCTCTGCGCCCCACGCTCGCCGAGTACGTCCTGGAAATGCCGCGCGGCGCCCAGGTCATCTATCCCAAAGATCTGGCGATGATCCTCTTCTGGGCGGACGTCCATCCCGGGTGCCGCGTGCTCGAGGCCGGCACCGGCTCGGGCGCCCTGACCTTGGCGCTCCTGCGGGCGGTCGGTCCTGACGGCCGCGTCATCACGTACGAGCAGCGCGACGAGTTCGCGCGCCGCGCGCTGGCGAACATCCACATGCGGCTGGGCGAGGTCGCCAACCTGATGGTCCGGCTTCGACCGGTCGAGGACGGTCTGCCCGAGGAGGATCCGGTCGACCGGATCCTGTTCGATCTGCCCGAGCCCTGGAAGCTCACCGCGCTCGTGGCCCGAGCGCTGCGCCCGGGCGGGATCTTCCTCAGCTACGTGCCGACGATCGTGCAGTCGCAGCAGATCGCCGAGGCGCTCCAGCGCGAGCGGCACTGGGCGCTCGTCGAGACGTTCGAGACCCTCTACCGGCCGTGGAACATCGAGGGGCAGTCGGTGCGGCCCTTCCACCGGATGGTCGCCCACACCGGATTCATCACGGTCGCGCGCCGCGTCGTGCCGGAAGAGAGCGGCGCACCCGACGCGCGGCTCAGCCGTCATCAGCCCGACGACGGAGAGCGCTGATGATCACGGTGATGCGGCGCTACCGGAAGTCGCTCCAGATCGGCCTCCTGGTCGTCATCGCGGCGTTCGTCGCCTCGCTCTTCGTGTTCGGCGCCACCGGCTCGCGCTACGGCGACAGCAGCGAGCCGCGCGACTCGGTGGCGACGGTCAACGGCGAGAAGATCCCGATCGAGCGCTTCCAGCGGCGCTACCAGTCGTACCTCGAGGCGTACGCCCAGATCTACCGCGAGCGCTTCTCCGCGGAGATGGCCGAGCGCCTCGGTTTGCCCCAGCAGGTCGTGGGCGACCTCGTCCAGGAGGCGCTGATCGTGCAGCGCGCGAACGCCGAGGGCTTCGCGGTCAGCGACGAGGAGCTGAACGCACGGATTCACGCGATCCCCACGTTTCAGGAGAACGGCCGCTTCGTGCTCCAGCGCTACCAGGACTACCTCAAGCGGGCCGGGTCCGGGCTCGAGGCCGATCTGCGCCGCCAGATGACGCGCGCGAAGGTCGAGACCGCGGTGCGCAGCGGCGTCAAGGTGTCGGAGACCGAGCTCGAGCAGGCGTACCGGCTCCGGCGCGAGGAAGTGCGCGCGGCGTGGGCGCTCGTGGAGCTCGGGCCGATCGTCGCGGGCGCCACGGCGACCGACGAGGAGCTCACCGCCTATCTGACGCAGCATTCCGACGAGTTCCGCCAGCCCGACCGGCGCCGCGTGCAATACGTGACCTTGAACCCCAAGGACTATCCGGCCATCGTGACCGACGCCGAGGTCGAGAAGTACTACAACGAGCACGTCGCCGAGTTCGAGACGCCGCGTCAGGTGCGCGGCGCCCACGTGCTCGCGCGCGTGCCCGAGACCGGCGGCAGCGCGGGCGAGGACAAGGCACGCGCGAAGATCGTCGACGTCATTCGCCGCGCCAAGGCGGGGGCCGACTTCGGCAGGCTGGCCCAGGAAGTCTCCGAGGACTCGGGGACCGCTCCGCGCGGCGGCGATCTCGGCCTCGTGGGCAAGGGTGAGATGGTGCCCGACTTCGAGAAGGCGCTCTTCGCCCTGAAGAAGGGCGAGGTGAGCCCCGAGCCGGTCCGCACGCCGTTCGGCTTCCATGCGATCAAGGCGATGGACATCCAGGAAGGCGGTCGCAAGCCCCTGAAGGAGGTCGCGCCGCAGATCAAGACCCGGCTCGTGGCCGAGGCCGGCGACCGGGCGGCCCGGGCGAAGGCCGACGAGATCCGTCCGCCGCTCCAGGCAGCGCCGGACTTCATGGCCGAGGCGAAGACGCTCGGCCTGCAGCCGATCGAGACGACCATGGCCAAGGTGGACCGCACAGCCGGCCTGGCTGCTCCGGACCCCCTCGAGGAGGCGGCGTTCGCGCTCTCGGTCGGCGGCGTCTCTGCTCCGGTGCCGACACCCGTCGGCCTCGTCCTCCTCAAGAGCACCGGAATCGTTCCGGCCGGCGTTCCGCCGCTGGCCGAGATCAGGGACAAGGTCGCTGCCTCGGTGAAGCGCCAGAAGGCGGAGACGGTCGCGCTCGAGCGGGCCAAGCAGATCGCGGCCGACGCCAAGGGTGGCGACTTCGCCGCGGCCGTGAAGAAGGCGGGGGCGGTCACGGGCGAGACGACGCGCTTCTCGCGCGCCAAGCCTGCCGAGAAACTGCCGGCCGACGCGATGCTGGCGGCGCTTCAAACGCCGGCCGGCCAGGTGAGCGAGCCGATCAAGGCGCAGCAGGGTTACTACGTGGTGAAAGTCCTCGAGCGCGTACCGCCCGACATGGGCGGCCTCGCGGCCGAGCGCGATAAGATCCAGAAGGAGGTCCTCGTGCAGAAGCAGAGCCTCGCGTGGGAGTCCTGGATCAACGGTGCGCGCGCCAATTCGAAGGTAGAGACCCACTTGCCCGCCTCGCGGCGCGGCTGAGCCGATCCGTGCCGAGCCTGACTCGAGCGAAGGTCGAGGTCACGGACAATCAGATCGAAGCCGCGCTGAAGACGCTCAAGAAGGTCATGATCAAGGGCGGCCTCTACCAGGAGATGAAGCGCCGCGTGTACTACGAGAAGCCGTCGGTGAAGCGCAAGCGCAAGCAGGCGCAGGCCCGCAAGAAGCGCCGGCGCGCGCTCAAGCGCTCGCGGGTCGACGACGAGGATTAGAATTCCATGTCGATCCAGCGCACCCCGATGACGCGCCCAGGGTTCGAGCGCCTGCGCGAGGAGCTCGACCGCCTGAAGCGCGTCGACCGTCACGCCATCACCAAGGCGATCGCCGAGGCCCGGGCGCACGGCGACCTCTCCGAGAACGCGGAGTACCACGCGGCGCGCGAGAAGCAGTCGTTCATCGAGGGCCGCATCGCCGAGCTCGAGGGCAAGGTGGGCGGCGCCGAGGTCATCGATCCGCCCACATCGGGAGATCGCGTCACGTTCGCCTCCACG
>Ga0126370_10000600_pt1 | contig 15292 bp, 16 predicted proteins | sample PanSoiMetaPlot_3_FD_92586 | JGI IMG/M metagenome (GOLD analysis project Ga0126370, IMG submission 92586) | Tropical forest soil microbial communities from Panama - MetaG Plot_3 | ecosystem: Environmental > Terrestrial > Soil > Tropical forest > Bulk soil | place: Panama | collected 2016-02-17 | reverse complement strand
AGCTCGGCGTTGACCATCCGGTCCGCGACATAGACATAAGCCAGAAGGCGTCCGTCTCGATCGCGGGCGAGCGTGTCGAGCTCCATGCGTACCTGCTGGCGCGCGACCAGCTGTCGATTAGCCTGGAGGGAATCGCCCGGGACCGCCTCCGGGCTCGCCGGGCGGCGGTTCTCCTGGCTGACGATCCCGATGTAGCGCACAGTCTCCGCGCGGTCGCCCAGATTGACCAGGATCGTGTTTCCGTCGACGACGTCGACGACCTGGCCGACGAGCATGGGCGGCGCGGCGGAGCCCTGCGTCGCGCCGCCCCAGGCCGCCCACAGCTGCTCGCGAGCGAGCGTGACGTCCTGATCGGGCAGGAACAGGCGGCACTCGACCGAGTTGAGCATCAGCTCGACGTTGGCGCGCGAGAGCTCGTACACGGCGCCGTCTTCCAGGCGCGTGAAGTTCAGCGTCCAGCGCTTGCCGTCGCACGCGAGATCGAGCGTCGGATAGACCAGCGCTCCGCGGCCCTCGATCCGGACGTATCGATGGCCGCTCCTCGAGTCGGTGCCGGTGCTCACGCGTTGTGCCGGCGCGGCAGGCGCCTGCGCGTCGGCGACCGCGGACGTGAGCCAGAGAATCGTCGGAACGAGAAAGAGGGCAGCGAGGAGGGATCTCACGGGATCAAGCCGGAGCCGGAGAGCGACGAGGCGTGCTCTCCGGCTCCCTGCTCGATCATGCGCTTCAGCGGCTCTTGATGCGGAAGTCGGCGCGACGGTTCTGCGCTCGGCACGCCTCCGTGGCTTCGACGCAGATCGGCCGCTCCTTGCCGTTGGACACCGTCGACATGCGCTCCTTCGGGATGCCGTTCGCCTCGAGGTAGTCCAGCGCCGACTTCGCGCGGCGGTCACCGAGCGCCAGGTTGTACTCGGCCGTGCCGCGCTCGTCCGCATTGCCCTCGATCAGCACGAACGTGTCGGCGTTCTCCCTGAGCCACGTCAGGTTTGACGAGAGCGCGTCCACCGCGTCCGCTCGCAGGATCGATTTGTCGAAGTCGAAGTAGAGCGACTTCAGCTCGGGTACCTTCACGAAGTCCTCGTTGCGCGGACGCTGCACGGGCACGGGCTCCTCGGCCTTCGGCGGCTCCGGCGCCGGCGGCTGCGGCGCCATCGCGACGGGCATCTGCTGCTGCGGCGCGCTGGCGACGATGGGCGGCGGCATCAGCTGAGCGGCCTGCGGCGGAACCTCACGGGCGGGCGCGTTCGATCCTCCGTTCTGGCGGGCCAGCAGCAAGCGGATCTTCCGGCCTCCCCTGACCTCGCCCACCATCTGATCGCCCATGACGGTCAGGTCGGCCTTGAAGAAGCGATCGTCCAGCTCGTGCGTGAGCCGGACCTTTGAGCCGTTGACAGAGGCGAAGACGCGAATTCCGCCCAGGCCCTGCTGGCGGACTTCCCAGGGCACCGATTCGGCCGCTGTCGCGCCGTCGAGCACGAGACGGCCGTACCCCGCGTCACCCTTCTGCACGAGCTCCAGCGTGAGATTTTCTTGTCGCGGCGCGTTGAAAAGGCCGGTGCCGACCCACATGCCCGTCCACTTCCCCGCGATGTTCGCTCCGTTCGACGTAGGCGTGTACGGCTCGGGCTCAGCCGCCTTCGCGGCGGGCGCCTTGGCGGCGGGCGCGCTGGCAGCGGGCGCGGGTGTCGGAGCGGGTGCGGGAGTGGCCGCCGGCGGGGGCGTAGTCGCCGCGGAGGTTGCGGGCGTGGTGCCGGCCGCGGTCGGGAGCGTCGCGAGCGACGTCGACGTGCCGCTGGCCGCTTCCGCGGGCACGCCGCTTTCGGGCGTACCGGTGGTATCGGCCGTGCCGGCGCCGGTCTCGGTAGCGGGCGGGGCCTCCACGAGGGTCGCCGACGGCTCCGACTTGCTGAAAACGGAGCACGAGGCGAGAAGCGGGATCAGTGCCAGCACCAGTAGCGCGCGCATAGAGCCTCCCTTGACGCTTCCTGCGTTCACCTGTGCCAATGGCACGTCCCGTGCCAGACGCGAAACATCCCATGCAGGCTCAACTTAGGACGCCGGAGTCCGACCTGACGTGCCAGGTTTACACGTGAAGTCGTGACAGCTTTGGCAAAACAGACGACAAGCCCCGTCCGGGGCTAACGCGTGCGGCCTAGCGGATCGTCGCGGTGAGCGCCATCGTGGTCTCGGTTGCCGTATCGCTGGCGCGGTAGCCGAGGATATGGCGGGTGAGCTCGTGCGTTTGCGTGGCGGCGCCTCCGAGCACGACTGGGCGCCCATTCGGCACGATCAACTCGGTCGTCGCCTCGCTGATCTCGATCACGCCGGATCGGTCCGCCGAAAACCAGCTGACCGTGGGCGTCAGCCTGACCTTCACCTGGTTGCCGGGCAGGATCGCCACGCGGACCTTCAGCGCGGTGCCGACGTCCTTGAGCTGCACGCCCGAGGCCACGTAGCCCGCGCCGGTGAGGTAGTCGCGATAGTACGTGACCTGCGAGTACGGAATCTGGCTCGCCACGAGGAGTGAGGATTCGCCACCGTCCTGGACGATCGTGAAGATGCCGGTCGACGTCTGCACGTGCCGCTGCGTACTGTCGACGCCGACGCGCCCTGAAGACCGTGTGCCGCCGCGGTCCGTGATGACGACGCGGCCGCTGCCGTCGACGGTGTCGCGGCTCTGCGTGCTCGACTGCCGGAAGTCGAACGAGACCCTCACCTGCCTGACGCTCTGCGCGCCGGCGAGTCCCGACGACCCGGCCAGCAGAGCGACAGCGAGCACCAGGGGACGGGCGGCGAGCATGCTCTCAGACTAGTCCCGCGTTCCGCGCCTGGCCAAGAAGCTTGAACCTTTCGACCGTGATTGGCACCCTGCTGCCATGTCCGTGCGCGGATCCGGCGTGGCGCTGGTCGCGGTGCTGGCGTTCACAGCGCTCGTCGTGGGACTGCCGGCGGGTCGGGCCCCGATCTGGGATCCGAACGAGGCGCGGTACATGCTGCTGGCGCGCGATATTCTCGACAGCGGCCGCTGGCTCATTCCCGAGCTGCGCGGCGAGCCGTACCTCAACAAGCCGCAGCTCTTCTTCTGGTCGGTCGCGATCGCGTCGCTGCCGGGCCGCGAGGTGACGGAGTGGACGGCAGCGGTCCCGGCCGTCCTCTCCTCGATCGCGACCGTCGCAGCCGTCTTTGCGATCGGCACGCGGACCTGGGGCGTCGGTGCCGGCGCCATGGCGGCGCTCGCGCTCGCCTCCACGGTCGGCTTCTTCGTGATCGGCCATCACGGCCAGTCGGACGTCATGGTCACCGCCGGGACCTGGTGGGCGCTCTACGCCCTGCTCGCGGCACGCCGGCGCGGCTACGCGACGCTCCCCATGATCGGCTTCTACGCGTGCATCGCCGGCGCGATCATGAGCAAGGGGCCGATGGGGCTCCTCGGGCTCGCCGCCGGCTTTGCCGGGGTGGCGTTCGCCGACGGCTGGCGCGACATGATTCGCCTGCGGCCGCTGATCGGCGTCGTGGTCCTCGGCGTGCTGCTAGCGCCCTGGTACGGAACCTATCTCGTCGGCCACGGGTCGTTCTTCGTCGGCGACACGGTCGTCGGCCACTACGGAAGCTGGGCCTTCCGCCGGGGTGCGCTCACCCGGCTCGAAAGTCTCTGGGTCCTCGCGTACGCGCTGCCGTGGACAGTCTTTCTCGCCGGCGCGGCCGCGTGGTGGCGGCGGCTTCCCGACGCCGAGCGGCGGCTGATCGCCGCCTGGACGTTGACGATCTGGGTGCTGATCGGCCTCAGCGGCATTCATCGCGCGCGCTATTTGATCCCGATCTATCCGGGGCTAGCGCTGCTGGTGGGCGAGTTCGTCACGCGCGCCGCCTCGCACGCCGGTGCCCCGGCCTTGCGCCGGACGCTCTACGCGTTCGCTGCGCTGGTGGTGGTCGTCGCGGCGCTCGCGCTCTCGCCGGTCGCGCGGCTGATCGGCGGAGAGGGGCGGCCGTGGGTGCCAGACACTCGTATGGAAACCGCGGTGATCGTGACCGTGCTCGTGGCCACTGGGCTCGGCGCGGTCGGCGCGGCGCGCCGAGCGGCGTTCGCGCGCGGCGGGCTCGTCGTGGCCCTCGGCATCGGCGCGATCCTCCTGGTCGAGGGCGCTCGTTACCCGGCGAGGTTCTCGCGCGATTTCGACGTCCGACCGATCGCCGCGGCCGCGCAAGCTTTGACGCCTCCCGGGGCCGCGGTCCGGGTGTACCCTGACATCGACTTGAACTACGATTTCTATCTTCGCCGGCCCGTCGTCGAGCTCGACCGCGCTCGTATGGAACAGCTTCTGGCGAGTCCGGCGAGCAGCGCCGTGATCATGTCGAGGAAATCGTGGGCGGTGCTTGGACCTCAGGCGCATCCCTCGTGGCGAATCGTCCTGGCCCACCGTGTGGCCAAGAACGAGATGCTGGTGCTGGGCGGGGGCGGCGCGTGAATCCGGCGCCGGTCGAGCTTTCGATCGTCATGCCCGTCTTCAACGAGGCGCAGAGCCTGCCGATCCTGTGGGAAGAGCTTCAGACCGTCCTCAAGGCCGTCGAGGAGCCGGCCGAGGTGATCGTGGTCGACGACGGCTCGACCGATTCGAGCGTCGAGTTCGTGCGGGTCCTGCAGGCCAGCGACTCGCGGGTCCGCCTGATCCGGCTCGTGGCCAACCGCGGACTCTCGTCGGCGCTGGCCGCCGGCCTTCGCGCCGTTCGCGGGCGCGTCGTGGTCACCCTCGACTCCGATCTGCAGTCCGATCCGCGCGACATCCCCCTGTTGCTCGCGCATCTCGATCGGTTCGACGCCGCGGTCGGCTGGCGCCACGCGCGGCGTGACCCGTGGCTCAAGCGCGTCTCCTCGCGCGTGGCCAATCGCGTGCGCGGCGCGGTGCTCGGCGACGAGGTGCGGGACAGCGCGTGCTCGCTCCGGGCGATGCATCGGCGGTGCGTGGACAGCCTGCAGTTCTTCGACGGATTTCATCGATTCGTCCCGGCGCTCCTGCGCCAAGCCGGTCACCGCGTGATCGTGGTGCCCGTGAATCACCGGCCACGGCGCTTCGGCGTCTCCCACTACGGCGTCCGCAACCGCGTGTGGCGCGGCGTCGTCGACATGCTCGGCGTGCGCTGGCTCGACGCACGCCGGCTCCGGTACGAAGCCCGCGAGGAGCCGCCGGAAGCGTCGTGAGCGCGGCCGCCGACTAGGACCGGCGGGTCGCGATATAAATGACGTGCGGATACGGCAGGAAGTCGAGCATCGCGTGACGCCGCACCTGGAATCCCGCCGCCCGTAACGCCGAGGCCAGCTCCCCGCCGCTCCAGTACCTCACCGGTGTGGCTGGCGCCATCAGCTTGTCGAGCATCCACGTGAACCAGCGTTTCGGCGCCGGCCGCGTGTCCACGTCCTTCACGATCAGCACGCCGCCGGGTGCAAGGCACGCGCGGAGCCGGTGCAGGAGTGGGACCACCGAGTCGACCGGAATGTGGTGCACGATGTCGAGCATGTAGGCGGCCGCGACTTCCCCGTCGCCTTTGAAGGTGCGCGCGTCGCCCTCTTCGTAGGCCACGTTGTCGATCGCGAGGCGCGATGCCGCCCGGCGCGCCATGGCAATGCGTCGTGCGCTGAGATCGATGCCGCGGACGAATCGCGCGGGCGCCGTCGCCGCATAGTAGAGCGAGAAGAGCCCGAAGCCGCAGCCGATGTCGAGCACGGCGCCCGACTCCGGCAGGTACTGGCCGATCTCGTCGAGGAAGCGCTGGCGGAGAATCCAGAATCGCACCCAGCAGTAGGCGCGCACGACCGGATCGTCGTAGGCGCCGATGATGCGGCGAATGATGTCAGCGCGCATAGACGACGTAGCCGTTGCGCCGCCGGTCGACGCGGTAGGCCGCGAGCCGCTGCCGGAGTCCCGGGAACTGCTCCACGCGCTCGTAGCCGCCCGCGGGCCAGCCGCGCTCGAGCAGGACGACGAACTTGGGCGGATGCGCGTCGAGTCCCGCGAGGAATTCCGCGCGCAGCCGCTGGATCGCCGGCGTCTGCACGTCGTGATAGAAGTGAAAATCGTAGACGAACCGCGTCGGCTCAACGGCGCGCAGGCGCAGCAGCGCGTGAATGCCCGCCTCCGTCGTGTCCAGCACTTGCACGGTGTCTCCCGGTCCCAGACGGCCGTCCAGATCCGCCACGATCGCGTTCACCCGGCGCTCCTTGTCCGCGATCCACGCGACATCGGACGCCTCGACGCCCTTGAGCCCCAGCATCGTCCCGGCCGCGACGAGACATGCAGCGAGCGGGAGCGCGGCGAGGCGCCCGGTCTCCAGCAGACGCGGCACCTCGGCGAAGAGCGCGACCGCCGCGAACGCCGCGAGCGGATAGAGATGGTACTCCCACCCTTTGCCCTGGCCGAAGTAGTGGGCGACGCCGTAGCCCAGGCCGACGGCGACGACCGCGTGCCGGACGGCGAAGCGGCGGCTCGCGATCGCCGATCCGATCGCGAGCACGGCACCGGCCGCGATCGGGATCCACACGTGCCACCGATAGAACGCCCAGCGCTCGGGCCCGCCGAGGCGCGAGTAGAGCGGCACGAGGTAGCCGGCGACGATTTCGTACCAGGCGCCGAGCGCGCCCACCGCGCCGAGCCACGCCACGACCGCGAGCGATGGGACGGCAAGCGCCGCCGCGAAGATCGCGACCGCGGCGACGCACGACCGAGCGCCGCGCGCTCGCGAGGCGGCAGCGTCCGGCGCGCCGCCGCGCGGGCTCGCATCGCGGCGCGCGACGACGACCACGAGCACGAGCAGAGCGGCGGCCATCAGTCCCGCGTGCGGCTTCACCGTGAGCCCCACGCCGAGCGCCAGGCCTCCCCACGCGAGGCTCGACCAATCGCCCGGGCGCTCGGCCCAGCGCGCGACGCCGAGCGCGGCCAGCAGGAGGAACGGGCACAGCAGGAAGTCGCGCTGACCCGTCTGCCAGGCTCCGGCGGCCAGATGGTACGCCGCGAAGAACAAACCGGCGCCGGCCGCCGCGAACCGTCCCCAGCGCGCGGCCAGGGCCGCCGCCGCGAGCGACGTCGCGGCCAGCCACGCGAGGTCGAAGGCGCGCCAGCCGGCGTCGCCAGCGCCGAAGAGCCGGAGCGCGGCGAGGTGCACGAGATAAACTCCCGGGAAGTTCATGTCGAAGAGGTCGCGGTACGGCACGGCGCCCTCGCCGATGCGCCAGGCGATGTAGTGCATGAGCGGGGCGTCGTGAATCAGTGGCCAGCCGCGCGAGCGCCACGCGAGCGTGCCGACCAGTGCCGCCAGGCCCAGGACGATGAGCGCCAGGAGCGCGCGCCCCCACCTCGTCACGGGCGCGCCTGGGCCGCTACTCGCGGAACTCTTGATCGAGGATCTCGCGGATGAAGCGGTCGATCGAGACGGGATAGAAACGCACGTCGGGGGTCGCGATAACCCCCGTGTTGACGACCTCGCGGCTGGTGAGCTCTTCGAGGACGCGGTCGAGATGGCCGTGGGCGTCGCGCTCCTGGCGCCGGATCCGGAGCTCCTCGCTCTCCAGCGAGACCCGCGACGCGTAGCGGAAGCTGAAGACCCGCGCGATCAGGCGCTGGTCCATCAGCTCGGACTCGTTGAACAGCTCGCCGTAGGTCGGGCCGCCGCCGGCGCCGATGACGAGCCGGGGCGAGACCTTGATGCGGCCGCGCACCTCCACCGATCGGCCCGGCTTGTCGTGCTCCGGCCCCACCAGGATGTACGGCAGCACGTGATAGCCCGTGATGATCCCGGTGAGCGGCTTGCGCACGACCTGCGTCTCGTCGAAGACGTGGCGCAGGAACTCTAGATCTTGCCACTCGTCGGCCATGCGGGGTAGTGTACCAGCGGCATGGAGTCGCGCCCGAGCCCGTCTCCGACCCGCGTTCGCGCCGACTTCACGTCCTCGTCCGCTGGACCCCAGTGGGTACACATCTGCGAGCGCTGCGGCGAGCGCATGGAAGAGCGCCAGTGCAAGATCGCCTGCAAGAATTGCGGTTTTTTCAGAGACTGCAGCGATCCTTGATCCGCTGATCGCTGGCGCACAAAGCTCATAACTCACCGCTCGTGACGTCAGCCGCCGATCGTTCCTGGGCCGTCTTTCCGGCGGGCTCGCCAGGCGAGTACAACCTGCCCCGCGAACTCACGATCGTGCTCGCGCGCGGCGAAGGTACCACCGTGTGGGACACCGACGGCCGCGCGTTCACCGACTTCACGATGGGCTGGGGCTCGGTGCTCCTTGGCCACGCCCACCCGGCGATCGTCGACGCGGTCGGCCGCCGCGCTGCGCTCGGCTCGAACTTCGCGTACGTTACCGACGCCTCGCTCGAGCTTGCCGAGGAGCTGATGCGCGCGGTCCCGTGCGCCGAGCGGCTCCGCTTCTGCGCCTCGGGCACCGAGGCTACTGCCTATGCCGTGCGGCTCGCGCGCGCGTTCACAGGGCGCCCGCGCGTCCTCAAGTTCGAGGGCGCGTACCACGGCGCGAACGAGGTCGGCACCGTGAGCCTGTTCCCGCGCCGGCTGCTCGCGTTCCCCGAGGGCGAGCCGACGTCCGCCGGCATCACGCCCGGTGCCGTCGCCGACGTGCTGGTGGCGCCCTACAACGATCTGCGCACGACCACGACGATCCTCGAGGCCCGGCGCGGCGACGTCGCCGCGATCATCGTCGAGCCGCTCCATCGCTGCACGCCGCCCCAGCCCGGGTTCCTCGCGGGCCTGCGCGAGCTCGCGTCCGAGCTCGGCGTGCTGCTGATCTTCGACGAGACGGTCACGGGCTTCCGCCTGGCGTACGGCGGCGCGCAGGAATACTACGGCGTGCGTCCCGATCTGGCGACCTACGGCAAGGCGCTCGGCGGCGGCTACCCGATCGGCGCCGTCACCGGCCGCGCTGACGTGCTGGATCTGGTGCGCGAGGACCGGCTCGGCGAGGATCGCTACGTCTGGTTCGCGTCGAGCATCGGCGGCAACCCCGTCTCGGCGGTCGCGGCGGTCGCTACCCTGGCCGAGCTGCGCCGCGACGGGACGTATCCCCGCCTCTTCGCGCTGGGCGCATCGCTGCGGGCCGGGCTCGTGACCGTGCTGAAGGAAGAAGGCGTCACCGCGCAGGTCCAGGGCGACGGCCCGCTCGCCGCGATCGTGTTCACGGACCGTGAGGTCGTCGACTACCGCACCGCGTTCGCATCCGACCGCACGCGCGCCCGCGCCTTCCTGCTGGGGCTCTTCCGACGCGGGATCTTCCTGAACCCGATGTCGACGAAGCTCTACCTCTCACTCGCCCACACCGAGGCGGACATCCAGCGGTTTCTCGTCGCCGCGCGTGCGGCTCTTCACGACGCCGCCCGCTGAGCCGCTACGGCGCCTCGGGCGGACGCGTCGGGGCCGCCCTCTCCCTCTCCTCACGTTTGGGCGCCGTGCCGCCGGGCGCCGGCGAGCGATCCACGGCGGCGAGACCATCCATGTCGGGCTCGAGCTGCAAGGTGTCGGCGATCTTGGTATAGCTCGAGAACATCTGCGTGACGCCGAGCACCTCCATCACGCCGCGCTCGCCGACTCCGAGCCGCCGCATCTCCGCGAGGTGGAACGCCGCGCCGAACGCCGAGCGCGTCGTGACCGAGACCGCGAATGCGAGCGCCTCCTTGTGGCGGCGCGTGAGCCGATTGTCGGCGAACGCACGGCGCGCGGCGCCCCACAGATCCGCGAGGTAGCCCGGGTCGGCCGCCACGCGGCGAAACGCCAGCGGCACGTCGGCGCGGTCGTAGAAGGCGCGGATCTCGCCGAAGACCGCCTGCGCCTCGGCGCTCGGGCTCGCCGGCTCGAGCGAGTCGAGCGGCGAGTCGGCGACGACGTTGAGCGCGTTGGTGACGCCGACCAGCAGCGCGGCCTCGTACCAGAGCGCGTCGTCGGCCATGCCCTGCAGCTTCCCGGCTGCAGTGTGGGCGCGGACTCAGTACGCGCAGGCGTTCACGCCGCTGACGACGGCGGCGACCATCTCCTTCTCGGCGCGCGTGAACTCACCCGGCGCCATGGCGCGCTTCATCGCACGCCCATGAAAGCCGCCGAGCTCGGGGTCCCACGCCATCACGCGGCTCATCGCCGGCGGCTGCGGGAAGTCGTAGTTGAACCAGGCCTTCGCCATCTCGAAGAGTTTCTGGATGGGCGCCGGATATTCCGAGGCGTCCCGTAGTCTGACCGTCGGCATCGTTCAGCTCCTTCGTCTAGAGGCGCACGTCGGCCGGCGGGGCCCCAGCCCCGCCACCGCCTGCAGCGCGCGCTGCCATCTAAGAGCGCACCTCGGCCGGCGCCCGCGTGTTGCCCGCGGCCGCCGCGTGGATCAGCCAGCGCCCGGGCCAGCCGTCGACCGCACAGTCGGCGCGGACCGCGTGCGCCCGCGCCAGGCGCTCCACCGCCCGCGCGACCTCGCCGGGTTCAAGGCCGAAGAGACGCGCGAGCTGGCGCTCAGTCGTGAAGACGGCGCCGCGCGTGTAGCGCTCGATCACGCAGGCGACGGCGGCCTCGCGCGACAACCGCCGTCCCGCCGCGACCTCGTCCGGCAGCCACGCCTCGAGCAAGTCCCAGCGGTAGGAGAATGTCGGCTCGTAGCGCTCCTCGCTCTTGACCAGCCAGAGCCCCTGCTGGAGCTCCGCCATCGCGCGCTCGAACTCCCGCGTCTTCGAGGGCTCCAGCATGAAGATGTTCCCGCGGAGCTCGCGCGTGTACTGCGGATGCTCGTCGATCATCGCGTCCATGATCCGCCGGGCCGTGTGCGAGAGCCGCCCAGCCCCGTACTCGACCGTGTAATCGCGCGCTCGCTGGCGGCCGCGCACGAGCGCATAGAACGACGGGAAGAGATCGAGCGCGACCAGGAGCGGCCGGCCCTTGAGGAGCTTGCCGTAGTAGACGCGCTTGCGCGCCGGCAGCGAGTCTTTCAGATCCCATGTCAGGCCGATGCCGGCGTCGTGGTGCGAGTGTCGGGGCCAGCGTGGGCTCGTCTTGCCAGCGACGGCCTCCCACAGACAGGCCACGCCCTCGGGAAAGCGGTAGAACGTCGAGCAGAAGCCGACGTCGCGCACGAACGCGAGGGCCTCGCGCTCGCCCTGGACGCGGCGCTGGGCGAGCCGCCGGAACTTACGGTCGCGGAGGCGATGGAGCGCGTCGGCAGTCGGCGCCATGGCGGGTCTCATTGACCACATTTCTGTCGCTGTTGTAAAGTGCGCTGCATGAAAAAGAAGAAGGCGACGCCGAAGGCGGCGGCGCGGAAGCGGGCCGGCAAGAAGCCGGCGCAGCCCAAGCCGGCCAGGTCGGCCGCGACGTATACGCCCAAGCCGCTGCAGGGCAACGGCTGGGCGCCGTTCCGCTACCCGCCGCAATAGCGGAAGCTCCTGGATAGGCTCCTGCCTCACCTGGCGCCCGGCGCCGTGCTGCTGCTGGGCGTCACGGTAATCTTGCAGTCCGCGTCGATCCGGGAGGCGGTCGCGACTTCGGCGCCCGTCTACTCCTGGGTCATCTTCTGCGCGGGGATCCTGCTGGGGTGGCGATTTCAGCGTAGCCAGCTCGTCGTCGCGCTGGCGGTCATGTTCGCCGCCGACCGCGCGATGGCGGCCTTCCCGGCGGTCGGGCCGACTGCGATGGACGGCCGCTCCGTGTATGCCGCGGTCGCACTCTTTCTGCCGCTCGACCTGGCGGCGATCGCCTGGCTCTCGGAGCGCACGATCGCCACCGCGCCCGGCCGACTGGTCCTGGGCGCTATCCTCATCCAGCCGCTCCTCGTCGCGCTGCTGATACGCCCCGAGCTCTCCCTGGTCGCGCAAGGCTTGCAGCGGGAGATCGCGCCCGCCGGCGTCCATCTCACGAAGATCCCGGCCCTCGCGCTCCTGGCCTTCCTGATCGCGCTGGTGTTGACCGGTTTGCGCTTCGTCCTGCGCCGCACCGTGATCCAGGCGAGTCTCGCCTGGGCGCTCCTGGCGGTCCTGCTCGGGCTCAATGGCGACGGTCCGGCGACGGCGATGTACCTGGCGACGGGCGGGCTGGTCCTCATCGTGTCGCTGATCGAGACCTCTCACCGCATGGCGTTCAGCGACGAGCTGACCGGGCTTCCATCACGGCGCGCGCTGACCGACGCGCTGATGCGGCTGCCCGAGGCCTACACGGTTGCGATGATCGACATCGATCACTTCAAGAAGCTCAACGACGCGTTCGGGCACGCCGCCGGGGATCAGGTGCTCCGCATGATCGGCTCGACCCTCACCCGCACCGAGGGCGGCGGGCGACCCTTCCGCTACGGCGGCGAAGAATTCGCCGTGCTCTTCCCCGGCAAGTCGGCGGAGGAAGCGCTGCCCTATCTCCAAGATTTGCGCGAAACGATCGAGGCCTCGGTGTTCATCGTCCGCGGCGGCGATCGGCCCAAGCTGAGGCCCAAGCCCGTGCGCTCGACCGGTGGGCGAAAGCGCGTCGCGATCACCGTCAGCATCGGCGTCGCGGAGCCGGAGAAGCGCGGCGTCGAGCCGGATGAGGTGATTCGCGCGGCGGATCAGGCGCTGTACCACGCGAAGCGTACGGGGCGTAATCGCATTTGCATAGCTGACGGGGGCCGATAAGGGTTCTGGGCCCTTCTCAGCCCCCGCGCCTTGCCTAGTCGAGGCCCCAGGTGAAGACGCGGAGCGGGGTGACTTCGACGACGACCGAGTCCGACTCGTCGAGGGCGGCGTCGCGACGGTACTGAGGGTACTTGCGGTAGAGGAGGGCGCGGATCTTTCGGAAGCGCGGGCCCTTGGCGAAGAGTCGGGCGCGGCCCTGCACGGTCGCGCCCTTGATGTAGGACCAGTCGTCGGAGTAGAGATCGACGGTCACCGCCACGCGCGGGTTCTCCGCCACGTTCAGCGCCTTACGACCGTCGTTGCCCGAGGCGAAGTAGATCTTCCCGTCCACCACGACCTGGCACACCGGCACGAGGTGCGGCATGCCGTGCGCGTTGGCGGTGGCGACGCGGCAGATGCGCTCGCGGTCGAACCATTGCGCGACGGACTTCTTGAGCTTCATCGGGCGGCGCCTTTTGCCGGGTCGTCGACGAAGCGCAGCACGGCCTCGATCAACGCGGCCGGCTGCTCCTCGGCAATGAAATGGCCCGAGCCGGGCACGGCGTGGCCGACTACCTGCGCGCACCGCTCCTTCCAGACGCCGAGCATGTCGGGCACCTGAGGCCGGCGGCCGCCCGCCTCGCCCCACAGGATCATCGTCGGGGCCTCGATTTTCTTGTCGCGGTCGGCGCCGTCCTGCTCGAGATCGATGGTTGCGCCGGCACGGTAGTCGTCGAAGGCAGCGCGCATCGCGCCAGGCTGACGGAAGCAGCGGACATATTCCTGCACGGCGTCTTCCTCGATGGCCGCGGGGTTGTACGCGGAGGTCCGGTACATGTAGCGGAGATAGATCTCCTCGCGGCCGGCGGTCAGCGCCTCCGGCAAGTCGGGCAGCTGGTGGAAGAACCAGTGCCACCGGGCTCGGGCGCTCGCCTGATCGGTGCGGGCGAACACGTCGTACGTGGGCGCGATGTCGAGGAGCACCAGCCGCGTGAGCAGCGCCGGATGATCCAGCGCGAAGCGGTGCGCGACCCGCGCGCCCCGGTCATGGCCGATCAGCACGACCGGGGCGATGCCGAGCGCCTGGATCACGTCCGCGATGTCGGCCGCCATCGTGCGCTTGTCGTAGCCGCGGATCGGGCGATCGGAATCGCCGTAACCACGCAGGTCGGGCGCGACGACCGTGAATCGCTCGGCGAACGCTGGCATGACCTTGCGCCACATGTGCCCGGTCTGCGGGTAGCCGTGCAACAGCACCATGCCCGGCCCCTGGCCCAGGCGGCGGTAGTGGATGCGCGTCTTGTCGCGGACGCTGACGACGTCACGGATCATCGACGATGGTCCTCCGCCCGATCGCGCGGCGCGAAGCCGAGCACGGTGCGGGCGTGCTCGAGGTCACGGTAGCCCCAGCGGTTGTCGGAGACCGCGTAGAAGACGTCGAACTTCAACGTGGGCGGCGCCGCGATGCAGAGCTCGAGCATCTGGACGACGTCGCGCTGACTGCAGAAGACCGAGAACTCCCGCGCCGTCGTCGGCCGGTCCCCGGTCAGGACGCGGCCGATGCGGACGCAGAGCGCCGACAGGCCGTGCACGTCGGAGAAATGGCGCGCGATCGCCTCGCCCCAGATCTTGCTGGCACCGTAGAGGCCGGCCGGACGCAGCGGCATCTCGTGGGTCATCGTCTTCCACGATTTCGCATCGTCGTAGCGCCCCTCGACCAGCGCCTTGTAGGGCAGCTCGCGCTCCCAGGCGCTCACGGTCGCGCCGCTCGATGCGTAGACGACCCGGCCGACCCCGGCCCGGCGCGCGGCCTCGAAGATGTTATAGGTGCCGATCACGTTCGCCTGAAGGATCTCGTGGAAGATTTCGCTCTCGCCGGTGCGCGCGGCGAGATGCACGACTGTGTCGACGCCGGCGAACGCGGGCGCGATCGCCTCGAGGTCGGCGATGTCGGCCTGATGGCACTTCACGCCGGGAATCGGCCGCCGGTTGAGGGCAGAGAGCTCGTACGTGCCCTCGAGCCGGCGGCGGAGCGCGCCGCCGATGAGCCCGCTCATGCCGGTCACGAGCACCCTGCGCGGCGCCATAGCCTGGCGCGCGCTAGATGATCGAGGCGTGCACGAGGTTACTGACGCGATCGAGCCGCACCGAGTGCCACGGGTCGGGCACGCGGCTGTTGCTGAGATACGCGAACGACACGCCGGAGTCTGGATCGGCCCAGCAGTACGACGAGCCGACGCCGCCGTGACCGAACGTCCGCGGCGACGCGAGCGAGCCGAGGCCACGAATGGTGTCGGTAGTCCCGCGCAGGTGCGGGCCGAGCCCGCGGTGCATCGGCATCCCCATGTAGGCGTCGACGCGATCGCCGGTGTAGTTGCGCGTGACGTAGGCGATGGTCCGCGGCGAGAGCAGTCGCGCGCCGCCGAGCTGACCCCCCTGGAGCAACATCTGATAGAACGCCGCCATCGCGCGCGCGGTCGCGTAGCCACCGCCGCCCGGCGAGCCAGCGCGGCGGGCTTCCGGCGAATTCTGCTCTCCCAGCGCCACCTGACGTCCGCCGTCTTGCGCGGGCTCGTGCATGTCGACCGCGCGGCCGTGCGCCCGGTCGGGCAAACCGACGAACAGCTCGTCGGCGAGGCCGAGCGGCTCGGCGATGTTCTCGCGGATGAACGCCCGGTAGTCGGTCT
>Ga0126370_10000597_pt1 | contig 15295 bp, 12 predicted proteins | sample PanSoiMetaPlot_3_FD_92586 | JGI IMG/M metagenome (GOLD analysis project Ga0126370, IMG submission 92586) | Tropical forest soil microbial communities from Panama - MetaG Plot_3 | ecosystem: Environmental > Terrestrial > Soil > Tropical forest > Bulk soil | place: Panama | collected 2016-02-17 | reverse complement strand
CTGAGATACGAGTGGAACCCGTAGTAGTTCGACAACCTGCCATTCGTATTTTCCAGGCTCAGCCAGCTTCCGATGTACGCCGTATTGCCGCCACTGATGGGAGGAGTCGAGATGATCGCTCCCGGTACGTTGGTACGAATAATCGGCGCGGCCGGCCGGAACATGTCGTACAGCTGGTTCACCGTGCCGCTCCAGTAATGCGACAAGCTCGGCTCGTTCCATATTTCATACAACTTGATGTAGCTCTTTACGCAGTGCCCGGCAGGCGAGCAGTGCTTCGTAAGCGCCGTTACGAAGTTGGTGAAGGTCTGGCTGCCATTGGCGTTCAAGTCTTTGGGGATACTTCCCGACCAGTACTGGCCTTTACTGCACGCAATGGTAGCGATGAAGCAGGGTATGTGGCCAAAGGTGAAAATCACCGTCATCGGCTGATGTTGCGCGATCATATCAAGCCAGGTATCCAGCTTGGTCCAGTTGTAGGTGTTGGTGCCGGTATTCAGGACAGCCCAGGCCGTCCCCGAATCCCAGAGTCGTACTGTTCCGGGCTGGGATCTGGTGGTGATCCACTTGCCGTTGCTGCCGCAGGAGCTTGAATCGACACACTCAAAGCTCCAACTTTGCGCTGTGATGGGATGAATGCTGCCAGGTCTGGCTTCGGCTTCCGAACCGGCGAAACTCGGTAACGCCACTCCTATGACACACGCCAGGCCAAAGGAAAGAAATGCGCAGGACTTCCGCATTTGGGGGATCTCCTTCGTAAAGATTGGCCAGAGTCAAAGAACGATTTAGTGACGCTACGTAAGAACAGCTTCTTTGCTGTCTCGCTGGGACCGAAACTTCAAAAATGTCCGTACTTCGTTCAGCTGAGTCTGCACGTGGACAAAATTGAACGCTAGTCACGAAGGTGCATGAACTTAAGAAAAATCCGTACCTTGTGCCAACTTGGAACTTGAATCGCTTGCTGGGACCGCAACAGGACTCTTGGGTTACTACGTTCGGGTGATTATATAACGGCGTTAAAGCTAAGCCGCCACGGCTTCCGATAAATTTCCTGTGAAAAAAAACGGGAAACCGCCCAGCTGAAGCGGCTTCCCGACTAAGGCGTTTAACTGAAGTCTATTGCTCGAGCATGATCGGCATTACGCCTATCGTGATGGACTGTCCGCTCGTGACGCTGGTCTTATTCCCAGTCAGATCGAGGTAGTCGACGTATCCGGAGGGCACGGAGAAGCTAGTGCCAGCCTCGTTCGGAGTCCAGACCCAAAGGGCCTGAGTGCCACTGGCCTCTTTGAAGCTGCAGGTCCAGGTCGAGACGCCGCCCCCAGCCACAAACGTGCAAGGCCCAGCGAACTTGCCGCCGGCCAGATACTGCATCATGTAGTAGTAGGCGGTTTCGTATTGCTGATTGCCACCGATCGTTTCGTTCCACTTGTACCAGAAAACGCCGGCTGCCCCATTCGAGTCGTGCAGCAGTTGCCAGCGAACGATCATCCCGGTGCAGTCGTCGGGACTGAAAGTTGTTGGCGGGTTCGCCGAAGATGATGACGGACAGGTGTAGTTCAGACCGTTGGGAGGCGGCGCACCGTTGAAGTTAGTTTCTGTATTTGCCCACGGAACAGTGGCCCAATTGGGAATGTTAGTCTGTGCGGTCAGATAATTCGCGTTAATGTTGCTCCATTGCTCTTCTGGACTAAAGATCATAGTATCGCCGTTGGTCAAGTATGCGTGCCATGCAACCCAGTCAGAAATCCGTCCAGTGTTTGTCTCGTAGTTCAGCCAGTTCTGGAAATCGGTAAGATACCCCAACCCTGTATCACTGTATTTTGTGGTAGAAGGAGTGAGAATTACCGCGTTGGGAACGTTGCTCCGAATGATCGCGGCGGCAGGCGCTACCATGTTGTAGAGAGCAACCATGCAGTCAGTAGGTGTGGTGCCACAACTGCTCCAGTGAAAACTCAAATCCCACTCGTTCCACATTTCGTAGTAGCGGATGTAATCTTTCACGCAGTGATTATTGGAATTGCAATGCTGGACGAATGCCGTAACAAATGCGTTAAAGCTGGGGCTTCCGCCAGGTCCTAGGTCACCGGGCGCGGTGCTTGTGCCAGCGGGTGCGGTTGGCGGCGCAGTACAAGGCGAGGGAGCATCCCAGCATGGCACCCACGTAAACACTTGGGATACCTCAACAGGTTGATGATCCGCGATTTTATCGAGCCACTGATCGAGTTCGGTAAAATCGTACTGACCTCCGCCCTTATCCATGTTTGCCCACTGGGTTCCAGCATCATGCAGGCGTAGTAGACCTGGTTGAGCCTGTGTGGTCGGCCATACGACGATGCCTTGGCCTGATCCTTCACAGTCTGCGGTATCTCCGGGCCCGCACTGAAAACCAAAGTTCGAAGGTAGGATCGTGCCTGTCTGCAATGTAACAACGTTGAAATTAACCGCATTGCTGGCCGTACCGTCTACCGTCACAACAACGTTGCCAGACGAAGCACCCGAAGGAACTTTCGCTACGATCGCGCTATCGCTCCATTTCGCGATCGACGCATCAGTCCCGCTGAACGTGACAGTACTTGAGCCTTGTTTTCCACCAAAATTTGATCCCGAGATCTGTACGGAGGCACCGAAAACGCCCGACGTCGTCGACAAACTACTAATAGCTGGCGGTCCGCCCGGTTGGGGCGTCACAAAATTCGAATGGGAGGAACCTCCTCCGCAACCGACTACGCCCATCAATACCAGCATCACAAGTACGGCAGACACACTTTCAGACGCATGGGGGAAACGGTCTGACATGTTTTCTTAAACTCCCGAGCAGAGGTTTTCTTAGTCGCCCAAATCTAACACGCGCCATGCGCCAAAGTTTCGCTCCAGCAGGGCATGTCCGTATTCTTCCGACAACCCGAATAGGCCGTCTTTGGGTCAAGGTCGTTCAGGTCCGCGAAAAGCCGCAACCAAAACGCTACTTCAAGAAAGAGCCTCACAATGGTGTGCAGATTTCTGCGCGAATTCCCACTCTAATGCTTCTAATGGCGTGTAACTGCCTTAGTTTTAAGTATTTACCGTAGATGCAAGCTGGCAGAAGAAATGCACTTCCCATTCTTGATTATTTGCACTATTGTGCTTCACCGTAGTAATTGATGAAATCTTCGCCATCTGGTAGGAACCGCCATGACGTCCCAAACAGCGTTCGACACGATCGAGAGTGCGCAAGAGTTTCTTGTGTTGCTGCGTGAAGCCGTCGAAGAAGCCAAACAAACGGCCGAGACCGACATCTTCGAAGGCGATTCCAGGACCCCCCGCCAGTTGGACGCTCTGCGGATCGTGCTCTATAAATTGGAAAAGCTGGAGCAGCATCTTAAGGTCAGCGGGCGCTTGCTGAACGACCTGCGCACACTTCGACGGCTTTTGCTTGAGGAAAGATCGGAAACAGCCTCGGTATCGGAGGCCTTCAAGGTTCCAGCGTGAGCTAGCCCTCGAGCAACACCGGGAAAATTGTCTATCAGGGAGAGGCACGTTCACGTACAAGACCGAATGGGGCGAATAGTTGTCGAAAGCCGATAGGGCTGGGGCTTCGCGATTACAGTCATTTAGCTTATAATTAGTGAAATTCCCCCTGAAGTAAGTACTTTCTGCTGTCTTTGAATTTGCATTCTCTCCCCTGTGAGTCATTCCACTGCGTTTCGCGTACCTTGAAAGGATGGCGTGGGCCACCACAGGAAGTAGGGTAGATGCACAGTTCCGCGAGCCTTGTTGAACGCTCAAAGTTTTGAACGAAACACAACCCCGTTCTAGAAAGAGGCCAATCAGTTTTATGGACGACGTACTGACCAGAGTACAGACGGCGTTTAAGTCCGCGTTCGACGTGGATCCACAAACCATCTCAGTGAACACCACTCCCGACGACGTCACTGCCTGGGACTCGATGGGGCATGTGACCCTGGCCAGCAGCCTCGAAAAAGAATTCGGATTGACCTTCGACGTCGACGATTTAATGGAAATGGAAAACGTCAAGGAAATCTGCCGCATCGTGCAATCCAAACTCGGCAAGGTGGGGAATGCCCAGCTTTCCTGATTCGAATTTCGCAGCGCGCCTGGTCGACAGGCTGGGCGAGAATTCTGCCCTGATTGAATCGGCAAGCGGGCAGACTTTTCATGCTGCGGAAATTCTGGGATCTATAGCCGGATTTGCCAAGCAGTTCCTGTCCGCAGGATTACGTCCCAATGATCGCATGGTCATCAGCTGTGGGTTGAGTCCCGAGAGTGCGCTTGCCTACCTTGGGGCGATGTATGCCGGAATCGTCCCCGTGCTACTGGATGAGCGCACACACACGGCCACCGGCGATTTGATTTGCGAAAAGACGCACGCAAGAGCTGCGTGGAGTTCCAAGCCGGTCCGGTGGGAATGGATCGGCAAGAACGGGTTCGCTCAGTTCGTGGGTTTGTGCGAGCCCTGTTCGTCTGACTCAGTGGTTTCGTGTTCGCGCAAGGAAGAGGACTTGGCAGCTCTCATGCCGACCTCCGGCTCCACAGGAATTCCCCGGCTTGTAATGGTCAGCCATCGCAACATGATCGCGAATACAGAGGCCATCATCCGCAGCCAGCATCTTGGCATGGATGAACGAGCGATGCTCATCATGCCGGTGAGCTATTGCTTCGGCGCCAGCGTTCTGCACACTCATCTCTATCAAGGCGGCGGAGTCGTTTTCGATTCCAGGTTCATGTTTCCCGACAAAGTCCTGCAAGCAATCGGCAAGTATCGCTGCACGACTTTTGCTGGTGTGCCGACCGTCTACAACATCCTGCTCAGGCGCTCGAATCTTCGTTCCGTGAAATTGCCCAGTTTGCGGCGCTTTCTTCAGGCTGGCGGAGCGCTTGCTCCCGACTGTATCGATGAACTACGCAGAACAGTTCCCGGCGCGGATTTCTTTGTAATGTACGGTCAGACGGAAGCCACTGCGCGTATTTCTTGCCTGCCTGCGGAACGTCTTGATGAAAAACTGGGCAGTGCCGGGATTCCACTCGAAAATGTTATCGTCCGCGTCATCGATGAATACGGACACCAACTCGAAGACGGGCACACCGGGGAGATACAGGTGTCTGGTCCGTCAGTGTGTACGGGTTATCTCGACGAGCCTGAGGCTACTCAAACCAAGTTTTCCGATGGCTGGCTTAAGACCGGGGACCTCGGCTATCGCGATAGAGATGGATATATCTGGATCCAAGGGCGCAGCAGCGACTTCGTCAAGATTCGCGGCTATCGTGTCGGAATCGCGGAAGTCGAAGCCCGCGTAGGCGCCGTTGCGGGCGTTTGCGAGTGCGCCGCCGCCGGGGTGCAACATCCCGAGGCCGGAGAAGCGCTGGCTCTGTTTCTTGTGAAGGAAGCGGGAGACGATGACGGCTCCAATTCTCTCCTTGAAAGAGTGCGCCAGGCGCTTCCATCTCAATGGACGTGCACATCCATCAAGATCGTTCCAGAACTCCCTCGAACATCAAACGGGAAAATTGCTCGCTCACAATTGCAGACCTTCGCATGAGCGCCATCGCGCAAATCGAGCAGGGAATCGAGAGCTTGCTGGCGGAATCGCCCTACGGCATGGATTCGAGCAGGCGTCGCAGCACTCTGCTTGCACTCCTGAAGAACGAGATCGCTTATGCTTGCCAGCGTAACGCCGGATTTCGCAACTACGTCCAGCATTGGCCTATACCTTTTGTCGATGCCAACGACATCGCGGAACTGCCTTACCTGCCTGTCGGAATTTTCAAAGCAAACCCGCCGCTTGCATTGGTGCCCCCCGACGAAGTGAAGCGCACGCTGACCTCGAGTGCAACTACCGGGCAGACGCCGAGCAGAATTGTGTTGGATGCTTCGACGTCGCGGCGAATGGCAAAAGGTGCCCTCACGATTGTGCGCGATTTTATTGGGCCGGCGCGCCGGCCTTACCTGGTGGTTGATACCCCTGAAAATCTCGCCGCCCAAGGACAGATCGGTGCTCGGAGCGCAGCCATCCAGGCCCTGCGTTCGTTTGCAACGGAGATCGTTTCTTGCCTGCGACCCGGCGATGCCGGGAATTCAGAACTAGAACTCGAAAGGCTTCTGTCTTGTGCCGAGAAGTGGAAAGACAGCGAAGTACTCGTCTATGGCTTCACGTATGTGATTTGGACTCAGTTGGTTCAACCCTTGCAGCGGCTAGGCATCACGCTCGATCTTCCGAACGTACGCGTGCTGCACAGTGGGGGCTGGAAGCGACTGGAGCAGCAGTCCGTTACGCGTGATGTTTTCAATCGCGGCGTAGCCTCGGTGTTTCGTTGCTCTCCGAGTCGGATTACCGACTACTACGGCTTGGTCGAGAATGTGGGTGTAATCTACCCGGACTGCGAACAGGGAAACAAGCACGTGCCTGCCTTTGCGGATGTGATCATTCGTGACCCCTTGACGTTGGCTCCCGTCGGACCGAGAAGTAAGGGGCTCATTCAAGTGTGCAGTGCCTTGCCGACCAGTTTTCCCGGTTATCTTCTGCTGACGGAAGATACCGCCGAGCTCATCGGTCAAGATGGCTGTCCATGCGGCCGCAAAGGCCCCAGCTTCCGCTTCGCTGGAAGAGTGCCTAAGGCTGAAGTCCGCGGCTGCGGCAACCTCGAGAGCACTCGCCAACGCGACCTGCAGATGAGCGGTGTTGCATGATTACAACGGAACTAATTCATGCAGTCACTTCTCCGCAGGAGATCACCTGTGCTGCCCGGGAACTTCGCGACATCGTCCGCGCCGAGGAAATTGCACCCAGCGCGATTCTGGAGATTTTCGAGCGCTGGGCAGCAGCTCTAAATTCCCGTGAACTGCAGGAAGTTCCGGGAGTGACGTTCCTGCGTCTTTGGCTCCGCAAGGGAACATTGGAGCCGATCGTTCTCCGTGAACTTGGTCCGCGCGGCCTTGAGGGTGGCTGGTGGGAAGACGGCCGAGCGCGGCTACGTGCTTTTCCCTTGGGACTCATTGGCCACTGGCCCGCCGCGAATATCGAGATTCAGCCGGTCTTATCCCTCACCTGTGCGCTTTTGGGCGGAAATGGCTGCCTCGTCCGTGTACCGACTGGCCTTGTCGAAGTGACGCGGCACCTGATGGAAAAACTTCAAGAAATGGATCCCGCTGGCCTCCTGACCAAGCGGATTTTTCTTGCGAGCTTTGAGCACTCGCGCTCCGATCTGCAGGAAGCCATGGCGCGAAGCGTCGACGGCGCCATGATCTGGGGTGGGGAAGAGGCGGTCTCTCAGATTCGCCGGTTACCGTTTCCTCATTGGGCTCGTTTGCAGGTATTTGGTCCTCGGGTTTCAGCGGCGGCAATGGATGCATCCACGTGGGGAAATCGCGAGGGGCGTGCCGCCTGGTGCCGCCGCCTCACGCGTGATGTGTGGCAGTTCGATCAACAGGCTTGCTCTTCGCCGCAGACGCTGTTCCTGGAGCGAGGAGAAAATCGCGATCCCCAAGAATTCGTCAAGGAGCTCAGAAACGCATTTGAAGAGGAAAATCGCGCGCATCCACGCGACCAGATCGAGCCATCGTTGAGTTCTGCTATCTGTCTGGCTCGTGCTTCCTGGCTCATGGGAAACGGCGACAACTCGGCTTTCTTTCCCAATTCGGCCGATTGGACCATCCTGATCGGAAGTTGCCCCGAGATGCCGAATCCTACCCAGGGGCGGACGCTCACAGTTCTCGTAGTCGATGACCTCGTCGAGGTCGTCTCAAAGTTCGATGGAACCCTCCAGACTCTGGGCTTAGGAATTGGGGATCCCGAGAGGGAGGAACTCCTTGCCAGAGTTGCAGGCCGCAACGGAGTAGACCGCGTAGTAAAGCTTGGCAGGATGCACGTGTTCAGCTCGCCTTGGGATGGCACTGAGCTGATTCGTCCGATGGTACGAATTGTTCGTCACGTGCAGTCTCAGGACTAAAACAGGGAAACTGGGGGAGACAGATGGAGCAAGGGGAGCGCTTTCTCGAAGCTCTGGATCGCAAGGCAAAAATATTCGCCCGCTCGGCTCGCGCCAACGTGGCAGCCAATCATGAGCTGTGCATGTGGTTGCTGAACCCGCTGGCGCGTTGGGCCGAGGCCGCCTATGGCAGCGACGTGTTCGAAGTTGCTGCTCACGGATACGTGGAGTACTGCGTCGGCGTCGCCAAGGCAAAGCAGATTTACGAGCGGGCCGGCCGCTACACACCGGAAACGATGCCCGAGATCCTTTCAGGCGTTTATGAAGATGAGAGCTACATGGTGCCCTACATGTGGGCTGCCATTCTCATCTATCCGTTTTGGCCCTCTGTGGTTGGACACATTGCGATGTTCCGCGACGAATTTGTGCGGCGCCTTCCCAAGAACGCGACGGTAAGCGAACTCGCGGCTGGACACGGTGTTCTCAGTCTTCTGGCCGCCGAAGATCGTCCCGACCTTCAAATCGCCAGTTCGGACATCAGTCCGCCAGCAGTCGCCGTCGCGAATCGCCTGCTCGCCGCATCCGGCCACGCAGGCCGGGTTCGGTTCTCAGTGAAGGACGCGTTGAACGGCAACGGCGCCGACCCTAAGTGCCAGGGAATCATTTCGGCGATGCTTGCCGAGCACCTGCCGGATCCCAAGCCACTCTTCACGACCATCTCGCGCCAGATCGCCACGAACGGAATCGTCTACTTCAGCACCGCGCTTGAATCGCCGCAGCGCGATCATGTCTTTGAGTACAACCAGGAAAGCGAGCCTCTGCGTATGGCAGAAAATGCAGGTCTTCGTGTGAGCAAGCTCGTTTCCGATGCGAGTGCTGTACCTTCAGGCACCCGTTTTCTTCCGCGTTCCACTGCTATGATTCTGAGGGCGCGATAGGATAGCGGCATCCAGAGAAAACGCTTCGACAATGACAACCCCGTTCATGAATTTCGAAGAAGTGCGAGCGGCGCTCAAGCAGCGATTTCCTATGTTGATGGTCGATACGGTAATCTCTTTGGAACCCGGCAAGAGTATCCGTACAACCAAGAACGTGACGGGAAACGAGCTTCAATTCCTGGGGCATTTTCCCGAGCACGCCGTCATGCCTGGTACTTTGATTGTCGAGGCGATCGGCCAGTCGGCTTCGATTCTGTTTTCCAAAACAACCGGAACTGGGATCAAGCCAGGAGAATTTTTGGTCCTGGGCGCCATCAACGAAATGCGATTTCTAATACCGGTCGTTCCCGGAAACAAAATGGAAATGGATATCCAGGTTCTCAAGTTCATCGAGGGGTTCGCATTAATCGAGGCAGTTGCGACGGTTGAGGGCACTGCCGTAGCCAGAGGTAAACTGGGTTTTGCTAAACGAAGTCTGCAGGGAGATCATTCGGGTTAAGATTTCTTTCATAGAACTATGGGTTCTCATAAGTCTACCGAGCATCTTCCCGCAGATCAGCCTTCGTCCCATGTCCCTCGCGCTCCGGGAAAAAAAGACATCGCGGTACGGCCTTTTGTCGAATCTGACATTCCACAGGTCGTCGATTTGTACTGGCGTCTTATGCGCCAGCGGCAAGGCCCGGCTCCGCAGGAACTCCGCCCTCTTTTCCATAAGCTGTATTTTGAGAATCCGTGGGTCGATAAGGCATATCCCTCTCTGATCTATGAGGGGAAATCTGGCGACGTAGTTGGATTTCTCGGAATCATCGCTCGGAAGATGTCGCTGTGTGGTGAACCGGTACGTGTTGCATTTGGCGGCAATTTCATCGTTAATCCCGGATCACGCTCGAATCTTGCTGGTCCGCGGTTACTTGGCACGTATTTGGGCGGAAAGTATGACGCCTGGCAAACAGATTCAGCCAACGATGTCTCCCGAGCTCTTTTGGAGCGTCTCGGATTCCGTACGATTCCCGCGCTTAACCTCCATTGGATCCGTCCGTTGAAGCCCAGCCACTATGCCATCTACGCCTTGACTCGCGGAGTGAGCCCCGCGATGGCTTCTACTCTTAAAGTGGCCTCGAAGCCGATTTGCGGTATTGCCGACACCCTCGCGACGCGCCTCAAGCCCAGCCCCTTTCTACAGAAAGAACCACGTCTTCGCGGGTCCGAACTCGACGTCGAAAGTCTCCTGCAGTGCCTGACCAATTTTCGCGACGGTTATTTGTTCTGGGCGGAGTATGATGTCAACTCCCTGAAATGGCTGTTGAGTTTCATGGATCGCGGTACTACCCGCGGACGTCTGCGGAAGATCGCCGTTCGCGACAAAAGTGACAAAATCGTTGGCTGGTATGTGTATTATCTCAAGCCGGGATCGATCGGCGAGGTCGTACAGGTCGGGGGCGACCAAAAGTATACGAAAGACGTACTCGACCTTCTCTTTTATGACGCTTGGGAACACGGAGTGATAGGGCTGCACGGTGTAGTCGATCGGCGTCGCATGGCCGATTTCTCTGATCGAGGATGCATTTTTACCTGTCGTGGAGGCTGGAACGTCGCATTCTCTAAGAATCCCAAGCTGCTGGATGTCTTTGAGTCTGGTGAGGCTTTTCTAACGCGCCTTGATGGGGAATGGTGTTTGGATCCGGGGGACTGAACCTGAATTATTTCTGCGCACGGATAATGCTCGCTCTTATTTTGTCCGCCCCACGAAAAGAGCTCGCCGGCTTCTATTTCGCACCTCCTCCGTTGTGGTACCGAGAATTCCAAATTACAGCCGCGGCAATATCAGCGGTAAGGGTCTGACGCGCCGTCGCGTGAGACCCGATATTTGTTGCACGGAGACTAAGGAAAATGCCCGTACGTCCGCTAGCTGAAGCTGACCTCCCCCAGGTCGTGGATCTGTACTGGACATACATGCGTCGCCGCAAGGGGACTATTCCTCAGGCCTTGCTAGATCTGTTTCACCAACTGTTCTTCGTCAATCCGTTCAGCGACAGCGAACTTCCCTCCTTGGTTTATGAAGCGCCTGACGGCAAAGTGCAGGGTTTTCTGGGTCGAAATGTCCGGCGGATGTCTTATCGTGGTCAAACCATTCGTGTGGTATTTGGCGGAAACCTCGTCGTCCATCCCGAGTTTCGCTCCGGGATCGCCGCACCGCGGCTCGTCAATACATTTATGGCGGGCAACCACGACCTTGCCCTGACTGACTCGGCCAACAATATTTCTATGAACATTCTGCGCCGGATGGGATACACCGTCGTCCCGGCGATGAACATTCACTGGAGGCGTCCTTTACGGCCGAGTCACTACGTGATCTATGGACTGTCGGTCGCGACTCAGTCACTCGCACTCGCAACCTTGAAGGTCGCCGCGAAGCCCTTCTGCAGCATCGCTGACAGCATTGCGTCCAAACTCTCATCGAGCCCTTTCCGCCTCACAAGGCCGCGCCTCCAAGGTGAAGAACTGGATCTGGAGACCCTTCTTCATTGCATGGCAGAGTTTCGCAAAGGTTATTCCTTGTGGCCCGAATATAATTCTTCCTCCCTCCGATGGCTCTTAGGGTTTATGGAGTCAAGACCGGCCCGCGGTTCCTTGCGAAGAGTGCTGCTTCGAGATGATTCCAAGCAGATTGTCGGTTGGTACATCTACTACGTCAAGCCAGGCGCAGTCGGACAAGTCGTGCAAATCGGCGGTGACTCGAAAGCAACCAAAGATATTCTCGATCATCTCTTTTGGGATGCTCTCGAACATGGAGTTGTCGGTCTCCATGGAGTGGTCGATAGCCGGCGAACAGCGGATTTTTCCGACAAAGGATGCTTCTTCACTTGCCGCGGAGGATGGACCGTAGCCAGTTCGCGCAATCCTGAGATCATGAAATCTCTCGAACGTGGAGATGCATTCTTTTCCCGTCTTGATGGCGAATGGTGCCTAGACCCGGGCGACTAGAAGAGGCGCGGCCGCGCCATTCACCACTCTTGTGTCGTAGCGATCTTCTTGAGCAAGCCTTGGAAGTCTTCGATGGTTTGAGCCATCGCAGCGGGCGTAAACAAATCCGGATTATATTGCGCTCGTCCAAGTAATCCCTCTGCGCGATCGTTCAATTCAATGTAGAGATCCCAGCGAGCGCCGCCACTCTCCACGTCCATGTACGTCATGTCCCATCCCGGAGGAAGCGGAGCGACCTCAGGCGCGACTGACAACGCCACCGTAAAGAACGAGTGGCGGCTAGGGTCTGCCTTAAACTGTAGGCGATCGGCAATCATGCCAAGCGGGATGTCATCGTTCGATATCGCACCCAGCGTGACCTCACGCATCTGGGCGAGTAGAGAACGAAACGATGGACGCCCGGAAATTTGTGCCCGCAATGCTACGGGGTTGAGAAAGTATCCGATGCAACTCTGAAACGCGCTCTGCCGGCGTCCGCTTGGCGAGAGCGTCCCGACGATGATGTCGTCCTGGCCTGTGTATCGACGAAGCAAAGCGAAAAACCCTGCGAGCACAACCATAAACAGCGTTGCACCCTCTCGACGCCCAAGATCCTTCAGCGACCGAGCCAGTTCGCGCGGCATGGTGAACGCGTGCATGGCCCCTCGATAAGTCTGTTGCGCAGGCCGTACGCCTCCATTCGGCCAGTTGAGAACTGGCAACTCGCCACCAAGTTTCCTCTCCCAGTAGGCAAGCTGATTTTCTTTTAGGTCTCCCGCAAGCCTCTGCCGCTGCCAACACGCAAAATCCGCAAATTGTGCCTTCAACTCCAGCAGTGGCGATGGCTTACCCGATGCCAAGCTTTCATATAGGGACGTCAGTTCCGTGGGAAAAATGTCAAACACCGTAATTCCATCCACCACACTCTGGTGCGCTGTCACGCTGATGCAGTGTTCGTCATCTTTAAGAGTGATCAGCCGCGCCCGGACCAACGGTCCTTGTTCAAGATCAAATGGCAGTTTGGCATCCTTCGTTGCGAGCGCTAGGCTTTCTGGCAGTCGTTCGTCTTCAGGAAGAGTTCGAAGGTCTGATACCGCAAGCGCGAAAGACTCCGGCGCAGGATGAATGATCTGGGCCAAACGCCGATTGATCTCTGCATATGTCGTGCGCCAGATTTCGTGGCGCCCGACGATCTCCGTCAAGCTGCGCTGCACCAAATCCGGATCACACGGGCCACGCCGATGAATAGTGATCGACTCGTTATGCAGTGGCGTCAGCTTTCCGGCAGTCTGATCGAGCCTCCACACTTCTTCTTGCGATAGTGACAACGGAGGAGGATTTTCTCGCGGCGGAAGCTGCACTCCCGTTGCATCCGAAGGGCTTGGAGCCCCTGCTCGCCGCATCTGCTCCAGCAGTTTGCGCTTCGCCTCGGAGAGCAGCGGTTCGTTGGGCATCAGTTGGGGACTATCCTAGGCGGTGTGCGATCCGCGAAACTTGATTGGAAGAGCGGTCATTCCCCTGAGGCCGAGATTGTTGCGCCATGTGAGCGTTCCCGGTTGGAGTTCCAAATCATACAATCTCCGCGCAATCGCTTCGAATACTTCCTGCCCCTCCACGCGCGCCAAAGCAGCGCCAAAACAGAAGTGTGCTGCGTATCCAAAGGCGAGGTGCCGGTTATCGCTGCGGGAAACGTCAAAGCGGTCGGGGTCAGGGAAGCGTTCCGGATCGCGATTCGCCGCCGCCATAACGGCCATTACGGCTTGCCCTTTGCGAATCAAACGTCCGCCCATTTCGACATCCTCTGGTGCCAGCCGTCCGGTATGTTGGCTCGGACTCTCATAGCGCAACATCTCTTCGACCGCGCTGGGAACCAGCGACAGATCCTCGCGCATGCGCTTCATTTGCTCGGGATGACGGAGCAGCGTTAACACGCCATTGCCAATCAGATTTGTTGTCGTCTCTAGGCCGCCGACCATGGTCACAATGCAGGTGGCGACGACTTCCTCATCGCTTAACCGGTCGCCATCCACTTCGGCGGTCATGAGCGAGTGAACCAGTCCTTCTCGCGGATGATCCCTTTGAGCTAACACTTGGTCTTTAAAGTAGCTGGTCATCTCCTCTACGGCGCGCAGCATTCGCGGAGCATGCTCCGGATTGTGTTGAAAATTCCCCAGCATCTCGGCGAAATCGGCCGACCATGCTTTGAGGCGATGGCGGTCTTCGGTGGGTACACCCAGCATTTCTGCGGTTACGATCGCGGGCAACGGGTCACCGAGATCGCGAATCACGTCCATCTCGCCTTTATCCTGCACATCATCGAGAAGTCGTTTGACGATGTCCCGAATGTGGGTGCGTAACACAGCGACCCGCGCCGGGCTAAACGCCTGCGAAGCCAGACTCCGCAGCCGAGTATGGGCCGGCGGATCCATAAACAACATCTGCTTCACCATCAGTTTTGCAATCGGACCCATATCCCCGAGTCCCATTGCCTGCAGTTTTGCCGGCGTATGCGTGCGATCAGCGGAGAATCGGTGAAGAACTTCCAAAACGTTCGTGTATCGCGTCACGACCCACGTGTGGAGAAAAACATCCCAATGGACCGGGTCTTCAGTGCGCAGACGATGGAACAACGGATACGGATTGGCCAGTACCTCGGGATCAAGAAGGTGGTAGAGACTGAGCGCACTGGCTCCTGAACTTCTGGAGATCGGGCCGCTGGTTAAGCTCATAGGCTGGCTTGTGTTGAGTTCAAGGCCAACAGGCGGTGAGCCTCCTCTTCACTCATCGCGTCCAGCTTGGCAAGCATAAGCCGTTCCACTTCGACGGACAATTCGGAAATCGTCGGATGGTCAAACAGACTCAGCAGTGGAACTTCGACCTGGAACGCATCCCGCAGACGAGCGATCAGTTGCGTTCCAAACAATGAGTTGCCACCAAGATAGAAGAAGTTGTCGTTTACGCCGACTCGCGGCAAGCCCAAGAGTGACGCGACGATCACGGACACACTCTTCTCGGTTTCCGAATTTGGTTGATGGAAAACCTGGTCCCGCATCATGTTGCTTTCGTTCGGGACGGGCAAGGCCAGACGATTTACTTTTCCGCTAGGAGCGTACGGCAGAGCATCAAGGTTCACAAAAATTGAGGGCACCATGTACTCCGGCAATTCTTTCGCCAAAAATTCCCGGAGTTCACTGACCGACGGTGAAGAACCAGAAGGAACGACATACCCCACCAGTTGCTTCTCGCCCGATTCATTCTCTCTCGCGGATGCCACGCTCTCACGCACCGAAGGATGGCGTCGAAGCGCGCTGTTAACATCATTCAACTCGACGCGAAAGCCATTGATCTTGACTTGATCGTCTGCTCGCCCGCGGAACGAAATCTGTCCATCGGGAAGATAGCTTCCAAGATCGCCAGTTCGATATAACCTCGTCCCCGGTACATCACTGAACGGATTCTTGACGAAT
>Ga0126370_10000594_pt1 | contig 15340 bp, 13 predicted proteins | sample PanSoiMetaPlot_3_FD_92586 | JGI IMG/M metagenome (GOLD analysis project Ga0126370, IMG submission 92586) | Tropical forest soil microbial communities from Panama - MetaG Plot_3 | ecosystem: Environmental > Terrestrial > Soil > Tropical forest > Bulk soil | place: Panama | collected 2016-02-17 | reverse complement strand
TTCCATTCGAGTTGAGGAGAACCAACCCGTCGGCGCCAAGTTCATCGTCGAACTACCGGTTGCGTCCGAGTCCGTCCCTTCCCAGGCCAACCCTCAACATGCATAGCGTTCTTATCGTTGATGACGAATCCGGCATTCGGGAATCCCTCAAGGGCGTCTTAGAGGACGAAGGCTATCACGTGGCCGAGGCGGGCAGTGGCGAAGCGTGTCTTGACCTCCTCCATAAACGGACTTTCGACGCCATTTTTTTGGACGTGTGGCTTCCCGGCCTGGACGGCTTGGATACCTTGCAAAAGATCAAAGATGCGGACCAGTCCCCCGAAGTCATCATGATCTCCGGCCATGGCAATATCGAGACTGCGGTACGCGCTACCAAGTTGGGGGCTTTCGACTTCCTGGAAAAACCGCTGTCGCTCGAGAAGACTCTCATCCTTCTAAAAAATGCCATCGATGCCCGCCGTTTGCGTCGGGAAAACGTCGATCTGAGACGGCAGTTGCAGACGAAAAGCGTGATTGTCGGAGACAGCATTCCCATGAAGGCCCTCCGCCAGCAGATCATGATCATGGCTCCGACCAACGGGCGCGTGCTGATCTATGGCGAGTCCGGGACCGGCAAGGAACTGGTGGCCAACGCAATCCATGCGCAGAGCCTTCGAAAAGACGCCCTCTTCGTTGAACTCAATTGTGCCGCCATCCCCGAAGACCTGATCGAGAGTGAACTGTTTGGGCACATTCGCGCCTCATTTCCCGCGGCCAACACCGACAAGGAAGGCAAGTTCCAGAAAGCACACGGCGGCACTCTGTTCCTCGACGAAGTTGGGGACATGAGCCTTAAGACTCAATCCAAGGTACTGCGCACGCTCGACGAGCAGCGCTTCACTCCGGTGGGTGGGGATGAAGCGGTCACGGTCGACGCCCGTGTCATTGCCTCAACCAATAAAGATCTGGAAGAAGAAATTTCCCGAGGGAATTTTCGTGAAGACCTGTTTTACCGTCTTAATGTGATTCCGTTTTATGTGCCGCCGGTGCGGGAGCGCACTGAAGATATACCGCTGCTCACTCGGCACTTCCTAAAAGAATTCTCTTCCGCCTACGGCCGCCGGACCAGAGAAATTACCGACGACGCCGTCGATGCCCTGATGAGTTACTCCTGGCCAGGCAACGTGCGCGAACTGCGAAATGTAATTGAACGCATCGTGATCATGAACCCGACTACCGCGAAACTTGACCGCAAACATCTGCCACCGCTCATTTACCGCGACGGCGGCCGGCGTACTGGCACCAGCGAATTCGCCAGCCTCCATCAGGCGCGCGCCGCCTATGAACGCGACTACATTCTAAAAAAATTGGACGAGAATCACGGTAACGTAAGCCGCACCGCCGAAGTGCTCGGGCTGGAGCGCAGCCATCTTTACCGGAAAATGAAGGCCCTGGGAATTGCCGCAAAAGAATAGTGGACGGTCGCTGATCTGAGAAATGCCGAGGATTGTAAGTCTCAGCTGGTAACGGCTGTCTATTCAATGCTTGATCATATGTATTTCTGTCCCGCCATTATGAAAGGCCACTTCATCCATCAGCTGATTGATCAAAAAAATCCCGCGTCCGTGGCTTGCATACAGATTTTCGCCGTGACAGCAATCGGGGATGGCAGCCGGATCGAATCCGGGACCGGGGTCGCGCACAACGATTAGCATTCCCCGGGCTTCGTCGCAGGCGACAATGCATTCGATCGTCTTGGTGGGATCTTCCTTTGCGCCATGCACCACCGCGTTGGCCAGGGCTTCGGTTAAGGCAAGCTCAATGTCGCTTTCCTTGCCGGGGGCACATTGCGTGCCTCGCACAACTTCCATGACACTCCGCACCACCGGGTCAACCGCCTCACGTTCGGCAGCCAAAGCGATCTTTAGCTTCATGATTAACTTGTTGGATCCGAAATTGCATGAAGTTGACTGTTCGGACGCCATGTTTGCTCTCGTGGGCGACCATCGATTGTACCTGATTTTATCGGCAACCGGCGGGGAGCAATACAACATTGCCAGGATTGGGAGGGCAACGTGCGGGCAGGAGAGACTATACGGTGCGAGCTTAGTCTTGTTCCAATTTGGCCGCGAAGCGCCGCAGGTAGGCCAACGTCAAACTGGAACGCGAACGGGAAAAGTTACATGCGGCGAAGGCGCGCTTTCACGCACCGCGCCGGCCCACTAGGTTTTTGAGTTGGCGCCTCCAATCAAGTTCCTCCACAAATTCGCGGGAATTGCGCCACCCCGGTCGCAGCTTAACGAACAACTCAAGGTAGACCTTCGCTCCTACCATCTTTTCGATCTCGATCCGGGCGGCCGTACCGATTTTCTTAAGCATCCGCCCACCCTTGCCAACCAAGATCCCCTTTTGGCCTTGCCGCTCGCAATAGATCGCCGCCGAAATCCGCAGCAATTTCTCATCTTCTTGGAAGCGTTCGACGATCACGGTTGTAAAGTACGGAACTTCTTCCCGAGTCGCAGCCAGAACTCGTTCACGAATGATCTCCCCCACCATGAACCGGACTGGCTGATCAGTGATTTGATCATCGGGAAAGTACCTGGGCCCTTCGGGAAGCGTATTGATGAGCCGCCTCAGCAAAATATCTAATCCATCACGCTGGAGCGCGGAAATTGGTATGACCTCGCGGAACTGGTGCAGCTTCCGCCATTGCTCTATCATGGCAAGCAATTTCCCTTTTTCCACGCGATCAATCTTATTCAGCAATAAGAAAACCGGGGTGTCCGATTGTTTCGCAAGATCGAGAACAAACCGATCTCCGGCGCCGGATTTCTCCGTTACATCGGCAATCAGCAGGACAAGATCGCAGCCTTCCAGAGCCTCGCGCACTTCCACCATCATCTTTCGTCCCAAAGCACTATCCGGCTTATGCACTCCGGGTGTATCGATTAGGATGGCCTGCCCGCCCACGTTCCCTTTCTCCGACGCAATGTGGATGATTCCCTGAATGCGATTCCGCGTGGTCTGTGGCTTGGGGCTGACGATAGCTAGTTTCTCGCCAGCCAGAGCGTTCAGCAGGGTAGATTTGCCGGCGTTTGGCCGGCCGAGAATACAAACGAAACCGGAGTGGAAGGACATGAGAAAGTCGTCGGTGGTTTGCTTTCGAGAATAAAAGGCGATCCGCCAAGCAAGCACCGGACTCCTCGCTTGGTGGGGGAAGACGACTTAAATCAGTTTCATTTGCCGGGGCGCAGTGCTGATGCGTACTCGCTGTACGCGACGCTCGGTAGATTCCAGCACCTCGTAGCGCAGTCCATCTTCTTCGATCACATCTCCCGGCAGTGGAATTCGTCCCGCCAGTTCGCTGACCAGCCCAGCCACGGTTGCTGCCTCCTTATCCTCGGGGCGTATCCCGAACAACTCGTCCAGGCGATCCACGTCCATGCTGCCGGGAACAATATAGGAATGTTCGCTCTCGCGGACAACATCGGCTTTCTCGTGCTCATCGCGAATCTCCCCAATAATTTCCTCAACCAGATCCTCGATGGTCACTAGGCCTGCGGTCCCGCCATATTCATCCACGACCAACACCATTTTGATGTTCCGTTGCTGCATCTCCCGCAACAGGTCGCTGCCCAGTTTGCTCTCAGGCACGAAGTACACGTCACGGCGCATGAGCGAATCGACCGTTCGTAAGTGGGCCTCCGTGTCCGCCACCTGCAAGACATCCTGGGCAAAGACAATACCCTTGATATGGTCGATATTCCCTTCGTACACGGGCACGCGCGAAAAAGGCTTACTGCGCAGCAATTCCACAAACTGCTCGACCGTCGTCCCCGTCGGTACCGCAACCATGTCGGGGCGTGGTTGCATGGCCTCGCGCACGGTCCTGCCGCCGAACTCGACCACTGATTGAATCAGATCGCGATCTCCTTCGTCGAGAATGCCTTCTTCTTGTCCTGCCTCAATCAGGGCGTCCACCGCTTCGGCCGGGCTTTCAGGACGTTCGTCACCGTGTTCCCTGGTCAGCGAAACCACGGACTCGCAGAAACCCAAAGCCAGGGTAATCGGCAGCACAAGATAGATAAGAAGTCTGAGCAGCAGCGTATACCGTGTCAGCCAACGGCCCTTGGTGCGAGCAAAAAAGACGAAAGGAAGTAAGCGGTTGAAAACGATGACCACGAGGATGAGAGCGGCGGCGGCCTGTAGAATTTCGTAACCGCTCCACGCCCGATCGCGAAAGATACTGAAGCCGACAACCATCGCGAGCGCGGCCATGGTCAGCTGCGTCAGAATTGCCATCGAAACCGAACTACGCTGGCGACCGACCCCGAGCCGCGGCTCAACGTCATGCTCGAAAATATCTATGTTGTCCTGAAATTCGCGTGAAAGAAACTTACCGATCTCGCCGTACACCCTGTCCACATACGACACCAGAGCCAATAGCGCCAGCAGCAACACGATCACAGCTGCCACCACGTAACTCATAACCCGCTTCCCGCTGCTCTTTTCGGCTTCTGTGCCCCTGCGCCGGTGCTCACAACGTTTCTCTCCAGCAAACCGACAGGCAATCTAAGCGCTCGCCGCAATCGCGCTTCCTTACGCCCCATAGCGCCATGGTCGCGATCATGATCATAGCCTGCCAAATGCAAGACCCCGTGCAGGAGCAAAACCTTCACTTCTTGGGCGGCAGAGTGACCCAACCGGTTTCCGTTCGCTGCCGCCATGTCTGCCGAGATCGCGATATCTCCAGCCAGGCCATTCACCGGATTCGAATCGGCTGGAAAAGATAAGACATCGGTAGGCCGATCCTTGGCGAGAAACCGCCGGTTAAGTGACTGCAGCTCGCGATTGCCCGTGACTAGAACGTTTATTTGCCCGCGCACCCCGGCTGCCACCGCAGCCCTCTTCAAGAAACGCCGCAAGGACTTGTCATTCAGGCCGGTTACATTCTTCTTGAGGATGATCACTGGCGTCTTTTCTCGAAATCCTGCCACAAAGCAAACAGGAGGGGCCGCCTACAGGCGCCCCTCCCGATAAACCTGCCCATTTTTATTCTACGATGCGATTTTCCGGAGCCATAGACCGGCTGCTTTCCTGCACCAAGCTCTCCACTCCGTTCGTCTTGCCATTGGCTTTGTTCTCGGGCAAAAGCGGCATCTGCTCCTGCGCCAATTTTTCTTTGTGCTCGTCGTAGGCTTGAATAATCCGTTGCACCAAGTGGTGGCGCACGACATCACCCTGATCAAAATAAACGAACGAAAGACCTTCGACACGCTTCAGAATGTCAATCGCTTCCAGCAACCCGCTGCGGCGCGCACTGGGCAGGTCAATTTGCGTGACATCACCGGTAATCACCGCCTTGGAATTGAACCCAAGTCGAGTGACGAACATCTTCATCTGTTCGGAGGTGGTATTCTGCGCCTCATCTAGAATTACGAACGAGTCATTGAGAGTCCGCCCCCGCATGAAGGCTATGGGCGCGATCTCAATAACGTTCTTTTCCAGATATCGGTCGACCTTCTCCGGGTCGAGCATGTCATAAAGCGCGTCATAGAGAGGGCGGAGATAAGGATCAATCTTTTCCTGCAACGTTCCCGGAAGAAATCCCAGGCGCTCGCCGGCTTCCACCGCGGGTCGCGCCAAAATGATCCGGTTCACACGCTTGGCCAGCAGCGCCGAAATCGCCATAGCCACTGCCAGGTACGTCTTACCAGTTCCGGCAGGCCCGATGCCGAAAACCATGTCGTGTTTCTCGATGGCCTCCAGATACCGGCGCTGGTTGAGGCTTTTGGGTTGAACCATTCTTCTGCCGCCAAACGAGCGCTGCTTGCTCGCTTCCGCCAATTGGCGCAAGCTGACACTGGGATCGGAAACCAGCACCCGCAACATGCTATTCAGGTCGCCGTTATTGAAGGTGAGACCGGTCCGCTGCAATTGTTCGTAATCGGAGAAGAGTTGTTCGGCGCGCGCAACATCCCGCGCCGCGCCTTCCAGTTCAATGGAGTCGGATCTTAGGTCGATGGTGATGTTCAGGCCATCCTCCAGCACGTGCAGATTTTCGTCGCGCGTACCGAATAGGGTCTCGATGTTTGGACTGATATCAATGTTTTTCTTCATTCAGTTCTGCTGGCTCTGACCTCCCGCACGTTTCCGTGCGCACTTCATACATCCAGCACGCCTGGTGCTTTAGATGTGGTTGCTGCCTTGCGAGCGCATCCCTGACTCGCATTTCCTCTATACAGGATTGTTCTGCCGGGAGTTAGAAGCGATGCGGTGCTCGCCACCGACGTGCACGCCACTACCATGTGAACTTAGAGTACCGCTCCCAAACATGGGAGTCAATGCTGCCTTATCGCTTAGATGACGCCCAGGCAGTGCGGGAAACCAACATTTGTTTTCTTCAACTTAGCAGATTCAGAGGCGTTTACCTCCGGAGCACAAGACCAGACATTTACTCGAGCCCCAGCAGGCCCAGTGCAATCGTGAGCACGATCACCAGCAACACGATCGAAGTGATGACTACGAATTTGTAGTCGTGATCGGTGGCGAATGCGGCAATCGAAACGATCACGCGTGCTACGGGCGTCAGAATCAGCAGCACGGTCGCCAACAGCATCCAGGGAATTGGCTGCCCGGAGCTCAGTCCATGCGTGAAGCTCGTCCACTGGTATTGCGTTTTGATCCACTGCGCGGTTAGCGGCAGGTATCTGGGGTGGAGCAATGCCAGCGCAACGCCAATGGCGAAAAGAACATTGCTGAGGATCATTCCCCCGATCAACAAGCGGTAAACGTCGGCGTAGACGTTGGCTTCGTTTTCGATCCTATCCTTGGGAAGTTGCTCTGGTTGCATGGTGCTCCTGTTAAGCCGCCAACGCGGGCAGATGAATTCCAAAACCAAGCTGCAGCCCCTTGGCGAACATCTCGTACGCCAGATAAAGCATTAGCCCACTGAAGATCCATTTCAAAACTGCGCTGTGCAGGCGATTCATCACCATAGTCCCCACGGTTGCGCCGATCGTTGTACCCAAGGCAACCGGACCCACTACGGAGAAATGAATCAGACCGTGCAGGAAAAACAAGATCGAACTAACTGCCGCTGTCACTCCGATCATCAGTTTGCTAGAACCCACGGAGACTTTCATAGGGACGTTCATATAGCGATTCATGGCGGAAACTTTCAGAACTCCTCCGCCGACACCCAGCAGTCCTGACGTGATCCCCGCCAGGTAAGCAACCATGATCCCGATCGGAGTACCCGAGATGACATAGTCCACCTGTCTGTTCGCGGCTTGGTCGAAATAGCTGCCTCTGAGATCCAGATATCTGGCAATCCGATCGGGCTTGGCCCGGGCAAATTCCCCGCTAGCTATGCGGGCATCATCCAGGTTGCGCGTGCTATACGCGGCATACGCCATGTATCCCAACATGGCAGCAAAAACCAGCGACATCGCCCACTCATGTAGAAACAGTGCCAGCACGCTGCCCGAAAGGGCACCGGTAGTGGTAAAAACTTCGAGAAACATTGCCAAGCGAAGATTCGTGATGCGTTGGTCGACGTAGGAGGAGCCCCCCGCATTGGAAGTCGCGATCACCGACACAATGCTGGCGGCCACAGCGATTTTCAAAGGCAGGTGAAAACCAAGCACCAGGGCCGGCACGATAAAGATTCCACCTCCAACTCCCAGCAGCGCGCCAAAAAAGCCGGCCACGAACGCAGTGGCTAAGAGCCACGAGACAAAACTTACCGAATAGATCATGAATGGTTTCTTGCTGGACTCTTCGATTCTACCGCCCCACAGGGCGATCACCCGGAAGGAGCCGGGGAGATCGACGGTTTTGCAAAAGCTCTAATATCTGCTACTCTGCCTTTGCTTTACCGAGAGGATACCCACAGGAATGCGAGTTCGGAAATCCTTAACCCCCATCATGGTTTTTTGCGTGTGCCTGCACTTATATGCGGCCGAGAAGAAGTCCAAGAAAGCCGACGAGACCGCTCAACCGTCCTACGCGCTGCCTCAGCCCGCTACAGAGACTCTCGATTATGGAATGTACCAGCGCATTCGTGACGAAGGTCTGGGCCACTCACACGTGATGGAATACGCCTCCGCATTGATGGATGGCATCGGTCCGCGCCTCACCGGTTCGCCCAATCTGAAGCGCGCCAATGAATGGACCCGCGACCAGTTCAGTGCCATGGGCTGCAGCAACGCCCATCTGGAGGATTGGGGCGAGTTCGGCATGGGCTGGCGTCAATTGAACACGTGGGTCCGCATGACTTCGCCCGATGCGGCTGTCTTCATCGCCCAGGCCCTTCCCTGGTCTCCGCCCAGCCACGGCCCAATCCATGGTGCCGCGCTTTGGCTGGATGCCAAAGAGGAAAAGGATCTGGACAAATATAAAGGCAAGCTGGCGGGCAAAGTGGTATTTTTCGGCGAAATGCGCGAAGTCCCATCGCTGGACAAGCCGATCTTTGAGCGCAGGGACGAGGCCGATTTGAAGAAAATCGCCGATTTCCCCACTCACCAGGAAGATTTCCAAAAGCAATTACAGGAATTCATCAAGCGGCGGGAATTCCGCGAAAAGGTGGGCCGGTTCCTTGTTGCTGAACATGCCCTCGCCGTGGTCGTTCCGAGCCGCGATGGCCGCAACGGCGGCGGTTCGGGCGGCACGATTTTCGACGACAGTGGCTCAGGGTTTAGTTGGTTCATCTACAAGAAGGAGCATGCCGCTCCTCTGCCGGTCGTAGTGATGGCGATTGAGAATTACGGGCGCGTCTACCGTTTGAGCAAGGCCAATGTTCCGGTGAACATCGAGATGGACGTCGAAACTGAATTTACCGGCGACCACGAGCATGGCTTCGATACGATTGCAGAAATTCCGGGAACAGATCCGAAGCTTAAAGATCAAATCGTGATGCTGGGCGGCCATTTGGATTCGTGGGCTTCGGGCACCGGGGCCACCGACAACGGTGCCGGCACGGTGGTTGCAATGGAGGTCATGCGTATCCTTAACGCCCTGCACATCGAACCGCGCCGCACCATTCGTGTGGGCTTGTGGACTGGCGAAGAGCAAGGCGAGTTCGGCTCCTACGGCTACGTTAAACAGCATTTCGGATTTGTGCCGCTCTCGACCGCTCCCGACCAGCTGCAGCTGCCCGAATTCCTGCGTAAGCCCGCCGGGCCCGTGCGGCTCGAAGCGGAGCAGCAGAATATTTCCGGCTACTTCAATGTGGACAATGGCAGCGGAAAAATTCGCGGTGTCTATTTACAGGAGAATGCCGCCATTCGTCCGATATTCGAGCAGTGGATTGCGCCCCTGAGCGATTTGGGTGTGACCACTCTCACGATGAGGAACACGGGTGGTACGGACCATGAAGCGTTCGATGCAGTTGGCATACCAGGCTTCCAGTTTATTCAAGATCAGCTTGACTACGGTTCGCGCACACACCATTCCAACATGGACGTTTACGAGCGCCTGCAGGCCGACGATCTGGCGCAAGCCGCGGTTGTGGAAGCAATCTTCGTTTATAACACCGCAATGCGCGATCAGATGCTGCCGCGCAAACCGCTTCCCCATCCCGAACTTGAGGAACAGAGGCGTGCCCCTCTCAAAGATCTGATGCCCGGGGCCGAAGCGCAGACGGCGGAGTCGGAGAAGGCACCCAAGCAGCCGATCGCGCCCACCAAGGATACAAAGAGGTAGCTTATCCCTCGAGTCCGCGCTTTGCGTAGTCGAGCAGTGTCCCTGGTGGGGAAGCGCTTCAGCGAAACCGAACGCGGTTCAACAAATCCGTCTATCTGAGAGCGCCTCAGCCGGCCAGAGTTGTCGCTCAACTGCCTACCCTTCCTGGCGCGGTTAATTACTCGAACCGATGTATTGAGCAGGCGGCGCCTTACTGATCTACTGCGCAGTGGTAACGGAGGCGATGGTACTCCGAAGCACTTCGCACGATGGAGACAGTTATGAAGGAATTGCCGGGAATTTTATGGGTGTTGGTTGCTGCCAGCGCGCTCGCAATCGCACAAAGTAGCGCCTCCGGCAGCAGCAGCACTGGACAATCTACAGGATCGAGCAGTTCGACTAGCGCATCTCCCTCCGGCCAGGGTTCCGAGGACCAGAATCAGTCAGGCCGGAGCGACAAGCTGAACAATTCCGGTTCAACCAAGGGAGCCAGCTCCAGCAACAGTTCTGACACGAGCGATAGCTCCGGGACAGGCAAGCGCAATAGTTCGGCGACCACGGGCAGCTCCGCGCAGAGCAGTTCGGACGCGTCAACGAATAATGGAAGCAGTACTGGCCATCCGAACTCGAATCCGCCAACCACCGTTCCCGATTCCAGCAGCGGAAATCCCTCAATCAACCCGCCTAGCACTTCGGGAAACAGCGGAACCAGTACCAGCGGACAGACTCCTCCTCAAATTTGATTTTTTCACGTGCCTGAGCGGGGTACGGCAGGCGCCGGAGCGGGAAGCGACCGAGCCGGCGCCTTTTCTTTTCCTTCCATTTTCTATGCAGAAAAAATCTGGCAAACACAAACGCCCCATGGCCAAGGTGAACCATGAGGCGTTCGGTAACAGCCCTCCCCCAGAGCTGCTCGTTGCCAAATTACATTCCCGTCCGAGACCTGGGAATGGCACGAATTTCCCATTGCGGTTTTCGAAAGCGATGCTATTTCCAATTGGAAGACTTTGACGGAAGTCAGCTACGCCGCTCCGGAGGCATTCAATGTTGCGAGTGCCGATTCCACATCCGGGAACATGAGGAAGAGCTGCTCCACTTTCGTAATCTCAAAGAGCCTCAAGACACGAGAATTAACTCCCGTCAGGATCACCTGCCGACCCTTCTTGTTTAACGATATGTAGGCGCTCACCAGCGAACCCAAACCAGCCGAATCGATATAGGGAACCTCGCTGAGGTCCAGAAACAATACTCGAGACTCGTCCCGACGCACGGCATTTTGAAACGGGGGCAAGTTCTCGGTGGTCAGGGGACCACGCAAGCGAAGCACCCCACGTTCTTCAAATTCCACTACAAACGACTCGGACGGCATGTTGGGATTCTAGGATAGCTTCCACCTGGCGTAAACCCGTCCGTGTCCTCTAGATTCATCTCTTGTCACACTTGAGTGAGGAGTCATAGCATCGGTTTCCACTCGTCGTCATTGGATCTGGCGAACAGATCCACCGCCCGGCCAGCATGTCGTCCACGGCCAGACGAGCCCGGAACTCAAAGGAGCTTCTTCTCACAAGGAGGCAGAAAAGGAATTGCGTGGATGGAGGGGCGAGCTGTACTAGCGCAGCAGTTTCTCGCCGCCGAAAAGGCAAGGGTAATTCAATGGCTGATTCGTCACCGCTTGCCCGCTGAACTTTTTGTCTCGTCTCGCCTGAGTACTACTTGAAAATTCGACAAGCCAAGGTAAGTCACGTCTCTACGCGTCTATTTCTTCAACGCCGTAAGGCGGGCGGAGAGGCGGGACTTGTAACGCGAAGCCGTGTTCTCGTGTAGAACGCCCTTCTGAATCGCCTTGTCTAGAGCAGAAACGGTCTGGCGATAAGCCTGTTCGGCGGCCTGCTGGTCGCCTTTGGCGAGACTCTCGCGCATAGCGCGCAGTGAGGTACGTAGGCGAGAGCGGTTGGCCCGATTGCGGGCGGTTCGCCGTTCCGCCTGGCGGGCGCGTTTCAGCGCCGAAAAGTGATTTGCCATGTTGTGCTGGTTACCTTCGTTTTCTCGTGAAAGATGCTTCGGCGGCTACCGAATAAGTCATTTTACGGGAGCAAGTTGTACTCGGTCAAACCTGAGAAACCTCTGAAAATTGAAACAACATCTTATTTTGCAGGGCCAGCACGATGACCCGCGGCGCCCGCCGTCATGGAAACTGCGTGAGTACCCGACTCTATGTCGTGCTACGATACAGGGCGGAAGTAAGGCATGGGGAAGACAAGTTGCCATGATTCGAAGCCTCAATCTTGTCGATTACCAATCTCTGGCGGAGCTGCGGCATCAAATCCGACGCTTCCTGCACTTCAGTGAGCAAAACGCCCGCCAGGCGGGACTGGAGCCGCGGCAGCACCAGCTCATGTTGGCATTGAAGGGCCTGCCCGCGGGCAGGCGACCACGAGTTGCGGAGATCGCCGAGCGCTTGCAGATTCAGCATCACAGCGCAGTGGAACTGGTCAATCGACTGTCCACTGCAGGCTTAGTGCGCCGGCATCGTGGCACCCACGATCGCCGGGAGGTCCTGCTAGCGCTGACTGCCAGGGGCGAGAAAATGCTGCGGGAACTGTCTTTGCAGCACCGGGCGGAACTGCGCAACGCAGGCCCCGCGCTCGTCAAGGCCTTGCGCCAGGTAACGCACGGGGCGGGAAACGGCTCCCGGCGCAGATTGCCGGCTTCGGCCTAACAGAAACAGCAAAAAATGTTCGCTGCGGATCGCCTTTCGCCACCTTAGAACTTCTCCATGCATCCCTTTGGCGGCTTAGCCTCGTCCGTGCATCTTGAAACCCGCAATGTCGTCCGATTGGCTGTCAGCTGTTGCCTGGTGGTTTCTTTCGTTTGACCCGTTCCGTCGAAAACTCTTACACTTAGCGCTAGTGTTCCCATCTAATCCAGCCATCAGGAGGTTCCCCCTGGGTTCCTGGTCTGGCAGCGCGTTTATTGTAGCCCTGCTGTTGGGCGCCTTTTGCCTGCCTTCCGCGAACGCCGCGGAGAACTCCAATATTTCTCTTGATACCAATGAGACCTTGTTCAGCGTACTTACCGCAATTAATGCATGCGGCTATGACGAGGGATTGGATGTCTCGGATCCCTTGCGCGCGCAGGTGCGTTCTGAGATCGCCAAGAACGTGGCAGATTCTGACGATGCCGCCGGCGCGGAAAATGAACTGTGCGGCTACTACAAAGAGCATCAATCACAGGATCCTTCGCGGCAACTTTCGCAATACATCTCCTTGGCGCTCTACCTGGACGCCCCACCGACCTTTCAGTTGAAAGCCAAAGATACCGAGCTTCCGCCAGACGCAACTCGGGTCCTCGGTTTCGTTCCGCTGCTACAGGCGTTTTATCGGAAGGCAGCACTTCACGATGTCTGGCTGCGCCATAAAGACCACTATGAGGAATTGATCGAACGTTTCCACACGCCCTTGAGCCAGATGATGTTCGACACAGGGATCTATCTCCGGCTGACATCATCCGGTTACCTCGGCCGCCAGTTCACGGTTTACCTCGAGCCCATGGGTGCACCTGGACAGATCAATGCTCGGGTCTACGGGGCCGACTATTACATCGTAATCTCGCCTTCAGGCTCGTCGTTGAAAATGGAGCAAATCCGGCACACCTACCTGCATTACTTACTCGATCCGCTGGCCATGAAGCGCCCCGAGGCGATGAAAAGGCTGGAACCGTTGCTGGACCAGGTGCGGTTGGCACCGATTGACCAGAGTTTCCGCGATGACATTTCCCTGCTGGTAACCGAGTGCCTGATCCGGGCCATCGAAGCACGCACCATCCCCGGTGGACAAGCTGCGGAAACCCGGCGCGAAGAAAGCGTCGAAAATGCGGTCGAACAGGGCTATATTCTTACGCGTCATTTCTACGATTCTTTGATTAAGTTCGAGAAGGAGCCGGTGGGATTCCGTGATGCCTTCCCCGATTTTGTGAACAATGTTGACGTAAAGGCGGAGGCCAAACGAGCTTCCAACATTCAGTTCGTCGATGCTGCCACGCCGGAAGTGCTGTACCTTCCGCAAGCGCGGCCGCGTTCCGAATTACTGGCCAATGCCGAGAAGCGGCTCAGCGCCGGCGATGCGGGGGGAGCTCAGAAGCTGGCTCAGCAAGCCTTAGAAGAGCACCAGGAGGACCCCGGAAGAGCCTATTTCATCCTGGCACAGGTGGCCAGTATGACGAGCGACATGGACGGCGCTCGCGACTATTTCCAGCACGCGCTAGGCTCGTCCAAAGAACCGAAGGTGCTTGCCTGGTCACACATTTATCTTGGAAGAATCTTCGACTTGCGGGAGGAACGAGACGCAGCCGTAGAGCAATATCGAGCTGCTTTACAGGCTGGCAATACACTTCCGGAGGCTAGGGCGGCCGCTGAACGGGGACTGAAAATGCCCTACGAACCGCCAGTCGCTCCTCAGCCAAAGCCGGAGGAGGAGTAGATCGCCGAAGTTTCAACACCAAGTCGAAGAAGGTAGGGCTCATGATCGCTCACGACCACCGGAGGGGCTCCCTATGACTCGGGGCCGTCGGGGGTTCGCCGAACCTTCAACATATGGAACTTTCATTCTCAACACCTTGCCGGTTTAACCGGCACACGGAGAACGCATGAAGCGAGTAGCTATCCTAAGTGTGATTTTGAGTGTTGGCTGTTTCACCTTGGCACAGGCCGGGGGATCGAATTCGAACCAGGCTGCGCCGCAAGCCGGTGCATCACAACAGCAAGGGGCGGCTCAGCAACCAACGCCCGGTGCGCAGGGCAGTCAGCCAGCAGCGGCGAAGCACCCGCCTCAAGCAAAGACGCAGGCTGAATTTGATGCCTTCAAGACAGCCAGCGCGAATCAGGATCCCGCCGCGTTAGAGAAGGCGGCTGGTGATTTCGCAACCAAGTTTCCCGATAGCGAACTTCGTATCATTTTGTACAAAACCGCCATGCGCGGTTATCAAAGTTCCAATAATGCGGACAAGATGCTGGAAATGGGTCGCAAGGCTTTGGCGATCGATGCCGACGATCCCGAATCGCTGGTCGATGTGGCCGAGGTTCTGACCGAACGCACCCGCGACAGCGATCTCGATAAGGACCAGCGGCTGGGGGAAGCGCACCAAGATGCCGAAAAGTCACTGCAGACCATCGACACGGACACCATTTTCCCCGCCAGTACGCCTCCGGAAAACGTGCAGAAGTATAAGGATCTGCTGCGCTCTTCCGCTTACTCGATCTTGGGCACGCTCGATTTCAATCAGGGGAACTTCGCGTCCGCACAAGGGAATTTCCAGAAATCAATCGACGCCTACCCTCAGCAACCAGATCCGGTAACCGTACTTCGGCTATCGCTCGCGCTCGATCGGCAGAATAAATATCCTGAAGCGCTGACTGTGGCCAACCGAGCGGTGGAACTGACTCAAGAAGGCAGCCCCGCAGGCACCCTGGCGCGGCGGGAGCGGGACCGCCTGGTCCAGTTGACCGGTGGAAAGCCTGCTCCGGGAGCGAAGGCGCCCACACCAGCCAGTTCCACTCAGCCCAGCACGCCGCCCGAAGAAAACAGAAAACCGGGCAAAACCAACCCACCCCAGCAAAAGAGGGACGAAGCCGCGCCAAGCTGGAATGAAGTCACGAGACATTAGCGCACTTGAGGCGACA
>Ga0126370_10000593_pt1 | contig 15341 bp, 14 predicted proteins | sample PanSoiMetaPlot_3_FD_92586 | JGI IMG/M metagenome (GOLD analysis project Ga0126370, IMG submission 92586) | Tropical forest soil microbial communities from Panama - MetaG Plot_3 | ecosystem: Environmental > Terrestrial > Soil > Tropical forest > Bulk soil | place: Panama | collected 2016-02-17 | reverse complement strand
CGTGCGGGTACGGGGTTGCCGGATCACGGCCCTGGCGATTGTCGCGGCGTGCGCGGTGGCAACACTTGCCGCCGCGCGCGCGCAGACGCCGCAGCCGCCGGCGCTTTCGCCCGAGGAGGCGCGGACCATCGCCTACGGCAAGGACGTGTTCAAGACCAAGGCGACCTGCCAGTACTGCCACAAGTGGGACGCGTCGGGCGACCAGGGCTATGGCGGCAACGCGCTGTCGCTGCGCAAAACCCAGCTCACGCCGGCGCAGATGGCCGAGGTGGTCAAGTGCGGTCGCCCGGGCACCGGCATGCCGTACCACGACCGCTTCGCCTACACCGACAAACGCTGCTACGGCATGACGCGCGACGATCTCGGCAAGGACATGCCGCCGGCAGGCAACGAGTTTCTGCAGCCGCGCGAGATCGACGCGGTGGTCAAGTATCTGTTCGCCGAGGCGGTCGGGCGGGGCGAATCGACCTACGAGGAGTGCGTGGAGTTCTGGGGCTCGGACACGCGCGAATGCGAGCCGATGAAGGATACGAAGAAGCCATGAGAGTAAAGCGGCGCGCCGCATCCCTCGCGACGCTCATGCTCGTCGCGGCGTTAAGCGCGGCCGCCGCGCAGAGCAGGCCCGACCCGGGCGAGATCCGCGGCCTGAAGCTCGGGCTCGACGCACGGCGCATGAGCCAGGATGGCTTCGGCGAGTTCGCCTGCGGCAGTAATGGTGGACCGCCGCGCCAAAAACTCGATGGCTTCGCCGATTTCGCCAAGTGCCGGGCGGAGTCCAGCGGCCTGCACGAGGTCTATCTGCGCTTCGACGACGAGGAGGAGTATATCGGCCGGGCGATCGACGACGACCAGTACACCCGCAAGATCGGCACGCGGGTCGCCGGCCATCCGGTGATCCTGTCGGTGCTGTTCGACGACGGCGGAACCTTGCGCGGCATCCGCTTCGTCACCGATCCGCGCGCCGCGCCGGCCGAGCGCCGCATGGCGCATCTGCTGCGCGCCGCCGCCATCAACCGCTACGGCCCGCAGGGGTGGACCTGCGTCGACCAGCCGCCCGCGGCCGGCGAGACGGCGGTCGGCGGCATCTTCCTCAAGCAGACGTGCCGCAAGACCACGGCCGAGCGCGACCTCACGGTCGAGGCGCATTTCTTGCGCAAGCCCGGCCAGAGCGAGACCGATCCGGCGACCGGCGAATACCGCGCCGGCCAGTACGAGAGCTGGACACGCTTCGAGCTGATGGATCCGGGCTATCCGCCGACCGTCACGCGCAGCGACTGAGGAGGGACCGCATGACCCGTTTCGCCGTATCAGCCGCCGGCCTGCTGCTCGGTGCGCTGGCGTGCGGCGCGCGCGCCGAAACCCTGCTCGAGTTCAGCGCCGAGACGCAGATGCAGCTCGATTTCCACGTGCCCGATGCGGCGCTCGCCGCCATGCTGCCGACGGGCTTCGCGCCGAACATCGCCACCGCCGGCCCGGCCAAGGACGCCAACCTGCGCATGGTGTTCATCGACCGCGGCGACATCACGGGGCCCGACAACAAGCCGCGCGCGCGCTCATCGAACCAGCTCGTCTACCTGATCATCCCGATCAAGCAGGCGGCGACCGGCGCGGTCGGCCAGCTCGTGCTCGCCGGGATCACGGCTGACCCGGCGGACGCGCCCGGCCCATTCGGCGTCTATCTGCCGGCGAGCGAGTATCGCATGTCGCGCTCGACTGTGGCGGACGGTGGCGCGACGCGGACCGAGGAGCATTGGGAGTTCACCGCCGCCTCGGGCGAGCGCATGGAGGTGCATCTGGCCTACGAGCGGCGCGGCGCGCCGAAGGCCGCCGCCGAGGTGAAGTTCTTCTCCGGCCAGGACCCGGCGAAATTCCAGATCTTCAAGTACGAGCGCGGGCTCGACATCATGCGCAATGCCACCGTCAATGTCGGCGATCGCGTCAAGAGCTTCAGCTACAAGACCTCGGGCGGCCGCATCGCCAAACTGTTCGACGGCAGCGAGAAGGTGCTCAGCATCGACGCCATCCACTGGTCCAACCGCGCGACGTATGCGCCATGAGATTTCTCGCCTCAATTCAACGATGGTCCGTAGCTGATCGCCTGGAATGTCGGCCGGTCCGTTCATGGTTTACTCCTGGTCAACGCGACCGCGGAAAACTCGGGCATTCGAGCCGATGCATCAAGGCGAGCCGGCAGACGTGGTAGCAAGCCGTAAATGCTGGTTCCTCGAAAGCTGACGCGGCCCGAGAAGGGTGGAGTCGGATGGTCGGCTCGGTATTGATCGCGCTCCAGGCATCGCGCCGCGACGGTCGTGGCGTCACAAGCGCAGAGTTCCTCGAACCGCTGGACATCCGACCGGGCGAAGTCGAAGGGGGCCAGGCGGACGCCGGGTCATGGGCAGCCGGACTGGTTTACCTCGCGATCATCCGCTACAGCGCGTTCGCGCACATCGACACGTCCGTAGATGCAGGCGCGCAGTCGGAGGCCTTCTTCGCAGGCGTTATTGAGGCGTTCCGAGTCGCCGCCCGATTCCTCGACCAAAGACCGCCGAGCGTCACCGCGGGCATCCGCGCGGCGGGACTATCGCTGCGGCTATTCGTCGATGTCCGGATGGACCAGGATCAGATGGAGTTGGAGCTTCCGCCAGAAATCCTCGCCGCGTGCGCTCGGCATGGCCTCGGCGTGTACGTGATTTCCAACGACATTCCGGCGGCCGAGGTCTTGCAGGCACGGGGGCTCACAAATTGATGTGCGAGCCCGACATGCGACTGCGTTTCGCCAGGATGACCTACTGCCCGGTGAAGATCGCTTTCGGGATCATCCCGTGAATGCCCTTGGTGCCATCGACGACCTGCGTCACGTGATAGTCGGTGGCCACGCTCGCGATCATGTAGGCCTCCTCACGGGTGAGATGCGGGAATTGCGTGCTGATGAAGTCGATCGTTTCGCGCACCGCGATCTTCATCGCCTCGTCCAGATCGGGGTTCAATCCCATCACGATCCAGTGCGTCGGAGTCTCGGCGCGCGGCCACCGGAGTTTCATATCCTTGCGCACGATGAACTGGAATTTTCCGCGTAACCCGGTCTCGATTGCGGTCAGATCGACCTCGCCGTGCCCTTGTGCCGCATGGGCGTCGCCAACGGAGAACAGAGCGCCGGCGACGTGAACCGGCATGAACAGCGTGGTGCCCGCAATGAGGTCCTTGTTGTCGAGATTGCCGGTATGGACGCCGGGCGGGCCACTGCTGATCCTGCCGAGCGAAATGTCCGGAGCCACGCCCATGGTGCCGAAGAACGGCTTGTCGACCGGCACGACGACACCACGCGCGACTTGCGCCGTCTTGGTCTGGCGATTGATTGGGATGATCCGGCTCCAGAGCGCGGTGAACTCGTCTGGCAGCGCGCCGGTATAGGGCCGCTGGCGATTGAATCCCCAGTCGAGCGCGAGGCTGATCTCCAGGATGCGCACTTCAAGCACGTCACCCGGCATCGCGCTCCTGATCTCGATCGGTCCGGTGAGGACGTGCGGCCCGGGGCCGCGGTCCTTCACCTCACGGAAGATGTCGCGTTGGTATTGCGGGACCGCGCTGGGTGGAACGACGCCGGACTGATCTACGACTTCGGGGCCCACCAATGCCGAAGTCTCGATTGTGACGATATCGCCGGACTCGATGCTGAGGACCGGCTTCACGTTGGCGGCAAAGTGCCCGATGTGCACCGTCTGCGGGCTCGGCATGAGCGTGAACTCCGCAGCCGCGGCGACGTATGACGTCGATCCGATTGCGACTGCAAAGAGTGCCGCGATAGAAAGGTGAAGGGCTCCTGCTCGACCGGAAAAGTCATAGCGGGAAAGTTTCATCGTGTCCTCCCACAGCTGAGTTGCCTCGCAAATCATCAGCACGTTGTGCGCACCAAGGTCGGAGGATGGGCAGAATATCACGCCCGAAGATCGATTTCCGTGTGCTCGGACTATTCCTTCCCCCGGCCCATCGGCATGATCGCGTCCGCGAAGCTCGCGCCGTCGCGTTGGGTGTCGCTCAGGATCGCATTGGTGAGTCGCGCGCCGTCGAATTTCGCGCCGCGCAGGTCGGCGCCGTGCAGGTTGGCGCCAAAGAGGTCGGCGCCGGAGAGATCGGCACCGCGCAGATCGGCGCCGGTGAGGTCGGCCTCGACCATGTCGGCGGCGGCGAAATCGACGCCGCGCAGGTCCATGCCACGCATGTTCTGGCCATTGAGCTTGACGGCGCGCAGCACCGCGCCGGAAAACTTCGCGCCGGCGAGGCGCGCCGCCGTCAGGTCGGCGCCGGTGAGCGTCGCGCCCTGCAGGTCGGCCTGGTTGAGCCGGGCGCGGCCGAGACGCGCGCCCTCCAGGTTGGCGCCGGAGAGGTTGGCGCCCGAGAGGTCGGCCTCGTAGAGCAGGGCGTTGGCGAGGTCGGCGCCGGAGAGGTCGGCCCACTTGGCGTCGACCAGGTTGAGGTTGGCGCCGGAGAGCTTTGCGGCCGCGAGGTTGGCGCGCACGAGCGCGGCGCGAAACAGGTTGGCGTCGACGAGCGTCGCACCCTTGAGATTGGCCGCCTCGAGCCTGGCGCGCTTGAGCTCGCGCCCGCGCAGGTCGAGGCCCGCGAGGTCGCAGGCGGCGCAGCTCTTCGATTCACCTGCGAGGAAGCTTGCGCGCTCATCCGCCCACGCAGAGCCGGCGACGCACACGAGCATCCCGATCGCAAACGTTGTCCAACCGCGGTGCATGCCGAAATGCTCCCATGCGCGTGTGTCGCACGCAAGCATGGACAGCCGTCACCGGATGCCGAACTCCAGCGGCACCGTGAAGCTGAACTCCTCGCCCGGCATGTTGGCAGGCGGCGGCGGGAACGGTTGCGCCTTCTTGAGCGTCGCCATCGCGGCCTGGTCGAGCGCCGCATAGCCCGAGCCATGGGCGACGCGGCTCGCGACGAGCCGCCCCTTCCGGTTGATCGAGAACGTGACCTGCACCAAGCCCTGTTCGCCGCGCGCCCGCGCGGTCGCCGAATAGGCCTTGTGGCGGTCGATCTGCGTATAGATCCCTTTGTGCCAGGCGTTGACCTCCGCGACCGTCGGGGTATGCGCGCGCGGCGGCGCCGTGGTGACGGGAGCGGGCGGAATGCTGCTGGGCAGCGCCGGCTGCGCCTGCGGCTCCGGCGGAGGCGGCGGCGCGACCGCCTCGGGCGGCGGCACGGCGGCGAGGGGCGGGACCGGCGAGGGCGGCACCTCGACCTTCTCTTCCGGTTTCCGCTCCGGCTTCGGCTCGGTCTTCGCCTCGACCTTCTCGGGCTTCGCCTCGACCGTTTCGTCGATCTTTTCGTCGGGCTTCGGCTCGACCTTCTGTTCAGGCGCCGGCGCAGGGGCCTGCTGCTGGATCGGGCCGGGCGCGACGTCCTCGCGCGACTCGCTCGGTGGTGCGTAGGCCGAAAGATCGACCACGACCGCGGACGACTCGTCGGCCACGCCGAGCGGATCATGCCATGCCAGGAGCGCCGCGCCGGCGAGCCCGTGCAGGCCGAGCACCACGACGGCGCTTGCGAGCCAGCGCGTCAGGTCGCCCCGCGCGGCGGCGATCGCGGTCATTGCGATTTCTCGAGCCCGACCAGCGCGACCTTGAGGAAGCCGGCGGCGCGCAGCAGGTCCATCACCGCCATCAGGTCGCCGTAGGACACGACCTTGTCGGCGCGCAGGAAGATGCGGGTGTCATGATCGCCGTTCGTCGCGTCGGCGAGCGCGCCCGCGAGCGCCTCACGGGCGATGACGTCGTCGCCGAGCGCCAGGCTGAGATCGGGCCGCAGCGTGAGAAACAGCGGCTTGTCGGGGCGCGGCTGAGGCGGCGCCGCTGACGTCGGCAGGTTGACCGCGATGTCGACGGTGGCGAGCGGCGCCGCCACCATGAAGATGATCAAGAGCACCAGCATCACATCGATGAACGGCGTGACGTTGATCTCGTGGACCTCGTCGATCTCCGCCTTGCCGTGGTCGAGCCGCACGCTCATGGCGCTGCCCGGCGGCTACTCGGCCGCGGCCGACATCGGCGGGCGGCCGAACCCGCGGCGATCGAGGTCGCGGCTCGCCAGCCGCAGCACCTCGGCCGAGGTGTCCGCGAGCCGCGCGCGGTAGCCCGCGGTCGCGCGGGCGAACACATTGTAGATCACGACCGCCGGAATTGCGGCCGCGAGCCCGAACGCGGTGGCGAGCAGCGCCTCGGCGATGCCGGGCGCCACTACGGCCAAGTTGGTGGTGTGCGCCTTCGAGATGCCGATGAAGCTGTTCATGATGCCCCAGACGGTGCCGAACAGCCCGACGAACGGCGCGGTCGCGCCGATCGTCGCCAGCACGCCGGTGGCGTGGCCGATGCGGCGGCCGAACGCCGCCTCGATGCGCTCGAGCCGCGAGGCGATCCGCTCCTTGAGGCCGTCCTTGTCGAACGTGTCGGCGGAAAGCCGGATCTCGGCGCGCGCGGCGGCGAGCATGTCGGCGGCGGGGCTCGGCACCACCCCGACGTCGGCGAGCGAGGCCACCGCCGCGAGCCGGCGCAGGCCGACGCGCGTCCGCCGCCTGGCGACGATGATCTCGAGCGTTTTTGCGAGGCAGATGGTCCAGGTCACCACCGAGGCGACCGCGAGCGCGATGAGCACGCCCTTCACCACCACGTCGGCCGACTGGTACATGCCCCAGGGCGACAGGTCGCGCGGCAGCGCCGCCGCGCCGATCACCGGCGCCGCGACCGATTCGGGCGCGGCCTCCTGGGCGAAGGACGCGGCCGAGGTCAGCGCCATCAGGACGCTGGTCGCGCTGCAGAATCGCGCCAGCCGCCGGGTGGAACCGCATCCCTTCCGAGATTCATCGATCGGCATCATGCGAAAGTCCTACCAAGCTTGCGCTTCACCATGCAACCAATTGCGGCATCGTCGTGAATCGTCGCGTGCGCGGGACGCGCGGAACCGTCAGAACCTGGCGCGCACTCCCGCATAGACCGCGACCGGCACGCCGGGCACGAACGTGCGCGGATCGTTGAGCACCAGGAAGTTGGGGTTGCCGAAGGTGGCGCTGTTGAAGCCGCCGGTGTCGAAGAACGTGCCCGCCGCATAGTAGTGCCGGTTGAACACGTTGTTGATCAGCCCGAGCAGCTCGAACGTCTTGTTGATCCGGTAGGAGCCGTGCAGGTTCACCACCCAGTAGGCCGGCACCTTCGCGTTCTGGTTCGAGTCGTCGTGGATCAGATACTGGCTGCCGACCACGTTGAGGTCGGCGCCGATCTTCCAGCTGTCCGTCACGGCGTACTCGGCGCCCGCCTTGAAGCGGTGCGCCGGGATGCCCGGGATGCGATCGCCGGGCACGACCTGGACGGTGCCGGTCAACGGATCGGCGGCCGGGTTGTTGGGCGACGACAGCGTGATCGCGTCGCGATAGGTGGCGTCGACGAAGGTGTAGTTCGCGTAAGTCGTCCAGCGGTCGTGGCGGAGGTTCAGCTTCGCCTCGACGCCCTGGCGCAGCGTCCTGCCGGCGTTCTGGAAGAAGCCGAACATCGGCACGGCGGCGCTCGCGACGTTGAGGATGTCGTCGGTGTTCTCGGTGTGGAAGACGCCGAGCCCCCAGGTCAGCCGGTTCTTGTCGCTTGAGCCGAAGCTGCCGCGCAAACCGGCCTCGACGCTGCGCGACACCACCTGCTTGAGCGGCGGATCGGAGATCAGGAAGGTGTCGATCATGCAGGGATGCGTCGGATCGGAGCAGCCGAGCTCGAGCGGCGTCGGCGCCCGGTTCGCTTCCGAGTAGCCGGCATAGCCGGTGAGGTTCGGCAAGAATTTGTAGGTCGCGCCGATCACCGGGTTGAAGCGCTGGAACTGGTTGGAGCTGGTGAGCTGCGGATTGGTCCCGGTCAGGTCCTGCAGGTTGATCTGGGCGAAGTTGAACCGCCCGCCCGCGGTGACCGACAGCCGCTGCGTGATGTCGAACGTGTCGGTCGCGTAGAAGCCCGCATAGGTGTTGAGCGCCTTGAGGTTGACCGGCGTGAGGTCGGCGGCCGGTTGGTCGATGACGACGCCGGTGCCGGTGATGAACAGGTTCTGGTCGATGGTGCCGAGCTCGCTGCTGCCGGAGAAGTTGGTGTGGCCGTGGTCGAGGCTGAGCCCGACGACGAAGTGATTGTCGTGGCCGAGCACCTTTGCGCTGCTCGCTATCTGGCCGGAGCCGCCGAAACTGTCGGTGGCGGTGCGGTTGCGGTCGAGCTCGGCGAGGAACGCGCCGGGCGGCAGCGTGTTCGGCGTCGCCATGGTCTGGTTGATCGGCGTGTTGGGATCGCCGATGCACAGCTCGCCCGGGAAGCCGCCGCCCGGATCGCATGCCTGGGCGTCGGTGGTGTTGCCATCGAGATGCGACGCCCGCAGGCCGCGGTAATAGGCGTTGCCCGTGAACGACAGCGTGTCGGTCGGCGTGTAGGTCAGGCTGCTGGTGAGGAACGCGAGCTGCAGATGGGTGATCTGCGGCCAGGTCCAGACGCTCGACCAGCGTTGATTGAGCAGCTCGACCGGCGTCGCCACGGTGCCGCCGAGCCGGTTGTCGGCGCCGGTGAAGTTGACGTGGAACTCGGTCGTGTCGTTGCGCGCGCCGAGATCCACGTACATGCGGCGCAGCTTCGAATCCGAGGAGAAGTCGCGCCAGCCTGAATCGTGGATGGCGTCGGCCGCCACATAGGCGGCGAGGTTGCCGTTCTGCACGCCGGCCTGCGCAGCGCCCTGCACGCGTCCGTACGAGCCGACCAGCCCCTCCAGCTCCTTGCCCTGATAGGTGAAGCCGTTCTTCATCTCGATGCTGATCGCGCCGCCGATGGCGTTGAGGCCGAAGATCGGATTGTTGGGCACGAGGGTGAGCCGGTTGATCGCCATCTCGGGGATCAGGTCCCAGTTCACCACGTCGCCGTAGGATTCGTTGATGCGCACGCCGTTCTGGTAGACCGCGAGGCCTTGCGGCGTGCCGGGCACCGGCGACGCCGTGAAGCCGCGATAGCTGAGGTCGCGCTGGAACGGATTGCCGGTCTGGTCGCCGAGCGAGACGCCGGGCAAGCTTTTCGACAACGCGTCGAGCAGGTTGGTCGACTGTGTGTGGTCGAAATCCGCCGCGGTCAGCACCTGGGTGTTCGACGGCACCTTGTCGCGATCGATCGCGGCCGGATCCGGCCGGGCCGCGACCGGCGCGGGCTGCTGTTGCTGCGGCTGCGGCGCTGCGGTCGTGCCCGTCGCCGGGGCGCGGCGCACCGGCGCGGTGCGTGCCGGAATCGGCGTGGTGGTGATCACCTCGACGGTTGGCAGGGCAACCGGGGGCTCGGCCGGGGCGGGGGCCTGTGCGCGCGCGGTGCCGGCGACACTGATCGCCGCCACGACCGCCATGGCGGCCGATCGCATCACCCCGTGACTCGGCGCACTGCGCCAACGCATGACGCCACCCCCGAGGATCAATCTACCCCGCTTGATCCCCACCGTCCTTCATTATCGAACGGACGCGGCGTCATGTCCCCGGCAAGTTTTGCCAAATCTGGTCGGGAAGTTTTGGCAATGGCCGCGGGCGGCTGCCCATGAGCGGCGGGCCATCACGGCGCCTCCGCGACCAGCTGCACCGCGATGCGGACCAGGTCGGGCAGGTTCTTTGCCGCCAGCTTGTGCTTGAGCTCGGAGCAGGTGTTGGCGACGGTCTTGTAGCTGAGGCTGAGCTCTGCGGCGATCTCGCCGTAGGGCTTGCCTTTGGCCAAGAGCGACAGCGTCTGCAGCTGGCGCGGCGTGAGCCCGTCGAGCGGGTTGCGCCGGAGGCCGGTGCGCGCGAGCGCGACCTTCATGGCGAGGTCGCTGGCGAGATACGGCGTGCCCGCCATGACCTGCTCGAACGCGCGCAACAGCTCCTCCGACGAGGTGTCCTTGTTGACGTAGCCGAGAGCGCCGGCCTCGAGGCTGCGGGCGACGATCGCCGGATCGCTGTGCATGCTGAACACCAGGATGCGGGTGCGCGGGTCGTGCGCGTGGATGCGCTGGATGAGCGAAAGCCCGCCGAGTCCGCGTGCGTGCAGCTCGAGATCGACGATCACCGCGTCCGGGCGATGGCGGCGATAGAGCCGGTAGCCGCCGACCAGGTCGCGCGCCTCCAGGATGGTCTCGACGCCGGCGTCCTGCAGGATGCGCCGGCAGCCCTGCAGCACGATCGGATGGTCGTCGATGATCAGGACGCTGGCCATCGCGGGTCGATCAGCTTTCCGCGTTCCCCGGCAGCGGGATGACGACCCGCACCCGGGTGCCGCCGCCCGCCGCGACTTCGAGCGCGCATTCGCCGCCGAGCGCGCGCACGCGCTCCTGCATGCCGCGCAGGCCGAAGCCGGCCGGCGCCTGCGGATCGATGCCGCGGCCATCGTCCTCGACCGCAAGCTCGATGCGCGGCGTTGCCGGCTCGCCGCCGCGCGCTTCGTCGAGATTGACGCGGATGCTGGCCGCCTGCGCGTGCCGGATGGCGTTGGTCAGGCCCTCCTGCACGCAGCGATAGATCGTGAGATCGATCGCGTCGCCGTAGCTCGGCCGCAGCTTGCCGAGCGCGAACGGAAACGCGATCGGCGGATGCTGGCGGGCGCGCTCGCGGATCATATCGGCGAGGACGTCGGCGAGCGGCACGTGGCCGAGCGCCATCGGCCGCAGCCGCACGAGCAGGCTGCGGTTGACCGCCTGCAGGCGGTCGACGATTCCCAGGATGTCGCGGGCGCGCTCCTCGACGGCGCGCGCCGCGGCGTCGGGCAGGGCGGCCGCTGCGGCCGCGATCGAGCCCGCATTGGCCTTGAGGCCAAAGAGGCTCGGGCCGACCTCGTCGTGCAGGTCGCGCGCGGTCTTGCGGCGCTCGTCGTCCTGGGTGGTGATCAGCCGCTGGTACAGCGCGGCGTTCTCGGCGCGGGTCGCCTCGAGCGCGCCGGCAAGCGCGTTGAACCGGTCGGCGATCGCCGCCAGTTCGCCCGCCTGCGGCCGCGGCAAGCGCACGCCGAAACTGCGCCGCTCGAGATCGAGCAGGCCTGCGCCGAGCGCCGTGAGCGGCCCGAGCACGCGTCCGAACAGCACATAGAGAATGCCGATCATGGCGAGATTGACCAGCATCGCGACGGTCGCGAGCGCGGTCAGGTTCTCCCACGCCTCGGCTATCTCGTCGGCGGGCTCGCCGGCGATCAGGACGGAGCCGAGCCGCTGGCCCTCGCGCACGACCGGCACTTGGCGCCGATCGGGCAGTGGAGAGATGAGCGACGCAAACCACGCCGGCGCCGGGGCGCGCGTGCGCACGTGGTCTTGCGTTCCGCCTTCCATCGGGCGCGTCGTCACCGGCTCTCCGGCGGCGTCGCGCACCGTGATGCGCACGTGGCGGGCGAAGCGCTGCTGCAGCGGCAGGCTTTCCAGGAAGCGGTCGGCCGGCGTGTCGGGCGGCACGAGGTTGATGGTCTCGCGCACCAGCACCTCGGCGAGGTTCATCGACGCATCGATCTCGATCCGCGTCGCGTTCTTGGCCTTGATGACGGCGACGCCGCCGGCGACTAGCGCCGCCACCAGCTCGATCAGGATCACGGTCAGCAGGAGTTGCGCGCGGATCGATCGGCGGTGCCAGGCGGCATCGAACAGCCGCGACAGGAGGGTGGGGGAACGGACGGATCGCGGCACGGCGGCGGCTTCGGTGCTCGCCGCGGCGGCGAACGCCCGCGGCTCGCTCGCCGCTGCCGGACCGTCGTTCCGTGTCGCCACCCAGGTCATCACCGGTTCCCTGTCGGGCCCGTTCACAAGAGCCCGAACACCAACGATCCTAATCGATTACAACTGCTTCTTCGAGTCGGCGATCAGCCGGGGGGCGACCAGCGCCAGCGCAGCGGCTGGCGCGCAATGAACGGCGCCCGCGCGCGCCTCGGGTGCCGCATCGATCAGCCCGTCGAACGCCACGTACGGCCGGTGCAGCCGGCGCGCTGCTTCCGCGACGACAGCCGTGCCGATTCCGGCGCCGATGACCGGCGCATCGGCGGGCAGCGCCGTCGCCGAGACCACCAGCATGGCGGCGTCGACGATCGCGCGCAGCTGCGCCTCGGCGAACCAGCGCGCGAGCGCCAGCATCGCGTCTTCGTCGAGGTCGGCGGCGTCGGCCCCCACCATGCGGGCGAGGCGGGCGCGCGAGGCCGCGATGGTCTTGTCGCGGCCGTCGGCCGTCGCCATCAGGTCGGCGCCGTCCGGCAAGCTGCCGAGGATGCGGTGCACGTCCGCCATGGTGGCGAAGTTCTCGTTGATCAGCGTCGTCCAGGCGCCGGCGAGCGGTGCCCGGTCGGCCGTCGCCATCACGAAGCCGCGCACCAGTCCGGTATAGACCAGCTCGCCCGCCGCGAGCCGCTGCGCGTCGGTGTAGCCGCGCGCCGCGATCTGGCCGCCCACCAGCGGCACCACGTCGGTGGTGGTCGACCCCATGTCGATGAAGAGGGCGCTCGCGCATTTCTGCGCGACCAGGCCGGCGCAGACGTGCCAGTTGGCGGAGGCGATTTCGGCTGCATGCTTGCGCGCCCCGTGCGGATGCACCAGGCCGGCCGGCCCCGCATAGACGAGCACCGGCGCGTCGTCGAGTTCAGTCGCCGCGAGCGCCGCAAGGCGCTCGACCCCGTCGGCGCGCGACGCGAAGGTGTCGGCAAGCTCGCCCGTCATGGTGACAACGTGATGGTCGGCGCGCCCGAGCACGGTCTTGGCCTCGGCGAATGCCTGGATGAGACGCTCCAGCCCGCCGCGCAGCGGCGAGGCGAGCTGGACGACCTCGACGATCCGGCCGTCGTCCGCACGCGCCGCCTTGAGGTGCACGCCGCCCACATCCCAACCGACGATGACAGTCATTCCGAACGATCCGCGTTGCAGCTATGACAGCACACAGCTTTGAGCGAGCACAGTGCCCGCGCTCCCTCTCCCCCAAGGGGGGAGAGGGTCGGGGTGAGGGGGTCTATCCGCGAGTGGTACCTTCGTGGAAGCACCCCTCACCCCAACCCTCTCAGCCAAAGTCGGGTTTACCCGACTTTGGCCCACTACTAATGCCGAAATCGGGCAAGCCCGATTTGGGTGCGAAGAGCGGGGAGAGGGAGTGCTGGCGCCGTGCCAAATCACGTTTCGTGGTTCGCAGGGCGCGCGATGGAGATCATTCCGGTTCTCGATCTCAAGGGCGGCGTGGTGGTGCGCGCCCGCATGGGCGAGCGCCATCTCTATGCGCCGATCGTGACGCCGCTCGCCGCGAGCAGCGACCCGCTCGACGTGGCGCATGGCTTGCTCGCGGTCCATCCGTTCGCGACTCTCTACGTCGCCGACCTCGACGCGATCGAGGGGAAGGGCGACAACGTCGCGGCGCTGCGCGACATCAAGCGCGGATGTCCCGCGCTGTCGCTGTGGGTCGACAACGGCATCGCCGACGCCGCCGCGGCCGCGCGCTGGCTCGATGCCGGCATCGGGTCGCTCGTGCTCGGCAGCGAGACGCAGGTCGACGCCGCGCTCGTGCGCGATCTTGCGGACGACGATCGCGTCATCCTGTCGCTCGATTTTCGCGGGGACGCGTTCCAGGGGCCCGCGCAGATCCTCGACGACCCGTCGGCGTGGCCCGCACGGGTGATCGCGATGACGCTCGCCCGCGTCGGCAGCGGCGCCGGCCCCGATCTCGACCGGCTCGCCGCCGTCCGCCGCATCGCGGCGGGACGTCGCATCTACGCCGCCGGCGGCGTGCGCGACGCCGCCGATCTCGCCACGCTGGCGCACCGCGGCATCGCGGGGGCGCTGGTCGCCACCGCGCTGCACGACGGGCGACTGGGTCGCGCCGAGTTGGAGGCCTTTACGCCGCGAACGGATGCTTGACCTGGTCGCGCTTGGCGACAACCTCGGCGACCTTCGGCTCGCCCGCGACGGCGCGCGCGATGGCCTCCTTGGTGGCGCGATAATTGTAGTCCTGGATCTTCTTGTCGTCGGCCGCGTCCCAATGGATGAACACGCCGACGCAGACGAACAGGTTCTCGGCCTCGTCCTGCGGGATCACGCCCTCGGCGACGCTGTCGGCGACCGCCTTGGCGACCGCGTGCTGCGCTGGGCCGAACATCTGCACCGCCTGCTTGGCGCCCTTGATGGTCACCTTGTTGAACAGGATGGTCGCGGGCTTGCACAGCAGGTTGGGGGCGACCACCGCCAGCAGCGAGGTGAAGCCGTCCTTGTTGTTGGTCAGCGCGGTCGCGAATGCGGTTTCGGCGGCGCTGCCGCGCGGTCCCATGATCAGATCGATGTGAGCAACCTCGTTTCCTTCGCCGACCAGCGATTCACCGACGCACATCCCGTTGATCTTAGCCATCGCCATCTCCTCTCAAGGAAAACACATTCCTCCCCCGCAGGCCGGCGGCCTGCGACGTTTCTCAACGAGCATCTATCCTTGTTGTCAGCGCCCGGCGCTTTTCGCCGGACCGGTTAGCCAGATAGCGGCGAAACTTCGTCCCGCATCCAAAGCGGAACCGTGTCCCGCGTCGCAAAGTCAACCACTGTTGCGTTCGGACGGCAAGATGGTCGCGAGTCGATGAGCGAAAAGCGTCGCGACGGTAAGATCAGCGCTGGTGCCGGGATTGAGGTTTTGCGCCTTCAGTGCCGCGTCCCACGCCAGCAATTCGTCGGTAACGCGGGACGGGTCCCATTTCGACTGCAGCTCGGCCTGCAATTCGATCGCCCTTTCCCGGACTTTCTCCGCGACCGCGAGGCCGTATTTCCTCACCAGATGACTGTCGGGAAAATCGGCGAGAAACCCGAGGTATATCGCCGAAACCGTCCATTGCTCGGCCCAACTGCGCGCGGCCGCGGCGGCGAGCCGGGGCAGGCCGAGGTCGAAGATATCCGCGTAAGCCGTGGCGTATTGCCGCGCAACGCGATCGCGCTCCGCCGCATCCGCCATGGCGGCCCGCAGCGTGACGCGGGCCGGCTGCGCGACGTCGTTCTCCTCCACTTGGCCGAGCCCTGCCGGCGCGGCCCGCACGATGGCGCGAAACGCGAGGTCGGCGTCGGCGGTATCGAGGTCATCGAGCACGGCGATCAGTGCGGCGCGCAGCTCCGCGTGACCCGTTTCCGCCGCGGCTGCGAGCGGGGCGCAGAGCAGGATGATACCGAGATTGGTATTGGTGCCGACGGCGCCGTGGGTCGCCGCGACGGCGTCGACGATGCGCCGGCCGACGCGCGCGCCGGGCGCCGACAGCGGCGCGGACGCCGCGTGGGCGCTCCGCACGAACTGGTCCCGCGTCAGCCGGTGGCCGTCGGCGAACGCATGGACGTTGCCG
>Ga0126370_10000592_pt1 | contig 15368 bp, 9 predicted proteins | sample PanSoiMetaPlot_3_FD_92586 | JGI IMG/M metagenome (GOLD analysis project Ga0126370, IMG submission 92586) | Tropical forest soil microbial communities from Panama - MetaG Plot_3 | ecosystem: Environmental > Terrestrial > Soil > Tropical forest > Bulk soil | place: Panama | collected 2016-02-17 | reverse complement strand
TCAGTTGCAAACCCTCCGTTGCGAGTATGGCATTGGTTGTCATAGCAAGAAAATGGTAGGACAAGGCAGCTGTTCCCCACTATCCGAATCTTGCGTTCAAACCGATTTTTCCGTTCCCCAGGTCCGCGATTTGCGACCGTTCACCGAAACGGTTAAAGTTCCGATGAGCTTTCATATCAATTCAGGGGTTGAACCGCCATGAAGAACATCCGCTCCGTGACTTTGGGCCTGCTGATATTGATTCTTGCTGCATCCGCCTGGACTCAGCAGGTTTCCAAGCACGTCTTAAGCGCCGACGAGGTCAAAAAGGCCACTCCAGCCGAGTATTTCTATCGTGGACAGAAAGCGCCTGTCCAGCTACGCAATGCGGTTGGATTTCAGCAGGCAGACGGCAAAATGACCCTCGCCGCCCTTGTCGATGCTTCGGGATATTCCACTGCGATCCAACAGAAGTATCAGGGGCTCTTGATCAGCGAAAGCAAGCTGAACATCGGTGGATCGACACTGGCACCCGGTGAGTACGGCTTCGGTTTCGCCGCCGATGGCAAATTCGTAGTGATGGATGTAGCCAACACCGACGTCCTGAGCGCCAGCTATCAGACAGAGCAAACATTGCAGCACGCGGTACCGCTCAAGCTCGTCGCGGATGGTGACGGATACAAGCTCTACGCAGGAAAGAAGTGGATTGCGATCAAAGCGGAGTAGTCGGTTTTTGAGCTAGAAGCCAGGAGCTAGAAGCTAGAAGCTTCCTAGTGCTCCAGCGGCTGAAAGGGTCCCAGCACGGCGCTGATGCCCGCCCGCTTGCGGAGCTCCGTCAGCAGAGCACCGGCGGCGTTTTGATATGTCTTACTAGGGTCCGAGGGATCGGACCACACCGCGTCATACACAATCTGCGCGGCTTCCTTGAGATCAATCTGCAGGGCGGCCTCGCACACATCGAGCCTCTCCTGCACGCGCTCGTAGCAACCGCCGCAGATCTCAGCCGCGCCCGGCTCACCTGGATGGTTCTCCCCGAATTTGCATACCGTCTCGGGCAAGTTCGCCGCGTCCGCTTGGGCTTCCAGAAGCTGCGATTTGAACTGCCGTAAGAATTCTTCGCGCTCTTGCTCGAGCGCGGTGCTGTCAGGAATCGGATCAGATGCAGCCTGCACAGGCCGCGGCGGAATCTTGGGCGCAATCGGCGACACCCGCTCCTTGTGATGGCACGTCGGGCAGGCATCGAGGTCAGCAGGATAGTACAGATGGCACTTCGAGCAAGGCAGACCATAGCCTACAGGTTTCCCCGGCAGCTTTTCCGCCGTATCGGAAGCCATGCGCCGGGCGCTCGTTTCTTTGGCAAGCGTTGCCTGAACGGCGGCGCCTCCAGAAACGTGCTGCGGTCGCGTTATATTCGTCGGCATTGAGATCTCGTCTGGCCGTTCGCAGATTCGTGAAACTGACGCCTGACTACTCTAGCGGCATCTGTTCCCATCGCCTACGGCCCGGAAGTGCACTATAAGCACTGTCCCAGCGGTCACCCTGCTTACCCAATCAGCGCGAGTTCGTTTCCTTCATCAGCTTCAGCAACTCTTCTCGGCGAGCCCGGTACAACGTGCGCTCGGGATCAAGCTTGGCCGCCACATCAATCTCCGAAAGCGCCTCGGGATAACGGTCCAGACTCATCAGGCATGCCGCCAGCGAGTAGTGATTGTCTGCCGATCCATTCACCCGCAGAGCCTCGCGGAACTCTTTTTCCGCGGCCCGCAAGTCTCCTTGCTGAAACAGAACGGTCCCGAGCAGATGGTGGGCAAGGTCTGAGTCCGGATTGAGCGAAACGGCAACCCGCAACTCGTGCAACGCCTCTTCCGGCTTGTTGTCGAGTAGTAGGGCCTGACCCAGCACCCTGTGTTCCGTCGAGCCGGTCGGATTCTGATGCACAGCCTGCTTCAGTTCCTCCACCGCCGCGTCGTAGTTGTTCTTCGACATGTACGCGCTGGCCAAGCAAGCATGTCCTTGCTGCCACTCAGGATGCTGCCGGTACAGCTCTTTCATCTCCACAATCGCCGCGTCGTAGTCACCCTGATCGCAAAATGTATTCCCCAGATTATTCCGAACCGAGGCCTCTTCCGGCGCTAACTTCTTCGCCAATCGGTACTCTGCGACAGCTTGCGGCAGGTTTCCCTGTTCATGACGGATCAGACCGAGATTCGAATGCGCCTCCCAAAACGTCGGGCGCAATTTGATGGCGCTCTCGTACGCCTTGATGGCCGCGGGCTGATTGCCGCCCGCGTGCAAAGCAATCCCCATGTCGTAATAAGAGTCCGCATTTGCGGGATCGAGTTCGAGCGCTTCGCGATAGGCATGCACCGCAGCCTGATACTGCCCCAACGAATAGTGCCCCAGCCCGAGGTACTGATAGGCTTCGGCATTTTTCGGATCGATGCTAAGTGCCGTCCGCGCCTCCGCGATCGCATTCGGCCCGTCATCGAGCCGGTAGAACAGATACGCCATCGCGCAGTGATTCTCGGGAAGGTCGGGCATTAGTTTCAGCGCGGCCGTGAATTCGTCGTAGGCATCATCAAACTTGTCCTGCCCACGTAAGATCACGCCCAAGACGAAATGCAGGGCTGAATTGTCGTCATCCGCGAAACTCAATCGCCGCAGCTCAACCTCCGCTTCATGCAAGCGCTGCGCCCGGGAGTCGTCGCCTGCCTTCAACAAAACCGTCGGAATCGACGGACCGATTCGAGCTGATAATGCATTTCCGGAACTCGCGGCGGCGATCAATTCTCTCCCGGCTCCGGCAGATTCCAGATCGCGTAGTTCCCGCTGCGTCGGCAGCGTCGCGAGTCCGCGCTTCTTCACCAGCCGGGACAATCGCGCGCTCGACACCCCCCCGATGAGCCAGGCCGCAAGCTGCGTCGTTGTAACCGGCTGGGACGAAAGCTCAGAGGAATGCACGGCCGTTGTGGCCAAGAGAAGCAGACAGATCAGCGAAGCCTTAACTCTCACCGGACTCCCCAACTCGTGGATTGGCTTGCGTGCAGCGGTCTTGCGGGAAGACGAACCAAGGCGTCGAAAAGCCCCTCTGAAAACATAGCCCGGCATGATTCTCGCCGGTAAGGTCACGGAAGTAACTCTGGGAAAATGACAGGTTTTGAGCCCTACTCCCAGCCCGAGTGATCTGGATCACACCCGTCTGTGGCTGCCTTCACCGAACAGTCGCCCGTAAGTCACGTAAAACATGGGCCAAGCTGACTTGGCGCTTCGGAGGGTCTCCCAAGCTTTCCTGCCGCGGCCAAATAGCGTATGATCTAGGTTGCTGGTAACCCTCGGAGGCTCCGATGTTTGACGGTCTATTTCAACCGATGCACCTGCTGGTCATCTTCTTTATTGCCCTGCTGGTCTTCGGGCCCAAGAAATTACCTGAGCTCGGCAAAGGTCTGGGCGAGGGGATTCGTGCCCTGAAAGATGGCATGAAGGATCATCCCCCGACGCAGGCTTCGACCGACCAGAAGAACACCGAAACCAAGAGCTAGCCGACCTCTCGCCCGCAAGCGGATGAGGCGGTATTATTCCGCCTTTTCGTCTCTGTTTTTTTCTGTACAAGCAACTCTGGGACCCCAAACAGCTACAGACAACTCTGCAATTTGGAGGATAGGCCGTGCTGCGCAACTTTGAGGTGTTGCTGTTGACCGCGCTTTTTGGACTCTCATCCGCATCGTTCGCTGACCAAGTCACTCTGAAAATGGTGATCGCCTGACAGGAACCGTCGTCAAATCCGACGGCAAGACGCTCGTCATTCACACCGATGCAGCCGGCGATGTTGAACTCAAACTCGACTCCATCCAGGAGATCAAGACCGAAGCAGAAGAGCACGTTGGTTTGAAGGATGGGAAAACCGCCGTCGGGCCAGTCACCACGTCTGACGGCAAGGTCGCCATTGCTACGAAATCCGGCACTGTGGAAGCACCAACCGGCGATGTCACGTGGCTCCGCAATGACGCCGAAGAGACCGCTCACGAGAAGAAACTTCACCCCGGCCTGATGCACGGCTGGGAGGGCGGCATCAGTCTCGGCTTCTCGGTCGCGCGAGGCAATAGCGAAACCGAGAACCTGGCTCTGGCCTTTAATGCGGACCATCCCACTGAAAACGACAAGATCACGATGTACGCCGCTTCGATCAATACCACGAACAATCTGGCGACGCCGAGCACAGTGGCAAATCTAACGACAGGTGGAATTCGCTACGATCGCAATCTGACCCCGAGACTCTTCGCCTTCTTTGGCGCTGACTACACAGCCAATGCGCTGCAGTTCCTTGATCTGCGCCAGGTCTATGGTGGTGGCTTAGGCGTTCATGTGATCAAGAACGATAGAACTATCCTTGACCTCCTGGGCGGCATCAACTATACGCACGAGACGTATTCCAACGGAAATTTGCTGGCTCCAGGGCCACCGCCGATCTTCGATTCCTATGGCGTCACGAACCGTTTCATTGCAGCGACCATCGGCGAGGAGTGGGATCAAAAATTTGGCAAGAGCACCGTGCTCACCCAGACGGCTGGATTCTTCCCTAACCTGCAGGAAACCGGTGAGTATCGCTTCGTCTTCAATGCCGGTACCGTCACAAAGCTCAACAGCTGGCTCGGCTGGCAAAACCAGTTCGGCAACATCTATGTCACGAATCCGCCGATTGGCACCAAGAAGAACGACGTGATCTTCACGACGGGTCTCAACATCTCATTCAATCCACCCAAGTAACACGAGATTGGTCTTAAGGAAGCGGCGTGATCCATCGCACCCAGAGATTTAATGTCATGCTGAGCGGAGCCGGAGTGCAGTGAAGCGGAACTCCGGCGGAGTCGAAGCATCCCTACCTGAAAACGACTGTCGTATGGACTCCCACTCCCGATCGGAATGGCAGTTGCGGGTTAATGGGCTTCGGCCTACACAAATTCCTAGATCGATTTGGGAATTGGTGTTTATCATTCCGCGCTGTCATCCTGAGCGGAGTGGATACTTCGCTGTAAGCGAAGCATCCACGGAGTCGAAGGACCATTTGCCCGCATATAGTGAAGCGAACCTAGAAGGGCATTCTCACTATGCTGCATCAGCTCCTGATAAAAACTCCCTGACATGCCGGCACCCAAGTCGAGAAAATGGGATCCTTCGACTGCGGTCGGCCTTTGCGCTTGACGCGCAAAGACCAATGCTCGCTCAGGATGACAACGCGATGGATTACATCAAAGCTAAGATGGCCTAAACCTCATTAAAAACAACGCCCCACCTTTTCCCAAAGGTGGGGCGTTTGCCTTGCTGAATCCCTGAAGAAGCTCTTACGCGATAGCCTCCTCAGTGTCGTGAACGACGACGATCTTCTCTTCCTCGTCATCTCGGATCGCCTTATGCGTCTTCGCCACCAGCATGTAAATCGAGGGCACCACAAACAGCGTGAACGCCGTCCCAATGAACATGCCGCTGACCAGCATGATGCCAATGCTGTTCCGAGCACCAGCGCCCGGCCCTTTCGCCAGTACCAGCGGGAAGTGACCGCAGATGGTCGCCGCCGTAGTCATCAGAATCGGCCGCAACCGGGTTCCGGCCGCTCCAATAATCGCCTCCAGCTTACTCAGTCCGGTCTCCTGCAAGTGGTTCGCGAATTCCACGATCAGAATTCCGTTCTTCGCAATCAAGCCGACCAACGTGATCAGTCCGACTTCGCTGTAGATGTTCAGCGTGGTGAATCCCAGGAACGAGAACATCAGCGCACCCGAAATCGCCAGCGGCACCGACCCGGCCAGAACGATGAACGGATCGCGGAAGCTCTCAAACTGCGCCGCAAGCACTAGGTAAATCAGGATTGCAGAAAGCAGGAACGTTCCCAGGAACTTGCTGCCTTCCACGCGCAGCTGCCGTGACTCGCCCGCGTAGTCGACTGTGAATCCCTGTGGCAACACGGTCTTCGCTTCGTTCTCAAGGAACGTGAGCGCTTGGTCGAGCGGCACATTCGGCGGAATCACACCCTGAATCCGCACCGCATTCAGCTGCTGGAACTTATTCAGTGATCGTGGCTCTGTCGTCGTCTTTAGAGTTGCGAACGTCGATAGCGGCACCAGCTTGTCTGCCGATCCCTTCACATAAATCTGTGAAAGCTGCTCTGGCGTCAGGCGCTCCACACGCTTCACCTGCGGAATCACCTTGTAGCTGCGTCCCTGAATGCTGAAGCGGTTCACATAGTTTCCGCCTAGCATCGTCGACAAATCTTGCCCGGCCTGGCTCAGGTCGACGCCTTGCGAGCGCAGTTTGTCACGATCGAATACAACTTCGGTCTGCGGCTGATCGAACTTCACGTCCGTATCCGCGAAGATGAACATTCCGCTGGCCATCGCCTTTTGCGTGATCTGCTCCGCCAATTGGCTCACCTGCTGCGGCTCAGCCGCCGAGGCGATCACGAAATCGACGGGGAAGTTTCCGCCTCCAGGTAGCGGCGGCGGCGTCAGCGGAATCACGCGAATGCCCGCGATTTTCGATAGTGGCCCCGAAGACTCCAAAAGCAACTGCTGCGCAGTCTTCTTGCGTTGACTCCACGGCTTGGTCACCATGCCGCCGAACCCGCCATTGGGCGTTGTAATCTGGAACGTGTTCCCCATCTCAGGGAACGAGTGGTACACGTCGTACACCTGCTTGGTAAAGAGATTCGTCTGATCGATGGTCGCGTTGGGTGCGGCTTGAATCACGCCGAACACCACACCTTGATCTTCCGCAGGCGCCAGTTCCCTCATCGAGAACATGTAGAACGGAACCATCAATACCGCCACAATCGCCCAGATGGTGAGCACCACAGGCCGGAATTTCAAAGTTCCAGTCAGCAGGCTCGTGTAGAAGTTGCGCACCTTGTCGAACGTACGATTGATGACGCCTGCCAGTCCCTTGTGGGAAGCCCCCGCCTTCAGCAGCTTCGAACCCATCATCGGTGAGAGTGTCAGCGCCACTATGCCCGACACAACGACGGCACCCGCCAACGTGAACGCGAACTCGCGGAACAGCGCTCCCGTCAAGCCGCCCTGAATACCGATCGGCGCATATACCGCAGCCAGCGTAATCGTCATCGCGATGATCGGCCCTACCAGTTCGCGGGCAGCATCCTTCGCCGCCTGAAATGACGATTTACCCATCTCCAGGTGGCGCTCCACGTTTTCCACCATCACGATCGCGTCGTCGACGACCAGTCCGACTGACAACACAATCGCAAGCAGCGTGAGCAAGTTGATCGTGAAGCCCGCCACCAGCATGAGGAAAACCGCACCGATCAGCGAGATCGGGATCGCGATCACCGGAATCAAGACCGACCGGAACGATCCCAGGAACAGGAAGATCACCACGATGACGATAATCAGCGTCTCAGTCAGCGTGTGGAGCACTTCATCAATTGCATCTTGAATGTATGCCGTCGAATCGTAAGGAATTCCCAGCGTCATGCCCGTCGGCAACTGCTGCTGGATTCCGGGCAGCGTCGCCCGAACAGCTTTAATCACGTCCAGAGAGTTCGCCGTGGGCAACACCCAGATACCCATGAATGTGGCGGTCTGGCCATCGAACTTCACATCCTGGTCGTAATTCTCGGCACCGAGTTGCACATCGGCAATTTCGCCGAGCCGGACAACGGTTCCGTTGTCCTGCTTGATCACCATCTGCTTGAACTCTTCAGGAGTACGCAGATCGGTGTTGGCCACCAGGTTCACAGAAACCATCGAACCCTTGGTACTCCCGAGCGCCGACAGGTAGTTATTCTTAGATAACGCGTCGTGAACATCAGAAGGCGAAACTCCGCGAGCCGCCATCTCCTGCGGCTTGAGCCACAGGCGCATCGCAAACGTGCGGTTACCCAGGATGTCAGCGCGCTGCACGCCGCTGATCGCGCTAAGCTTCGGCTGAACGACGCGCGTCAGGTAATCGGTGATCTGGTTCTGATCGAGATCTTTAGAAGCAAATCCAATGTAGATCGCTGCGAACTGCGTATCCGCCGTTTGCAGATCGATAACTGGAATCTGCGCATCTGGAGGCAGATCGTTGCGCACCTGCGCGACCTTAGCCTGAATCTGCGTCAGCGCCGTTGTCGTGTCGTAGTTGATCTTCAGGTGGACTTGGATCGTGCTCAGTCCCTGCGCGCTGGTCGACTCCATGTAGTCGATGCCGTCGGCGCTGGCCACGACACGCTCGATCGGGGTCGTTACGAATCCGCGCACCAGGTCGGCGTTCGCACCAACATAGACAGTCGTAATCTGCACGACTGCGATATCGCTACGAGGATATTGACGCACACTCAGCGATCGAATCGCCTGCAACCCGGCGATCAGGATGACGAGGTTCACCACCATCGCCAGCACCGGCCGCTTAACAAATAGATCTGTGAACTTCATGGACGCTCCTTCACCGCAGGTGCGAACTAAGGGCACTATGGGTGCCCCATTTCTCGCGCGCACTTCGCGCGAGAAGTGGGGACTTTGATTTTGTTCGTGGTTTAGCTGTCTTCTGGCTTCGGGCTGGTGCTGTTACTCGGCTTCACTTCGTTGTTCACCAGAATCGGCGCCCCGTTTCGCAATTTGAAAACGCCCGAGCTCACCACTTCATCGCCGGGATTCAATCCTGAGATGACCCCAACCTGATCCCCCCGCGATCCATCGATCTTCACCACTTGCTGCTTCACTCCTCGATACGTCCGTCCCTTTTGATCGGTCATATTGGTCACAACATAAACCGAGTCTCCATAGGGCGCGTAGTTAATCGCTGAAGCCGGGAGTGGAATCACGTCACGCGCGGCGCCCATCGGCAGCTCCACCTGCACGAACATCCCGGGACGGAGCTTGTTGTCTTTATTTGTGACAATCGCTTGCACCTGGATGTTGCGGGTCTGCTCGCTGATCACAGAATCCAGTGCGGTAATCCTGCCAACAAATGACATGCCCGGCAGGTCGCTGTTCGTGATTTTCAGGACATGCCCAGGAACGATCTTCCCGGTGTCCTGTTGAGGTACGCCAAAGTTCACATAAATTGGACTGAGAGTCTGCAACGAAACGATTGCTTGCCCTGCGGCAAGGTACTGACCCAGACTCACCTGCCGAATTCCCAGCACTCCGGAAAATGACGCTCGGATCGTCTTTCGTGCAATCGCAGCCTTGATGTCACCAACCTGCGCTTCGGTGGCCTTCTGCTGCGCAGCGGCGTTGTCATACTCCTGCTTGGCGATGACGCCTGACTTCACCAGTTCCTGAGCCCGGCCATAATTGATCCCAGCCAGATCGCGCTGTGCTTCCAGGTTGGCCAGCTGCGCCCGCTCCTGGCGCGTATCCAATTCCACGAGGATCTGTCCCTCTTTCACCCACTCGCCCGACTCGAAATGAATCTTGTCGATCGTCCCCGGAAGGTCCGCGCTGACCGTCACTCCCTGAATGGCCGCAGCCGTTCCGATGACCGAAAAAGTCGACGGCCAAACCTCTTTCTTTGCCGTAACCGTGGTCACAGCGGTAGGAGGCATCTGGAAGTTGGCCCCTGCCGCAATCGCTGCCTCTACCTGCTTGTACTTTACGAATCCCAGGCCCCCCAACAGAGCCAACATGACCACCAACATCAGGATCATTCGCTTCGCCATACCATCTCCTCTAACACAACAGCCGGGCCTTGTCTGGTTTTTGCCGTCCTCGGAGGACCCCTAAGTGAACCCGAGTAATGGAAATATTGATTTGAGCAGTCCTGAAAAGGATTCAGAGTTCGAGCGCGTTTTTGAAGGATTGCAGCGCGCGAATCCAACGGTCGCAGAGCCTGAACCCGGCCGTGAGCGCGTACTCAGCCCACATCTTCTTATAACATCGGGTAACCTGCTTTGGTTACGGCAGGTCGAAAACTTTGCTTGCGGGCCAAGCAGGGATGAAAGGTTTTGCACCTTTCCGAGCTGCGGCAGATAGCTTGTGGTCCCCTCAGAGTGTTCAAACTTCTTTCCGCTTCCGTGACTCGCAAAGTTCAGATCGTCAATCGCACCTCAATGCTGCGATTGGGTCGATCTTGGTTGCCCGGTGTGCAGGCAAGTATCCGGCAACGGCTCCAACCACCAATAGTATTGCTGCCGCAGCCGCAAAGGTCAGCGGATCCCCCGGAGCGACACCGAAAAGCATGTGCCCGATCAGTCGGGTGGCGGCGATGGCGCAAGGTATCCCGACCATGATTCCCAGCACACATAGAGCCACCGACTCGCGCAAGATGAGAGCCAGAATTGTGCCCGGTTGTGCTCCCACCGCGATGCGAATCCCGATTTCACGGGTTCGCCGGCTCACCGCATACGACAGAAGCCCGAACAGCCCGATGCCAGCAAGCACTAATGCCAATCCAGCAAACAGGCTCGACAGCACGGCCGTCGCGCGGTCCTCTCCTAAGGTGTCTTCACTGGTCTCCTTAAGAGTCTTCGCCGTGGTGGAGTACTCGTGGTAGTGCGACTGAATCTCGTTTTGCACCACCCTGGCCACCGCGCCGGGATTCGCTGCTCGGACAAAGAGATTTCCAGTGTCGCCTCGCTCAGAATAGTGTGGCGATGGTACATAGATCACCATCGCATCGGTGTCGCGCAGGTTGATAAGGCTCGCGCTTCTCGCGATTCCAACAATGCGCATCCCCTGGAATTCTGGCCTCACGCCAAACCGCACGCTCGTTCCCAGCACATCGCCAGACGGAAGCAGCCGGTGCGCGAGATTGTTATCGACGATCGCCACGGGCGGATGCTTCTGATCATCGCTCCAATCGAAATCGCGTCCTGCAACAATCGGAATCCCCAGAGACTGAAAGAACCCTGGGGATACAACTACTAAGGTCGCAAGCCTCCCTGCGTCCGCCGATGAATCCGACGGGACAGCCGCAACCGTGTCTTTCCACCCACCATCTCCGGCAGGTATGTCCAACCCAGCAACGCTGGCCGAAGTAACTCCCGGTAAGTTCCCCACGGCATCGACCATTTGCTTGCGATAGCTATTCCAATCGACTCCATTAAATCCCTCTGGCCGAGGATTCAAGTCGACTTGAAGCACGCTTTCTTTTTGGAAATGTGGATCTAATGAGCTCAGCGTCTCGAAAGTCCGCAGGAGCAGTCCTGCTCCAAACACCAGGACAAGCGAGAAACCAATCTGAACCACAATCAGGCCCTTGCTGAGTCGTCCACCGCCAGTCAGCGTTCGTTCATCCAATCGCAGAACGTCGGCCGGATGCTGCCGCACCATCTGCCATGCGGGCGCGCACGCGATCAGCACCCCCGTCGCGATTGCCGCCAACGCAGTGAAACCAAAAACCCGTAAATCCGGGCGCAAATCCAAAAGTACCGGTGCGGCTTTTCCCGCGCCAATCACCGTCAAAAGCAAATGGCCAGCCCAGTTGGCGAGAATGATCGCGAACAGCGCTCCGGCTCCTGACAATAAGATAGTTTCGGTCACAAGCTGGCGAATGATCTGCAGCCGGGTTGCTCCCAACGCCACGCGAACGCTCATCTCCCGGCTCCGCACCATGACCCGCGCCAGAGTAAGGTTCGCAAGGTTAATGCACGCCACCAACAAAATGAGACCCGCAAGTCCCATAAGCACCCGCAGAGAATTCTGAAAGTGATCGCGCAAATCGCGACTTATGCCGGTGGCCGCAGAGTTCAGCTTCAGGCCCATCGCAAGCCAGGATTGCAGCCTAGGCCCAGGAGCGTTTGTCGGTGCGGTATTGAGCAGCGTGTCGCTCCAGAATGACTGCATTTGTTGACGCGCCTGTTCGATCGTCAGACCGTCCCTCAATCGCCCCGCGGTGAAAACCCACAACAATGCGCGCTGTGTCAATTGACCGGCAAAAGGCCCTGCCGTGATAGGAATTGTGATGTCCGGCGGAGTTCCCGGCGTCATGCCCATGAACCATTTCCGGCTGACACCAACAATCGTGAACGAACCGTCCTCGATACGAATCGTCCTGCCAATTACCGCCGGGTTTCCGCCGAATCTGCGATTCCAGAATTCGTAGCCAAGCACGGCCACAGGCGTTCCCGGAGTACCGGCGTCCTCGGATCCGATCAGCCTTCCAAGCAAAGGAGCGCTGCCAAGCGCTCCGTAGTAATTGCCTGTCACGCCGCGCACCGTCGTCCGAGACAGTTCACCATTGATTTCGACGTTGTAGTTGAGACCCGGCGTCCATCCGAACAGATCCGAAAAGACTCTCTGATTCTCTTGCAGCTGTTGGAGAACCGGAAATGAAACCGGCACCGTCGCCCCATTGCGATAAATGGCAGCAACTTCTACCAACCGCTCCGGACGCCACACCGGCAGATTGCGCAAGACAAGAGCATTAAGCACACTGAAAATCGCAGCGTTCGCCCCGATCCCCAGTGCCAGGGTGAGCACCGTGACAACCGCGAACCCTGGACTCTGCTTGATCAGCCGGAAACCATATCGAACATCCTGTCCCACCGACGCCATGCTTAAATCACCTTTAAACTCTTTCAGAGCGGGACCTATCGTACACCCAGGGATTCCGCACTATTGTCCAGATTTCGTCAAATCACAGACACGTCACAACGGCACAAGGGGTGCTGCCCAATTAAAGTTTTCATTATCTGAACCGATAGATTCGTGAGTGAAGCCTCGCTTCACCAAGGTAAAGCCGGAAAGCTCCGCAGCAGAGTCGTGTTCCATGAACGATCGATCCATCACAGTCAGCCTGCTGATCGTGTTCCTGTTACTCACGCTTCTCATCATCGGCGTCGGAGCATTGGGTATGCATGCGATGCACCAATTGAACCTTTCCGCCAGGAATGTTGCGTCACAGCAGTGGACCGACGTAAGACTGAGCCGGGAAGCGCTCGACTACTCGTCCCGTAATAGTCAAATCAACTTTAGCCTTTTTGTATGCAAGGATCGGCCTCAAATTGACGCCCTTCTCGCCGAACGCAATGAAAACAGCGCAAAAATCTCGACCCTGTTGGCGGAGCTACAGACCCGCATCGACTCCTCTGCCGAACGCGACCGGCTTAATGTTGTGTTAGAGACTCGCCAAGCGTACATATCGAGCTACCAAAGAGCCACTCAACTCCTGCTGGCAGGACGCCAGTCTGATGCCCAGGAATATCTCATTCACAGCACGACGCCACTCCTGGAGGCTTACCACTCTACCTTCCGCGCTTATGCCGATTTCCAAACCGACGAAATGAACGCTCAACTAAACCGCAGTACCGCTCAGTATCATTCCGCCTTCGAAAAGGTCGCCGTCATGACGACTGTCTCCGCCCTGTTAGCATCGTGCCTCGCAGCTTTCGTATTCAGGACCATCTTTCGCGAAATGCGGCGTAGGCAGTGCGCAGAAGACGAACTGCGTGAGCTCAATGCAGGATTAGAAATCAAGATTTCCGAGCGAACCGCCAGCCTGGAAAAATCGAATCGCGATCTTGCCCTCGAGATTGAAGAACATAGGCGGAGCCAAGAATTAGTCGATCGGCTTTCGGTTGCCATCGAGCAGAGCCCGGTCTCCGTCATCATCACTGAGCTCTCCGGCACGGTCATATATGCGAACCCTAAGTTCCTGGAGATTACTGGTTATACGCGCCAGGAAGTGATCGGCCGGAATCCGCGCATCCTGAAATCCGGCTACACCACCCAGCAAGAGTATGTGCAACTCTGGCAAACCATCACCGCTGGCAAAGAATGGAGAGGAGAGCTCTGCAATCGCAAGAAAAATGGCGACCTCTTCTGGGAGTCTGCCGTTATCTGCCCGGTTCGCGACGAGAAGGGTAACGTCACACATTTCCTGGCGGTCAAGGAGGATATTACTGAGCGCAGGCAAGCCGAAAAGGATCTCCGGCTCATGAGGTTTTCCCTGGAGAATGCCTCGGATAGCGTGTTCTGGGTGGACCCGCAAGGCCACGTCCTCTATGCCAACGAGGCGGCATCCCGCGCGCTGGGATGGTCGCGTCAAGAGTTCACTTCTCTCTCAGTCGCTGATATCGATCCACTTCTACCTCGAGAAAAATGGCAGGGCTTTTGGGAAGAGCTCAAGAGGAGCGGCTCGATAAGTTTCGAAACCCAGCAGAGACACAAGGAAGGGCGTGTCTTCCCAATTGAGGTAACGGCGAACTTTCTGGAATTCGACGGGCAGGAATATCTCTTTGCCTTCACGCATGATATCAGTCAGCGCCGCGTAATTCAGGCGCAACTGCAACAAGCTCAGAAAATGGAAAGCATCGGTCAGCTCGCCGCCGGTATTGCCCACGAAATTAACACGCCCACCCAGTTTGTCAGGGACAATCTTGCGTTTCTTAGCGATTCCTGGAAAAGCACGAAGGAAATGATGGATCTTTATCGGAAGATCATCCACGAGCACGCCACTTCGGCGCCGCAAAGCTTCAGCGACGCCATCGCACAAGCCGAACACCGGTGCGATTTCGAGTTCATCGTGGATGAGGCGCCGCGTGCCATTGAACAGGGACTCGACGGTGCCCATCGCATTGCCGAGATTGTGCAGGCAATGAAAGCGTTCTCCCACCCTGACTCCTCAGAGAAGACTGCCACCAACCTGAACAAGGCGGTCGAGTCCACCATCACCGTCGCCCGAAACGAATGGAAATACGTTGCCGATCTCGTAACCGACTTCGATGACTCCATTCCTCCGGTCATCTGCTATCCCGGCGATATTAATCAGGTCGTCTTGAACCTCCTGGTCAACGCTGCCCATGCCATCGACGACAAACTGAAGGAACACGCGAAGGGTCTGATCCAGGTTCGCACGCGTAAGCAAGGCAACATTGCGGAGATTTCGGTCACCGATAACGGAACCGGCATTCCCGAAGAAATCCGCACCCGCATTTTCGACCCCTTCTTCACCACCAAAGAAGTGGGTAAAGGCACTGGACAAGGTCTTTCGATCGCCTACGCAATCGTAGTCAAGAAGCACTCCGGCAAACTGCGCTTCGAGTCCGCGCTCGGCAAAGGCACGACTTTCTTCATCGAAATCCCCATAGATCCGACCGAGCATCAATCCGCGAAAGCATCCGGCTTGTCTTAGCCCGGCCCCGCCGCTCAAAATGGCCCCCACATCTTCTTAACAACAGTTGATTTCCCGATGAGCGGAGTCGAAGATCCAAACCAAACTTAGTGGAAGTTGACATGTCCAGCATTTATCAAGAAGGTTGTGTCGCCCGAGCCTGACATAGTAGGGCGGGGCGTAACGAAAGGCCGTACTCACGCGCATTCATGCGCAAAGGGGGAGGTATGAACTCGACTAAAAAGACAGCGCGGATCGCAGGCATCCTGTACCTGGTCAACGCAGCGACCGGTTTTTTCGGCATCATCTACGTGCCAAGTAGACTAGTCGTGCCTGGTAAGGCG
>Ga0126370_10000590_pt1 | contig 15403 bp, 10 predicted proteins | sample PanSoiMetaPlot_3_FD_92586 | JGI IMG/M metagenome (GOLD analysis project Ga0126370, IMG submission 92586) | Tropical forest soil microbial communities from Panama - MetaG Plot_3 | ecosystem: Environmental > Terrestrial > Soil > Tropical forest > Bulk soil | place: Panama | collected 2016-02-17 | reverse complement strand
CGGCGCCCGCCGCCGTGACCGTGCGGGTGAATCGGTCGAGCGACTCTTCCGCATCCTGGTCGTCGATGCCGATGCGGCATTTCACCGTGACGGGCACGCGCACCGCCGCCTTCATGGCGGCGACGCCGTCGGCGACGAGCTCGGGCTCCGCCATCAGGCAGGCGCCGAACCGGCCGTTCTGTACACGGTCGGACGGGCAGCCGACATTGAGGTTGATCTCGTCGTAGCCGAGATCGGCGCAGATCCGCGCCGATTGCGCGAGCGCCGCCGGATCGGAGCCGCCGAGCTGCACCGCGACAGGATGCTCTGCCGGGTCGAAGCCGAGCAGGCGGGCGCGGTCGCCGTGCAGCACCGCGCCGGTGGTGATCATCTCGGTGTACATCCGCGTGCGGCGCGTGAGCAGGCGATGGAAGAACCGGCAGTGGCGGTCGGTCCAGTCCATCATCGGCGCAATACAGAATCTATATCCTTGATTTAGCTTCATTTTTTTAGTAGCATCAACTCGGTAGGCAGCGTCGTGTGCACTCTTTTCTACGCCATGGCGCGACGATTTTCGCCCCTGTTCGACGCTTCAGTGCACACGGAGCGCACACGCGATGGCGACCTTTACTCGCCTGAAATCGGGGTCCTGGCGCGTTCAGGTCCGACGCAAGGGGAAGTATGTCAATGACACGTTTCTGCGCCGCAAGGATGCAGAAGAATGGGCACTCGACATCGAGCGGCGCATCGACCGTGGGGACCCTCTGACGGGTAGCAGTTCTCGGGATCCGAAGACATTAGCTGACCTCGTTCGACAACATCGGGACGATCTCCGTGAAGTAGGCAAGCGGATCGGGCGTTCCAAAACGGCCAGCCTTGCGTTCCTCGAGCGGCGGCTCGGGCGTCTCCGGCTGCCTGAACTCGATCGCGAACGCCTGATCCAGTTTGGGAAGGATCGAGCCTGGGAAGGGGCTGGGCCAGTCACTCTCGGGATCGATCTGGGATACATTAAAACGATTCTCTCCCACGCAGCCGCTGTCCACGGGGTCCCTCTTTCAACAGAAGGTGTGGATCTCGCTCGCATTGCTCTGCAACGGCTGGGGTTGGTGGGGAAAGGGAACGAACGAGACCGCCGACCAACACAAGTTGAACTCGACCGCCTCATACGGGCGTTCGACACAAATCGGCTCCAACAGATTCCGCTCGGCCGGATCATCCGGTTCGCTGTCGCCACGGCCATGCGTCAGGAGGAGACATGCCGGATCACATGGTCGGACTTCGATGCCGAGAGCAGGATGCTCCTGATCAGGGACCGAAGGATCCCCGTCGCAAGAGCGGAAACAATCAGCGCATCCCACTTCTCAACGTCAGCGGGTATGACGCGGTTGCGATCCTCGAAGAGCAACGTACCTTTCTCGACAACACGCTTGGTCGCATTTTTCCATACAACAGCAGATCAGTCGGGACCGCGTTCCGTCGCCAATGCAGAGAGCTCGGAATTGACGATCTACATTTTCACGACCTGCGCCACGAAGGCACAAGCCGGCTTTTTGAAGCGGGCTTCTCGATCGAACAAGTTGCACTCGTCACCGGACATAGAGACTGGAAGATGTTGCGCCGCTATACGCATCTGAAACCAGAAGCTCTGCATCAGCCAAATTCGCAAAAGAATAGACTGCCGACGAGTGAAGCGTCCGCAGCGTGAACTGCGTATTGTATCGCGATGCTTTGAACCGGACGCCGGTCAGAGAGTATCAACTCAATGTATCAACCGCGGAGGCGTAGCTAAAGGACTCCGTCCGGGTCATCAGCTTGGAAGGCTTTGGGAAATCTGTTCTGAGACATGGCTGGAGGCGCGCACCGAACTGCCAATGACGCGCTTCTGGTGAGGGCCCCAGTCATCAGGGTCGCCGGCGCGGCAGCGCCACCGCGACCGCTGAGACCGGCAACGGCATCAGCCTGCCCCCGGCCACCACCGCATTTCCGGGACATCCCTCTAGCCACGTGCCCTCGACCCGGGTGCGGGAGATTGCGGCCATGCTCAAGGCGATCCACGCAAGCGAGGACATCGCGGCAGCGCGCGAAAAGGCTATGCGAGTGGTCGAGAAGCTGCGGGCGCTGCGCCTGGCCCGCGCCGCCGAACTCGCCGAGGTGGCGGTCGAGGAGACGCTGGCCTACTACGCGTTCCCGGAGGAGCACTGGCGTCGGATACGCACCAACAACCCGCTCGAGCGCATCCTCCGCGAGATCAGACGGCGCACGCGCGTCGTCGGCGCGTTTCCGGACGGACAATCAGCCCTCAACTTGGCTGCCGCCAGGCTGCGCCATATCTCCGGCACGGCGTGGTCGACGAAGAGATACCTGAACATCGAGCTGCTGAAGGACCAGCAGATGAGAGCCAGTGTCGGGCGCCGCTCAGCCCAAACAAAAGTGCGAAAGATTCTGGACAGTACCTTGCCGCTCCCCGGCAGCGGGCACAAAGTCCGGCAGCCCATCGCCGTTGATGTCGACGAGGTCCCAGTTCATGGCCGCCGTGCCACTGCTGGGCATCACGCCGACGCGACGTTGTAGGGGGATCACTTGGCCCAACGTCTCATCTAGATGAATGGATTCGAAAAACACGGTAAAATGGGTTACGGTCCCTCGACGCTTTGGCCCACCCCTGAGCCCGAACGCAGGCTCAAGTATTGGAGTGCTCCGTCATGCCTAGCGTTGAGGTCGTCGGCGTGCATCCGATTGAGGCTGATGAGCCTTGCCATTTGATCGAAATGGCCATTTGCGATCCTGATCAGAAATTCAGTGTAGATGATCTGACGCAGGTCATCGAAAACTTTGGCAAAGATTTTTGGCAGGTTGCCTACGATGAGAGATTCCTCGACGTGCATGGCCTTCATCCGAGCCATGAACGGCCGGACACCAAAGAGTACCGATTGGTTTTCTTCTTTCACCACTTAGATCTCGCAAAGCCTCTGCAGACAAGCCTTGGGCAGGTGGGTCTGCCGACGCCATCACCACAGCCTGAGCCTCTAGCTTTCATGATCTATGGACCGCCATAATTCCTCCGACACCTGCCAGCAGATCATCGGGAGCCACCCGGTCTACGGCGTATTACTTTCTGGAGTAACTCTTTTGCAGGGTTGGAATGTGTGGCGACTTCTTCGAGCTTCGTCATCAACGCGGGTTCAATGGTTCGATTCATGTCCAGCATGTTTTGGACATGGCTGATCACGGCGTCATCGAGGCCTTGGTCTATCGCCCGCGAAATCCACATCTCATATTCCTGCTCATTTTTCGTTCCCCATCGACGCCCCTCAGCACTTGATTTGCTAACACGATTTGAGCAGCCGGATTCCCTAACTCCGCTGACCTGCGCAAAAAAAGCCGCGCCTTCTGCTCCTGCTCCTCAAAGGTGCCTTCGTATCCTCGCCCTAATCGGTAGGCGAGACTGCAAGCAAGGTTTGCGAAAGCATCTCCTTGTGCAGCAAGGTCCTCTGCTTTGCGCATCCAGTTGCGAGCCTCCTCGTAATTTCCTCTATCGTCCTCGACGCCAGCGAGGTCAACGTACCCTGCAGCATTACCGCTTTCCGCCGCCGTTTTGAACGCTTCGATGGCTTCGGAAATACGACCCGCCTCGCGAAGGGCAACCCCCTCTTCCCAGACTTCTTGCCCCTTTTTCGCAGCCTCAATGTCTACCTTGTTCATTCCTCGCCTCCTCTACCACCCTTAAAAGTAGGGACATTTAGAGGTTCATTTCGCTGTACAACGCCTCCGAGCGGTATTGGTACTGTTCCTCTTCTCATAAATATCATTAGCGGGACCGAGCGCTTTTTCCGAGAGCGCCAGCGCTTGCATGTGGAGCGGCTCGGCATCGGCGTACCAACCTTGACTCCTGTAGAACCCCGCCAGGTTGTTGAGCGCTCTCGCGACATTGGGATGGTCGGGACCGAGCGATTTTTCGCGGATCGCCAGCGCTTGCTTGAAAAGCGGCTCGGCGTCGGCGTAGCGACCTTGTACTCGATACAGCTCAGCCAAGTTGCTGAGTGATGTCGCCGGGTGATTCGGGCCAGAAGTCGTTTCATGTGTCGCAAGTGCTGCCTGGGCCAAGGACAGGGCCTCGCCAGCGCGCCCGGTGTCGAGCAAAAGACGCGCGTACATAGGCTGCGCTCAAGTTCATTGATTCTGATTCACATGTCGCAGAACCGGGTCGGATGCATGGACGGCCAGAGCATTGATGCCCACGTGGAAGACCTTGTAATCCCGTGCGATCAGCCACTCGCGCAATGCCGTCGCGTCCGCCTTAATCGTTTCGACTAGTAGCGCCGGCCTGTTGTTGGCGATCGACTGCGCCGCGCCGGCGAGCACCTCCATCTCCATGCCCTCGACATCGATCTTGATAAAATCAATCCGAGGCAGCTGCAGCCCATCGAGAGTAATCCCCTGAACGGGTCGCAGCTTGTCCTCCGAATAGTCGACCGGCTGCCCAATGAATTCGGTATTGTTGGACTTGCGCAGCTCCAGGCTGCCAAAACTCGCCGGTGTTAGATAGTCAAGTTGCGGCATCATGAGAACACCTGGCTTGTCTGTGATGGCTGCGTTGAGCGCGGTCGCATTGAAGCAGTTGTTTATGGCGATGTTTCCGGCCAGCGCATAGTAAATGCGTTCCTGCGCCTCGATGGCGAGCACGGCGCCCCAACCTGTCATGCACCTTGCCCATTCGACCGTGTGGACGCCGATATTGGCGCCGCAGTCGATGGCGAATACGCCATCCTTGAAATACTGCCGACGCAAATTGAGCACCGACACGGCCATTGACACTTCGCCTGGGTCAAACGCGCCGCATTCGAGAACCTGATGTCCGACCCCGAAACCGCTGTCTGGAGATGTCATGCGGTAGTCGAGCCGCGACACGATCATGGTGCCATGATCTGATGCGGCAAGTACGAAGGCGAGCTTACGCCTGCAGTTCGACATCGTTTGTTCCAGCTTCCGTTACGGCCGCTGGGGCCAAGAAGGCGAGGCAAGCTGAATCCGAATTCGATTCTTAGGTTCATTCACTGAAGAACCCATCGACACATCCCCATCGAAGCGGCTTTGGCCTGATTCGGCAGGCCCGAAAAATGGAATAAAACCGCAAACTCGCCCACAACTATCTTTCCCGCAGACTCTCGTTCTTGTACCGAAGCAATGGCGACAGCAAGTAGGATATGATGGAACGCGAACCCGTCTTGATCTCCGCTGTGACCGCCATCCCGGGAGAGAGGTTGACGATGCTGTCCTCGACCTGCATCTGCTTTTGGTCGAGCGAGATGCGCGCCGCGTAGACGAGTTCCTGACCTTTTGGTTCGCTGGTGGTCGTGGGGGCGCCCTGTATCTCGTCGTTCGATTTCTCCGGCGGTTTGTCCTTCACGATCGCGTCCTGCGAAACGGTCAGAACCTTGCCATGAATGAGCCCGTAACGCGTGAAATTGAACGTATCGATCTTGATTTCGACGTCCTGACCGACGTGCACGAAACCGATATCCCGGTTGGGCACCATCGCCTCGATCTCAAGGTGACTATCCTGCGGCACGACCACGGCCAGCGCTTGGGCCGGCGTCACAACGCCCCCGATCGTATGAATCGCAAGCTGCTGTACGACGCCGTCGACCGGCGCGACGAGGTGCTGCAGTTTCGTTCGTTGCTCAGCCTTGATGACATCTTGCGCCAGCCCCGCCTCCTTCTGCACGGCCTTCGCCAGTTCATCGAACAGGGTCCGCTGATATTCGGCCGCCGTCTTGATCCGGGTTTCGGCCAGCGCCGCGACCGCCTCGCTGATCTCGCGATAGCGGCTTTTCTGGACCAAGAGATCTTGCTGCTGACCGACGAGTTCCTGCAGGTCCGTCAGATACAGCAATTTCGAGCCGAGTTCCCTTTCGGTGAGATATTTACGAACATTCACCCGCTCTTGCAGCAACGGTATGGTTTCGCCGAGCTTGTTGATGGTTGCCTTTATGGTCTCCCGCTCGGCCTCCTTCTGCGCTTCCTGACGCTTGATTTCCTCGAGCTTGGCATTGTGCTCGTGCGCCTGGCTGGCCAGGAAGCGGCGATGCATCTCGATGGCCTCGGGACTCGCTCCCTCAGGGGAATGAAAATCGATTGTGGGATCTTCGTTTCCGGCCAGCGCCGCGCGCAGCCGCGCGGCTTCGAGCCGCGTCGCCATGAGGTCATTTTTCAAATGCCCAAGTTCGGCTGCGGTCATGGTCGGGTCGAGCTCGACCAGGACCTCGCCGGTGGTGACCAGCTGTCCATCGCGCACATGAATGGCGCGAACGACGCCGGTTTCGAACGGCTGGATTATCTTCGTTCGGCCGCTGGGGACGATCCGGCCGGTCGCAGTCGTCACGATGTCGACCCTGCCCAGGGACGCCCATGTCAGCGCCAGGCAGAAAAGCGCAATGATCGTGCCGCCGATCGCACCGGCCAACGGTGGCGGCGGCGTCTCCACGATTTCGAGGGCGGCCGGTAAGAAAGCCAGCTCCTGCGCAGATCGTGATCGCCGCTTTGGAACCGATGGAGCGAGTGCCTCAGCGAACTTCATGGATGCCCGCCTGCATGCGATAGAGTGATGCGTAACGGCCACCGGTCTTGATCAACTCGTCATGCGTGCCGTCCTCGACCAGACGGCCGCGGTCAATCGTGATAATCCGATCGCTTCGGCGTACCGTGGAGAGCCGGTGCGCAACTATGAATACCGTACGCCCCTGAGAAAACTGGGGCATGTTCTGCTGGATGATGCGTTCGCTCTCGTAATCGAGCGCACTGGTCGCCTCGTCGAAAATCAGAATGCGCGGATCCGTTACCAGGGCACGGGCGATGGCAATCCGTTGGCGCTGCCCGCCGGACAGACTGGCTCCCCGCTCGCCCACGATGGTGTCGTAGCCGTTGGCAAGCTCGAGGATGAATTCATGGGCACCTGCCATCTGGGCCACTGCAATGATCCGATCGAACGGCAATGACGGATGAGCAAGCGCGATATTGTCGCGTACCGAACAGTTGAACAGCACGTTCTCCTGCAGCACTACGCCGACTTGGCGGCGTAACCAGGACGGATCGACCGCGCTCAGATCGAAGTCGTCGACGAGCACCCGGCCGCTTTCCGGCACATAGAGCCGCTGGATCAGCTTGGCCAGCGTACTCTTGCCTGAACCCGAGGGTCCGACGATGCCAACGATCTGTCCGGCGGGCACCCGCAAGTTAATATCGTGAAGAATCTCAGGTCCGTCGATCCGATAACGGAACGTCGCATGCTCGAAGGTGATGTTCCCGCGCAGCCGCGGCAATACGGTTTGGCCCGGCTTGTAGATCGGCTCCGGTGTTGTGTTGAGAATGTCACCCAACCGCGCCACCGACAGCCGCGCCTGATGGAAGTCCTGCCAAATCTGGGCAAGCCGCAGAACCGGCGCACTGACCCTTCCGGCAAGAATGTTGAACGCCACAAGCTCACCGACCGATAAACGTCCGTCGATGACGAGCTTGGCGCCGAAGTAGAGCACGCCGGCTGTCACCAGCTTGTTGACAAGTTGCACCAGCTGGCTCGCGGTGTTCCCGAGACTGAGCACCCGAAAGCTTGCCGTGACATAGGCGGCGAGTTGCTCCTCCCACCGTCGCTGCATATGCGGTTCGACCGCCATCGATTTTAGCGTTTCAACGCCGTTCACGCTCTCAACCAAAAACGCCTGGTTCTCGGCTCCCCGCTCGAATTTCTCATCGAGCCGACGCCGAAACAGCGGCGTCGCGAAAGCCGAGATGCCAATGTAGAGCGGGAAGGATGCCAGCACGACAAATGTCAGAAGCTGCGAATAAATGTACATCACCCCCAAGAACACGAATGTGAAGAACAGGTCGAGGACGAGAGTCAGCGCCGAACTGGTCAGGAAGTTTCGGATGTTCTCCAGTTCCCGCACCCGCGCGACCGAATCTCCGACACGACGGGCCTGAAAATAGGCAGTTGGCAACGCCAATAGATGGCGGAACAGGCGAGCGCCAAGCTCAACATCGATGCGGTTGGTGGTGTGGGCAAAGACGTAGGTCCGCAGAATCCCGAGGATCGTTTCGAACACCGATATGATCACGAGACCGATGGCGAGCACGTCGAGCGTGCTGAAACTACGATGCACCAGAACCTTGTCGATGACGACTTGGAAGAACAAGGGGGAGATCAGGGCAAAGAGCTGCAGGAAGAACGAAGCTATCAGGACCCTGGTGAGTACCTGGCGGTACTTGTGAATGGCGCCAACAAACCAGGTGATATCGAAGCGGCGGGACAGATCGAGCAGCCCGACCCGGCGCGTCAAGAGCACCAGCTGGCCATTCCAGACCCTTACGAGCTCCGCGCGCGTCATTAACATTGGTCGCGACGACAGCGGAGACTGCACGATGACCTTGTCTTCACCGGCCTTCACCAGCCACAAGAAACCGCCATCGCGCAACGCCGCTATGCCGGGCAGCGGCGTCGTGCTAAGGCGCGCCCAGGTCGTCGTGTAGCCGCGCGCCTTGAGCCCGAGTTCTCTGGCGCAGCGGAGCATTTCGGCGGCGCCTATAGCCCCGCGCCCAAAACGGTGGCGCAGCTGCTCGGGATCGGCCGCAATCCCATGAAATCGCAACATCATCACAAGGACAGCAAGCCCTTGATCCACTTCAGCGGTATGATCTGGAGCCGTTTGCGTCATCTGTGTACGGTGTGTCTTGGCAGAGGCTGTTGTGAGGCCGGGCCGATCAAGTGATGCTCCCCTAAGACATCAACTCCCGGGATGCACGACAGCTGCGGCTGCAAATTGGCCGCCTCAATGAGCACGGTGTATTTCACGTGATGCGGCATATCTCTAGCGCCGGCAGTTCAATGAGGGCTCACGGTCGTTGAGTTGCGGCCTTGAGCCTTCGAGAGTTCGTCCAGTGCTGTGCGACGAGTCGATTGTCCCGGTTAATAGCCTCGTGGCGCCGTACTTGCGGCACCTGGCCACACTGCAGGCGGTCCTTTGCGTACTCATTGTTGGCTCTTTGACTCAATCGACAGTGACGCTAGGCACTTGCGATTTTGATTTCAGATCTGTGTGTTTTTACGGATGTTTTTTGTTGCCGTGCTGAGGCCTCAAAACCAGGAATAGATCGCAAAACAGCTTTGACATGATCCACCGTGATAAGCCGCGTGCATTCGAACTGGCGCGGTGTATCCTTGTGGCGGGGACAATACAGAAAGTCTTTGTGGTCGAAGCGGTGGCGTACGTCGTTCCAGCACGAGTTGCAGGCGTGATAGTTGATCACGCGATAAGGCGTTTCGAATTCGTTGGTCGGATGGGTGAAGCCCGAGATCATCACCACCGGCGTCCCCAATGCCCACGCAAGCCATGATAGTCCGCTGGAAAGCCCGATAAAAAAATCGGCATGTTTGAGCCAACGCGCGCGCTCCTGCAACGGTCGATCGCCGGTTTCGTCCTCGGCCCCGTTGGGAATATGGTTCCAGATCAATCCGACCCCGTTGGCGGGCTTTTGGTCGATGCATATCACGCGGTACCCGGCCTGCTTCAGGAAGGAGATAATCTCGCGCCAGCCATTGGGATTGTTCCAATGCTTGCTCTGCGTTGTGCTCTGCACCGCAATGCACACGTAAGGTTCAGGGATGGGTCGGGTGTGATCGTTCAACACGATGCGTGGCGGCACTTCACGGGGATCGACGCCCAGTATGTAACCGGCTGTCCGATGGAGGCCGACATGGCGAAAATCACAGGGCTGAAATACGAAATCGCTGTCGTCAAAAAACAGGCCTATCGAATAGGTTGCATAGTAACGCTCGGGCTTGACCTTGTCGTGGGTCGCAAACTCAACATCCGGGTGCGCGCTGCGCAGAAGCGAAATGAGCGCCTCGCCCATCGCGCAGGTGAGCCGGCAACCGTGGCGCTCTTTGAACTTTACCGCGTATGGAAACCAGCCAAGCGGATCGCCAAGCGTGCCGACTGGGAATTGGATGAGCACTTCGCGATCGGCAGCCGAATAGTCGTGAGCCAGAACGCGCTCGCCCCCCTGCCATACCTCTATCCGGGCGGGCACAAAATATCGCTTGGTGCTGTTGATCCGTCCGGCCTTTAATTCGGTCTCGAACAGGATGTTGCCGGTATCAATGTCGCTCAGCCGCACCCGCCACGGTTGGTCCGTTTCGGGCAACATGACGCGACATCCATCATTGAAATCGAACTGTATCCCCCGAGGGCCCTGCTGCGTCGGCACCTCTGCGGGTGGCGGATAGGCACGTTTTTCCGAGCCCGTCGACGAAGACGAGGCATCTGCAAGACCTGCATTAACGGATAACGACTTCGTCAATCGATTGGCCGGATCGGCACTCCCGACATTCGGTGCCGTGCCCGGTCCGACCGCCGAAGCCACCGGCGCGATGATTAACTCTTTCATCCGTGATTGTCTTCCTTGGCCTGATGCACTCTGCCCCTTGTTCTCGAACGCTGGTGCGGCGCTCCGATCGATGAGAGTTTGCATCGCGCTTTTTTTGCTGGTGCTTTTCGTTTTCCATCGCACCTCCACGATCAGGCGTGCTGGGCGTGGGCGTTGACCGCCAGCATTTCGGCTGCGACTGCCAGATCGCTGATCACCGTGCTGCCATGGCCATCGCTCGCCGACGCAAATTGCGCTGCCGCGAACTGGTTGAGAAGCGCAAAGTCTGCTGGGTGCCCACTGCCACCGAGATTGTCGGCCAGTACCGAGAACCCTAAGGTGTCATTGGAGCCAAAGGCCATGGAGATCGCATCGACGAGATCCGGTATATGAGAGCCGGAGACCGTGCCACTGCGATCGACCGATGAATCCGAGGACGCGGTCGTGGCGCTATTGATCGAGCACCCGTTGTCGTCTTTCAGGCTTTTTCCGTCGGTCACGGCACGATCAGTGGCGCGGCCAGAACAGACGACATCGCTGGTATCGACTGCGGTACCGCTCCCCGATGCCACCATCTGGCCGCCATTGCCGACCGTGGTGTCGCTCGCTGTGCCGGACGCGTCCGGAAGACCGCCGCTCGACACCGTCGCATTCGTGGCCGCCACGATGTCGGTCCCTGAAACATTGCTCGGCGTTCCCCCGCCGACCGCGGCGCCCGACGGCGTTTGCACCTGGCCACCAAAGGCGTTGCCTGTGGCCCCGCTCGGCACGCCGCCGGCGGCCGGTGCGGTCGCGGTCTCACCACTATCGACAATCGCTTGCTGGATCGCGGGCGGAGGACTCTCGATCGTTGCCGTGCCGCCTGCCGGCACGTTGGCGGTTTCCACGCTGTTGACGGGCGCTTGCTCGATGGGCGGATCGGTAATCAGCGTGCCCCCGTTGCCATCCGACGCCGCGATGAAATTCGACGTTACATGGTTGCCCAACAAGGTAAGGGCCGCTGAATGAACGCCGTCGCTCACCGTCAAGGTGCCGCTCGTATTGCCGCCCGCTTCCACGAACGAAACCGTCGTGCTCGAGCCGAATGCGATGTCCGCAAGGTCCAGGTGGTCGGCGGAGGTCGTAAACCCGCCAATCCGGCCCGCAAAGCCTGTGGACTGTTCCAGCAGCAGCGATCCGCCATTGGCTCCGAAGGCGGTGATGCCGTTAGCGACCCCGCCCGCCGACACAATCTCGGTTCCGCCATTCAACGTCGTTCCGCTGTCAACGCCGCCCGAGAAGACGAACTCCCAGCCGCCGCTGCCAATAGTGGCGCCGACTGCCGTTCCGCCGATGAGGTTTAGCGTGCCACCGCTGGAAACCGATACGCCCTGCACGGTCTGACCCGATGTGACATCGAGCGTGCCCCAAGCGGCCACCGTAACATTGCCGCCGGCTGCGACTGTCGCGCCGCTCACCGTCCCGTCGATCACGAGATTGCCGCCGCTGTTGACCGTGACGCCGCTCACGACGCCGCCATAGAGCACATCAAGCGTCGTGGCGCTGCCGACGGTCGCGCCGCTGACGATACCGCCCGATGCTACTTCCAAGGTAACATTCGCGCTGGTCACGTAGTTGCTCATCATGTAGCCGCCAGTGATTTCCATGAAACTGCCGGCCGCATATGTCGTGCCGTTCGCGGTGCCGCCGCTCAACAGTTCGAGCGTGCCGCCGCTGGAGACGGTCGTGCCGTTCACTATGCCGGCCGACGCGACCTCCAGGGTTGTTCCGCTGCCGACGACGTAGTTGTTTTGGGTGAATCCCGATGCAATCTCCAGGATGCCGCCGCTCGAGACGGTCGTGCCACTCGCGACGGCGCCGCCCAGCAGATAGAGTATTCCGCCGCTGGAGACAGTCGTTCCGCTCGCAAGGCCGCCAGACGAAACGACCAGGAAGGCGTTATCGACGACGCCGACACCCTGGACGGTCTGTCCCGACAGAACATCGAGCTGTCCAGAACCTCCGGATACGAGCGTGGTCGCGCCGCTTGCGATCGTCGCACCGCCGACGTAGCTGCCGTAAACCGTCAGTTTGCCGCCGCTGCTGATCGTCAGGTTGCTTGCCGTGGCTCCATAGTCAACGATGAGGGTGCCGCCGCTGTTCACGGCGACCCCGGCAACGCTCTGCCCGTTCGTATCGAGAACGCCGCCGCTCGAAATGACGGCGCCTCCATTGGAGACCGTCGCACCGACAACCGTGCCGTTGACCGTCAAAAGGCCGCCGCTGCCGACCGTCGTGTTGCTTACCGTCCCGCCGGACGAAACAACGAGCGTACCGGCGCTGGCCACTGAGACGTTCCAGTCGACCTGGCCTGACAGCACGTCAAGAGTGCCGCCGCTCGACACCGTGGCGGTGCCGCCGACCGCGACCGTCGCCCCGCTTGCCGTTCCGAACACGGTCAACCGGCCGCCGTCATCGACCGTGGTGTTGCTCGCGACACCGCCGGACGAAACAAGAAGGTTGCCGCTGTTTTCAACCGAGACGCCGCTGACGGTCTGACCGGACAACACATTGATCGTGCCGCCGCTCGACACAAAGACGGCGCCACTCAAGGCAGTCGCGCCATTCACCGTCCCATCAACGATCAATTCGGCGCCGCTGCTGACCGTGACATTGTTCGCGGTCCCACCCGAGGCCACCTCCAAAATAACACCGCTGCTGACGGTATAGTTGTTTTGTATGTATCCGGAATCGACGATCAGCGTGCCGCCGGCGCTGATCGTCATCGTCCCGGTCGTGATGGCGCCGCCCCACAAATCGAGCGTGCCGCCACTCAGGACCGTTGTATTGCTCGCCGTGCCGGCCGACCCGACCTCCAGCATGAGCCCGCTGCTGACGACATAGTTGGTTTCCGTGAAGCCGGAGTCGGCTATCAGAATGCCGCCCGTCTGGATCGTTGTCCCGCTCGTGATCGCTCCGCCCAACAGATCCAGCGCGCCGCCGCTGAAAACGGTCGTGTTGGTCGCCGTTCCGCCGGGCGACACCAGCAGCATGCCGCCATTGGAAACCGATACGCCCCATACGCTCTGGCCGGCCTGGACCCCAAGAAAACCACCTTGCAATACGCTGGCGTGGCCGCCGGACGCGACCGTCGCACCATTCACCGTGCCGTAGATCAGCAAATTGCCGCCGCTGTTCACAGTGGCGTTGCTCACGGTACCGCCATTGAACACGTCCAGCTCAGTGCCGCTGGTGACGGTGGCGCCGCTCACGGTGCCGCTCGTTCCGACCTGGAGGGTGACGTTGCTGCTCGTCACGTAGCCGCTGATCGAATAGCCGTAGCCGATTTGCAGGAAGCTGCCCGGCATGTTTATGGTGCCGTTCGCGATCGCGCCGCCGAGCAGGAACAGCGTGCCGCCGCTCGCGACTGTGGTGCCGTTCACGATTCCACCGGACGCAACCTCCAGGAAGACGCCGCTGCCGACCGTGTAATTGTTCTGCGTGAAGCCGGAGTCGACGACCAGCGTGCCCCCGGCGCTGATGGTCGTGGTCCCGGCCAGGCTGCCGCCGCCGAACACGTCCAGCATGCCGCCGCTCAGCACGGTTGTATTGCTTGCGATGCTGCCGGACAGCACCTCCAATGTGCCGCCGTTCGACACCACACTCCCGTTGGCGGTGCCGTTGATGGCTGCGATGCCGGTGCCGGTAACGTTGACCGCATTGCCGGTCCCGTTCACCATCGCCCACGAATTGGCGCCGACGTTCACCTTGTCGTTATTGCCGAATATCTCCGCCGCATTCGCCAGGGTGCCGACGTCCGGACCGATCGTGATGGACGCGTTCGAAGCACTGGTGGTCGGAAACGCGCTCGTATACGCGAACCCACTCAATAACGTTCCTGCACCGACGTAGATCTGATCGCCGGCACCCGCGGTCAGGATCACCTCGGAGGGACCGACTTGGGCAATCTGGTCGTTGTTCCCGGAAACGATTCCAATCCCGCCATCTTCGACCATGATGGCCGTATTCGAGGCATTGACCGTCGCCGACTGCGAGGGAAGGTCGACCGAATCATTGAACCCGGATACGGTCACAACGCTGCCGCCATAGGCGACAATCACATCGTTGTTGCCATTGACGGTGAAGGCGACCGCGCCTGACCCTGTGGCCGGATCCCCGTCTGCCAGCCACTGGTCCGAATAAGAGTACGTGCCCGACGCCAGGATTTGCAGCGCATTGGCGGCCGGACTGATCCATTGCGGAGCGGTGGACACCAAGTCCTGGTTGGGATCGGCCGTGGAGCGGTTGGGCCCTTCCCCCTGATCCGCCGCGTATTGAGCAACCGCCACCGCCATTGTGGCAAGGTCCAGAGCTGTCGGTGCGGCGCTCTTCTCCATGTACTGGCCGAATGTCGCCATCTCCTCCGCGGTCGGAAGACGGCCAAGCGCGTTCTCAAACGCCGCCAGCACGTCGAATCCATAGTATATGTAGCCGGCGTTGGCGCCCTGGCCGGTGAAAATTCCATAGTTCACATTATATTCCTGCGTACTCGTAATAAGGGAGTGCGCAAGGGTATTTCTGTCCAATATTCCGTTTGTTATGTCATAGGCAACAAACTGCCTCTCGGCATCGTCCATCGTGTGCCCGAGAACGGTCTGATAGATCTCGTTCGCAGTCGCGAGGTCCTGCCGCTCCGTTGCGAGATCGATCGTGATCGTCCTTGTCGGATCGCCGTACCCGTTGTTGACCGTCCACGTATCGATGCCATTGGCATCGATGAAGTGCGAAGCGCTTCCTGGCTGGTAGCCGGTGCCGTAATAAGCGGCCGGGCTGTTGGCCGCGACGGTCCGCGACCACTCGTAGCTTCCGTTGGAATTCGGGAAATCCACGGTCGTGTCGGTGAGTCCGGTCGAGGTCGCAAGCGTGCTGATCAGCCCGTTGGCGCTGACCGTGTAGGTATTCTGGCCTGTGAGCGTGTTGGCAGTCGCCGGCGTATCGCCGTAATAGCTGTAGATGTTGTATTTCG
>Ga0126370_10000585_pt1 | contig 15444 bp, 15 predicted proteins | sample PanSoiMetaPlot_3_FD_92586 | JGI IMG/M metagenome (GOLD analysis project Ga0126370, IMG submission 92586) | Tropical forest soil microbial communities from Panama - MetaG Plot_3 | ecosystem: Environmental > Terrestrial > Soil > Tropical forest > Bulk soil | place: Panama | collected 2016-02-17 | reverse complement strand
GTTTCTTGGCGCCGGAGGACCTATGCAACTCTGCTTGCAGTACTCATGCGGCCGGAGATTGCATAGGTCCTCCGGCCTGCCAAAAGCGCAGGCCATCAGGATGACATCGCGATGGATCACATCAAAAGCTAAAACGCAAGACAGTCCAAATTGCCCATGAGATTGGTTTTGAAGACGGGGAGCCAACAACTGCGAGCCGCTACTCCTCCACCAACCACTCCAATGCCTCTTCCCGCGTTTTGAAGGTAGGCAATTCCCGCTGAGAGAAACTCTTGAAGTTTTCAATAAAGACGTGAGGCACCTGTTCCGTACCAACCCACGCCGACTTCTTCACGTAAGGCCGATCAAGCACCAGCACTTCCTTAGCGCGCGTGGCGACTTTCTTGTCCATATGCGTCCCGGTGAAATCCGACAAGATGAGCAACGATCCCCGCTCATGCTGCTCAACGGCCGCTTTGATCTGCTCCAAGAGCAGAAGCATTTCGTTCGTGCTGCAGTGGCTCAAATCGATTAGAAGGATGTCATGTCCTTTGTGCTCGATGAATCTCAGCCGCTCTGGCAAGCGACTGAGGCTGGCCGTATCGTCAGAGATCATGCAAGCAGTCCTTCAACCACGCCGTAAGCCTCGTCCAGCGCAGCATCCAGCGCCGACGCATCCTTCCCGCCAGCCTCGGCCAGGTCCGGACGCCCTCCGCCCTTTCCGCCGACTTTCTCTGCGACCTTCCCGATGACCTTGCCAGCCTGCACCCGCGAAGTCAGATCCTTCGTAACCCCGACAATCAACGCCACATTCCCATTCGACGCCGAGCCCAGCACGACAACGCCCGACCCAATCTTGTCGCGCAGTTGGTCGACCAAAGTCCGCAACTGATTTCGCTCCAGGTTGTCGACGCGATGCGCCAGTACTTTGACGCCCTTGATCTCCTTCACCTTCTCGCCGACGTTGGCAGTCGATGACGAAGCCGACTTCATCCGCACCTGATCCAGTTCCCGCACCAACCGCTTGATCTCGGAGTCCTTCTTTTCGAGTTCAAGCTTGAGCGCCTCAGCAGGTGACAACGAGCTTTCTTCGCCTTGTGCACTATCACCACTGGCGGTTGCCCCATCCTTGCGCGCTTTTTGCGCAAGGGTGGGAGACACGAACGCAGACACAACGCTCTCAAGCTGATGATCTTTCCGGAAATGCCGAAGCGATCCCTCGCCGGTAATCGCCTCGACGCGCCGCACTCCGGAAGACACGCTGCCTTCCTTCAGAATCTTGATCAGCCCGATCTCACCGGTCGCGCCCGTATGCGTGCCGCCGCATAGCTCGGTCGAAAAGTCGCCAATTTTGATCACACGCACCTTGTCGCCATACTTCTCTCCAAACAGCGCCATCGCGTGATACTCATTCACCGCCACATCGATCGGCACATCGGCAATCGTTTCCACCTTCCGGTTGCGCAGCACCTCTTTATTAATGATGTCTTCAATATCCTGCAACTCCTCATCTTCAACCGCGGTGAAATGCGAAAAATCAAACCGCAGATGATTCGGCGACACCAGCGATCCAGCCTGCTTCACGTGTTTCCCGAGCACCTCGCGCAACCCAGCATGCAAAAGATGCGTCGCAGTATGATTCCGCATCGTCGCCTCGCGGACGTCGGTGTTGACCACCGCGTCGACTTTTGCGCCGACACTAATCACCTGTTTAGCGAATACCTGATGCGCCCGCACTCCCTGAATGGGGTAGTAGCAACCCTTCACCTCGGCGATTACCGTATTGTGGTCATCCGAATAAAGCCAGCCGAGATCCGCCACCTGTCCACCCGCCTCCGCATAAAACGGCGTGTGATCGAGAATGATCTCGCCCTCGTATCCAGCCTCAAGCTGGTTTACACCCCGCCCGTGGTGAATGATCGCCAGAACTTCGCAATTTTCCGACCGAGTCTGCCGATATCCCTCAAACTCCGAGTTCTTTCTTGGACGCTCGTCGTCGGGGACATACGCAAGTCCAAGGGGACGCGTGTCGGACGGAGCGTTGGGATTGTTGTCTTCCCACAAATGACGATACACGGGGTTTGCCGTTTGCTTCGCGGCACCCTTCCAGGAAGCACGAGCGCGAGTCCGTTCCTCATTCAGTGCGACCTCAAAACCATGGGCATCAAATTCAATACCGGAGTCACGACAAAATTCCTCAATGAAATCCTTCGGCAGGCCATAGGTTTGGAAGATATCGAACGCCTCCTTGCCGGATAATTGGCGAGGAAGGGCCTCCGCGGCCAGCCAGTCGCTTGCAAAATTGGCCGCAACGTCTGCTCCAAACAACTTCTTGACTTCAGCGAAAAGCAAGTTGAGATCCTTTGAGTTTTCGGCTCTCCTGAGAGCATCCCCCAGTGCGCTCTTACGATCGGGATAGTCTCGATCCAACTTACTCAATAAAACCAGATGCGCGTCCCTTGCGGGACGGGTCACTGCCTGCTGCAAATACCCGATTCCGAAGCTCATCGTGTGGGCGAACCGCGTTTCCTCCGAATGCACCGCTTTCGAAACCCGATCCGCAGTCTCATTGAGCTCCGGATACGCATCCTTCATCAAATCGCGAACCGAAAACACCATCTGATACAGAAAGGGCTTCGTTTGCCCTAGAAGTCGTCCATGCGTGATCGCACGACGAATAATCTTGCGCAGCACATACCCGCGCCCTTCATTTGAAGGCAACACTCCGTCGGAGATCAGGAAAGTTGCCGCCCGCGAATGGTCGGCAATAACACGCAGCGAAGCCGCTGACTTGGTATGCGCCTCTTTGTCCAACTCCTTCTTCAGAGACGCTCCAGTCAACTCCGCCGCCCGCTTGATCAGCGGCGTAAACAAATCCGTCTCATAATTCGAGATCACTCCCTGCAAAACCGCCGTCACCCGTTCCAACCCCATCCCGGTGTCGATCGAAGGCTTCGGCAGCGGCGTCAGCTTCCCGGATGCATCCCGGTCAAACTGCATGAACACCAGATTCCAGATCTCCACATACCGCCCGCAATCGCACCCGAACTCGCAATCCGTATGCCCCTGATCCGAAGCGATCGCGCCCATGTCGAAATGAATCTCGCTGCACGGCCCGCACGGCCCCGTATCGCCCATTTGCCAGAAGTTGTCCTTCATCCCCATCTCGTAGATGCGATCCTTGGGCACACCCTGGCCGAGCCACAGGTCATAGGCCTCACTGTCTCGCTCGACGCTGTTCTCGCCCTTGAAGATGGTCGCGTATAACTTCTCTTTCGGAATCCCATACCAAGCGGGCGATGTAATCAGTTCCCACGCATAGGCAACCGCATCCTTCTTGAAATAATCTCCGAAAGAGAAATTTCCCAGCATCTCGAAAAATGTGTGATGCCGGTTGGTGAAGCCGACATTTTCCAGATCATTGTGCTTTCCGCCTGCGCGCACACACTTCTGCGAAGTCGTCGCCCGCGAGTAGTCGCGCTTCTCGAGACCGAGAAACACATCCTTGAACTGATTCATCCCCGCATTGGTGAACAGCAGCGTAGGATCGTTAGCCGGGACGAGCGATGACGAATGCACTTCCTTGTGTCCCTTTTGCACAAAGAAGTCCAGGAATTTTCTGCGAATTTCTGACCCTGTCAGCATGAGACTCAATTCTAAACGAGCCACAACCGCAGACGCATGTCCTGAGCCAAAACGATAAGTGGTTCAATTTGAATTCTTGTCTGCTGCGGCGTCATCCCGTGGGCCCGCGCTTTTACCAGCGGGCCGAGGGATCTCCCTAGAGATGCAGCCGATTAGCGGGAGATCCCTCGCTACGCCTGCAGAACGGCTTCGTTCGGGATGACGCCTTGTGGAGTCATGCGAATTCAAATTGAACACTGCGGCCAAAACCCATGGGCCCCCCATTTCTGTCGTCTTTTGCCAGAAGTGGGGATTTGTAGGCCGAGTGCCGCAAGAAGTGAGAGGGCCAGAGGCCCCTGTGATCCCCTGTGCCCTCTGTGGTAAGTGAGTTCTAGTGCTACTTCACGGCGTCGGCGGTTTTCTCAGTTCCTTTTTTGACGTCGTGCCCGACATCCTTAACACCCTTCTTCACAGCGCTACCAGTCTTGGTCGCAGCTTTCTCAGTGTCTTTCGTAGCCGTCTTCGCGCCCTTCTCCGTATCCTTTGCTGCGACTTTCGTATCCTTCTCAGCACCCTTCGCTGCCGTTTTGGTGGCGTGCCCCGTCTTCTTCGCAGCCTTCTCGGTATCCTTGGTGGCCGTCTTCGCGCCTTTCTCGGTGTCTTTCGTCGCGGTCTTAGTCGCGTTCTTCACGTCTTTGCCAGCTGATTTTGCATCGCTGCTAGCATCCTGCCCAACCGCGAATGCACTTATCAGAGCGAACGTCACCAATACTGCCCACTTCATTTTCATGGGATCCTCCTGTCGGCCTTACGGGATAGTTGGAATGTGACTTGAGTATGCTACTTCGCCGAACCAGGAAGCAAATGTGAGAAAGAGTTAAGCTCCGGATCCTCTGCCACGCAGTCGCGCTCACCATTTCCTCAGTGTACTCAGCGTCCTCAGCGGTTGTTATTCAGCCTCTCCCTCCAATGCTGTCAGCGTCTCATCATCCACGTCCCATTTTTTCAGGATCGCGAAAATCGTCCCCATCCGAAATCCAGCCCGTACCAACTGCCGGAAGATCCGCGCCGTTTCCTTCTGATCTTTCGGCTTCTCCATCCTTTTCTTCCGCAAGTACTCCCGAGCCTGCTTCTCCTCGCTCACGCCGTCATATGCAGCGTCCACGGCCTTCTCGATCACTGAGCCGTGTACACCCCGCGTCTTAAGTTCGGTGATCACCCGCGCGCGCCCGAATTTCTGGTTGTCCCGCCGCATCGACGTGTAATACGCGGCATAGTTCGAGTCGTTCAGATAACCCTGATCCTTCAGCCGTCGAATCACCAGCTCCACCAACGTCTCGGCATGCTCCGATTCCGGCTCTTCAACCCGCGCGCGCATCAGCCGCTTCAACTCGGCCACGGTCCGCATGCGCCGAGACAGGGCTCCAACGGCGTATTCATACAGTTCTTCCTCAGAATACTGTTTTCTCCTGGGCCGCGAGAAAGCCATACCCATAAACGATAGCTCAACCGACCTGCAGGCGCGAGTTATGCGCTCAATAGCGCCTCTCACTCTCCCGCATACTGCGCATGACGCGCTGCTTTTCTGCGTGGGACCTCACGCGCCATCTTCCGCAGCCACCGTAGTTCCGTCCGAAGCTGCTGGATCGTCAGACTCAACATCCAAACCGCCTCGTGGAAACGGTGCCCAACTTCCGCTTGCACCGCCCGCAGGGTAGCCTGTTCGCGCTCCAACTCCTGCGTCAGAAATTTCTCCCGCCTTCCAATCTGCCGCTCAAACACTCCGGGACGAGCCTGCCACGACAGAGCGATCCAAGTAAGAAACGGAGGCTTCTCTCGTTGTTCCGTCCATTCCTCGCGCTCCAGCGCATCACCTAGTGCCGCCCGGCCCGCCGCGCTTGTGCCAAACACGCTGCGTTCCGGTCCCGCGACAGGCTCATCGCTGTCGGCGGTCTTGATCAAGCCCAACCGCGCCAGTTTCTCCAGCGAGTAATAGACCTGCGGACGCGAGATCCCCGCCCAGTCGCGTACCTGCCGCCGCTCCAGTTCCAGGTTCGCCTGATATCCATGCATCGGACGTTCAGCCAGCAGGCTGAGCAGCACCAGGTCCGGGGTCGTAAGTTCACGCTTCTTAGCTCCTGGCATCCTGCGCCTTTCGCAGCCGGCTCCAATACCACCATTCACACTTCTCCGCCGGGAGGTGCGGATTCCGCGCCTGCGCCACTGCCGCACGAAAAACATCCAGGCAACACAGGTCCTGAGTCTGTCCAGTGACCTTGCAGAGTTTCTCGTACATCCTTTCGGGGTTCCGTCGCGACAACTGGGCCACACTGTGAATTCCCAACAACGCAAAATCGCGAACCATTGCCGGACCCACCGAAACCAGGTCGTCTAAACGTCTCGCCTGTGCTTCCATACGATTCCTCCTTGACATATCTCCAAGAATTCAATATTCTCATCTAGTCTAATTAAGACTACTGACCTGGGCAAGAACAAATTTATGAGTATCGCAAGCAGCAATTTTGCCTGTTTCGCGATAGCGAGGCCAGGGGCTATTAAAGAGGAGAATCCCAAATGAATCTAAAAAAGATTACGCCGGTCCTGTTCGTGCAAGATGTCGAGCCGTGCGTCAAGTTCTGGGTGGACCGCTTCGGCTTCAAGCCGACGGCGGAAGTTCCCGATGGCGACAAGCTTGCCTTCGCCATGCTCCAGAAGGGAAACATCGAACTGATGTACCAGAGCTACACCAGCGCCGACAAGGATGTCGGCACCACAATTTCCCAGGCCGTCCGCAAAGGCCCGACGTTCCTCTATGTAGAAGTCGAGAACCTGGAGGAGGCCATCAACGCCGTCAAGGGTGCAGAAGTTTATATGCCGAAGCGCCAGACCTTCTACGGCTCAACCGAAATCGGCATCCAAGACCCTGCCGGGCACCTTGTGACCTTCGCCGAATTCGCGGCCCAGCCAAAATAACTCTTTACCTGAAGGAGAAAGGGCGTACGCAAAGCACGCCCTATATCATTGAAACTCTGAAACCTTGAAACTTTGAAACTTGCTCTTTCTACCTTCCCCCAAAGCCCGCCGTCTGCATCGACTGCCGCGAAATATCCGCCGTCGAAGCGATACCCTGCATGCGCAGCTTGAAGTCGTCGGCGTTCGACGCGTTTTCGAGAGCCGTTTCGTAGTTCACCAGCCCGGCCTGGAACAGATCCCACAGCGACTGATCAAACGTCTGCATGCCGTATTGCGAGGTGCCGGCTGCAATGGCGTCGCGAATCGACCGCGTCTTTTCCGGAACCAGGACGCACTCGCGGATGAACGCGGTATTGATCATCACCTCCACCGCTGGCACACGACCATCGGCATCGCAGCGCCGTACCAGGCGCTGGCTGACAATAGCGCGCAGAACCGCCGCCAACTGCATACGAATCTGTTTCTGTTCCGGTGGCGGGAAAATCGAGATTACACGGTTGACGGTTTCAACGGCGTCCAGCGTGTGCAGCGTTGAGAACACCATGTGGCCGGTCTCGGCCGCATGCAGCGCCGTCTGAATCGTTTCCAGATCTCGCATTTCGCCGACCAGAATGACGTCTGGATCCTGACGCAGAGAAGCGCGAAGCGCGGATCCAAATCCCGGAGTATCTACGCCGACCTCTCGCTGGTTGACGTAACCTTTCTTGTCGCGATGCAGAAATTCGATCGGGTCTTCAATCGTCACAATATGTTCCGCGCGTGACGAGTTTACCCGGTCGACCATTGCGGCGAGCGTGGTTGACTTACCCGAACCGGTAACGCCGGTCACCAGCACCAGTCCTCGTGGCATATCGCAAATCTGTTCGACCACCTTCGGCAAGAACAACTCATCTAGAGCACGAATCTTGGTCGGAATGACACGAAGCACCAGTCCCACGTTGCCGCGCTGCTGGAAGATGTTCACACGGAATCGCCCCAGGCCAGCGACGCCGTAGGCCATATCGATTTCGGTGGTCTCTTTGAACTTTTGTTTCTGCCGCGCCGACATCATGCTGAAAGCCATATTCAGCATGTCTTCCGCGCTGATTCTGGGCTGATCGGTCAACGGTGCCAGTTCGCCGTCAATCCGCAGGTGCGGATAGTTTCCAACCTTCAAGTGCAAGTCGCTGGCTCGCCGTTCTGTCGCTATGCGTAGCAGATCATCAATATTCATGCGGAGTTCTTCCCATCGAAGCCTCTACTCGAAGCTTCTCAGCCTGAACGCTCTTCACATCATCGCCCGAATCGTCACCCCACCCAAGATGACCTAGGTAATTGTCCTACAGCTGAAATCCGGACACGACCAACTGGATTTCTGACGGGGGCCCAGATGCGGAGTAGCGGAACCTGTCGGCCCCAGGACGTAATTCCAGGGTTCGGTTCTAACAACGGGAACGAGCCCCCGAGCAGTCTGTGTCGCAGCCAACTCGGACGCAAAAGTGGAACGCAATGCTCAATCCAGCCGCGCAGCGGCGAAAGAATGCAGCCCACGGCGCAAGCCGCGGGTATCTAGTGGGATCCAACAAAGCCCCGAAGGGGCGAAGAAAAGCCGCGACACAGATTCCCGTTCCGCATACTTCTCGAGGCGCGGCTAGCGCCGCTAAACGCCTCGCCAGACCACTTAAGCGCCCTTAACGAAAGCAAGCGTCGTTTTTGGCATCGATACCAAAACATCGCCCGCAATCGACCGCCGACTCTGGAAGTTCTTCAGTTTGAAGATGACGGTTGGCGTCACTTCTTGTCCCCGAGAGATCAGCAATGCTCCGCTGGTGCAGCGGACCTCCTGTTGAATGACCATTCCCGGCGTGAGCTCTTCGATTCGGCATCGCCTGGTTTCAGCATCTTCCGCATTCGGATCGAGCGCCACCAACGCCTCAAAGAAGTCCGCGCGAAACTTGTTCTTCATAGCCAGCTGATGCGCGGCTTCGGTGCGCGACGTGCCTCGGTGAATCATCTGTTCATATTCGAGAACCAGGCGCAGGATCTCAGCTCCAGTCTTCATTTCCGGAGCATCCATGGCTTCGCCGCCGTCGACTGGTCGGTTTTGGTGTTCGATCATCCACGCGATCGGCTCCAACCGGGGAATCTTTGAAAGCAGGCTCGACGCGATCCCTGGATGGGCATCGTATTGTGCCCGGTCTTGCTCACTCAAGGCGTCGCCCCGGTAGACCGCTTCAATCGTCTCCGGTGCCAGCGTCACGCATCCGAGCTGCGACAGAATCGCTGCCACTTCGTATTGCCATGGATTGCCCATCTTCATCGCGGTCACAACATGATGAATGTAGCGCCGCGCGCGCTCCCGCGCGGCTGAACGCCGCCGGATTCACCAGGCTCAGCACCTCACTCAATACCTGCAGACATCCACTCAGCGTCTGCTCCAGCAGTTGCTTCTCGGCGGTAATCAGCCGGTGCTGCACCAGCGCCGCCGTAATTGTTCGCGCGATGATTTCCTTGCTGCACGGCTTAATCAGAAAACGGAAGATGCTGCCTTCGTTGATCGCTTCAATTGCTGTTTCCGTATCCGCATTCCCGGTCAGCATGATGCGCACCGTGTCAGGAGCCGTGCTCTTCACCCGGCGCAAGAACTCGATCCCGTCCATGCCGGGCATTCTCATGTCGGAGATCACGACCGCGTAAGGGCCTTTGCTCTCGATCAGGTTCAGCGCCTCTTGCCCACTTAGAACCGTATCCATAAGGAATTCGCCCCGCAGACTGCGGCGGTAGCCATCCAGGATTTGGCGGTCATCGTCTACAAGGAGGATCAATTCCGGCATTGTGCTCCCTTCGATCTGCTCCGCTGCGGCGCCTCAGTAATGCTGGTCTGACCTTGGCGTCGAAAGAACGCTCGTTTCAAGTCGATTCCTGCGGCAGAGAAATCTAGGTGTTCCCTCAATGCCATCGGCAGATGGGCGCAGGTTCTTTAGAAAGTGTCTGCCACCGGGATAACAGCCGATCAATTGGCAGGATTGAGCGGCTCTGCCGGCGTCGGCTGGTAAAGCCCTCGCCAACCAGCTTCTTTGTCGCTCAAACCCAGTCGCCTCAGGTATTCATGATCCAGCGTGATGTCGTGATTCAACGGCGACGTGTCTCCTTCGCTGACGATTGCATCCGCCACATGGACTGCCGTCAGCGGCGAGAAAGCTTTCTCCGCACTTTCCTTGGGGTGATGGTGGTAGGCCACAGCATGAACCAGTGGGAAAGGGAGACCCCAGATGCTCATCAGGTAGGCTCCCACCTCGGCATGCGTACAACCGAGAAGATCCCGTTCTGGATCCGTACCCTCCTTGGGTGGAGTCGTGGAGACCTTCAAGTAATCCTTCGGCAATTCCGCCAGCAGAACGACCTTTCCAAGATCGTGCAGCAGTCCTGCGGTAAAACATTCCTCCAACATCGCCTTCGGGCAGCCTTCGCTGTTCGCGATGCGCTGCGCCAGCGTCGACACCGCGACGCTGTGGTCCCACAGCGCCGGCAGATTCGCAGCTACCCTTGGATTGCCGTCAAATTGCGAAAATACATGCACCGACAGTGCCAGCGTCCGGACCGTCTCGTTTCCGATCAAAGTGAGCGCCTGCGGCAGGCTCGAAACCCGGCCGCTCGTCCCCAGAAATGCCGAGTTCGCCAGTTGCAGGATCTTGGTCGCCATGCCTACATCTTTCGAGATGATTTTCGCGATCTGAGCCAGCGAGGAGTCCTCCGAGCGCAGCGCCGCCGTTAGCTCGTCGTACAATGCCGGAAGACTGGGAAGGGAACGCAGCCGCGAGATCACTGTCTTTAACGCCTCATTTGCCAGAAAATCGCGCATAGCGAACGCCTGGTTCAGGCGGCTCGATAATTCCCCTAAATCGCACGGCTTCGACAAAAACTGGTGTGCGGGAGAGATGGACCGGAAGACTGCTTCTCGGCTCGATTGCCCCGACAGGATCATCCGCACCATGTCGGGATAACGTTGCTTCACCTGATCCAGCAGGTCTGCCCCATCCATCAAGGGCATGCGCATGTCCGAGACGATGGCGTCGTAGTGCTCCTTCTCCAACTCTTGCAGCGCGGCCGCTGCGCTATCCACGAAATGCATATCCCAGGTGTCGCGCATGTTGTGTAAACTGCGCCGCAGTCCGCTCAGCACCATCGGATCGTCATCTACAAACAGCAAACGCTTCTTCATGCTCCCCCTTTGGCAGAGGCCGCCGCGCTGACAGGCAGTGTGATGAAGAAGGTTGTCCCTTTTCCGACCGCAGTTTCGAACCAGATCTTCCCCCCATGTTTCTTCACCACCACTGTGTACGCTAGCGCCAGACCCTGTCCCGTACCCTTGCCGACTTCCTTTGTCGTAAAAAAGGGATCGAACACACGATTGCGAATGCCCTCGGCAATGCCGCTGCCCGTATCGCTGACCGAGATCTCAACGAACTCTCCTGCCAAACGAGTACGAACCGTGATCTGCCCCTTCTGGGCATCCGCCACCTTGTCCTTGATTGCGTGCGCTGCATTCACCAGGAGGTTCAGCACAACCTGATTGATATCGCCCGGATAACACACCACCGCGGGTAATTGCTCGTCGAAGTCTTTGACCACGTCCGACACATACTTCCACTCGTTGCGCGCCACCGTGATCGTAGATTCAATCGCTTTGTTCAAATCGGTGGCCGTCTTCTCGGCTGAGTCCGGATGAGAAAACTCCTTCATAGCCCGCACAATCTTGGCTACGCGCCGCGCTCCATCCAGGCTCTGGTCAATCGCCCGCGGCACTTCTTCGATAATGAATTCCAGGTCGCAGCTCTGTTCCGCCGTTTGCAGTTCTGCCTTTGCCGCCGGCTCCAATGGACCTATCCCCTTGTGTACCATCGTGCGGTATCGCTGCATGAGTTCGAGGGTTGACTTCCACGAGTCACTAAGGAAGGTCAGATTGTCCATCACGAACTGCGTCGGCGTATTGATTTCGTGGGCAATCCCGGCGGCCAACTGCCCAATCCCTTCCATCTTCTGCGCGTGGCGAAGTTGACTCTCCAGCGCCCGCTTCTCGGTGACATCCTCCTTGAACGCCAGAAAGTGCGTGATCTCACCCTTATGATTCGTGATCGGTGTAATCGTCGCCGACTCCCAGAAGATCTCTTTGTTCTTCTTCTTATTGCAAAATTCCCCGCGCCACACGCGGCCCTGAGTAATCGTCGACCAAAGGCCCTGATACATTTGCGCGGGACACTGCCGGGCATTCAGAATCCGTGGATTCTTTCCCAGAACTTCTTCCCGACTGTAGCCCGTGCACTCGCTGAACTTGTGGTTTACGTAAGTAATATGACCTCGAGGATCGGTGATCACGATCGAGACTGGACTCTGTTCGATGGCTAGCGAGAACTGTTGCAGCGCTTCCTCATTGCGCTTTCGATCAGTGATATCCCGAAACGTCCAGATGCGCCCGTAATAACTCCTGTTCTTGTCAACGACCGGAGCACTGTACCGGTCGAGAATCACTCCACGCTTCAGTTCGATTTCGTCGCGGCTGGTCTCTGATGGGTGCCTGTAGAGGTATTCGACCTTGTCGCGGAAGACCTCTCCATCTTTGATCGTCGTTACCGCGTAGTCGAGCATCTTGCGGTCGTCGGAATCAGCCATCAATTCCAGAGGTATTTGCAGAAGTTCCCCAAAGCGCTCATTTGCCAGTAGCTTCCGTCCATCGCGGTCCACCACCAGAACTCCGTCGATGGTGGAGTTCGCTTGCGCCTCGAGAAACGCCGTTTTCGAGCGCAGGTCCGCCTCGTCCTGCTTGCGCGAAGTAATGTCGCTCATGAACCCGTCGGCACAGCGCAAGCCGTTGACTTCATGTGAGCCGCTTGCCCGATCGTGCACCCATATCCACGTTCCATCCTTGCGCCGGATTCGGTACTCTTCGTCGAATGGCACATCCTTTTCAAACAGCGCCGCAAAGTTCTGACTCACTCGCCCGAAGTCCTCGGGGTGAATCTGATTCAGCCAAAGCCGCGAGCCCCCGGCATAGATCTCTCGGTTGGTGAAGCCCAGAAGCGCACGCACCTTCGGGCTCACATAGCGTGTGCGTCCCTGAATGTCCGACGTCCAAGCGACGTCCGGCATGTTTTCCAGAATCCTTCGGTATTGTTCTTCACTGCGCGGAGCGCCTCCTTGCTCATCTCGATCTCGGAGGTATCTTTGACCGTCGCAACCTGGCATGTGGTGCTCCCAGGTGCGTCAAGTGGCCGTAAATAGTACTCAACTGGAAAGGAGCTTCCATCTTTCCGCCAGAAAGGCTCTCCTACAAAATGCGCCGGCCGTTGATGCTGAAGGGCCTTGAGAAAGGTGCAATCCGCGGCCGGAAAATGACTTCCGTCGGCTCGGCTGTGATGGAGCAAATCGTGCGCGTTCCTTCCGACGATTTCTTCGCTGGAATAGCCAGTCATCCGGCAGAGCGCCTCGTTGCAAAATGTGATTGTTCCTTCGATGTTCACGCCGAAGACTGCCTCGACGATCGCGTCCAGGATGATCTGCTGTTCGGGGTTCAGTTTGTTAGGCACGATGCGTCGGGCGCGAAAGCTCCTACGCTCTCAATCGGCAATCGTGAGCATTCGTTGAATCCCAGTCCCCGAGCGCCGACCCACCGAAGTCATTGTTGGGCGTTCTTAATGTTCGTGCCCCATGATGCAGCAGATGCAGATGGTCATGTTCATGAAGAACCTGGCGATGCTCGGCGGCGCTCCTGATCATCCAATTCGGCTCCGGCCCGTGGAGTCTCAATAACCCCAAATAAGAAAGCCGCCCGTTAAACGGGCGGCTTGTACGATCACGAACTCGGCTACGCTGCGGCTTCCGCCGGCGCGGCCGGAACGAACGGCTCGTCGTAGCTGCCGCCGTAGATCGAAGGCACCTTCGATCCCATCGGCCGCAGATACGTCGTCAGCTCGCCGCGATGATGGATGCTGTGGTTGTTCAAGAATCCGAGATACAGCGCCGCCGGCAGATTGAACACGCCGAAAAACTCGACTGGCGTGAGCAACTGTTCCGGCGTCATTTCCTGTAGGCGCGCGATGCCGCGCTTCATGTTTTCGTCGTACCACGCCACGATTTCCGACGACGTCTGCGGCTTTTGCTCGGGCGTTTCCATGTTGAACTTCATATCGGCGATTCCATCCAAAAACTGGATGTCGCTGTTTGCAATGTGCCACGCCAGTTCCTGCGCGCTGCGGGCATGCGGATCCGGGCGATAGTCCGACTTCGCATCAGGCACAGCTGCGATGACCTTCTTGGTGATTTCCGCTTCGCGAGCGATTCCATCCAGCATCATGGCGCGATAGCCGAGGATGAAATCGGGGGTTAATCCTTGGGACATAATTCTTTCTCCTTTGTGACGAATGTTTTTGTTTCTTCCGGGCAGAAAGGCCAAAGGGCGCGGATCGTTTAGAAAACGCCGCGCCCCTGGCTCGAATTGACGACCGAATTATACTCCGACAGGTTGCTTGCTGCGCACCGGCACTGGAGTCAGCCAGCCGTGGCGGTCGGTCTTTTCTCCGCGCACGATGGCGTAGAACTCCTTCTGCAGCGCCCGGGTGATTGGGCCCATGCCGCCTTTGCCCACCTTGATCCGATCAATGGACCGGATCGGAGTAACCTCAGCGGCGGTGCCGGTAAAGAACACTTCGTCGGCGATGTAGAGCATCTCGCGCGGAATCATCTGCTCTACGATCGAGATATTCAAGTCGCGGGCGATCTGGAGGACCGAGTCGCGCGTGATGCCGGGCAGTACGGAGTTACCGAGCGGCGCCGTAATCAACTTGTCGCGGTGCACGATGAACAGGTTCTCGCCCGACCCTTCGCTGACGAATCCATTTTTGTCGAGCGCGATGCCTTCCACGTATCCGTTGGCGATCGCTTCCATCTTGATGAGCTGCGAGTTCATGTAGTTGGCGCCGGCCTTGGCCATGGCAGGCAGCGTGTTGGGAGCCAGGCGCGTCCACGAAGAAACGCAAACGTCGACGCCGTCCCCATCCGTGGCCAGATATTTGCCCCATGGATAATTGACGATGTAGGTCTCGACCGGACAGTTCAACGGATTCACGCCGGCATCACCATACCCACGGATCACCACGGGGCGGATGTAGCACGGCCAGGCGCCATTGTGCGCGATCGTTTCCACCATGCCGCGCACCAGTTCGTCGCGCGTGAAGCCGAGGTCCATGCGATAGACCTTGGCCGAGTCGATCAGCCGTTGCATGTGTTCGACGGCGCGGAAAATAGCCGGCCCGCTTGGCAGTTCGTAGCACCGGATCCCTTCGAAAACCGAAGACCCGTAGTGGACGACGTGCGACATCACGTGAATGGTAGCGTCGTCCCAGTTAATCAGTTTGCCGTTGTGCCAGATCTTGTCGGTCTTCTGGATGGGCATCAAGACTCCTTACGAGAGTGAATTGCAACGAGGCGGAGTGTTCCTCCGGCAAGGGACATCGAGGCGCGAACCCGACCCACGTTACAGACCATTATATCTGAGGGGCTTTGGGCTTCCGGCCTTGGGTCGGCTTCCGGCTCTCGGCTTTGGGCTTTCGGCCTCAGACCTCAGACCTCAGACTTCGGACCTCGGACTCTCCATTCCTTCAGATTTGGTCTTTGATTTTCACGTGTGGAGCGGGCGCCTCGCCCGTTGCCGTTGACTTTGATTTTCTTCCGGCCCTTCGGGGCTTTGGCCACTTCTTTCCTCTACCCAGCGGTTGCGCGCTGGGCTGCATTTTTTCGCTCCTTCGGAGCTGCGGCGTTCTTACTCTGGGCAGTCACGGTTTTGACTTTCACGCTTACCGGTGGCTTTCGTTTCGTGGGATCGACTTGCGCGTT
>Ga0126370_10000583_pt1 | contig 15464 bp, 15 predicted proteins | sample PanSoiMetaPlot_3_FD_92586 | JGI IMG/M metagenome (GOLD analysis project Ga0126370, IMG submission 92586) | Tropical forest soil microbial communities from Panama - MetaG Plot_3 | ecosystem: Environmental > Terrestrial > Soil > Tropical forest > Bulk soil | place: Panama | collected 2016-02-17 | reverse complement strand
GGCCAGTTCCACGTACCGTCGAGACTGTGGGCTGTCTTTGACGAAACCGAGCATCCATTGACGCACGCTGGCGAGATTGGCGTAGCCGCCTTGCGCGAAGGCACGCAGCAGATTGAGTGTGGCCGCTGATTGCCGGTAGGCCTCGATCTGGCGACGTGGGTCCGGACGGCGTGCCTCCTCGGTAAAGGCAATGTCATTGATGATGTCGCCACGGTAGCTTGGCAATTCCTTTCCGTTGCGCGTTTCGCTGGGCGAGGAACGAGGTTTTGCGAACTGACCCGCGATGCGTCCGACTTTCACCACTGGCGAAGCGGCTGCGTAGGTCAACACCACCGCCATCTGCAAAAACATTCTGAAAAAGTCGCGGATGTTGTTCGCGCCATGCTCGGCAAAACTTTCCGCGCAATCACCTCCCTGCAGCAGAAAAGCCTCGCCCTTCGCGACACGCGCCAACTGCTTCTTCAGACTGCGCGCCTCACCTGCGAATACCAGCGGTGGGAACGTCGCAAGTTGCTTCTCCACGTCAGCCAACGCCTGCCGGTTCGTGTAATCCGGCATTTGCTCAATCGGCTTCTTTCGCCAACTATCGGGGGTCCAGCGTTCGGGCATCACGCACTGCTCCAGTATTTGGGCGGCGTTATACACGACAGCGCCCTGTCCCTGCCAGTTATTCCAATCGGCTCGGTTATTGAGGACTTATTCCGCCGCGGCGCGGCCGTAGCTGATGGCTTTTTCGCGCATAGTGACCAGTTCTTCGGCGGCAGTCGGATGGACCGCCATAGTGGCATCGAAATCGGCCTTGGTTGCCCCCATCTTTATGGCAATCCCGACGAGTTGAATCATTTCGGCGGCGCCGGGTCCCACAATATGACACCCAACGACGCGATCCGTGCCACCGTCGACCAACAGCTTCATGAACGAGCGCGTGTTGCGGCCTGAAAGGGTCGCCTTCATTGGGCGAAACGTCGTTTTGTAGACATCGACTTTGCGCAACTGTTCGCGCGCTTGGGTCTCGGTGAGCCCAATCACGCCGACTTCGGGCTCGGAAAAGACGGCCGTCGGTACAGCCCTATGATCCACCGGCGTGGGTTTCCCGCCATAAACAGAATCGGCAAAGGCATGCCCTTCGCGGATCGCAACCGGCGTCAGATTGACGCGATTTGTCACATCGCCGACAGCATAGACGTTGGGCGTTGACGTACGCGAATAGTCGTCAACCTCGATGCCGCCGTGCTCATGAATCCTAATGTTCAATCTTTGGAGTCCGAGCTTCATCACGTTCGGCCGGCGTCCCATAGCGAACATGACCTTGTCGGCTGCGATAGTGCTGCTGTCCGATAGCTGCGTAATGAATTCGTCACCCGATTTTTCGATTGCCGTAACGGTGTGGCCACAGTTTACAGTAATGCCTCGGCTCCGCATCTCGCTACGCAAGTGTTCCCGCACATCGTCATCGAAACCACGAAGGATATTTTCACCGCGGTAAACCAGCGTCACCCTGCTGCCCAGCCCCGCGAAGATACTGGCAAATTCAATCGCGATGTAACCTCCTCCCTGGATTACAATTCGCTTGGGCAACTCGGCAAGATGGAAAGCCTCATTCGAAGAAATCGCGTACTCTAGGCCCGGAATTTTTAATCCAAGGTGGGGCCACGCACCGGTCGCTATCAGAATCGTTTCCGCCCGCACACGGGCGCCTGTTGCCAAACGCACAGTGTTGGCATCTTCGAAAACAGCGCGGCTTTTAACGAGGCTGACATTGTATCGTTCGAGTGTATTTATGTAAGCCGCCTCTAGGCGAGCGATCTCTCGATCCTTGTTAGCGATGAGAGTCGGCCAATGAAATGTTGGCTCTGACACTGTCCAGCCGTAACCGGCAGCATCCTCGAACTCATCAGAAAATCGCGAGGCATAAACCAAGAGTTTTTTTGGTACGCAGCCGCGTATAACGCAGGTACCGCCAACACGATGTTCTTCGGCAATCATCACGCGGGCGCCGTAGCTCGCAGCGATCCGTGCGGCACGAACACCCCCGGAACCCGCACCAATGACGAAAAGATCGACGTCGTGATCAGTCATCACCTGCAGCCATCGCTATGCCCCGACCGCCGGACCGATCGTAGGCAATCGACCGTCAAAGTGCGTGGCCCCGCTTTTTCAGCTCGTCACGCATATTTATGATTACTTGGTCGGAAAGCTTGTTCGCCCAATCTTGCGCAAATTTGAGACTCTCTTCGCCAACCTTTGGCTGCTCGGCAATCAACTTCTCGCCAATTGGTGATTTGTAGAAAGCCAGCAGTTGTTTGAGCTCCGCTTCACTGAAGTGGGATGCATACAGCTTGGCCACCTCATCGGTCAGCTCACTAAACCGCGGTTCGAGATCTTCACGCATCTTGGCGGTAATCTCATTGAGATCCTTGCCTAGTCCAGGGTTCTGCTGAAGAAACAAGTTCTTTGCCTGTCCGATCACGCCGGGAATCAAAGGATTGAATAGAGCCGTGGCGCCGGTAATCGTCACAATTTCCTTGGCTGCCTGCAGGGCTGCCGCGGACGTTTGCTGGGCGTCGCTGCAAGCAGGGAAGCCAACCAATGCAATCACGACACCGGCCGCACTGACGGCGCCCTTAATGACCTGAACGAAACGCATCTTGAAACTCCATTTAGCTCGAGATTCCACGGCTCTCGACGATTTCCACCCCGCCCGGTCCGCCAATAATGGCCGTATGCGCGAGGCCGATAAACAGACCATGCTCAACCACCCCCGGAACATCCGAAAGCGCATGCGCCAACGCAGCCGGCTCGTCAACCCGGTCAAGCGCAGCATCGAGGATCCAGTGGCCGCCATCCGTGACGAAAGGATGACCGTCTTTACCTCGTCGTAAAGTTAGTGGACCAGGTTGTTGGACTGTGCTGATGGCCTTCGTAATCGCATGCTCGGTTGCCGTTAAACCGAACGGGACCACTTCAATTGGCACAGGAAAGCGACCGAGCGTGGTAACTATTTTGCTACGGTCGGCAATCACAACCATGTGCGCAGAAGCCGTCGCGACAATTTTTTCCCACAGCAGAGCGCCACCGCCTCCCTTAATCAAACAAAGATCCGGTCCAATCTCGTCTGCGCCGTCTACCGTCAGATCAAGCTCGGGCGTTTGATCCAATGTAGTAAGTTCAATCCCGCAACGTTTTGCATCAGCCCGAGTTGCTTCCGATGTCGGCACGGCGATGATCTTGAACCCCGCGCGAACACGCTCGCCAATTTGCTCTACGAAATGTCGCGCGGTCGATCCGGTACCGAGGCCGACCCGCATGCCCGGGCGTACAAGCTCAACAGCGCGAGCGGCGGCTGCGCGTTTCTGGGCGTCGGCGTTCATTGGCACTGGCTAAAGCGGTCGAGCATCGATTGATGATGGGTGGTTATGTCTATGTAGCTCCGATCATCGTTCCTGAATAGCCGAATTTTGCTAGTCCTCCAGTATCCAAATGATCGTCCTTGTAACGAAACCAGACGGCGACTAGCAATCCCAGCCATGATTGTCCCAATGATCGTCTTTGACCTCGACGGCACACTACTCGATACAGCCCCTGATCTCGTCGAAACCCTTAACGTGATTTTTTCGCGCGAAGGTCTGGCGCCATTATCTTACGACACCGCGCGCAATCTGATCGGTGGCGGTGCGAAGGCAATGATCGTCCGTGCGATCGAAACAAAAGGCCGCGCGCTTGCGCCGGCCAAACTCGAGCAGATGTTCACCGATTTTACCGCGTACTATTCCGATCACATTGCGGACCGTTCACGGCCTTTCCCGGGATTGACCGAAGCGCTCGATACGTTGGGCGCACGTGGGCATCGGTTTGCAGTGTGCACGAACAAGCTTGAACGGCTATCGGTGCGTCTGCTTGATCGGTTCGACCTCGCCGACCGGTTCGCCGCGATTTGCGGCCAAGACACCTTCGGCATTCAGAAGCCGGACCCGGAATTTTTCAGACGTACGGTCGTCCGAGCGGGTGGCACACCAAAGCACGCCATTATGATTGGTGATTCGAATACAGATATCCGCACCGCACGCGCCGCTGGCATCCCAGTCATCGCCGTCGACTTTGGTTACTGCGAACGTCCAATTGCCGAATTTAAGCCCGACCAGATCATCAGCCATTTTGCCGAGTTGCCGGCCTCAATTGCAGCCATTTCATCCGCACTGAAAGCTTTGGTACGAGATGATGGTTAATCTGGCAGGGTAAAATGTGCACCTTCTGTTGCACTCACACGACGGCGCCCGTATTGTTGCGACGGGCGAGTGGCGCTAAGTCGCTCGAGTGGGACGGTTAAATATGATGTACCGAGTTCTTGCCGTTATCGGCAGCGCACTCGCGCTTGCTGCCTGTTCCTCAAATTCTGACTGGATGAATCTCGATGCGCTTAAGCCAGGCCCTTCCCTGGATACAATAAGCTTGGAATCCGAGCCGCCGGGCGCAGAGGCGAAAGCGACTAATGGCCAAACTTGTCGCACGCCATGCGCGCTTGCGCTGCCGGTCGATGCAGCCTCCTCTGTCACTTTCACGCTCAACGGCTACCAGCCGGAAACAGAAAAACTTGAGGCGATTACGTCAACAGGCGAGCCGCCGAGATTACGGCCCAACCCCGTCGTCGTTGAACTCTCTCCGGCAGCCCCCACAACGGCAAAGAAGCCGGCCGCGAAGAAACCCGCGGCCAAGAAGTCCGCCTCGAAGCCGGCAGCAGCGGCAGCGGCCGCACCGGCACCAATGACGGCAGCGCCTGCGCAGGCAAGCTCCCCCTGGCCGACAAGCGCAACTCCGGCGCGTCAAAACTAGGGAGTCGCCGAACGCCGCACCCTTTGGACGCTATGGCCAATATCGGCCAGAATTCCTATATGAAGGGAGGCGGACCACGGTGTCCTCTATCCAGGAATCGGCAGATGGCGTTTGCCAACGGCACCTCCACAATCGAACTTGACCGTGCTCAGCAAAAGCCGGAAGCGCTGATTGACCCCTTTCAGCGCGCCATCACCTATTTGCGTGTATCGGTAACCGACCGATGCGACTTCCGCTGCGTCTACTGCATGTCGGAGCACATGACGTTCCTCCCGAAGGCAGACCTTTTAAGCCTTGAGGAACTCGACCGGGTGTGCAGCGCATTCGTCGCAAAAGGGGTAACGAAGCTGCGTCTGACTGGCGGCGAACCACTGGTCCGTCGCGGTATCATGACATTGGTATCTTCTCTCTCACGCCATCTCGAGACTGGCGCGCTCAAAGAGCTTACCCTCACCACCAACGGCTCGCAGTTGGATAAATACGCTTTCGAACTTAAGGCACACGGAATCAATCGCATCAACATTTCACTCGATACACTCGATCCGGAGAAATTTAGGGCGATTACCCGCTGGGGCGATCTTGGCAAGGTTCTCGCCGGCATCGACGCCGCGCAGAATGCCGGCCTGCAAATCAAGATCAATACCGTCGCGCTCAAGGGCGTGAATGAGGGTGATATCGCAGGGCTGCTCGAGTGGGCGCACGGACGCGGCATGGATTTCACCGTGATCGAAGTGATGCCGCTCGGCGATGTTGACGTATCACGTCTCGATCAATATTTGCCGTTGTCGATCGTACGCGCACGGCTCGCCGAGCAGTATACGCTCGACGAAATCGACTACCACACGGGAGGACCGGCCCGGTACGTACATGTTAAAGAAACCGGCGGCCGGCTGGGCTTCATTACTCCGCTCACCCACAATTTCTGTGAATCGTGCAATCGTGTACGCATCACCTGCACCGGCACTCTTTATATGTGCCTTGGTCAGAACGATGCCGCCGATCTCCGTCGTCCTTTGCGGGCTTCGCAAAGCGACGAACTGTTAGATGCTGCGATCGATGAGGCGATCACGCGCAAACCCAAGGGACACGATTTCGTAATCGATCGGCAGCATCCGCGCTCGGCCCTTCAGCGGCACATGAGCACGACCGGGGGCTAGCACGCTCGAAAGTTCGGGATGGCTCGCAAGTATTCGCGCAATTCCTCGAATTGCAGGCGCGGACCGCTGGCCGGGAGCCAGTTTTTGAGGCCCCGGTCCAGGCCTTGGGGTTTAGTGACTATCCCTTATTGACCCGGGAAATAGCGGGAACGCGCCCCCGTTGCCACGACGGCGCATAAATCAGGCTAATAACGAGGCCTATCCCCAAGTTCTCCATTGACGGCAGATAGCGGCATCGGATTAAGGTTGCAGGGTCCGTGGGAGGATATGCGTTCTGGGGCCGAGTGAATTGCAGGCCTCATTGGGGAGAGGGTGTGAACGTTCTGCTGAAAATCAGTCGTGGGATCGACTGGTTCAACACACAATTGGCGGTTGTCGCGAACTGGCTGGTGTTGTGGGCGGCTGTTATCAGCGCCGGCAACGCGGCGAGCCGCTATATATTCAGCGAGAGTTCAAACGGCTGGCTGGAAATTCAATGGTACATGTTCGCCGGCATGGTCATGCTTGGCGCGCCTTATACGCTTAAAATGAATGAGCATGTCCGTGTCGATCTTTTTTACGGCATGCTGGCGTCGGAGCGTACACAGATCTGGATCGATATCATTGGCGGCATTTTCTTCCTGCTGCCGATCTGCCTGATCCTCACTTATTTCACGTGGCCATGGTTCCTAGAGTCCTGGCACATCAACGAAGCATCATCGAATGCGGGTGGCTTGATCCGATGGCCGGTGAAACTTCTTCTGCCGATCGGGTTCGTTCTGATGGCATTTCAGGGCGTTTCAGAAATCATCAAACGCATAGCCGCGCTTGAACACGTCATCGATGCTGAATTCAAGTACGAAAAGCCGCTGCAATGACCTGGATTTCCGAAAACCTCGCACCGCTGATGTTCGCCGGCATGATTATTTTCATGCTTATTGGATATCCGGCGGCATTCTCGTTGGCGGCGACCGGCTTGTTCTTCGGTTTTCTCGGTATCGAGTTTGGCCTGATCCGGCCAGATTTTCTTGGAAACCTCACTTACCAGCTTTTTGGTATCATCTCCAACGATCTGCTGCTGGCAATTCCCTTTTTCACTTTCATGGGCGCGATACTCGAACGATGCGGTCTCGCCGAAGACCTGCTCGATTCATTCGGTCAACTGTTCGGGCCCGTGCGCGGCGGCTTGTCTTATGCGGTGATTTTCGTTGGCGCCGTTCTCGGTGCCATCACCGGTACGGTTGCTGCCTCGGTCATCGCAATGGGCGTGATCTCGATGACGCCGATGCTGAAATATGGCTATTCGGTCCGCCATACCATGGGCGTGATCGCGGCATCGGGCACCATTACGCAGCTTATTCCACCCTCGCTTGTTCTCGTCGTGCTGGCCGACCAGATGGGACGATCCGTCGGCGACATGTATGCCGGCGCGATTGGTCCGAGCATTATTCAGGTCGTGCTTTTTTGCGCGTGGGTCCTGATTGTTAGCGTCGTTTGGCCGGACAGCGTTCCCGCGCTCCCCAAAGAAGCTCGGACCCTTCAAGGCTGGGCGCTCTGGAAGCGGTGTATGCGGGGTATGGTCCCCTCGCTCGGCCTGATTTTCTTGGTACTCGGAACAATTTTCATGGGTCTGGCAACGCCAACTGAAGCCGGGGCCATGGGCGTGGTTGGCGCGATCGGGCTGGCTTGGTTTTACGGAAGCCTGACTTGGCCACTGCTCTATCAAGGCATGGCGTCGACCATGCGCATTACCGCAATGGTGGTTTACATCCTGATAGGCGCGCGCGTGTTCAGCCTGGTTTTCCAGGGGGTCGGCGGCAAGGTGTGGATCGAAACTCTTCTGACCTCGCTACCAGGTGGCTCAATCGGCTTCTTGATTTTTGCCAACGCCTTTATTTTTGTGATTGCGTTTTTCCTCGATTTTTTCGAAATCGCGTTCATCATTATTCCAATGCTGACGCCGGCTGCCGAAAAGCTTGGCATCGATCTGATCTGGTTTGGTGTTCTGATCTGCGCAAACATTCAGACCAGTTTCATGCATCCGCCGTTCGGCTTTGCATTGTTTTATTTGCGCGGCATCGCGCCGAAATCGATCAAGACTTCGGAAATTTATTGGGGTGCAATCCCCTGGATCGGAACAATGGTCATTCTTGTTGCGATCGTGATTTTCTGGCCGACGTCAGTTACCTATTGGATCGACAGATCTACGAAAGTTGATCCATCGAAAGTGAAAATCGAAATACAGATGCCCGAAATGCCGCCACTCAATTTCAAATAAAGTCGCCGCGCAAACAATTGAGGCCCCGGAAATCCCGGGGCCTCGTTCGTTTCGTGTAAAACCTAGCCGCGCGCCCGCGCTCGAATCAAATAGCTGTCGTAGCTATATTCCGCAACCTGCCACCACAGATATTCGTCGTTGCGGAAAGCGACCATCGCGTCGAGAACTTTCTTGAAGTCCGGATTGGTGGCCGCGACTTCATTGTGCAACTCGATAGATGCCTTATAGCAAGCGTCCATGATCTGTGGCGAGAACGGCTTTAGCTGCGTTCCGGCGGCGACAAGACGCTTCAACGCCAGCGGATTAGCAGCATCGTACTTTGCCATTGACCAGGTGTTTGCATAGTGTCCGGCAGCGATCAAGGCGGCCTGATAAGGCTTCGGCAGCGAATTCCATTTGTCGAGATTGATGAAAGCAAAAATCATCGAACCGCCTTCCCACCAGCCCGGGTAGTAATAGTGCGGAGCGATCTTGAAGAAGCCGAGCTTTTCGTCGTCGTAAGGACCAACCCACTCAGCGGCGTCAATAGTACCCTTCTCCAAGGCGGGGAAAATATCGCCCCCAGCAATCTGTTGCGGCACCACGCCAAGCTTCGTCAGCACCTTGCCCGGGAATCCGCCGATGCGGAATTTCAGACCTTTGAGGTCATCAACGGTGTTGATCTCCTTCCGGAACCACCCCCCCATCTGACAACCAGTGTTGGCGGCCATAAGTGCGGTCACGTTGAATTTTTTGTAGAAATTGTTCAGCAGATCCATGCCGCCGCCGTGGATCATCCACGCCTGATTCTGACGCTGGTTGGGGCCAAACGCCACCGATGTACCGAACGCAAATGTCGGGTCCTTGCCGAAATAATAATAAGACGCCGAGTGGCCGATTTCGACGGTGCCACTCGATGCCGCATCCAAGGCCTGCAGTGCGGGCACTATTTCGCCACCGGCAAAGACCTGGATCTGAAATTTGTTGTCAGTTGCCTCGGCAACATTCTTGGCCATGAGTTCGGCCGCACCATACAGCGTGTCCAGCGATTTCGGCCAGCTGCAGGTCATTCGCCATTTGATTTCAGGCATCGATTGCGCGACCGCCGGCGCGGCAACCGCACTGGCGGCGATGCCAAGACCGGCAGTCTTGATAAATTGACGGCGTTTCATTCTGTTTCCCCTCTTTGATGCGAGAAGCTCGCCGATCCCGGTTGCGCATGACCCCCGGGGCATGGCTGAAACCATGGTAGAGCATACTCACGGAATTCAGTCTGCACGGTGAGCAAAAGTTGTAAATGGAAAATAATGTCTCATTTGTTTGTCTAAAATTTAGGGGCCAGTTCTGCACTGGCCCCTAACAATTCTACTTGGACGTCTCTTTTAGCCCCTTGCGCCACTGCGGATCATGAAGCTGTCGAACCCGTATTCAGCGACCTGCCACCAAAGATATTGGTCGCGACGGAATGCCTGCATCGAATCCAAGACCTTCTTGTAGTCAGGATTGGTCGCTGAGGTTTCAGCATTCACCTCATTTGAGGCCTTGAGACAGGCTTCCATAGTTGCTTGGGTGAACGGACGAAGCTGGGTGCCGTTGGCAACCAAACGCTTGAGGGCCTGGGGATTCTTCGCATCGTAATCAGCTTGCTGCTGCGTATTGCAGGCGGCAGCGGCGGCTTCGAGGATGGATTGGTACCCCTTCGGCAGTTCGTTCCACTTGTTGAGGTTTATAAGCAAGTGGTTGGCCGTGCCACCCTCCCACCAGCCTGGATAGTAGTAGTATTTAACGACCTTGTAGAAGCCGAGTTTCTCGTCGTCGTGAGGCCCGACCCATTCGGCGGCGTCAATAGTGCCCTTTTCCAACGCTGGATAGATGTCACCACCAGCGAGTTGCTGCGCGACAAGGCCGAGTTTGCCGAGTGTTTTGCCGGCCCAGCCGCCGATGCGCATCTTGAGGCCCTTGAAGTCGCCGGGCTCTTTGATCTCCTTGTTGAACCAACCGCCCATCTGGCAGCCAGTGTTGCCCGCGAGCAGGCACTTGGTGTTGAACTTCGCACCAAACTCGTCGATCAGCTTTTGCCCATCGCCGTGATAGAACCACGCGTTCTGTTGGCGGGAATTGAGTCCGAAAGGAACGGCGCAAAATAGCGCCCAAGTCGGATCCTTGCCAATGTAGTAGTACTGGGCGCTATGGCCCAACTCGACCGTTCCGTTCTGAACTGCGTCAAGCACTTGCAGGCCAGGCACGATTTCCCCGGCAGCGAACGACTGAATTTGGAATTTTCCATCGGTGGCTTCCGACACATATTTTGAGAGCAATTCACAGGTGCCGTACAACGTATCGAGCGATTTTGGCCAACTTGCCGTCAATCGCCATTTCAAAGTCGGTGATGACTGCGCGATCGCCGGTGCGGCAATCGCGGTGGCGGCAGCGCCGGCACCCATGGCAGTCAAAAATTGGCGTCGTTTCATCATGTTCCTCCAGTTGGGCGTCCTGACGTCTTCGTCTTTCGCCCCATCGCGAATACGTCCGGCAGAAGCATACAATGCTGCGGCGGTACAAAGGGCACAAGGTGGAAATTGTCCAAAGTGTCTAGTCACTTCGGCACCGTCAAAAGCCTAGTATTTAAGCCTCAATTACGATCTTCGGGGCAATGCGGCCTGCCGACGCGCCCTTAAGTTGGGCAAGGACATTGCGCGCGATCTGGCGATAAACAAGCGCGTGCGGACTATCTGGTTCGGTTGCAACCACCGGGAGACCAGCGTCCGATTTCTCGCGGATAGCCATATGCAGGGGCACCTCGCCGAGGAACGGCACCCCAAGCCGGTCCGCCTCATGTCGCGCCCCACCGTGACTAAAAATATCGGATCGTGTGCCGCAATTCGGGCAGAGGAAGTAGCTCATATTTTCAACCACACCAAGGACAGGCACGTTGACGCGATTGAACATGGCCACACCGCGGCGCGCATCTATCAATGCGAGATCCTGCGGCGTGGAAACGATCACCGCACCTTTCAGCGGCACCTGCTGCGCGATTGTGAGCTGAGCGTCGCCGGTTCCAGGCGGCATATCGACCACCATAAGGTCGAGTTTGCCCCACTCCACTTCGCGCAACATCTGCGTGATAGCCGACATCACCATTGGTCCGCGCCAGATCATCGGCGTTTCTTCATCGATTAGGAAACCGATGGACATTGCCGTGAGACCGTAACGCTCTATCGGCTTGAGGCGCGTGCCACCGATCGTCTGTGGCTTTTCCTTTATGGCGAGAAGCTTTGGGAGCGATGGACCGTAGATGTCGGCGTCGAGCATGCCGACCTTCAGTCCTAGGTCGCGTAAACCGAGCGCCAAATTAACGGCAGTGGTCGATTTGCCTACTCCGCCCTTCCCCGAGGCAACAGCGATGACCGCATCGACGCCGGGAATACCTGGCTGTGTCTTGTCGGCGGGATGGGCTGTAGGCCGGCTCTGGGCCGTAGTGTGTGTCGGTTGTGGTCCGCGCGCGGAGGAACCGGGACTGCGTTCCGCGGTCAGGGCCACCAATGCGGATTGTACGCCAGGGATGGCTCGGACAGCTTCTTCCGCGGCCTTGCGCACCGGTTCCCACGCCTTCACTGCCGCAGCATCCACTGTCAATGAGAAGAAGACCTTGCCTTCGGAAACGACGATATCGGAAAGCACACGCGTGTCGGACAAGCCCGTCCCCGTCGGTGACGGCACTTTTGCCAAAGCTGCAAGGACTTGCTCTTTACTCACGATCATGATCAGCGTCCCGTCTGTCGGGGCCAACATAGGCAAGCCCGCGGGCCGGTCAATGCGGGCGGCCGCCGAGACCGGTTGACGCGCCCGCCCCGGCAATGACCTATTGGCAGGTAGGCATAGGATTTGGCCAGCCAAGGGCTGCTGGAGATTGTTCAAGGAGATTGACGATGGCGAAGGTGGCGTTTCTGGGCCTGGGAGTTATGGGCTACCCGATGGCGGGGCATTTGAAGAACAAGGGCGGGCACGAAGTCACCGTCTATAACCGGACCACCGCCAAGGCAGAGCAATGGGTCAAGCAGCACGGCGGCAAGTCGGCGCCGACTCCCAGAGCTGCAGCCGAAGGACAAGACTTCGTTATGGCGTGTGTGGGAAACGATAACGATCTGAGCGAGGTAACATTGGGTCCAAACGGTGCCTTTGCCGGGATGGGCAAAGGAAAGGTCTTCGTCGATCACACCACAGCCTCAGCGGAAATTGCGCGCGAACTTTACGCAGCCGCCAAAAAGAGTGGTTTCGACTTCATCGATGCGCCTGTATCCGGCGGTCAAGCAGGCGCTGAAAATGGCGTGCTGACCGTGATGTGTGGGGGCGACGCAGAACCTTTCACTCGGGCTGAGAAAGTCGTTGCAGCCTATGCACGCGCCTGCAACCTGCTCGGGCCGACCGGTTCGGGGCAGCTGTCGAAAATGGTCAATCAAATCTGTATCGCGGGACTGGTGCAGGGTTTGGCGGAAGGCCTGCACTTCGCAAAAAAGTCGGGGTTGGATATCGAGAAACTGATTGCCACAATCTCCAAAGGCGCAGCGCAATCCTGGCAAATGGAGAATCGTTACAAAACGATGGCCGCGAACAAATTCGATTTCGGATTTGCAGTGGATTGGATGCGCAAGGATCTGGGAATTTGTCTCGGCGAGGCCCGCAAGAATGGTGCACATCTTCCGGTCACGGCCCTCATCGACCAGTTCTATTCGGAAATCCAGACGATGGGCGGCAAGCGTTGGGATACGTCCAGCTTGATCGCATTGCTCGAGCGTTGATTGCTAAGTACCCACGTCTTTCCCGATTATGCGCTTGCGCTTGGTCGCGCTGACACCGCGGCATGCCAACGTTTCATGTTGGCCGCCTCTTCTGGCATAGAAAGTCGTATCGGCTTCATGAAATCGACCGCAACCTGCATGGTAATGTCGGCGACCGTATAACGATCGCCGGCAACAAATTCGCGTGCAGCAAGTTCACGATCGAGCATCTCCAGAAACCAAGGAATGCGCGGTCGACTTGCCTCGGCCCACGCCGGCACCTGCGGTACTTCTAATTCTTTCATCGCCGGATGGGTGTGACGGAAGACTGCCGCTATGTTGGCGAGGAAGTTTATCTCGGCCCTCCGGTTCCACATTTCCACAATCGCGGCATCTTTGGAACCGACCCCGAATAGCGGCGGTTCGGGCTGCAAAGCTTCGAAATATCGGCAGATCGCAATCGATTCCGTGATGATGGTACCGTCATCGAGCACGAGCGATGGCATTCGCTGCAATGGGTTGATCGCCGCATATTCGGGGGTCTTGTGCTCCATTCTCATGATATCGACCTGTTCTGTCGGCACCGCGATACCCTTTTCAGCAAGGAAAATGCGCACCCGGCGTGGATTTGGCGCCACCCTGCTGTCATAGAGCTTCATGCAGAACCTCCAGTCCGATATCGACTTTTGTTCGAGCCCTCCAGCCGAACATGGGCAAAAACCTCTGTCAAAGGGGATGTAAGCAATCGTTAACCAGGGTCTTTAGGTCGCCCTTAAGCTTGGTCTTAAGGATTTTGCGCAACGCTGCCAGGTGTCTTCTTAAGTACTAGTGCCTACTAATGGCGATTCCAGGCGAACAACCCGATCTTGCCGCGCTGCCTCCGGAAAGCTCTCCCGTGAAGCGGCGCCTAGCAGCGCAATATGTGCGCGACGCACGCGATCGCCTGACATCCTCAAGTGGTACCCGCCCGGCCTTCGATTACGAGTTGCTTAGGCAATACGCACAAAACCGGCTCTCGGCCTCTTTGGTCATCCTGCTTCTCGTCGCGACTGTCGGCTTCATGTCGAGCATTTGGAGTGGCGCGCTCAGAGCCGGCGCTTGGACCGCTGCCGTGCTCGTCATCCACGCCATCATGGTCGGGAAATGCCGCCAGTTTCTCGAACGGTCAATGAGTGAGATTTCGGCACGTGCATGGCGTCTGCGATTTGTGGTGCTCGATCTATTCCACGGACTGGCTTGGATGTTCATCTTGATCCACCCGGTCGGTGCCGACGAAAGCTCGGGCACGTTCATGCTATTCGTCATGTTGCTGGTTGTGGCAGTGTCGAGCATGTTGGCATCGAGCCTGCCGACGGCCGTTTTCGCGGCAACGTTTCCGGTCACGACGGCAGTCGCGCTTGACTTTATCCTGCAGGGCACGCTGCGCGATTATATCCTCGCGATCATGGCTCTGACGGCCCAAGGATATTTCGCCGCCCTAACCTATCGTCTGTATTCGAGCACGCTGGCCACACTGGAAGCGCGGGCCGAAAAAGATGCCTTGATTGGTGAACTTGAGCAGGCGAAGGCGATTTCCGATGAAGCGCGCCGACGTGCAGAAGCCGCCAACATCGCCAAATCGCGATTTCTTGCCAGATGAGCCACGAACTGCGGACGCCACTCAATGCGATTCTTGGCTTTTCCGAGGTGATGAAAACCGAAGTATTCGGTGCGCACGCAGTACCCGCCTACAGGGAATATTCTTCGGATATTCATAACTCCGGTGTGCATCTTCTTGGGCTGATCAACGAAATTCTGGATTTGTCACGCATCGAAGCCGGCCGCTACGAACTCAATGAGGAATCGGTCTCACTCGTGGCTATCGTCGAAGATTGCCATCATCTTCTAAAGCTCCGTGCCAGCAGCCGCGGCATTGCGATTCATGACGTATTCGAGCCCGCGCTGCCGCGGCTCTGGGCCGACGAGCGCGCAATCCGCCAGATCTGCCTCAACTTACTATCGAACGCCATAAAGTTTACCCCACAGGCGGGGGATATCTGGCTTAAGGTCGGCTGGACCGCCTCTGGCGGGCAATACATCAGCGTGAAAGATACAGGCCCGGGTATCCCGGACGAGGAGATTCCGATCGTGCTTGCGTCCTTCGGCCAAGGATCAAATTCGATCAAATCGGCAGAACAGGGTGCCGGTCTGGGATTACCGATAGCGAAAAGTCTGGTCGATCTTCATGGTGGAACATTCACATTGAAATCCAAATTACGCATTGGCACCGAAGTTGTCGTGACGTTTCCGCCGCAACGCGTTGTCGCGGCAATGGCACCGATCCCCCAAGCGCCGCCGATTGCGCCGGCGAACGACCCGCAACGGATCCCGAACGAACCGGATCGGCTCGGCCGCCGGCCACTATTTAGGGCGGGCACGTAAATATCGCTTGCGACAATCGCGCAATTGCGTTCCCACCCGCGG
>Ga0126370_10000582_pt1 | contig 15466 bp, 11 predicted proteins | sample PanSoiMetaPlot_3_FD_92586 | JGI IMG/M metagenome (GOLD analysis project Ga0126370, IMG submission 92586) | Tropical forest soil microbial communities from Panama - MetaG Plot_3 | ecosystem: Environmental > Terrestrial > Soil > Tropical forest > Bulk soil | place: Panama | collected 2016-02-17 | reverse complement strand
GTCGTATTCCACCGGCCGCTCATTATACAAGGGTTACGTGTCGAGCTCGCTCCTCTGCGTTACGACACGAAACCGGTTGCGCGAATTAAACGGTCTGGTTACGCCGATAACAAAACTTTAAAAATTAGTAACAATGCGACGTCTTGTTGCGGAGTTAACATCATAGGAAGATCGTTATTGCATCCGCAGTTGGAGCGTCCATTTCGAACCAAGCACCCGAGCAGAATTCATGGAGGTCCCCCAATGAGTACTATCGCCCCCGAAGTCGGACTTGATAGGTCAATTACCGCCTATGGACAGGCCCGGTCGATGGTGAGTGGAACCCCGCTCACTCCTGACCAGTTGCGCAAGACCGATGCTTACTGGCGGGCTTGCAATTATCTCAGTCTCGGCATGATTTACCTGATGCACAATCCGCTGCTGAGGGAGCCGCTGCGGCCGGAACAAATCAAGCATCGTTTACTCGGGCATTGGGGAACGAGCCCGGGATTGTCATTCATCTACGTTCACCTGAACCGGATGATCAAGAAGTATGACCTGGACATGATCTACTTGGCAGGACCTGGACATGGTGCCCCGGGAGTGTTAGGTCCCGGCTATCTCGAAGGCACCTACTCGGAGGTCTATCCGGAAAAGAGCGAAGACGAACAAGGGCTGCGCGAGTTCTTCCAGCAGTTCTCGTTTCCTGGCGGGATCGGGAGCCACTGCACGCCGGAGACACCCGGCTCGATCCATGAAGGCGGAGAGCTTGGCTACGTGCTGTCGCACGCCTGTGGGGCGGCGTTCGACAATCCTGAGCTGATCGTCGCTGCGGTGGTGGGCGATGGAGAATCTGAAACTGGCCCGCTGGCGACGTCATGGCATATCAACAAGTTTCTGAATCCTAGGCGCGATGGCGCGGTACTGCCAATTTTTCACCTCAACGGCTACAAGATCAACAACCCGACTATACCTGCGCGCATTCCGCATGACGAATTGGAGAGTCTGCTGCGCGGCTACGGATGGACTCCCTTTTTCGTCGAAGGCTCCGATCACGACAGCATGCATCAGGCGATGGCCGCCACTGTCGAGCACTGCATTCTGGAGATTCGGTATCACCAGCAACAGGCGCGCGAGAAGGGCGACGTGATCCGGCCACACTGGCCGATGATCGTGTTGCGCTCTCCCAAGGGCTGGACTGCTCCCATCGAAGTAGAGGGGCATCGTCTCGAAGGCTTCTGGCGTGCCCATCAGGTTCCGCTGAGCGCTGTAAAGAAAGATCCTGAGCAGCTGCGGGTCCTCGAATCTTGGATGCGATCCATGCATCCGGAAGAGCTGTTCGACGCAAACGGGAAATTCATGCCGGAACTGCGTGAGCTGGCCCCCACCGGCAATCACCGTATGAGCGCCAATCCGCACGCCAACGGGGGACGTCTCAAAAAAGCCTTACGCTTGCCTGACTTCCGGCAATACGGCGTGACAGTGGAGAAGCCCGCAACGATGCAGGCGGAAAATACTCGCCCTCTGGGCGTCTTTCTGCGCGACGTGATGAAGGAGAACATGGACAATTTCCGTGTTTTCAGCCCCGATGAGAACACCTCCAACAAGCTCGGCGCGATTTACCAGGTAAGCAAGAAATTTTGGCTCGAAGAGTTCTTCCCCGAAGACCTCGACGGCGGAGAACTGTCGAAAGACGGTCGTGTGATGGAGATGCTCAGCGAGCACACCATGGAGGGCATGCTGGAGGGCTATCTACTCACGGGACGTCATGGATTCTTCTCGACCTACGAATCGTTCGCTCACGTGATCGACTCCATGTTCAACCAACACGCCAAGTGGTTGGAAATCTGCAATCACCTCTCATGGCGCGCATCGATTGCATCGCTGAACTTGCTGATTACGTCAACCGTGTGGCGCCAGGACCACAACGGGTTCACTCATCAGGATCCGGGATTCCTCGATGTAGTTGTGAACAAAAGCGCAAACGTGACCCGCATCTATCTGCCTCCGGACGTGAACTCGCTCCTATCCGTGGCCGATCACTGCCTGCGCAGCCAGGATTACGTGAACGTAATCGTTTGCGATAAACAGATGCACCTGCAATACATGACCATGGAAGCGGCAATTACGCACTGCACCAAGGGCATTGGCATCTGGGATTGGGCCAGCAATGACGAAGGTGGCGAGCCTGACTTGGTGATGTGCTCGGCCGGCGATATTCCCACACAGGAGGCACTGGCTGCGACGGCGCTGCTGCGAGCGGAGTTTCCCGATGTGAAGATTCGCTTCATCAACGTGATCGACTTGTTCAAGCTGCAGCCCAGCACCGAACACCCGCATGGGCTGAATGACCGGGACTTTGATTCGCTGTTCACGGTCGACAGGCCGGTCATTTTCAACTTCCACGGATATCCCTGGCTGATTCACCGGCTGGCGTATCGCCGCCACAATCACGACAACATGCACGTTCGTGGCTACAAGGAGAAGGGCAACATCAACACGCCACTGGAACTGGCGATCAATAACAACATCGATCGCTTCAGCCTGGCAATGGATGCAATTGACCGCGTGCCGCGGCTACAGAAAATCGGCGGGCACGCAAAGGACCGCTTCCTCAACCAGCAGATCGAGTGCCGCAACTACGCACACGAAAACGGCATCGACGAACCAAAAGCGGCCGCATGGGTGTGGCCGTACTGAGCGGCCCTCACCGGGGCCCAACTGAAATCCGCAGGCCCTGCCGTCGCTCCAACGAAGCGTAGGGCCGATCCCCGAGCGGAAGTGTAGCTTCAATCCTGGGCTACTAATGCGAAAATGATGTGAGGGCAGGAGCTTCTATCCAAAGCCCAAGTGGGGTTGTTTCTTGAGCAAAAGTTTACGGAATATCGCCATCATCGCGCACGTGGACCATGGCAAGACCACGCTGGTGGATGCCATGCTGAGCCAGAGCGGCATCTGGCGCGCAAACGAGCGGCACGTCGAGCGCGTGATGGATTCGAACGAACTGGAGCGTGAGCGCGGCATCACCATCTTGGCGAAAAACACGGCGATTTTCTACAACGATGTGAAGATCAATATTGTGGACACGCCCGGGCATAGCGACTTCGGTGGTGAGGTGGAGCGCGCGCTCAAGATGGTGGATGGCGTGATGCTGCTGGTGGATGCCTCGGAAGGCCCGCTGCCGCAGACGCGTTACGTGCTGAGCAAAGCACTGGAGGCTAAATTGGCCCCGATCCTGGTCGTTAACAAGATTGACCGCCCCGATGCGCGCGCGCAGGAAGTACTGAACGAGGTCTATGACCTGTTTATCGATCTCGACGCGGAAGAGGAGCAACTCGAGTTCCCGGTGCTGTACACCAACGCGAAGGCGGGCACCGCGACAGAAGATCTCGCACAGCCGGGCGAGAACCTGCAACCTTTATTCGATGCGATTGTGAAGACGATTCCACCGCCGAAGGGCGGTGCTGACGGGCTGCTGCAAATTCTGGTGGCAAACCTTGACTACAGCGATTACCTCGGACGGTTGGCGATTGCGCGCGTGTTCAACGGAACCCTGAAGACGGGCGAAGATGTCACCATCGCCAAGCGCGACGGTTCGCTACAGCCGACCAAGATCACCAAGCTGTTTTCGTTTTCGGGCCTGAAGCGCATCGACATTGACGAAACCGAGTTAGGCGACATCGTGGCGGTGGCGGGCGTCGAGGGCATCAACATCGGCGAAACGATTACGAACGTCGAGAGTCCGGCCCCGTTGCCGGTGATCACCATCGACGAGCCGACTATAGCCATGCAGTTCATGGTGAACACGTCGCCCTTCGCGGGGCGCGAGGGCCAATACGTTACGTCGCGTAACTTGCGCGAGCGGCTGGAGAAAGAACTCCTTACCAACGTCTCGCTGCGGGTGGAGGAGACCGACTCGACCGACTCGTTCAAGGTGATGGGGCGAGGAGAGCTGCAATTGGCCATCCTCATCGAGATGATGCGGCGAGAGGGGTTTGAACTCGCTGTCGGCAAGCCCGAAATAGTGACCAAGCAGATCGACGCCAAGCTGATGGAGCCGATCGAGCGGCTGACCATCGATGTGCCCGATACATTCGTCGGAGTGGTGATCGAGAAACTGGGCACGCGCAAGGCGCAGATGCAGAAGATGCACAATCACGGCTACGGGCGCGTGCGCACGGAGTTCACGGTACCGAGTCGGGGGCTCATTGGGCTGCGCAGCGAGATGCTCACCGACACGCGCGGCACGGTGGTCATGAACTCTCTGTTCGAGGGCTACACGGAGTGGCAGGGTGAGATTCCGCACCGCGTGACCGGCGCGCTCGTCGCCGACCGCGCGGGCTCGACCACGGCGTATGCGCTGTATGGCTTGCAGGAGCGAGGCGAACTGTTCGTAGGGCCGGGCGTTGAGGTGTATGAAGGCATGGTGGTCGGCGAGAACGCACGCGACAACGATCTCGACGTGAACATCGTGCGCGAGAAGAAGCTGACCAATATGCGGTCGTCCACCGCCGATGAGGCGATTCGTCTGGTGCCGTTCAAGGCGCTGAACCTTGAGCAGGCGATCGAATTCATTGCCGACGACGAGCTGGTCGAGGTTACGCCCAAGTCGCTGCGGCTGCGAAAGAAAATTCTGCAGGCGAACAAGCGGCCACGGAGGGATGCACAACCGGCCGGCATCGAAGCGGATTGAACCCGAAAATCAACCGCGGATTGCGCCGATGAGCGCGGATCAGAATAGCATCGAAGGAGATCCTCCGGAAATCTGCGGCATCCGCGTGATCTGCGGTTGATTTTCGAGCCGCGGTTACTTCTTCCCTACTGGATACTGCTCAAACATCTTCTCTACCGCGGTATTGACCTGCTCAACCAGCTTTTCTCGGTTATCGCTGAGCTTTTGTTTGGCAATGCCGCGCCAAACCAGTTCTTTCTTGCCCGTATCGATAAGATCGATGACCAGGGTACCTTTCGGAATCACGACCGAGGTCACGGTTCCCGGAATGTTGTGCCACAGCGTGATGCCGTAGTTGATGGGCGGAATGCCGCCACCGTAAATCGGGTCGTGATAGTGAGCGGTGTAATCGTAATCGGTGGCACCGTACATCTGCACGTACAGATCGGGAGTGCTATTGACCTTAGTGAGCCCACGTTTGCCGAGGTCGTCTTGCACGGCGGCCTGGATGGCAAGTCGCAACATCGGCTTGGCTGAGTTCTCCTGCGAATCGATGCCATAGCTTCTGAACTTGGAAAAATCGACCGATTGGTCGTACTCGACTTTGATCTTTTGGGCATGGGCGGCGGAGGCGAGAGTCAGCGCGACGGTCAGCCAAATAAGGCGTACGCGGCGCAGCACTATTGAGGGCATCTGTTCTCCGAAGGTGTGAAGGGTGTGAAAAGAGTAAGAAGAATTAGAACACACGACAGGGAATAACCTACAATTTTAGGCATCCTTGCCATGAGGGGTTACGGCATGTTGCGTCGCCTGATCGTTGTGCTCGCAATCGTCTCTGCCGTTGCGGTTGGTTTTGCCCAAGTACCTGCGAATCCTGCCAGCAAGCCTGACCAGACCAAAAGGCCACCGGGGAGTTGCAACGTCAGCGGGCGCGTGGTAAGCGCGGCCGAAGGCGCACCCTTACGTTCGGCGTGAGTAGCCCTGGTCGAGGCAAACCAGCGCACGCATCCGCTGGTTTACGCCGCCACGACGGACGACGAGGGGCATTTCGAGATCAAACAGATTGAGGCGGGGCGTTATGAGTTTTTCGCGTCCCATACCGGATATCTCGAGCAGCAGTATAAGTCCAAGGGCGCCGCTGAAGGCGAAGGGGCCATGTTGTCGCTGACATCGGGGCAGACTGTGGATGACGTGATGTTTCGCCTGGTGCGTGCCGGCGTCATCGTCGGCAAAGTGGTGGATGACACGGGCGAGCCGATGATGGGGGTGAATGTGTCGGTCCTGCACAAACCGAGCGAGGAAGAGCTTGAGGAAGCAGGCCCGCGCCGGAGAAAGGTCGAACTGACGATGGTGTCGGGCGGGTCAACCGACGATCGCGGGGAGTATCGAATCTTCAACCTGACGCCGGGTGAGTACTATCTGAAGGCAACGGAAACGGGTGAGTGGTGGGCTGGCGTGACGACGATGAGCGGCGGTGATTGGCAGCTCATTCACGAGCTGGGCAGCTCGTTCGCACCGATCTATTATCCCGGCGTATTGCAGCTAGACCTGGCGCAGACGATCACGATCAGTGCCGGAGAAGACGCGCAGGCCGACTTCGCCATGCGCAAGATCAAGATGGTGGAGGTTGCTGGACGAGTGATTGGTCCGGACGGAGGGCCGGCGAGCCGGGCCTACTCCAGCTCAGCCAGACAAGCGTGGACGATTGGGGCGGCGAATTGAGCGCAAGCGTTGATAACAGCGGTGAGTTCTCGATCAGAGGCGTGCCACCAGGCAGCTACTTCATTAGCGCGCAGATGCACGAGAAGGACAAACGTTACAGCACTCGGCAAAAGCTCGAGGTGGGGGAAGCGAAGATCGACAGCCTCATGCTCAGCCTGGGTGGTGGCGCTACCATTCATGGCCGCATGCGGACGGCCAGCGGGGGACCGCTTCCATCAGGACGCGGCAATGCTGCCCTACAGCCAGTTAACGAAGATGAGAGTGCGGGCTTTGGGTGGACTGAAATCAACAAAGGCGGCACCTTCGAATTCAACGGTGTTGCCGATGGGGGCTACACGCTTCGGGCGTATGTCGAACAGGGTTGGTTCGTGAAGTCGGCGCACCTTGGCAGCGAGGACGTACTGCAAAATGGCGTGCAGGTGGAAGGCGGTGCGCTGAAGGGAAGCCTCGACATCGTCGTCAGTGATGAGGGGCGCGCAAATCGAGGGCTCGGTCACGGACAGCGACAAGAATCAACCGCTGGCCGGAGTGCAGGTGAGGGCACGGCTTGATCCGGAGACCGACTATAACCGCGAGCGTTCGCCACAGGCGGCCACTGACCAGAACGGCCAGTTCGTGCTAAAAGATGTTCCGCCGGGTAAGTACAAGGTCAGCGCGAGAATGCCGAAGTCTTCACCAGATGGGCCGGCGATCAAATCGGAGGCGGTACCGGTGGCGCTGGGTGATCGAGACCACAAAGTGACGGATTTCAAGCTGACGGTGCCGAAGAGCGAATAGGCGCTACTCGTAACGCAGCGCTTCCACCGGGTCGAGGCGGGCAGCCTTCACGGCGGGATAGATTCCGAAGAACAGGCCGACGCTCATGGCCATCAGCACGGCAACAAAGATGGCCCACATCGGCACGGTCGTTGGCATCGAGGGAAAGAAGTACGGAAGGGTCGCCGCGGCAGCGCTACCGACGATGACCCCGAGCAGGCCTCCGAGGCCGGTGAGCACGATGGCCTCGGTGAGGAATTGCCAGATCACGTCACGGCGTTTCGCGCCAATGGCTTTGCGCACCCCGATTTCGTGGGTACGCTCGGTGACCGACATGAGCATGATGTTCATCACGCCCACGCCGCCGACCAGCAATCCGATTGAACTGACTACGACGGTCATGAGAGCAACGGTGCTCATGATCTGGCGGAACTGAGCGGCGATGGCTTCGGGGGTCGAGATGGAAAAGTTGTCTGGTTTGTTGTAGCGCACGCCACGATGGCGGCGCAGCACCCCGCGAATCTCATCTTCGGCAGCGGAATCGTATCCATCGTAGGCCTGTGCGCTGATGAAGTGGTCGTCATCCATCGGGTAGTGCTTCTTATAGCTGTGGTAGGGAACGCGGATGACGCGATCGGCGGTGTCGTCGCGCAGGAAGGTGCCCTTGCGCTTCTCCAGCACGCCGATGACTTCGAGTGGGACGCCGTCGATGATGATAGTTTTGCCGATGCCGTCGTTGGCGGGGAAGAAGGCTCTGTTGATTTCGTCGCCGATGACGGCTACGTCGATGCGATGGAGGTCTTCGAATTCGGTGAAGAAGCGTCCTTGCGCCAGGCGGGCGTTGAGGACATCCTGATACGACGAGGTGGTGCCGGCGTAATCGATGTTGCTCACTTCGTGTGACCCGTAGCGAGCTACCGGCGGCTTGCGACGCGCCACGCCAGGGTCGAAGCGGGGGAAGAGCTCGGCTGTGACGTCTTTCACATGCGGGCATTCTTCGCGGATGGCCAGAGCGTCTTCCAGCGTGAGCGGCTTGCGGGCACGCTCTTCGGCGCTGATACGACCGATTCGAATGCCGACATCGAAGCGGTAAATGAAGAACGTGTTGACGCCGTAGTCATCAAGGAAGGCAGAAACATCGCGGCTGATGCCCACCAGGACGGACGCCACGAAGATCATCGCGCCCACGCCGATGACGACGCCCAGCACCGTCAGGAACGAGCGCACCTTGTTGTTGCGCACCGTGTCGAGGGCCATCCGCGAGTTTTCGACGAGTTGGAGTTGCATCAAAAAGTTGCCAGCAGCCAGTAGTCAGTCGCCAGTTGAGGCCTACTCATGCCTCGTACCTCAAGGCCTCGATGGGATCGAGCCGTGACGCCTTGCTTGCCGGATACACGCCGAAAAATATTCCTACCGCTGACGAGATGCCGATCGATAACAGAACAGCTAATATCGGCACTGACATAGGTACGGGAGTCGCATTTCGCACCAGGATGGCGAGTATCCATGCGGCCAGCACGCCGATGCCTCCTCCCACCAGGGCCATCACGGTGGACTCGACCAGAAACTGCATCAGGATGTCCGTGCGGCGCGCGCCGACCGATTTGCGTATCCCGATTTCGCGGGTGCGCTCAGTCACCGAAGCCAGCATCACGTTCATGATGACCACGCCGCCGATCACCAGGAAGATCGACACCAGCGCCACCATGCCGGAAGCCAGCGTGCCGGTGAGGTTCTTCCACAAATCCATAAGGCCTTCGCTCGCGACGATACCGAAATTGTCACTGTCGTTTGGGTCAAGATGGCGGCGCGCGCGCATCAGCAGGCGGGCCTCTTCACGAGTTTGCGCCATCCATTCTGGCCCGCGCGCCTGCACGTTGATGGCTAGCGATTTATTGCGCCCGTACAGCTTCATCCAGCTTTGGATCGGAAGGTACACATAACTGTCCTGCGATTGGCCGAAGGCATTGCCGAGGGGCTTGCCCACACCAATAATCGTGATTTCCTTGCCGTCTACATTGATGGTTTTGCCCAGCGGTTCCGTGTCAGGAAAGAGCCTCTCGGCGACCTCGGAGCCGATCATGGCTACCATGGCGTGGTGGTCGTTGTCGCTGTCGCTGATGTAGCGGCCGGTGGCGGCCTCTTCGATATCCATTTCGCCGAGATTGGCGGTGACCCCGCGAATGCTGACGTCATCGAGGCTCTGCCTTTCGGAGCGAGCTTTGCCGAATCGGCTGACTTGCACGCCTACCGCTTTGGGCAACTTGAGGCCGTCGCGCAGCGCCTCATAGTCCTCCCAGGTGATATCACGATTGCGGCGCAAGGCTTTCACATAGGCGGCCGAGTCGCTGATGATGCCCAGCTTGTTAATGACAAAGACATTCGAGCCGAGGTTGGCGACACGGTCGGCGAAGTACTGGTTCATGCCGCTGATGAGAGCTACGACGAGGATCAGCGTGGTCACCGACAATATGACGCCGAGCAGCACCAGAAAGGAGCGGAGCTTGTGGGCGCGCATGGTTTGTAGCGCGATGAGTGCCGGTTCGCGAAATGAAGAGCGATACCGTAGCGCGCTTTTATGGACTGGAAATCCCATGGGCGAGTAGATTTACCCAGCTGGAGAGAAGCTGGGATTAGCTTTGGCGCAACTTTGCTAGTCTACCCCGAAGGTCGCATTGCGGCCATGCGACTCTGGTGCCATTCCGACGCTGTAAATCCATGAATCATTTCGGCAAGTTGCTTCGTATCACACATCAGCAAGCTGGCAACGAACTCGCGACCTAAGTGTCCCAGCTTGGTACGAACTCATACAGGTCCGTGACAGGCTGCGACTGGTCGCGCAGGAACGCTGCTAAACTAAGGCTTCTGGCACTTTCCGGAGCCTGATCTCGGCGCCATGAATATCTCCGAGGCAATCCGCATTGCTTTGCTTTCGCTCTGGGCGAACAAGCTACGGTCAATCCTAACGCTGCTGGGTGTGGTAATCGGCGTTTCGGCCGTGATTGCCGTAGTCACGTTCGTCAACGGCATCAATGGTTATGTGGCCGAGAAGATCTTCAATCTCGGCGCGGATGTGTTCATCGTCAGCAAAATGCCCAACGTCATCACGGACGCCGACCAGTTCATCGAGGGCAATAAGCGGAAAGATATTGACATGGACCACTACCACGCGGTGGCCGAGAATTGCACGGCCTGCAAGGTGGTGGGCGCGGACGTGCGTAATTTCAATGGCAACGTGGTGTATGGCACGGAGAACAGCAAGGACACTTGGGTGCGCGGCTGGACGCCGACCATGCAGCGCATCTATGACCTCGACGTGGTGATGGGTCGTCCGCTGAACGATACTGATTTGAACGCCGCTACGCCGGTCGTCATTATCGGACAAGACATTCGCGAGAACCTGATGGCGGGTGTCGACCCGATCGGCAAGACTATACGCGTGGACGGCCATGAGTACATGGTGGTTGGAGTCGGCAAAAAGGAAGGCAAGACGCTGGGGCAGAGCCGCGACAACTACGTGATCATGCCCATCAGCACCTGGTTCAAGGCGTACGGTTCGCATAACAGCATCCGCATCTGGGCCAAGGGCTTCGATGTAGGCACGCCGATGGAGCAGGCCATTGACCAGACGCGCGTGATCATGCGCGCACGACGGCATGACCAACTCAACACAAAAGACAGCTTTGTCATTGAGACCAACAGCAGCTTCCTTTCCCTGTGGGCAGATCTGAGCGGCACGTTCTTCATCGTGATGATCGTCATCGCATCGATCTCGCTGATAGTGGGCGGCATCGTGATCATGAACATCATGCTGGTTTCAGTGACCGAGCGTACGCGCGAGATCGGCATTCGTAAGGCGCTGGGCGCACGGCCGCGCGACGTGATGCGACAGTTTCTGATCGAGTCCAGTACGATGGCGCTGATCGGCGGGCTGCTGGGCGTAATCGGCGGCATTCTTATCGCAGAAGGCGTGACCGCCGCAATTGGCATGCCGTCGGCCATCAAGTTGTGGGCGATCTTTGCAGGACTATTGGTGTCGGCCAGTGTGGGAATCTTCTTTGGCGTATATCCGGCCCGTAAGGCGGCCAAGCTCGATCCCATCGTGGCGCTGAGATTTGAGCTATGAGATGGCGTGACGGAAACATGCTCCTACAAGCTTTAGGCCTACACGGGCCAGCTAAATTCGTGGTCGCCCGCTGTATCTTCCCTGCCCGTTTTGCTTCTTGCCTGGACGATGGCGCCGTGGCGACTCAACCGCAAGAGGGCTAACGATGAGCATCCGCCGCGGTGACTACAGAGAAATTCTGCGCATGGCGCTGGAGACCATTGCCAAAAACAAGATGCGCTCCGGGCTAACCGTGCTGGGTATCGTCATCGGAATAATGATGGTGATCCTCATCTCTTCGGTGGTGCGCGGTCTGAACAGTAATGTCGAGAACATGGTGAAAGATATGGGCTCGGACATCATCTTCGCGTTTCACATCGACGTATTCCAGTTTGGGCGCCCCACGACCGAGATGCTGACGCGCAAAGAGCTGACCCTCGACGACGCACTGGCCATGAGGGACTTGCCGCACGTCAAGGCCGTTACCGATGGCATTCGCTTGCAACTTCCGCAGTTCGGTACAGGCTCTTACTCCGTGAAGTACAAGGACCGAAAGACCAAGAACACGATCCTGGATGGGGATCTGCCAACCACCATGATGGTGTTTGACCTGAAGCTGGATGAGGGCCGATGGTTTACCGAGACGGACAATGAGCGCCGAGCTCCCGTGATCGTGCTGGGCCGCGATGCGGCGGACAAGCTCTTTGAAAACGAGCAGCCGCTCGGAAAAGAGATCAACATCGAGGGCCAGCTTTTCACCGTGATCGGAGTGCTCACGAAACGCAAGGCGGCATTTGGCAGCGGTGCGAATCCCGAGGACAACCTGGTTTATTTCCCGATTGCGACACTGCTTAAGATGCATCCTGAACTCAAGCAGCACTGGATCAGCGTGAAAGCTACATCGCATGCCGACATGCCGCTGGCCATGGACGAGATGCGTGCGCTCTTGCGGCGACGTCGGCATCTCGCGCCGAACCAGCCGGACAACTTCGCCGTCTTCAGCCAGGAAGCCCTCAGCGATACTTGGAACCAGCTGACCGGCGGAATCTTCATCTTTATGTTTGCGGTGTCAAGCGTTGCCCTGATCGTTGGCGGCGTGGGTGTGATGAATATCATGCTGGTGTCGGTGACGGAGCGAACGCGCGAGATCGGCGTGCGCAAAGCGATCGGTGCGCGCAAACGCGATGTCTTGCTGCAGTTCACGCTGGAAGCGATTACGCTGACGGGGCTGGGCGGCATTCTCGGCATCTTGATCGGCGCAATCCTGACAACGATGGTTCCGCTGCTGTTTCCTTCGCTGCCGGCGAGCATGTCGGTGTCGTGGGTGCTGACAGCGACTATGGTTTCGGTCGCAATCGGCCTGATCTTTGGCATTTATCCTGCGTGGAAGGCGGCAAACCTCGACCCCATCGAGGCCTTGCGGTACGAGTAGGCGAGTTGGGCGTCTGCTAATCTGACTCTGGCTCATGCTTGTTGTTCGCACGATTGTCGCGGCGTGGTGTGCGCTGCTGGCGCTGGCTGGGGCGTTGTACTTCGGACTTTGTGTGTGGGCGGCCCAACGGTTTCGTCGACAGGATTCGGGCGCAGTTCATGGGGACTTTGCGCCTCCAGTCAGTGTACTGAAGTCGCTCAAGGGCCTCGATCCGAAAATGTACGCGGCATTTCGAAGCCATTGCGTTCTGGACTATCCGGAGTACGAGCTGCTGTTTGGCGTAAGTGACTTACAAGAGCCAGCGCTGCAACTGGTAAAACGACTGCAACAGGAATTTCCGCAGCGCCAGATTCGCGTGATTCATTGCCCGCGAAGCTTGGGCATGAACGGCAAGGTGAGCACGTTGACGCAGATGGTTCCCGACGCGAAGTATGAGCACATCCTCATTAATGACAGCGACATTGTGGCACCTGGCGATTATCTGCGTCGAGTGATGCGAAATTTTGGCGGTACGGGCGCCGGGATGGTCACCTCCCTTTATCGAGGCTTGGCCGGAAACACGATTCCTTCGCGCCTCGAGGCGCTAGGGCTAAGCACGGATTTCATGGGCGGCGTGCTGGTGGCGCGCGAGATGGAAGGCGGCATGCGATTTGCGCTCGGGGCCACGATGGCAACCACCAAGAGCGTGCTGCGCGAAATCGGAGGTCTAGAAGCGCTGGTTGATTATCTCGGCGATGACTATGAGTTGGGAGCACGAACGGCCGCCGCAGGATTCAGGGTTGCTTTAGCCGATGTTGTGGTCGAGACGGCGCTGCGGGACTACAACTGGGCCGACTTCTGGTCGCATCAGTTGCGCTGGTCACGAAACGTAAAGGACCGGCGACACGCGCAGTATTTCGGGCTTATCGTAACCTTCGGTCTGGCCTGGGGTGTGCTTGGCGTGCTGCTGGACTGGCACGCGTGGTGGACGTGGGCGGCGCTAGGCATTGTTGCTGTCGCCCGCGTAACGGCTGTGGTAGCGATCGGCCGGAGCTTGTTGCGCGATCCGAATGTCTTGCGGGATTTGTGGCTATTTCCGGTTCGCGACTTCGTTGCCCTTGCAGTATGGATCGCAAGCTTCGCCAGTGATGAGGTCGAGTGGCGAGAGCTGAGGTTTCGAGTGAGGAATGGAAGGCTGGAGAAATTGTGAACTTCAAACAATGGTAGCAATTTCAGTAAAAAAGGGTCCTTCGACTGCAGCGTCGTCTGCGGCGGAGGATGACGCCTTTTTTCAGGAAGACAACCCCGAGAAGTCATTTCTTTCCCTGCACGGCTTCGAGGCAGCGGCCGTAGAGCTCCAGCAAGTGCTGAGCATACTCCTCGGCAGCGTGGGGCGAAACACCACCCTGGAAGCCGAGCCCGGGCGCGCCTGCCTTGCCGTACGAGGTGGTGGCGGCAATGAACTTCATTAAGTCGAGCGCGATGTCCTCGGTGCGTCTTGTGCCTAATGCGCTGGTGATCGGTACTTCCATGAACGCCAACTCCTTGCATGAAGGTCGGCAAGCCGACGTGAACGAATGATAGCAAAGCTGCAACGACTACATCAGCAGCCCAAGCGACGGATCATAAGCGGCCGCGCAGTTCAGACTTCAAGCGCAATGTGGCAGGCTCGTCCAACGATGCAGTGTGCCAGACCCTTGCCTATTGCAATCTCCGGCAACTCGATCGGCCACTGGTCCTTGTGCGGCCTAAGGATGATGCGTCAAATGCCGACAGCAACGTAGCGCGAGACCTATAGGTCCCCCACTCGGACCGCCTACAAGTTGGGACGCCCGGTGGTACTGCCGCAATGAGTTGTAATGACGATCGATAAGCACAACCGCACCTGGTGCAAGACCCAGCGACATGGCACGCAGCCGCGGGAAGCCGGCCGAAACCGGTATTTGCGATGATTGCAGCGAGGCCTGCAAGAAGCATGATGGTTACGACGCAAGAGCTTTCACAGGGAATCGGCGAAATCCAGCTAATGACCCGCAGGCATGGCGGCGAGCGTCCGAATCGCCGGAAGGCCCAGGCGCCTGCGGCACTCGTCCAGTATTTCGGCAGTTCGGGTGGCGCCCACTCGAGTCACGCCGAGGGCACGTACTTCCAGCAGGGCGTCGAGCGAGCGGATGCCACCGGCTGCTTTCACTTGCACCGAGGATGGCGAGTGGCGGCGCATGAGCATGAGGTCGGCGAGCGTCGCACCGCTGGGAGCGTAGCCGGTGGAGGTCTTCACCCAGTCAACACCGATCTCACCGCAGATTTCGCACAGGCGAATCTTGGCAGCGTCATCGAGGTATGCATTTTCAAAGATGACTTTGATTTTCGCACCGGCGGAGTGAGTCATCGAAGTGAGCCGCCAAATCTCGGCATAAAGATATTCCCAGTTGCTGCTGCAGGCCTGGCTGATGTTGATCACCATGTCGAGCTCACGCGCGCCGTCGTTCAACGCGCTTTGCGCTTCTGCCAGTTTCGTCACGGTGGCATGGCCGCCGTGAGGAAACCCAATCGTGGTGCTGGGCTGCACCGTGCTGTCCTTAAGAATTTGAGCACACCGTGCCGCATAGTACGGCAGAATGCAGACACTTGCGACGTCGTATTGCAGGGCAAGCTGGCACCCGGCTTCGAGTTCCGGAACAGTGAGCGCCGGATTCAGAAGCGAGTGGTCAATCATCTTGGCGATATCGGAATAGGTGTATGAGGCAGACATGAGAACTCCTGGGGCGAGCTGTCAGCCGTCAGCTATCAGCCTTTGTCCTTTAGTCCTTAGCTTTTTAGC
>Ga0126370_10000580_pt1 | contig 15486 bp, 14 predicted proteins | sample PanSoiMetaPlot_3_FD_92586 | JGI IMG/M metagenome (GOLD analysis project Ga0126370, IMG submission 92586) | Tropical forest soil microbial communities from Panama - MetaG Plot_3 | ecosystem: Environmental > Terrestrial > Soil > Tropical forest > Bulk soil | place: Panama | collected 2016-02-17 | reverse complement strand
CTACGGTCCGCCTATTTGGCGATTGCCAGGGATGACGCACAGGTAACAAATTATCTTGCGCAGCAGGTGATCGACGCGGCCGGCAAGCTTCCTGACGCGGCCAAGACCTACATGCCGCCGCGCTCCATTGGGCACTGAGCTCGAGCGGGTAAATCCTCGTTACTACGAAATCACGCAGAGTATCTCGCCGGCATTTACGGCTTGTCCTTCCACAGCGAACACGCGCTCTACTGCGCCTCGCTTTGGCGAGCGAATTTCGTTTTGCATTTTCATGGCTTCGACCACGAACAGGCCCTGACCCACCTCAACCACATCGCCGGCTTTGACGAGAAGGCGCACGACTTTGCCAGGCATAGGCGCAACAATCTGCTGGCGGCCTTCCGCTTCGGCACCGCTGTGCCTGCGGCCGCGCCAGGAGCGGGGATCGAAAACTTCTGCCAGGAATTCCAATCCATCGGTCTGCAATTGCAGGTGGCCGGCGGGTGACGGCGTCAAGTGAACCTCATGGGAACGACCAGCAAGCAAAACCGAGAAAACGCTGGGAGCGATTTCGGCAACATCAGCAATTCCGGATTCTCCTTCCAGCTTGGCTTGCCAGCCGCCGGCCTGACGTTCCAACTCCACCATGTGCGTTTTGCCGGAAATGCGGACTTCATACTTCATGGCATGCGGTCCAGCTGTTCCCGCCGGCCTTCCAGTTTCCAGCGGGAGAGGCTTTCGCTATCGGAAGATGCGGCCGGCGATGGTGTCGCGCTCTGGTTCGCTTGCCAAATGGCAGCAGCAATGGCTGCCGCCTCACGAGCTTCATTCGAGTGGGCCTCCTCGTCCACCGGCGATACTGAGGAAGCTGCGCGCGGACGCCGCAGGAATTCGTCCAGCCATCGGGTGTGAATCTCGCCACGCAGAAACTCCGGATCCTGGAGAATCCGGCGAAACAACCCCGCGTTCGTTCGAATCCCAGTAATCGTATATTCGTCGAGCGCGCGGCGAAGCCGTGCAATCGTCTCTTCCCTGCTGTTGCCCCAGGCGACGAGTTTGCTCAGCAGCGGATCGTAGTCGTTCGGCACGGTCCAACCTTCGTAGACGCCTTCGTCGAGACGGATTCCCGCGCCGCCGGGCACGTGGCGGGAAAGAATTTTTCCTGGCGAAGGGAAGAAGTTGTTGTCGGGATCCTCAGCGTAAAGGCGAACTTCTATCGCGTGACCGCGCGGGGTAATGGATTCCCATGCAAACGGCAAGCGGTGTCCCGCGGCAATGGCGATTTGCAGTTTGACGAGATCCAAGCCCGTGACCTGTTCCGTGACTGGATGCTCCACCTGTAAGCGCGTGTTTACTTCCAGAAAATAAAAATTCAGATGCTGGTCAACGAGGAATTCCATCGTGCCAGCGTTGACGTAGCCGCCCGCGCGTGCCAGACGCACCGCAGCTTCGCTCATTTTTCTTCGCAACTCCGGCGTGACGATCGGCGATGGCGCTTCCTCAATCACTTTTTGGTGGCGGCGCTGGACGGAGCACTCGCGTTCGCCCAGAGAAACCACCCGGCCATGCGCGTCCGCCAGGATCTGAATTTCAATGTGCCGCGGCCGCTCGAGATATTTCTCAAGATACAAACGCCCGTCGCCAAAAGCGTTCGTCGCTTCCGAGGAGGCATCGCGAAAGGCCGACTCGAATTCGGCGTCGTTGTGCACGAGCCTCATGCCCTTGCCGCCGCCGCCCCCGACCGCCTTCAGCAGCACCGGATAACCCATGCTCTGCGCCAGGATCTGCCCCTGGGATTTGTCTATCGGATCATTCGTGCCGGGAACCGTTGGTACTTCCACGCGGCGTGCGAGTTGGCGTCCCGCGGTTTTCGAGCCCAGCGCCTCCATGGCCTCCGCGGGCGGCCCGATAAAAGTGACGCCTGCTTCATTCGAGGCGCGGGGCAACGCCGGGTTTTCCGCAAGAAAGCCGTAGCCCGGATGCACGGCGTCGCAACCAGCCCGGCGCGCCACGTCTATTAGCTTGTCGATACGGAGATAGCTTTCGCGAGAAGCAGCGGGACCGATAGCGTAAGCTTCGTCGGCAAGCCGCACGTGCAGGGATTTGCGGTCCACTTCACTGAACACGGCGACGGATTGGATGCCTAGCTCGCGGCAGGCGCGGAGAATGCGCACGGCGATTTCGCCGCGATTGGCAATCAAGATTTTCTTGAACATAGAGAGGTGGAACGAGGACCGAGTTTAGCATGGAGAGCAAGGAACCCTGGGAACTCCCGCTCGATCGTGTTCCACTTCATTACTCAAGAAGCTTCTTGAGATCTTTCCATTTGACTAGAACAATGTGATTTTCCTCAAGCATCTGTTTGAAGTCCGCGCTGGTCACAAAATCGTAGTCTCGTTGACGCCACGCCGAGCCGAAATCCGGATGATCGACGGTCACGGCTTGGAGTTCTGGATCATCGTGCCCGAGGTGCACGATCATTTCCGATAGCCCCGGCTTCAAATTCTTGACCGCACTTCCGTAAGACGCCCTCCACTGGCCGGCGTTTATGGTGGGATTGGCCATGACAATCGAGTCCACGACGGGGTCTTTTTCGGAAAGCAGCGAGAGAAGCTTGGCTCTTTCGTCGGCGACTCTTGCCGCCAGGAACGGAAGATGATAGTCGTGAGCCACCTTCACGTACGCCGCGAAAAGGTCGGGTCGCGCAAAAAGGACCCCCATATGGCTGTCGAGATGTGTCGGATGGATTCCCGCGGCAATCGCGAGTTCTACCTGGGCGCGAATTTCGCGCTCGGCCTCGTTGGCCTTGAGGTTTTGTACCGCAGGCCCGGTTTCCGGCCACAGATAGCCCGAAGGGTCGAGAAGGCTCGCCACTTTGTCCTTCGATTCCACCGGACCCCAGCGATAGGTCTTCCATTCGCTGGTCAGCGTCAGATGCAGTCCAAGGTCCGCATTGAGATGGCTCTTCGCATACGCGGCGACTTCACTGAGCCAGGGGCACGGCACCATGATGCTGGCGGAGGTGACTCCACCTTTGTCCAGCGCGTCAAAGCTCGCAGCATCCACCGAATGTGCCACCGCAAGGTCATCGGCATGGACGATGAGTAGCTTCGCGTCTGCGGGATAACCCATTCGTTCCGCAACGGTCCTTGCTTGCGCGCTCGCGACCGCAGGAATCGCCAGGAACACGGTAATTGCGCCAATGCATCTGCGCCGGCACATAGGCTGCTCCAATAAGGCGTTTTTGCGACCGTCAAGCCTATCACGAACCGCCGTGCGGATTTGGTGGTTTTACACGAACTTCAAAAACCCTTCGCGCTCCGCATGCCCAATGGTGTATACAGATTCGTTCGAGATTCTTCAGGAGAGGATGTAGATGAAGCGACTGTGTCGATTATTCGTACTTGTGTGGCTAGCCGCCTTGCCCGCAGCCGCGCAGGAAACTTACGTTGCGCCGCCGGAAAGCCTGGTCATTGACGGCGTTCCACAAATCCCCATGGCTCTGGCAGAGACGGCGGGTCGCTATGCCTCGTTTCGAAGCGCGAGCCTTTCCGACTGGCACCCAACGCGCCACGAAATGCTCATTTCCACGCGATTTGCTGAGACGCCACAACTGCACATCGTGGCCATGCCTGGGGGCGAGCGACAGCAAGTCACTTTTTTCACGGACTCGGTTTCGAACGGGCGGTTCCATCCGAACGGCGGCGACTACATCGTCTTCATGAAGGATGTCGGCGGCGGTGAATGGTATCAACTCTACCGCTACGACATGAAAAACGGCGACACCACGCTACTTACGGACGGAAAGTCGCGCAACCTAATGGGGCCGTGGTCGTCAGACGGCGACCGCATCGCCTACATGTCCACGCGGCGCACGGGCAAGGACACGGATTTGTGGGTGATGAATCCCGCCGATTCGAAAACGGATCGCCTGCTGACGCAACTGAATGGCGGGGGATGGCAGCCGGAAGATTGGTCCCCCGATGACAAAAAGATTCTGCTGCTGGAAGAACTATCGATCAACGAATCGTATTTGTGGCTGGTGGACGCGGCAACGGGGCAAAAGACCGAGCTGACGCCGCACAATTCGACGGACAAAGTCTCCTACCGGGAAGCGCGCTTCAGCAAAGACGGCAAAGGCATTTACGTCACCACCGACAAAGACTCCGAATTCCACCGTCTCGCGTACCTCGATCTGGAAACCAAACAGCCGACCTATTTGACGACTTCCATCCATTGGGAGGTGGAGACTTTCGACTTGGCCCACGATGGAAAGCTTCTTGCTTTCGTTACGGACGAAGAAGGCTTGAGCGTCCTGCATGTGCGCGACACGACCAACGGAAGAGAGATGCCTCTGCCGCACATTCCTTCAGGAGTCATCAGCGGGTTGCGCTGGCACAAGAACGGCCATGACCTGGGCTTCTCACTGACGAATTCGCGCGGCCCGGGGGATTGCTATTCGCTCGACGTGGCGAACGAAAAACTCGACCGCTGGACCACCAGTGAAACCGCCGTAAAAAGTGAGTCTCAGCTCCAGGCAGAACTGATTCACTGGAAGAGCTTCGATGGCAAGACGATCTCCGGGTTTCTGTACAAGCCGCCAGCAAAGTTCACGGGCAAGCGGCCGGCGCTGGTGATTATTCACGGGGGCCCGGAAGGACAGTCACAGCCGGCTTTTTTGGGGCGCAACAATTATTTGCTGAGCGAGCTGGGGATCGCGTTGATTTATCCCAACGTGCGCGGCTCGACGGGTTACGGAAAGACTTTTTCCCTGCTGGATAACGGTTTCAAGCGCGAAGACACCTATAAAGACATCAACGCGCTGTTCGACTGGATCGCCACGCAGCCGGAACTCGACTCGCAACGGATTGCCGTGACTGGCGGAAGTTATGGCGGGCACATGACGCTGGCGGTTTCGGCTTTTTACAGCGATCGTATCCGTTGTTCCGTGGATATCGTCGGCATGTCGAACTTGGTGACGTTTCTCGAACACACCGAGGCGTATCGGCGTGATTTGCGACGGGCGGAATACGGCGACGAACGCGACCCGAAAATGCGCGAATTCCTGGAAAAAATCGCACCGATGAACAACATCGAGAAAATCAAAAAGCCGATGTTGGTAATCGCCGGGAAAAACGATCCCCGCGTTCCGGTGACCGAGTCGCAGCAAATTGCCGATGCCCTGAAAAAGCAGGGCACGCCGGTGTGGCTGATGATTGCCAACGACGAAGGCCACGGCTATCGTAAGAAACCGAACCAGGATTTTCAGTTCTACGCGACGGTGGGGTTCTTGCAGGAATACCTGCTGAAATGAAAGCGGATTTCAACAAGAGGTCACGAAGTTCAGGAGCGAGAACATGATTTGCATCGCTCTCTCGCAGTTAAAGCGGAATATTTCCATGCTTTTTGCGTGGGTTGACGTCCATCTTGTTTTCTAGGGCCCGGAGGGCGGTGATGACCCGTGAGCGAGTGTCGGCGGGCTCGATGACAGCGTCGATGTAGCCGCGTTCCGCCGCGACGAAGGGATTGGCGAACCGATCGCGGAATTCGGCGACTTTTTCCTGACGCAGTTTGTCGCGCTCCGCACCTTCTACCTTTGCCAGTTCGCGCTTATAAACAATATCCACCGCGCCTTCCGGGCCCATGACTGCGATTTCAGCGGTGGGCCAAGCGAAATTCGCATCGGTGCGAATGTGTTTTGATGCCATAACGCAATACGCGCCGCCATAGGCTTTGCGCGTGATGACGGTAATCTTCGGAACAGTGGCTTCAGCAAAGGCGAAGAGCAGTTTTGCGCCGTGCTTGATGATGCCGCCGTATTCCTGCTGCGTGCCGGGAAGAAAACCGGGCACGTCCTCAAACGTGAGCAGTGGAATATTGAACGCGTCACAAAAGCGAACGAAACGCGCGCCTTTCACGGAAGCGTTGATATCAAGAACTCCCGCTAAGTACGCCGGCTGGTTGCCCACAATGCCCACGGGGCGGCCGTCCAGCCGTGCGAAACCCACAACCAGGTTTCTGGCGTAATGTTCGTGGACTTCAAAGAAATAGCGATCGTCCACAATCGAATGAATCGCGCCCTTGACGTCGTAGGGTTTCTGCGCCTCGGGTGGCACGAGCGTGTTAAGCGCCTCATCGCGGCGCGTTGGTGGATCCGAGGTGACGCGGCGGGGCGGATCCTCGAGATTGTTCGATGGCAGAAAACTCATCAGCTCGCGAATCATGGCGAGGCAATCGGCGTCATCGCCTGCGACAAAATGCGCGACGCCGCTCTTCTCATTGTGCGTCATCGCCCCGCCAAGTTCCTGCTTCGTGACCTCCTCGTGCGTGACGGTCTTAATGACGTCGGGCCCGGTCACGAACATGTAAGAGGTCTCGCGCGTCATGAAAATAAAATCGGTGATCGCGGGTGAATAGACCGCGCCCCCCGCACAAGGGCCCATGATGGCGCTGATTTGCGGAATGACGCCGCTCGAAAGCGTGTTGCGCAGAAAAATATCAGCGTAACCGGCCAGCGAAGCAACGCCTTCCTGGATGCGCGCGCCGCCGGAATCGTTCAAACCAATCACCGGCGCGCCCGCGCGCATCGCAAGGTCCATAATCTTACAGATTTTTTGTGCATTGGCTTCCGAGAGCGAACCACCAAAAACAGTGAAATCCTGCGCGAAGACGTAGACGAGGCGTCCATCGATCCGCCCAAAACCGGTAACGAAGCCATCGCCGGCGGGACGCTGCTCTTCGAGGTCGAAATCCACGCAGCGGTGGCGTACGAACTTGTCGAGTTCCTCGAAAGTGCCTTCGTCCAGCAAGAGGTGGATGCGCTCGCGGGCAGTTAACTTGCCGGCCCGGTGTTCGCGTTCGCGGCGCTCGACCCCGCCCCCAGCTTCGGCTTCCGCGTCCAACCGGCGCAGTTCTTCGGTGCGATTGTGGCCTTTCGGGGCTTCCGAGGGTTTCGGTGCCGGGATCAGGCTGCGCTTGGTTTCAGACACCGGTCCCTCCCGCAGACGAAGACTTTCGAAGTACTTCAGAAGGTCCCAAGGATCCCGACTCTTTCGTGCCAAAGATGCGCACGGCCAAATGAGTAGCGAGCCAGGTGGTGCCGAGCAGCAAGACCACGCCGAGAAGCAACTCCGCGCCCATGGCGGCGGCGCGGCGGAGGGGCGCTTCGAGTGAAGTCACCCGGACCGTCGCCCAAACCAGGATGTACATGGCGGCAAGAGTCATTGCCACGATAAGAATTGTGGTAACCATCGAAGCAAGAATTTTTTTCATCGGAACGGGCTGCGAGCAAGAAACTGACAACCAAAGAATAGCGCAAATGAGGAGGGAGCGTCAGTTGTCAGTCGTTGGCAGCCAGTTTTGCACCATGGGACAGGATCGGCAGGTCCGCACGCCAGTGGTTCAGGGCTTGGTGGCATCGGCGGAGACAGCGGCCTCGGAAACAATGAGGTACTCGTAGGACTTGCCGTTTGCTTTGAACTTCATCTTGTCTTTGTCGAGAGTAAACTCGACGGGTGTATGGACAGGGATCAATGCCTTTTCCGAGGGTTTCATCTGCCGGATATGATAGTCGGTTCCCTCGGTGCGAACGACGTATTCCTGGCAGAGTACCTCGACCGTCATCTGCTTGTTCTTCTTGCCTTTTTCAACCGTGGAGCCGCAGGCGACGGAGTTTTCGGAAATGATCGTGCCGTATTGCGGTTTGCTGCCAGCCTGAACCAAAGTTCCCGCGAGGAGAAGAACAGCGGTAAGCATTATCGGCTTGTTCATGTGGGCTCCTTAGCTTGGTATTCCGGGCTTTTTTCTAGTCTATGTCAGTTGCTTGGAAAAGTGGCCGTGCCCGGGAAGCGGGACTGACTAAGAGTAAACGCCGTCAGGTAACTGCGGAGTACCCAGGGTGGAATCCTGAGGCGTCTTACGAGTGTGCGCGTTTCCCCGGCGCACGATCTAAGGTCCCAAGTTCGCTCGAGGAGGTCCCATGTCTCCCATGTCAAGAATTCCTCTAAACGTTCTCTCGTCAGTTCCTCAAACCCGTCAGAAGACGAAGACTTCGTTGTCTATTCTGGCTATTTTGCTGCTTGCTGCGCCGATGGGCGCGCAGCAGGCCCAACAACCGCGCCCTCGTCCTGATGCCCCGCCTCGCGGGCAGGAACCACCTCAGAGTCCCGCGCCACTCATTCTTCGGGCAGGAACGCAGCTTGCCCTCGTTCTTACGCATCCCATCGATAGCAAGACCATGCATCGCGGTGACACCGTTTTCGCCGAGACGACGTCGCCCGTGTTTGTGGACCATCAGGTGGTGATACCCGCCGGAGCTTTTGTCCAAGGCAAAGTCGAGAAACTCACGCGGCAAGGCAGCCGGGCAGAGATGTTGATGCAGTCAGTCTCCCTTGCCCTTCCTGATGGCTCGGTCGTCAACATTGGAGGTCCACTGGAAATCGCGAGCGGGGAAGGCACGGCCTGGAGAAATCCCAGCGACAGCGCCAAAGCTGGAGCAGTTCTTGCACCTTTTATCGGCTCAGGTCTTGGAACAGCGATTGGGATTGCTGCTCACACCAGTGAAACCATGCCCTTCGGAAACTCAACGATCACAACCAGCACGCCGAAGGGGATGGCCATTGGAAGCATTACCGGCCTCGCTGCGGGGACCATTGTGTCTTTCGTGCTGCTCGCGCGGAGCCGTCATTTCTTTGTTGGGGAAGGTGCGCCGCTCGAAATGACGCTGCCGCAGCCAGTAACCGTCCCCAGCGGAGAAACCGCTGCGCCGGTACAACTAACCGACCAGCGATAGAGCAGTTCCACTTACGAAGGCTTCCAAGGCAGCCCCAGCGCTTCGAGGCTCAGCGCAAGCCGGACCAATCGTCGGCGACGAGGATGGAGTCCACGGGGTTGGACGGATCATATTTCACGCTTGCGGGCTGGCCGGGAACCAGGCGATCGAGGCGCACCTGGCTTTCGAGGCCGGTGATGTCCTGCGCAGTGTGGTAGACGACCCCGGAAATCGCGTAGCTGTAGGAAACGAGGTGGCGGGGGCGCAGGTTTTCGAGCGGACGAGCGCCGACGCCAAACAAACGCTTGCGTGGCTTTCGCGGTTCGGGCGGATTCTCTACCAAATCAACTACCTGGCCCTCAGCGATGCGCCCGATTTGATTCAGATGAAGGCGGCGCTTGCGCTCCTCCGCTTCCGGGTCGCCTTCCGGCCGGAGAAACGCATAGACAATCATGGCGACGGCGGCGACGGCCGCGCCGCCCATGGCCAGCATCAGCTTCCAATCGGCGGGCAAGGCTATTAGCAATGCAACTCCATTAAATCCCGGGGATTGCATGGGGCGCCAAGACTGGGCGACAGCGACGCGACGGACAGATTGCAACGGTCACAGCCCCACTACCGCGTATTCTAGCGAAATTGCGGCCCCTCGTGAATCAATCTTGCGGGCCGTGCACCGGACTACGCAATACACCGACGCCAGAAACGGTTACTTCGACGGTGTCGCCGGCGACAAGCGGTCCCACCCCGGCGGGAGTGCCGGTGGCGATCACATCTCCGGGTAGCAGAGTCATCATGCAGGAAATCCAACGGACCAGAAAAAGCACCGGATAAATCATCAGAGAAGTGTTGCTGGACTGCCGGACGGCTCGATTGACGCGCGTTTCGACCACGAGGCTCGAAGGATCGAGATCGGTTTCGATGTGCGGACCAATCGGGCAAAAGGTGTCAAAACCTTTGCCTCTTGTAAATTGCACGTCGCTTTTCTGTAAATCGCGCGCGGTGACGTCGTTCAGACAGGTGTAGCCGAGAAGATAAGAAAGCGGGTCGTCGGAATCGCGCAGGTGCGAACAACGGCGCGCAACAACCACCCCGAGTTCCCCTTCATGTTCCACTTGCTTCGAGTATTTCGTGAGAACAATGGGTTCTTCTGGCCCGATGATGGAAGTCGAGGGCTTCAGAAAGATCAAAGGCTCCTGGGGCAGCTCGTTGCCAAGTTCGGCGGCGTGCGCCGCGTAGTTGCGGCCAACACAAACAATTTTGGAAGGTTCGACAGGAGCGAGGAGCCGTACATCCGCAAGGCGCCAAGAGCGTGAGCCGCGTGCCCATTGGCCCCCTGGCAGGCCTGTTATCTCGACGACGTCTTCTGCCTCGATCACGCCGTAGCGCGGGGTTGCTGGTGAAGCCGTATTTCTAGGAACATAGCGGCAGATCTTCATTCCGTTTCAGTTCTCGCGATGCCCGGGTTCAGGCTTCGCATGAGAAATCTCCGCAGCGCGCGCCCTGCGGATAATCGCGCCAATCCAGGAAAGCGTTGTAAACATCATGTAACTGACGGCTCCAATCATGAAGACCTGAAACGTGCTGTGCCAGTCACTGAGGTTGTGGTAGATCATGCACAGAGTGCGGTAGACAAAGCTAAAAATCACCCAGGCGATCATGCTCGAAGCCAGAAGGTTCCCGGGCCAGCGAAGAAAGCGAAGAACGGGAACGGCGGCAAGAAAGACAAAGACTCCGGCGCCGGCTACGTTGCGCTCAAAGGCAAAACGCTCAAGAATTGGAACCTGATTCGCGATGACGAGCCAAGCCGTAAAAACCAGGCTGAGGCAAACTCCGGTATAGACGCCGGTATGAATGGCCGCATTATGAAGAAAATCCAGGCGCCGCGAGCCGGGCAAGTTTGTTCGAACGAGCATTTGAAGCAGGGCTCCTCAAAATGCCGAACTGAAAGACACGAATCTACGGAGGCGGCTGCTGGATGTCAACCGCAACGGAACTGCTCGGCGCGCTCTCGTTTCCCGCGCGGTCCAGGGCTGTCACGGTGTACCAATAGCGGCGTCCCGGAGCGACGGAACTGTCGCGAAAAGCCGGTGTGGGCAGCAAATCCGGAGTCACTAGCTCGCCGCGCAAGCCTTCCTGCTCACTTCGATAGACGCGATAACCGGCGAAATCGGTTTCCAGATTGATGGACCAGGACAGGTCCACGACGAAAGTGGAAGTAGCCTCCCCGGGAAGCACCGCCGCAACGACGTCCTGAGGCGCGGCGGGAGGAAAAGTGTCGAGCGGCGTGACGCTGGCGGGTTCCGAGTTGTCCGACTCGATTTCGGTTCCATCCGCGGAAACCACGCTGCGAACGACGTAGACGTAGGTCTTGCCGAATTCAAATTGCGTGTCGCTGTAGCCGTTGATCGTAGCTGGGCCAAGAAGGGCGAGTGGAGAAATCCAGTGAGTCATAGAGAGATCTTTGCCTGTGGGGGCTGGCGCGTGAGAGTCGATTTCACCGCGGTACACACGATAGCCGGAGATGGTTGGAAGCGGATCGCCCGCGGAAGTCTGCGTAGGCGCAGGCCAGCTTAGATTCACGGCAGTTTCGGTGACCTGGAGCGGAACCGAAGGGATGGGCTGCGGGACGGGAAACAGGCGTGCCGTAACGACATTCGAATCGGCGGAACCACGCTTTTTTGAGAGTCGCGTTCGGATGAGATAGGCGTAGGTTGCACCGGGATTGGCTTTCGTTTCGGCGGGCGAAATCGGATCCGCGAAGCGCACGTGCCCTGAGGCAAGATAATTTGTAACCAGCGCGCCAGGAATCGTGTAAACGACGCGAAACGATTTAGCGTCGGGCGCGCCATTCGGTTTCAAAGCACCGCGAACGATCTCGATGGCCGGAAGCGCCGCAAGTTTCTCCCCGGAAACAGCCTTGAGCGGAAGCGAAAAAACAAGCTCGACGCCATCGCCCGCCTGCCGCCCCGCAAGATCGGCAATCGCAACAGGAACCAGCGGCGAAGGCGGAACGGGATCGCCAGGGGCGCCACAACCGAAAATGAAAACCAGAAAAATGAAAATTGGGGCCGCTTGGCTGAAGCTTTCGGGGAGGAGGGCGTACTTCCCTTTTCTATATTCCATTTTCCAATTTCAATATCGAACTCACAGGATGTAGCGGCTCAAATCCTGGTTTTTCACGATGTCGGTCAATTGTTTGTTGACGTATGCGGCGTCGATTTTTACGTTCTTTTTCTTGAGGTCGGGCGCCTCGAAAGAAATCTCGTCGAGGACTTTTTCAAGAATGGTGTGCAGGCGGCGGGCGCCGATGTTTTCGGTCTGCTCGTTGACGCTGGTGGCGAAGCGCGCGACCGCAGCGACGGCGTCTTCGGTGAAATTCAGCTTCAACCCTTCGGTTTCGAGCAGAGCGGCGTATTGCTTGATGAGCGCGTTCTTCGGCTCGGTGAGGATTCGAATGAAATCCTCTTCCTTGAGGGACTGCAGTTCCACTCGTATGGGCAGGCGGCCTTGGAGCTCGGGGATCAAGTCGGAAGGCTTGGTGACGTGAAAGGCGCCGGCGGCGATGAACAGGATGTGGTCGGTTCGAATCATGCCGTAACGCGTGTTGACGGTAGTGCCTTCAATGATGGGGAGAATGTCGCGCTGCACGCCTTCGCGGGAAACATCGGGGCCATGGCCGGATTCGCGGCCGGCCACCTTGTCAATTTCGTCGATGAAAATGATGCCCATCTGCTCGGCGCGCTCGACGGCCATACGTGTCACGAGGTCCATGTCCAAGAGTTTGTTCTCTTCTTCCTGGATCAGATATTCGAAAGCGTCGGCAACGCTCATTTTGCGCTTTTTCTTTTGCTGGCCGAAAATGCCGGAGATCATGTCCCCGAATTTCGAGGCATCCAGCCCGGCTTCTTCCATACCCTGGCTGGACACAATTTCAAACGCGGGCATCATGCGCTCGCGGACTTCGAGGTCCACCATGCGCTGGTCGAGTTTGCCTTCGCGGAGCTGGGTGCGGAGTTTTTCGCGCGTGCGCTGATTCTGCTCGCGCTGCGCCGCAACTTCGCTTTCCGGCGTGCCGGGAGCGGGCGAGGGCAGAGGCGGGAGCAGAAGATCGAGAACGCGTTCTTCCGCGGCTTGTTCGGCGCGGTCGGCAACTTCATCGAGCTTTTCCTCGCGGATCATGTCAATCGAGGTTTCTACAAGGTCGCGCACCATGGACTCGACGTCGCGTCCGACATAACCGACTTCCGTGTATTTGGAGGCTTCCACCTTGATAAACGGGCACCCGGCAAGGCGCGCGAGGCGCCGGGCAATTTCAGTCTTGCCCACTCCAGTCGGTCCAATCATCAGAATGTTCTTGGGCAGAACGTCATCCGCAATTTCGGGAGGGAGTTTTTGACGGCGCACGCGGTTGCGCAGCGCCACGGCCACTGCGCGTTTCGCGGCCGCCTGCCCGACAATGTATTTATCGAGTTCGAGGACGATCTCGCGGGGCGTCATGTCGTCCAGCGCCGGAAGAAGCTCTTCTTCCTCGCCGGTAACCGCGCCGTTGCTACCGGGCGCGAGAACTAATTCTTTCTCGGACTTGCTGGTCATTCCTGGTTCCCCGCGTAATTCCCTAGTTCCCAGTTTTTCGTCTTAAGGCAATGTGTGAAGAGAGGCACAGACAAAGCCTAACATCCCCTAACTAGAAGATGCTACACACCCGGAGATGGTTTACAAGCGGGTCCGCCTTGCCACCCTGCGCCGAAGGTGTAAACCGTCACGGAAGAAAAAGGACCAGGCTTTCCATTCTGAATTCAAGCCGAAGCCTAGAGCTCTTCGACGGTAAAATTTGCATTGGTGTAAATGCAAATTTCGCTGGCGATGCGCATGGCTTCCATTGCCAGGTCTTTGGCGGTCAGTTTAGAGTGTTTGAGCATCGCGCGCGCGGCCGCGAGGGCGTAACTGCCGCCCGAGCCAATAGCCACGAGTCCGTCGTCGGGCTCGATGACGTCGCCATTGCCGGAGAGGATGAAAGTGGCTTTGCTATCCGCGACGACGAGCATGGCTTCCAGATGGCGCAGGGCGCGGTCCTTGCGCCAATCCTTGGCGAGCTCAACGGCGGCCTTCTGAAGATTGCCGGAAGATTCCTGCAGCTTGCCTTCAAAACGCTCGAATAGGGTAATGGCGTCGGCGGTAGAACCGGCAAACCCGGCCAGCACTTTGTCGTTGTACAAGCGGCGAGTCTTGCGCGCGGTGTGCTTCATAACGTGGTCGCCCATGGTGACTTGGCCATCAGCGACCAGCACGACTTTGTTGTCCTTGCGCACACACAAGACCGTGGTGCCGTGCATCGGCGCACTATTCTGATGATTTTGCATCGCGACATTATAGCGCTCGCAATCGTTGCGCGCCAAAAGAGCGGGGCCGCGAGCAGGAAAGGGCCGGCTGTCAGCCGGCCCCACGATTTCCTAAGGGTTAAATGGTCTGCAAACTGGAATTAGTACTTGTTCCAGGTAAAGGAATTGAGGACGTAATTTCCGACGGTGAACAGCGATTTCTTCAGGTGCATGTCGTAATAAATGGCGCCATTTCCGACGTCGGTCAACTGATTGGCGATGACCGAACCGAAAAATTGTCCATTACCCTTGAAGTCGGCGGTCGAATTGGGAGCGTAGACCACGGCTGCGCTCGCGCCGTTGCCTGCAATTTTGATTAGGCCAGTACCAGCGTAAGTGAACTGGAGTTCGGCAGGGTTAAAAGTCGGATTCGCAATGCCGTTTCCCTCGAGGTCGATCGGCAAGGTGTTGTTGTTTCCCGCCACGTTGATGACGATCGGCCCATATTGACCGGTAACGGGGTCGGGAGCGACCACCAGCTGCGCGCTGCCGGTAAGGGAGATGCTGTTGATGTTGTAGACGCCCGGAGTCAAGGTAAGGATATTGCCACCGGACAAGCTGATGTCCCCCAAGCCGCACGCGCCAGGTGGGGCGACGGCGGGAGTACACTGGGCAGAGCTAGGAGAGAGTGTTGCGGTATTACTGATATTTGTCGGCCCCGGAGGATAAATGCTGGGCGTGGGGAAGGTAATCGCCTGGGGCAACTGTATCATCCCGCCAGTAACCTGGCTGAGGCTCTTGCCGGAAAACGCTGTAATGTTACCAGCCGAACAGACGCCGAAGCCAGCATTGGGCGTGGACAATGAGCCGTTAATTTGCACGTTGCTGCCGCTGTCGGTTTCGTTGCCGTTCGTCCCAACGTTTCCCCCAAAACCGTTCATGGGGATGCTTCCCCCGGTAGCCCCCGGGTTGATCGTGCCACCGTTGGGAATAAGACCCGCAGAGTCATAGCTGTTGGTGGTGCCATTGCCGGTAAAGCTGAGTTGTGCGCAGCCGCTCCCATCGGCAAAGGCGGCATAGGCAAAAGCCGGCGAGATGTAGCGCTCAAGAGTGGTGACCACCTCAGCTTCGGCGTTGCGGACGTTGGTAATATCGCCGTGAGCCGTGATTTGCCAGGTCTGGATCGTCGTGGGAGTGGTGGTTCCAAACGGCGTGATAGAAACCATACTCATCAACTGGGCGGAAGCGCTGTAGTTCACCTGGTTGGCGCCGGCCTGTAAGGGCTGCGTGGCATTCATCGCCTGGGAGAAGGCAGCCTGCATTCCTCCCGGGTAGTTGGCCGCCTGCGCGGACAAAGTGGACAAGAAAACAGGATTGCCTGCCAAGTCAGTTACCGGATACGTGGTGGTGTTAAAGCCG
>Ga0126370_10000578_pt1 | contig 15495 bp, 13 predicted proteins | sample PanSoiMetaPlot_3_FD_92586 | JGI IMG/M metagenome (GOLD analysis project Ga0126370, IMG submission 92586) | Tropical forest soil microbial communities from Panama - MetaG Plot_3 | ecosystem: Environmental > Terrestrial > Soil > Tropical forest > Bulk soil | place: Panama | collected 2016-02-17 | reverse complement strand
GTGACGCACCAGCCCCAAAAGCGCATTGTCCGTGAAAGTCACATTCTCAGGCGTCAAGCCATTCGCTTCCTTCTGCTTTCCGAGCAGATATTTTTTTGCGATGGCAAGTTTTTCTAATTCGGTGTAACCGGCAATTCGGATGATCTCCATGCGATCCTGTAGTGGACGCGGGATCCGGTCCAAGGTATTCGCCGTGGTGATGAACATGACCTTAGAAAGATCGTAGTCGAGGTCTAAATAGTGATCGTTGAAAGACGTGTTCTGCTCGGGATCCAACACTTCGAGTAGCGCCGAAGAGGGATCGCCGCGAAAATCGGTCGACATCTTATCGATCTCGTCCATCAAAAATACCGGATTGCTGGAGCCTGCCTTTTTCATGGACTGGACAATTTTCCCAGGGAGAGCACCGATATAAGTACGCCGGTGGCCACGAATTTCGGCCTCGTCTCTGACACCGCCCAGCGATACCCGGACGAATTTCCTTCCGGTCGCTCGAGCAATGGAGCGTCCCAAGGAGGTTTTGCCGACGCCAGGAGGCCCGACTAAACAAAGAATCGGGCCCTTGATTTTGCCCACTAGGCTCTGCACCGCGAGATATTCGAGAATTCGCTCCTTAACTTTCTCTAATCCGTAGTGATCATCCTCAAGAACTTTCTCGGCTTCATTGATGTCCAACTTATCATCGGTGAACTCGTTCCAAGGCAGGCTGAGAATCCAGTCGATGTAATTTCTCACTACCGTGGCTTCCGCCGACATCGGCGACATCATCTTGAGCTTCTTAAGCTCCTTCTCAACCTTATCCTTCGCCTCCGGCGAGAGTTTTTTCTGCTTGATCTTTTCTTCGATTTCTTGGATCTCGTTTTTAAATTCATCCTTTTCGCCGAGCTCTTTTTGGATGGCTCGCATCTGCTCGTTCAGATAGTACTCTTTCTGTGATCGCTCCATCTGTTTTTTGACCCGTGAGCGAATACGCCGCTCCACCTCCAAGATTTCGATTTCGGCTCGCATATGAGCCAAGACCTTTTCGAGTCGCTCAGCAGCGTTGAAGGTTTCCAAAAGGTTCTGACGATCCCCCAGTTTGATTCCCAGATGGGCAACGATGGTATCCGAAAGTCGCGCCGGGTCATCGATGGAAGAGACCGACATCACCATTTCCGGCGGTATTTTCTTTTTAAGCTTGACGTAATTTTCAAAAGTCGCATGGACTTCCCGCGTAAGCGCTTCAACTTCCGTGTTACGTTCGACAATTTCCGGCGCTTCTTCGACTTCAACCAGGAAAAAATCCGGGTTCGCAACAAAGCGAGCCACCTTAGCGCGCTTTTTTCCCTCGATGAGAACCTTGACCGTCCCGTCGGGAAGTTTTAGCATCTGCACGACGGTTCCCAGGGTCCCGATCTTATAGATGTCTTCTTCCGTGGGCTCGTTGGTCTTCGCATCCTTCTGTGACGACAAAAAGATGGGCCCCTGCTTCTGCGTCGCTTCCTCTAAAGCTTTGATGGAACGTTGCCGCCCGACAAAGAGTGGGACCACCATGTGAGGAAAAACCACAATGTCTCTCAGCGGTAGCAAAGGAACGCGCGCCGGAACGCCAGCTTGTTCTTTGTCGTCTTTTTTATCGTTACGAAACAACATAGGTTCCTCCCTAAGCACTCTCTGCGGCCTTGCTGTACACAACAATCGGAGGCTCGTTCTTGTCGACAACGTCCTCGGAGACGACAACCTCCTTGATGTTCGGCTGGGAAGGCATGTCGTACATAATGTCCAGCATGATATTTTCCATGATCGCGCGCAAGCCACGCGCCCCGGATTTTCGCTTCATGGCTTCTCGGGAAATGGCTCGAAGCGCCTCTTCAGTAAACTTTAGATGCACACTTTCCATTTCAAATAGTTTCGAATACTGCTTGGTCAACGCGTTCTTGGGCTCTTTCAAAATGCGCACGAGGGCGGATTCGTCTAGCTCATCCAGCGTGGCGATGACCGGCAAGCGGCCGATAAATTCCGGGATCAGCCCAAATTTCAATAGGTCCTCGGGCTGAACATCGTGGAGCAGCTCGGTGGGTCGTCGCCCATCCTTCTCATCGAGCTGTCCGCCAAACCCCATTCGCTTCCGGCCAATCCGCTTGCGGATAATGTCTTCAAGCCCCACGAAAGCGCCACCACAAACAAAAAGAATGTTGGTTGTGTCCACCTGGAGGAATTCTTGCTGTGGGTGCTTGCGTCCCCCCTTGGGAGGAACGCTCGCCATCGTGCCTTCGATGATCTTTAGCAGTGCTTGCTGGACTCCCTCGCCGGAAACATCCCGGGTGATCGAGGGATTATCTGACTTCCGCGAAATTTTATCGATTTCGTCTATGTAGACAATACCGCGCTGCGCTTTTTCGACATCGTAATCCGCCGACTGCAGCAGATTGAGAATGATATTTTCGACATCTTCACCGACATAGCCCGCTTCGGTTAAACTCGTCGCATCAGCGATGGTAAACGGAACCTGGAGAAAACGGGCCAGCGTTTGAGCTAAAAGAGTCTTTCCAGAACCCGTCGGCCCGAGAAGCAAGATGTTGCTCTTCTGCAGTTCGACGTCTCCAGTGACCATCTGGCTATCGATGCGCTTATAATGATTATGTACGGCGACCGCCAAGATTTTTTTGGCTCGTTCCTGACCGATCACATATTGGTCTAAGACCCGCTTGATTTCCGCTGGCTTGGGGACGTTCGACGAAGCATTGAGAGTCTCGTCGTGATCACACTCCTCGGCGATGATGTCGTTACAAAGGTCGATGCATTCGTCGCAGATGTAAACAGTAGGACCGGCGATCAGTTTGCGCACTTCGTCCTGACTCTTACCACAAAACGAGCAAACAAGATTTCCCGAACGGTCATCGCCGTGTTTTGGCATAGAACCCCCGCGCTACTTCTTTAGGTTTGAGCTCCCCTCGGGCCGAGTGGCGATGACCTCATCGACCAACCCGTATTCTTGGGCTTGCTTGCCGGACATGAACAGATCTCGGTCCGTGTCCTTCTCGATCTTCTTTAGGCTCTGTCCGGTATGCTTCATCAGAATATTGTTCAGCTCTTCACGCATTCTTAGAATTTCGCGCGCCTGGATATCAATATCGGCCGCCTGCCCCTGAAATCCACCAAGCGGTTGGTGGATCATGATTCGTGAATGGGGCAGCGCGTAACGTTTGGTTTTAGTGCCGGAAGCCAGCAATACGGCGCCCATACTTGCGGCCTGACCCACGCAAACCGTCGAGATCTGCGGACGGACGTATTGCATGGTGTCATAAATCGCCAGGCCTGCGGTAACCGAACCCCCAGGACTATTGATGTAAAAAAAAATATCTCGCTCTGGATCTTCAGACTCTAAAAACAGCAGTTGGGCTGTTATGAGATTGGCTACGTCGTCGGTGATAACCGAACCCAGGAAGACTATGCGGTCCTTGAGCAAACGAGAATAGATGTCATAAGCCCGCTCCCCCCGCCCCGTTTGTTCGACCACAATAGGAATAAAGTTCATTTCCCGAGAAACTCCCCAACTCCTGGACCCAGTTTAGCTTTTTTTGCCTTGCTCATCAACCTTTGCAGGCCCCGGAGCGACCTCCTTAATCTTCGCTCGTTCAAGTAAAAACGCCAGCGTGCGGTCAAAAATCATTTGCGCTCGCAAATCGTCGCGTGACTCCGGCCGCGCATAGAACTCGCGCACAGTTTTTCCCTTCTCTCCCGCAGCTCGAGCTATGTGATCGACCCTTTCTTGAACCTCTTTTTCAGAGACTTCAATGTGCTCAAGCATGGCGATTTTTTCCACCAGCAGCGTTGCTTGAACCTGACGCAGCGCGCGTCCTTCCAAAGCTTTTCTTGTTTCCTCCAAGGATGACGTTACTTCACCGCTAGTGTCTCTATTTTGATTGCGCTCCATTAAATATCGCGTTTGCCGTTCCACCATGGCAGGCGGTGGTGTAAACGCATGGCGTGTGATGAGTTGACTGACAATCTGTTCCTTTAACTCTTCCTCTTGAATCTGCTTGAGCTCATCTTCAAGGCGCTTACGGATGGTTCCCTTCAATTCCTCCAAGGATGCGCATTGGCCATGATCCTTGGCAAAATCATCATCGAGGACCGGCAAGACTTTTTTCTTAATATCGTGAGCCACCACAGAAAAATCCACGGCTTTACCAGCAAGATCGCGATTGGCATAATTATCCGGATAGGTCACCTGAACGACTTGGCGTTGTCCAATTTTCAATCCGACGACGGCGTTTTCGAATTGTGGCAATGCCCGTCCGCCGCCGATCTCTAAGAGATAGTTCTCACCCTTTCCACCAGCAAACGGTTTCCCCGCTACGGACCCTTCGAAATCAAGGCTAACAAAGTCACCCTGTTGCACAACCTCGCGGCCGGTCTCCGGCTCCAACCGCGCATAGCTCTCTCGCAGTCTCTCGAGCGCAGACTCCACCTGCGCGTCCGTGACGGCAACTTTGACCTTCTCGACTTCAACACCCAAATAATCCTTTACTTCGATCTCAGGCTTGACCTCGAACACGGCCGAAAACGAAAAACCGAGTCCTTCTTCTAAGTCGTTGGCCTCGATTTCCGGACGCGAGACGATCTGAAGGCCTCGCTCTTTAATCACTTCACTCAGCGAGTCCTCGACCAATTGAGATCGTACTTGTCCTTTAATTTCATCACCATAGATTCCTTGGAGCACGCTCCGCGGAGCTTTGCCGGCGCGAAATCCTTTGATGCGCACGCGCCGGCCCAGATCCTTATAGGCGCGTGAGAATTGATGGCTAACCGTTTCAGGTGGAAGTTCGACGCGGATTTTTCTTTGCACCGGACTCGATTCATCAATGTCGATTTTCATAGTATGTAAAATCGCGCCACGCGCCTAAGTAAATTCACGACGTGATGTTTGTTCGCGACCAAGGACGCTTCTGATATGGCTGTCTTCGTGGTGCGAGAGGGGGGACTCGAACCCCCACGGTTGCCCGCTAGATCCTAAGTCTAGTGCGTCTGCCAGTTCCGCCACTCTCGCCCACTTTTAGAATTGCGCAAGGCGCGCAAATACAAATTTCCAAACTCACAGAGCAGAGTAGGAAACACGTCGGATTAAGTCAAGGACCATTTTAATGATCTACTACCAGTTATTGATATTCAGAATTTCCTGAGCGCAGGATCGGCCCCAAAGCTTCTTCTCACAATAAAAATCCTCGTCTAGGCGTCCTCTTTTAAAAACTGCCGCCAACGGCTAATAATGTCTCCAAGGACGGATCTCACCGCATTGAAGACATTTTTCCAAGTTGTTACTCCGGAAGAAGCCAAAACCATTCTTCTCGACGTTCGCCCGGTGGCGGCGGAGACCATCGAGACGGTCCGCGCGCGTGGCCGGGTGCTGGCCGAAGATCTTTATTCTCAAGTTGATCTGCCTCATTTTCACCGGGCTGCCATGGACGGCTACGCGGTGAGGGCGAAGGACACCTTCGGCGCCAGCGCAACGCTACCGGCTTATTTGAAATTGGTGGGCACCGTAGAGATGGGCAAAGAAGCCACACAATCGGTAGCCAACGGAGAGGCTGTGCGTATTTCCACCGGCGGCATGTTGCCGCCGGAATGCGATGCGGTGGTCATGGTGGAATACACTGAGGAGGTCGGCAATCAGACGGTAGAAATCCAGCGAGGTGTCTCTCCGTGGCAAAACGTCATTCAAATAGGCGATGACATCAAAAAAGGGGAGCAGGTATTTCGGCGCGGCCGCAGACTACGGGCCCACGATCTTGGAGCGCTGACGGGGATTGGCATCGCCTCACTCGAAGTCTTCCAGCAGCCGCGAGTGGCTTTGATCTCAACTGGGGATGAGATTGTCGATGTGCGCACCGCACCTGCCCCGGGCCAGGTGCGAAATATCAATCAGCATTCTCTCGCTGGTCTCATCGAAGAGTGGGGGGCGAAGCTCCGCGACTGGGGCGTCGTAGCCGACCGCTGCGATGCTCTGGAACAACATATGAAGGAAGCACTTGATTGGGCCGATCTCTTGCTCCTCTCGGGCGGCAGCTCTGTGGGTGCTCGTGATATCACGTTGGAAGCGATCCTCTCCATGCCCAATGCGAGAATTCTTTTTCACGGCATCTCCGTCAGCCCAGGAAAGCCAACTATTTTCGCCAACGCTTGCGGCAAGCCGGTATTGGGCTTGCCGGGCTATCCCGTTTCTGCCCTGGTAATCTTTGACCTTTTTGCTGTTCCTTTGCTGCGGCGGTTAAGCGGAGAATATCTTGAGGCCGCGGTTTCAACGCGAAAAACGGTTCGTGCTATTTTGAAGGTCAACGTCGCTTCTCAGCCTGGCCGAGAGGACTATGTGCGCGTGAGTCTCCAAACTGAAGGGGGACGACTTTACGCTGTACCGCTGCCTAGTAAATCAGGCGCGATTTTTACTCTGGTCAAAGCTGACGGGATGATTAGAATCGACCTGAATCAGGAGGGAATTGAAAAAGGCGAAGAAGTGGAGGTTATGCTCTTTTAACTTTGTCTTGGACGTGACACCAATGGCTCGCAAAAGATATCTCAAAAAAACACCGCTTCCCGAGGCGCGCAGAATCTTCCTAGAGCGAGTCGACGTTACGCTGCTGGAGACGGAAACCTTGCCCGTCGACCAGGCGCTGAATCGAATCACCGCTGAGCCCACCTTCGCGAAGATCTCCGCGCCCCATTATCACGGCTCCGCCATGGACGGCATCTGTGTGCGCGCCGAAGATACCTTCGGAGCTACTGAGTTCAGCCCGAAAAAGCTCAAGCTCGTAACCGGAGAATTCGCAACCGACAATGCGTTTGCTTTTGTCGACACGGGAAATGCACTCCCAACGTGGGCCAATTCCGTGGTGATGATCGAAAAAGTGCATCAGATCGATGACCGCACGGTGGAAATCTTTGAGGCTACGGCTCCCTGGCAAAACGTTCGGCTGGTGGGAGAGGATGTCGTCGCCACTGAGTTGTTATTATCTCGCTCGCACCGCCTGAGGCCCTACGACTTGGGAGCTTTGCTTGCCGCCGGGCATACTACCGTCGCCGTCAAAGCCAAACCTCGCGTGGCCATCATTCCCACCGGTGACGAACTCATTAAGCCCGGCGATGAAGCGACCCCCGGCCGAATTGTCGAGTTTAATTCGACGATGTTATCAGCCTTGGTCAATGAAGCCGGCGGAACGGCGACAATCTTACCTAGCGTGAGTGACAATCCGGCAAAGTTGAAAGAAGCATTACGGGCGGCGCTAAGGGGCCACCATTTAGTCGCGATCATTGCCGGCTCTTCCGCGGGCGAACATGACTTCACCGCGCAGATTATCGAAGAAGAGGGCGAACTGCTTGTGCACGGGATTGATGTTATGCCCGGCAAGCCCGCGGTGCTCGGCGTAGTGGAGCAGAAGCCGGTAGTCGGCGTACCCGGTTATCCGGTTTCTGCTATTGTGGTCGCCCGCGAAATTATCGAGGCCGCGTTAGCGAAATTTTTAGGACAAGGATTCGTCGCCCGGCCTAAAGTGCGTGCCTTGGTGCCCAAGAAAATAGCCTCCCACTTAGGTGTGGAAGAACTCGTCCGGGTCATCCTGGGCCGGGTCGAAAATAAACTTGTGGCCGTGCCGCTCCGGCGCGGCGCCGGAGTCATTACCACGATGGTGCAAGCCGATGGCTTTATGCGCATACCAAGCCTGAGCGAAGGTATAAACGCGGGTGAGGAAGTCGACATCGAACTCCTTCGTCCCATCGAGGAAGTTGAGCACGCCATTCTCTGTACCGGCAGTCATGACCTCTCCATCGACGTCTTAGGCGATGAGCTTAAACGGAATTTTGCCGGGTTGAAGATCGCCGCAAGCAATGTGGGCAGTCTCGGCGGCCTCTTGTCGCTTCAAAGAGGCGAAACTCACATTGCAGGCACTCATCTTCTGGACGCGGCCACAGGTGAATACAATATCCCCGACATCAAACGGTCGATCCCGCACGCCCCCGTTGTCCTGGTTCACCTGGTGCGGCGCGAGCAGGGGCTTCTCGTCGAGCGCGGCAATCCCAAGGGCATCGAGGAACTCAAGGATCTCACGCGGGCTGACGTGAGCTTCGTCAATCGCCAGCCTGGTTCCGGCACTCGCGTATTACTCGATTACCAACTGCAACAGTCGAACCTAGATGCACACGCGATTCGTGGTTACGAGCGTGAAGAGTTCACCCATATGGCCGTCGCCATAGCCGTCGCCAGCCAGCTTGCAGACGTGGGGTTGGGAGTCAAGTCCGCTGCTCAAGCATTGGGGCTCGACTTCATTCCGGTCGGTGAAGAACAATATGATCTTCTTTTTCTGCGCTCGTTTTTTGACGCAGACCATGGTGCGAAGCTCTTACAGACTATTCGTTCCACTGATTTTAGAAAAGCTGTGGAAGCACTAGGGGGCTACGATACGCGCGCCTCAGGTGAAATTGTATACACCCAGTAGTGCGTTTGGTCGGTGTCAAAAACCGATGGTTGGTCAAGTAGGAGAGGTGTCGCGATCTTTGCACGCGCAACAGGGACAAAGCGATCTTAAGAAATCGTAGGTATAAATCCCTGTGCTGTGGCCGTCGTGCCAGCGAAATTCGATGGCATAGTTCCCGACGCCACGGATGTCTTGCAGTTTCGCGCCGGGAACGGAGATAAATCTTCGTTGTGACCCATGGCCTTGGCAAAGCGCGCACGGGCAATAACCGCGGAGATATTCTTCGGAGTATTCCCCCACATGACCGTCCTCCCACGTGATCCGCACAACCCCTTTCGCTTTGACATGATTGATCTCGGTCGGATAATGCAGTTCCACGACTAATCATCCTTCAATGCTGCGAGGCAGCTTACAAGCGTTCGGTTAGCAAGAAAGGTGCGTGGCGCCACCTCCGGCCGGTCAAGCAAAATCGCGTCGGTCACCGGAATAAACCGGGTCTTCGCCATCAACAGATCATGAATCGATCCCCCCGGAGTCAGATGGATATGCCCTTGAACCCAATAGGGGCCGATCCCGAGTAAAGCCTTTGTGGACTCCTTTTTTACATAGAAATGTTCTAGACCCGACCGGGAAACTCGGAACTGCGGACTTAGGTCGGCTATTAAGGATACCTGGTGCATGTAAATTACATACTCTTCTGCCTTAACCGCCATCGGTTTTCTATTCAAATCTTCCAATGTCGCATCTTTGAGCGTGAAAGCCTCTTCACCTTCTCGCAAAATGAAATAATTGCTCAAACGGTCCTGGTTGGTTACCAGAATTCCGCGAACGATGGCCGATTGAAAGTAAACCTCCAACGGCATCGAATAGGTCGTAAAACTGTCCTGCGCCATATCTCCCTTCGCATCTCGTACAAGTGACACGGTAAGTAATCGAGACCAACCCTAATTATTGCACTACGGAAGAGGCTTAACAACAGAAATTTTGACAGCGAAATCCAGAGCCGGCTCTCGGAATCTGCAACCAGGTCCGCACGGTCTTTTTTCTGATGCGTCTCGAACAGGTACCCTCGTGATGTGCGGTTGGACCGGCGTCTGCCAAAGTACATCCCCGGGCGATTTTCGCGGTAGTGTCCGGGCAGAAAAGAGGCGGGCCGTTCCTTATATACAACAATGATGCGCTCTTCACGCAACTTGAGATTGACTTGAAGTTTGCCCGGACATCCGAGTTTCGTAGACGCGGCATACTTGAGCGAACACATCATCTACCGCGATTCGCTGCATGCAAACGTTGTCCTGGCAGGCTGAAGTCCGTCCATTCAACGCGCTGACGCACGGGCTGCAGGCGATACCGGCCCAGAATACGTGATTACGAGGCGTATGCGCGGCGAAAAGCCGAGGGCTTTCCGGCCCGAATAGCGTCACCACATCGATTGAAGTGAGAGCGGCAAAGTGGGCCGGGCCGCTGTCATTAGTGACCAACATCTCCGCCAGCCCATAGATCACCAAGAGCTGCCGGAGCGTGGTGTGACCAGCCAGATTAAAGCAGCGTTCCGAGCCAACCTGTCCGACGATTGTTGCGACCGCAGAACCTTCGCTTGGTCCTCCCGTCATCGCTACACGCACATCCGGGTACTTATCGAGCAATCGCCGAGCCAGCTCGACGTAACGTTCGGTTGGCCAGCGCCGCAGCGGCAGCAGGTCGCTACAATTGGGATTTAATAAAATCAAAGGTTGAAACCTCGCGCTGCGAGAAACTTCATGCAGCAACGCTTTCACCTGCCCTTCCTCGCTCTCAGTAGGTCGGAACGTGGGTGGCGCATCTTCGGCCAAGACCGGTTCGCGGTTGAAAGTCGGCAGCCGCTGCGGCTCCACCGTCAGCGCCTCGACCAACATGCTAAAAGTCTGTGCGGTGTGCAGGTAAGGATTAAAACGTAGACGGTGCGTAAGCAAATCACCGCGATAAGGTCCCTCGCCTCCGAACGCATGGAAGCCCACTCGATAACGCGCCTTGCTCAGGAAAAGCAGCGCAGCCGAGGACCTGGCAAAAAATTCCAAATCGATCGCTGTGTTGATGCCGAGGTCTCGAATGCGCCGGATCGCCTTAAGAGTATCGAACACCAGCCTGACGAGACCATCGCTCCGGATGGAGATAATGTTTTGGCAAAGGATGAGACCCATAGCATCAAGAATAAAGCGGTTCTCTTCGAAAACCAAAAAATAGATGTTTTCCCGCCCGACTAACTCAGTCGCTTTACGGATGGCGGAACAGGCCAGCACATTGGAACCTTGCTCGACCAATTTCACAAACAGGATGCGGCGCGGGGGCTCTTTAAATGTCTCTTGCCCGAGGCAACTGAGCAGTCGCCGCACGACAGTCAGAGCAACGCAAACGGGCACGCCTACCCACTTGTCTACTTGTCGCATCGTTGTGGTTTTTATCATGAGCTTTTTTACGCGAATCCGCAAAGTCGCAAAACGATTCACCTGATGACAATTTCTCTGGTCATAGGCCGACCTCAGCCCCTGTAGCCGTAACCGACGCGCCAGTAAAAATATCCCACGACGCGGCCATCATTTTCCAAAGTTTCCGTCGACACATCGCCGATGGTCTTAAAATACTGGGCGAACGATGGAGACATGAGCCTTTTACGATCGAAATCAATCAATAACAAATCTTTCCCGACCGCCGCCGACCGAGGCGTCCAGACCGCCCACATGAGGCTTCGACGGCCAAAAAAATGAGGTCCTCCTGTGTTATAGGCCGAATCGTTATAAAAGCTCAGCTCGCTGGCGATAAAGTTTCTATCCATTCCGACGGTCATGGGTCGCGAACCGGTTTGAGCTTCGACCACGGTTTCAATCTTAGCGACCTTGTCTGCAAGTTCGCGCCATTCGCCAAAGAGACGGCCTGGCGTCATGAGACTCGCCCCGGGCATTCCGCGAGTAACATATTCAAAGGACAGGCCATACGTAAACAAAAGGACAATGATGGTCGGCATCCACAATCGCCGGCTGAACTTTGCCCACCAGCCCTTTGCTTGATCCGGCGTATTGGCCATATCCCAAGCAAGCAACGGAATCACTGCGAGCCAAACCGGCGCGGTCCAATTGAGTTTTGGCTGGTTAAGCAGGCTGAAGATTATAAATACCGAAAGGGGTACCAGCGTGAACACGACTGTCCATAAATACTGCCGCTTTCTGATATCGCTTTGATAAGGGCCCGCCGCCATCCCTGAGCTTTTAGGTAGAAGCCGCCACACCGCGCCCACCAACCCGAGAGGAGTCAAGATAAGCACACAGGCGCCCAGTAATAAATGCAGCGAGAACTCTTGGCTTCCTGACCAACGGTTGGAGCTTTGATAGACAAAAGACGCCCAATCGTTTTGGACGTTCCAGAGAATCACGGGAGAAAAAAGCAGAGCCGCCGCAAGAGTGGCGACATAGGCCTCGGGACGAAGCAGCCACCGGCGCGACTGCCGGTCGATCAGGATAAACGTCAAGCTTCCAACGCCCAACAGAGCCACCGTGTATTTCGATAGCATCCCCAACCCCAAACATATTCCCGCCCACAGCCACGCCCCGCGTTGGCCTCCGATCAATGCTCGCTCAAGGAAGTAGAGGCACCCCGCCCATGCGGCGAGCAAAGGGGCGTCCGGCGTCATAAAAAAGCCCATGCCTAAATAGAAAGGTAGCGCGGCCAAAAACAGAGCGCTTCCGAAGGCAGCGCGCCTCCCATAAAGATTCTGCGTAAGACGGAACATGAAGATGGCAGCCGCGATCCAGCAAACAAAAGCTGGAAGCCGCACGGATACTTCGGATTTGCCGAATAAGGTCGTCGAAAGCCAGATCAACCAAGCAACCATTGGAGGATGATCGAGATAGCCGATGTCTAGACGCTGCGCATAATTCCAATAGTAGGCCTCTTCGGGGATCAGATTCACATAGCCCACGAAGATTAGCTTGAGAAGGAAGAGATAGACCACCATGCTGACCGTAAGAACCGGCCAGGAGATCAAGCGTGGAAACACAAACAGAACCGCACCCGCGAACAGAATAACCGTGCCGATCAGGATTGCCACAAGGACAGCTGCATGCGGTTGCCAGTGCCAATTTCTGGTAAGCAGCGAAAAAACACCGCTGCGAAGCTGTAGCGCGAGAAACGCAATGAGGAGAAGTCTGCCGCAAAGCGCCCATCGAACGGCCTTCTTCGCTTGATCGGGCGCCCATGGAAACTCGCCGCTGTCTAACGCAAAAATAAGGACTGCGCCGGTGAAAAAACTTGCGATCTGAGACAGTTCAATACCAACTCCCAGCCGACACAACACTTCGAAAACTAGGAAGTCGATAACCATGGCCACGAGGCTAACGCCCACGAGCCGCATATTGCACCCCTCAATTACCGCGTTAACCAAGTGAAAACCTGTCGAGTTCCACGTTTCAAATTTCACTCGATCCTCACAAACGAGTTAACTTCGATCGCCTCTCGGCGGTTGTCATGCAAACGCTTGCAAAGCGGGTTGTCGGATTGATCTTAACAAGATGGTTGTGTATTTCTTTGAGCGTGTAGCAGGTCAAAAAGTCATTGGAAATCTGGCAGGCGGCCGGAGACTCGAACTCCGGACCCTCTGATTAAGAGTCCGACACCAGTAAAATCCCATCCTATTCCGAGCTACTGTAGCGAGTAAAACCCGAAAATTCCACTGGTCGCTTCTGTGGCCGTCCGTACCGGGCGGACGGACGCAAAACGGACGCGGACGATGTCCGATGGGTCCTTTGGGAAGCCGTTCACAGACAGCGAGAAGCGCTTCAGAATTTAATGGACAGAGAATTCAGTTCAATCCTGGCATTTAACATTGACCTGAGCCGTGGCCCACGCAGCAGACGAACCCTTGACAGGCCGCACCACTGTCGAGGGCGTCGGCTCCAGCGATTTGTTGGGCACCGCCGGTGATTCCACATAAGCACTGAACCGTTACTACGGCGCTTCGATCTTGAAAAAAACATAGTCCTGCACGACTCCGTTGTGTTCTCTACTTGCCTCATGGGATAGCTTTCCGCCAACCTTTTCCATCGCCCTTCGCGAACGCCAGTTGTTTTTGCCAACGTGAAACCAGACAACTTTGGCCCAGCGGAAGGCGTGGCTAAGCATAAGTTGCTTCATTTCCCGATTCATGGCGCCACCCCAATGGCTTCGGACTAGAAAGGTATAGCCAATGGCCACCTCCCTCTGGTCTGGATTCCACCCGTAGTAGCGGGACGTACCAATTACCTCGCCGGACGCTTTGTCGGTTACCAACAGCGCCCCGCCAGACGCCAACGCACCGGCAAAAAACTCCTCAAATACCTCCCTCTGATACCTCAACGGCTCTGGATGCTGCTCCCAAATGAGAGGATCGGAAGCCGCCGCATAAAGCGCCTCGAAATCGTCCGCGATCAACGGACGAAGCGAAATCGTTTCTCCGACGAGCGTTGGCTGAAGATCAAAGCGGGATACTACCTCCACACGTGCCTCTAATGTGCCCAACGCCATGGGGTTAAGCCGTGGCGAATAAGCGAGCCTTCGGGCGAGCGTCTTCGACACCAGTCTTAAGCCGCGGTTTAGGGTGCTGTTTGACTAAATAATAGTCTCGCATGTTCAACCTCAATCAGTGCCACCCTGCCGATGATCTCCGGATACGTCATTGACGCAGTAATACGTACCTCAAAGTAGCGGTAGTCTCGATAGCGAGGAGAGTACAGTTGATCGGCAATGAGATGTTCCGCAGAAACCACTTTGAAACGAAGCGCTTTTCTCCGCTGTGGCCGTCAAGTGTCCATGAAGCCTCCACGGGACAGCTAAGGAGATCGGTTTGAAGGTAGCTGAGATGTGGCCACAGATAGTTATGAATCACTGTTTGTTAATCCGGATAACTAATATGGCAACTGCTATCGCAAAGATAACTACACCTATAAGGGTATAGTCAAAGAAGTCCGCCGTGATCAGTTGAACCATAAATGGCCCCCTGCACGTTACCGAAACCCCATAGTCCGTGAGCTATATATCGCCGCGTTGGCGGACAATCAAGACTGTTTATCAATCCAATCTTTGCACAGCTTGAGCCCGTGCTCTTCTGCCGCTTCTCTGCTGCTGAAGATCGGTCCTCGGATGCGTTTGATCTCCACGATTGAGTCGAGGCGTCGGCTTGCGCGAAAGATAGTTCCCTGCGAGCACCAGTCATGTTCGGTTGCAAAGGTTGGGATTGCTGAACCGTCGATCAGAAATCCCTTGTATCGCTCCATTCCCATTGCTTAGCTACCATGGGAACGATATTTTCACGGTGTCAACCGGACTCGCGCAAAACTTCACGCGGTTCTTTGTCATCTCGCAGCCCGATAAATTTTGAATGTCGCAAATGCCCGTCTGGCGTCCATTCACCGAACTCGATCCACGCTACCAGCTCCGGCTTCACCCGTACGCAGTTTTTCATTTCCTCCGTTGTGACAGAATGGACAGTTCGTTTTTTCTCGGGAAGGTTCACAAGAGGACAACTATCGATTTCCGACCCGCTGAACTGTTTTGCCACGTCGTGACAGAGGCGCGTCACAAATCCATTCCTAACTTTCGCGGCATAATAGATTCTGCCATTCTGACAATAGCCGGACGATCCGTCGAATAGGTGTGGTGCGCCGATCCAAAAAGTCGCTCCTCATCGAGTTTTTTGCTCAAGCCTTACTCATTGGAAAGGAAATACCTTTCATCACACAAGGATTTAATGCGCGGCTTCGATCTGCTTTATAAAACCGCTCGATTCGATCTCGCGCACAGCGCCGTTGTCGCCCACGTCTTCCGGCTTTACCTTATCCGCCTTGGGATTTGATTCGGCAATCGTATCCAAGAGAAATTTCATTCCTTTGAGATTCACATACGGCACGTTCGGCAGAGTGGGCACGTTGTAATCGTAAGCGATCCGCAAAGTCTCGGGATCCTTAACGCGGAGATGGCGCTCAATGACTTTGGTCCCGAATGCGCGGTCTCTTTTCATCCGGTGGATTCCTTCAATCATCCC
>Ga0126370_10000577_pt1 | contig 15497 bp, 11 predicted proteins | sample PanSoiMetaPlot_3_FD_92586 | JGI IMG/M metagenome (GOLD analysis project Ga0126370, IMG submission 92586) | Tropical forest soil microbial communities from Panama - MetaG Plot_3 | ecosystem: Environmental > Terrestrial > Soil > Tropical forest > Bulk soil | place: Panama | collected 2016-02-17 | reverse complement strand
CTGCCGAGCAACGGCTGCTTCCTTTTACCAACGGAATCTTGCCGCTTCTCAATAATTACATTCCCCGCTGAGGTTCTGAAATTGGGCGTATGCTCAGGCGTGGATTGCCGATTTCGCGACGAGACGATCAGTATTATCATATTGCACGCGCACGCAACCCTCTCCTTATATCGGTTCCGCCGGAGATTTAAACCATGAATCGCGCTACCACGATCCGCTTGCTCACGTCCTGCTGTTTGCTCGCCGCATTTTGTACGAGTTGCTCACGAGATCCCAATGTTCGAAAACAGAAGTACTTCGATAGCGGCGAGAAATACTTCGCGCAGGGAAAATACCGCGAAGCGGTCATTCAGTACTCCAACGCGGTTTTGATTGATCCACGATTCGCCCAGGCACATTTTCAACTCAGCCAGAGCTATCTGAAGCTGGGCGACACGAGCAGGGCATTTCAGGAATTGAATCGGACGGTCGAACTGGCCCCGGACAACTATCGCGCACACACCGACATTGCCAATCTTTTGGTTACGGTACGGAATCCTGACGGCTCGGTACTTCAGGATGCGCTGAAACAGGCGAAGCCTCATCTCGATCTTCTTCGCGAAAAACTCCCGAACAACCCGGAGACGCACGAGGCTTGGGCGAACTATTATGCAGCCCAAAATGATCTCACCTCGGCCACTCAGGAGGCAGAGCAGGCAATCAGCTCGAATCCGGGTCGGTCTGAGTCCTATTTGCTACTGGCGATTCTGCAGATTCACTCCAATTTGCCCGACAAAGCCGAGGCCAGCCTGAAGAAGGCGGCGGAGACTGATCCCAAATCCATGAACGCACAACTCGCGCTGGGTGGTTTCTATCAGTCACATAACCGGCTTGCGGACGCGGAGCTGCAATTCCGACATGCGGTGGAGGTGGATCCCAAGAGTCCCGCGCCCCGTGCAGCGTTGGTGCGGGTGCTGATCCAGGAAAACAAGCGGGATGGGATCGAATCATTTCTGCGGCAAACCAAAAAGGACCTGCCCGATGTTCCCGAAGGTTATCGCATGCTGGGCGATTATTACTTCGCTTCCGGAGACATGGACAAAGCGGCCACCGAATATGCATCTCTTTTCAGCGAGCACCCTAAGGACTCTCAGACGAAGAAGAACTACATCCAGATCTTGATCTTGAAGAATCGGCTCAGCGAAGCGACAAAATTGAATAATGAGATCCTCAAAGGGAATCCTCACGACGTCGAGGCTTTGGTCTACAAAGGACAGATCCAGATCCGGCAGAACGATGCGGCGGGCGCGGTTGAGTCTTTGCAGAGCGCGCTTTCCAATGATTCAGGAAACGGCATAGCTCATTATCAGTTGGGAATTGCCTATGCGAAAGAGCATGATTTGGCGCGAGCGGAATCGGAGTGGCGAGAGGCTGTTCGCACTCACCCCGAGATAATTGATGCCCAGCGCAACCTCGCGGACCTCGAACTCAGTCGTGGAGAGATTGACGCGACATTGCAGACGGCGCAACAGATCATTAGCGCCCAACCGTATTTGGCCGATGGGTACGTGATCAAGGGGATGGCGGATCTTGCCCGGCAAAGATACAGCGATGCGCAACAGGATGCAGAGGAGGCAATGAATCGCGCGCCTCAAAGCGCCATTCCATATTTTCAATTGGCAAACATTCAGTTGGCGCAAAAGCATTTCCCAGACGCCGAGAAGTTTTACCAGAAGAGTCTCGACAAGGATCCATCGTCTTCCCAGGCCCTCGGCGGCCTAATGAATACCTATGTCGCACAAAAGCAGTACGACAAGGCCATCGCAGCCGCCAATGCGCAAATCGTGAAATCTCCGAGCAATAGCGATTTTTACGATCTTCTGGGAACTGCCCTCTTTAACGGCAAGAAAGACCTGCCCGGGGCTGAAGTCGCCCTCAAGAAGGCCATCGATCTCGACAAGACCAATACCGATGCGATTGAGAAGCTGGGCAAGGTTCAAGTTCAGCAAGGAGCTTCTGATCAAGCCCTCGCACTCTATGTACATTCGATAAAAGACAATCCCCGCGAGGTCCGGTTCTACATCCTTGCTGGAGAACTCTACGAAGGCAAGCAGAACTGGGATCAAGCGAAGGCTTTGTACGAGCAAGCACTCGGCATCTCTCCCGATCATCCGTTGGCTTCGAACAACCTGGCTTACGTGATTCTCGAGCAGGGTGGAAACGTAGATGTCGCCATGAATATGGCGCAAACGGCACGTCGCGGGATGCCGGACTCCCCAAACGCCGCCGATACCCTGGGATGGGCCTATTACCACAAGGGCATATACCAGTCTGCTATTAGCCAATTCCAGGAAGCTTTGAAACTGAACGAAAAAAATGGAGCACCCGATGACGCAGTGCTTCACTACCATCTCGGCTTGGCTTACCAGAAGGCAAATCAAATGTCGCTGGCACGACAGCAACTCGAGAAGGCGGTGAAGATCAGTCCTGACTACACGGATGCTCGTAAGGCCCTGGCAGAGCTCCGCAGTTAGCGGACTGTATCCATTGGTGAATTAAAGCCTCAAGCAAAAATCGGGCGCTAAGGTCTGTGGATGGCAAGAGGAACCTTCATGCAAGAGTCAGGGAATTACACGCAAGCCGGGCTATGCAACCAAGAAAGGATTGGCTCTCAGTCGGCAGCGACTTGCTGTTTCGGCACTTCTTCCTCACGGCGCGCGATCCGATTAGATGGCAGACCTGCGTCGCGAATCTTGTAGAGCAGAGCTCGATAGCTAATGCTCAAAGCGCGCGCTGCCTGCTTGCGATTCCAGTGGTGGTTCTGCAAAACTTTTAGAATCACTTTTCGTTCGAGTTCGCGCACTGCCTGCCGAGTCAGCTTCTTCAAAGAAATCGGGCCGTCGAGTGGAATCTCCGTATTGAAGAAATCGGAGTTGCGGGGCGCCAGGTCTGTAGATATCACCTCTTCATTGCCGAGGATGACGTAGCGTTTAATAAGATTTTCCAGTTCCCGGATATTACCCGGCCAGTGATATTTCCTCAGCGTCAGCATCATCTCGTTGGAGAGAGAGCGCGCGCGGCAATTGTATTTCCGGTTGTGGTACTCAAGGAAATAGTTCACCAGCTCAGGAATGTCTGCTACGCGTTCGCGTAACGCTGGCAGATGCAGATTCACGACATTGATGCGATAAAAGAGGTCTGAACGGAAGGTACCGTTTTCGATTTCCTGCTCGAGTTTGCGATTCGTCGCGCATACCACTCGGACTTCAACCTTCTTGTCTTCCTGCGCGCCGATTCGGCAGAATTGTCCGTCCTGCAACAGTTGCAGCAGCTTCGACTGCAACGACATATCAAGTTCCGAGATTTCGTCGAGAAAGAGGGTTCCGCGATGAGCCATCTCGACTCGCCCTGGCTTGACACCATACGCGCCGGTGAATGCGCCTTTTTCGTATCCAAACAGCTCGCTTTCGAGCAGGGTGCCCGGAATCGCGGGACAATTTACTTTTACCCAAGGGCCGCTCTTCCAAGGAGACGCCGCGTGGATCATCCTGGCAATGATGTCTTTGCCGGTTCCGCTTTCCCCTTGAATAAGAACTGGAACGTTGGCTCCTGCCAATTTTGTAAGGCGGTCCCGGACTGCTTTCATTGACTCGGTGCGGCCAAAGACGATTGCTTCCGGCGGCATTTCACCCAGCGGTTGGACGAGCGTGTTTACGTTTGTCATGATTGTTATCTACCAACTGGGGGGAGCAACTCTCTCAATGCACCCGGAGAACCAAATTCCGCTGTTCCACGGAGTAATGACTAAATCTAGTGTATGTATTTGAGGGATATCAACTTACCAAAGAACCGAGAAGTCACACCCCAGTCACCGTGGACTGGTCGCAAGGGTAACATTTTCCGGTAACCAGTGCGCAAACTTTTTCACAATGTTGAAACGGTTTTCCTCTGCTTGGCGGTGGGTTTGTCGCTTACTGGCAACGGGTGGGTAAACTTTAATCCGAGAAGATAATATCCGTCGGCAGGAGTGGTTCGAAGTGTCTTCGCTCGGAGCGTTCGCGCGGCGCTCGGTAAAGGGGCCATCGCCGCAACCGGAGCGCTCGGAATCTCCAGTCTTATCTGGCTAACCGTGGGTAAGACACGGCGGATGGCGACCAGCATCCCACCGGCACTCACATTTAACGACGTGGCAAATTCCAGAAACTCCTTACCCTTGCGGTCACGGCTTCGTACAAAAACGGGAATCGCGAGTGGTAACCTCGACCACCTCCGCCGCTCATGTGCGGATCGACTCCCATTCATGGCAGACCTCTCCATAGCGCCCCTTCCCCGCTGGTAGGCGAGCACATGATGGGCCAATTATCAGTTGAATGCCCTACGAAAGAGGAATGCAGACCTACGATTCGAGGTCGACTAGCCCCAAAAATCAAAATGAAACTGCATAAATCGCGGAGTTATATTCGTCTTACATTCGCCTCTACGATTTTGCGGAAGTGAGGCCTCCTCACTCCAGAAGTGCAAGGTTTTGCTACACTTGGGTAATTCCGTTGCATTTTTCATTGACAACCGAGAATCGCTGTCTTACGATTTCTTCTAACCAGCACTCTTTCAGCAAGTTGGGGTGCGGTATTTTCCTCCCCGCATTCATCTTTGTTATTCCGAATGGCCTCCGCCCACAAGAACGCGTGTGTTTCGGAACCCGGAGTAAAGGCTGCACCGGTACAGGGGATCCCTGTCAACTCTGACGGTGACGTTCCCAGCCCAGAGAACCTGCTGCAGGATTACAAAGACCTTCGCGAGAAGTTTGACCGCACCACCAATGCCCTGGCGTCTGCCGCTCACGACTTAAAGACTCCACTTTCGATTCTCAACGGATACGTCGAGCTACTGCACAGCGAGAAGCTGGGTCCCCTCAGCGAACGCCAACGGGAAGTGTTGCAAGACATGCGTGATAGTGGAAAGCGCCTGCAGGACTTTATTCAGGACTTTCTCACCTACAGCGCTTTGGAGACTGGCGGGTTACGCATGCAATTTGAAACCGGAGACCTGAACGAGTGTCTCTCGGGCGTATGCCGGTTGTGGTCCAATCGATTTCAGCAAAAAGGAATTGCCCTATATTTTCTCGCGAATGACAAGCTGCCGCTTTTTCCTTTTGACGCACCTAAGGTGGAGAGGGTCATCTCGAATTTGCTGGAGAACTCGTTCAAATACACGCTATCGGCTGGAACAGTCTGGTTGCACGCTGAGCCGTATATGTGGGAACGCCGTGCCGCATCAGTACCGTCAACGTCTGAGCGCCGCAGGCAGAATACGTCTCATCCCAACTCGGTGAAAGTCAGCGTCTCCGACACGGGCCCCGGAATTCCTGCTGAGTTTCACCTCGAAGTTTTTGACGACTTTTTTCGCCTGCCCGGAAGTGAAAACCAGGACGGCATGGGATTAGGTCTTGCCATTGCTCGCCGGTTGGTCCACGGAATGGGCGGCAAAATCTGGGTTGAAAGTGATCCCGGCGCGGGCTGCAAATTTTCATTCTTAATGCCGTTTAAACCCGCTGCGGCGGCTGCCAGCAAAGGAAAACATCGATGAAGCGGACGGCCAAGATCCTGCTTGTAGACGACGAACCGGGCATGCTGCGCTATATCAAGACGCTGCTCGAAGTAGACGACTACAAGGTCGAAACAGCAACAACGGGCGAAGAAGCGCTGCAGCGCGTCGAGAAAGGACTTGAACCGGATCTGGTGTTGCTGGATGTGCTGATGCCGGGCATTGACGGCCTCCAGACCCTGGAGCAACTCCGGCAGAAGCAGCCAAGCATGAAAGTCATCATGCTCTCTTGCGTGAGCGATACGCGTAAGGTCGTGCAGGCGATGAAACTTGGTGCCCAGGACTATCTGACCAAGCCATTTCAGAAAGCTGAATTGGACGCCGTGATCGATCTCAGCCTTGGCGAAGGCAAACAAAACTTCAGTGGCGAGGTAGAGGAACTTGCCGAAGACGTCTTCTTTGTTGCTGCCAGCCCGGCAATGCGCAAGATTCGTTCACAGGCTGCGCTGGTGGCGAACGTGGATATTCCCGTGCTACTGCTGGGAGAGAGTGGCACCGGTAAAGAAGTTTTGGCGCGGTTGATTCATAAGCTCTCACCGAGGGCTCATCGCACATTCTTGAAAGTGAATTGTGCCGCGGTTCCGGCCGACCTGCTGGAGAGCGAATTGTTCGGATACGAACCCGGCGCTTTCACCGGTGCGACGCATGCCAAGCCTGGAAAATTCGAATTGTGCAACAAAGGCACGATCTTACTCGATGAGATCGGGGAGATGCCGCCGCTGTTGCAGGCAAAGCTTCTGCACGTTCTGCAGGACCAGCAGTTCTCTCGTCTGGGAAGTCGCTCGGTAATCAAAGTCGATGTCCGAATCCTGGCGGCGACGAACATCAACATTCCGGAAGCGCTCGCAACCAAGCGTTTGCGCGAGGATCTCTACTATCGGCTGAATGCATTCACGCTGAGCTTGCCCCCACTCCGCGACCGCAAGGAAGAGATTCCAATCCTGCTGAAGCATTCCATGACGCGCATGGCCGAGCGGTACGCCCGACCACCGCTGCCGCTTTCCCCGGCACTGCTGGAGGCGTGTCATAACCATTCGTGGCCGGGAAACCTGCGCGAACTCAATAACTTCTTAAAGCGCTATCTCATTCTCGGTGACGAGAACCTGGCGGTCACAGAACTCCTCCCGCGGAATGACGGCAACGGAGGACAACAAGGGGAGTCTGCGAAGACAAACGAACCGGGTGGGTTGAAATCCCTGGCTCGTTCTGCCAAAGACGAAGCGGAAGCCCAAGCGATCACTCGCGCGCTAGAGCAAACCAACTGGAATCGCAAGCAGGCTGCTGCGATTCTTCAGATCAGCTATAAGGCACTTCTGTACAAGATCCGTCAGTACGGGATCGCCGAGGCGCGCGGCCATCATAAACTCTCGGCCGGGGCGTAAAGTCCTCTAAGTAGTAGAGAAAAAGCCCACGGTCGAAACCGTGGGCTTCTTGCATGCCAGAAAAATCGTCTACGGAACCGTAAGTGTGATGTTCTGGCTCTTCGAATTGGTTCCTGACGATGCGGTGACTGTAATCGTGTATGTTCCGGCAGGAGTTCCACTGACCGGCGTTTGCGTCGTGCTATGGCTGCAAGCGGGTAAGAGCAGGAGTAATGCAAAGATCGTACAGAGCATGGATATTCCTACGACCTTGCGACGCCGGCGGTCACCACCGATTCCCAGGAACGCGATTCCCGGAATTACGAGCCAGAACGCATAGAAGTGCCTTTTGAAGAGACTCGCTGCGGGAGTGATGGGCCGAGCCGTCGTGGGAATCGTCAAAGTTACAGTCGAACCGCTTGAACTCTGCAATGTAACGGACGTGCCGGGATTGAAGGCGCACGATGAACCGGCCGGTGCGCCAGTGCAAGACATCGTGATAGGGGAACCGAACAGCGGTTGCGGCGTCAGCGAGACTGTATAGTTCGCCGGAGCACCCGCCTGGGGGACACTCTGATTGAGCGGCGAAACGGTCATTTTGAAGTCCGACATCGTTGCTGACACCGAGGTCTGCGCCAAGACGATGTTGCCCGGCGCTATTGCCGAAATCGTTCCACCATTAAATGCCACAGAAGATGAAGCGTTAACCGATGTCGGAGTCGCCGTGATTGTTAGCGTGGCAGTGGATCCCGCTTGCAACGAGATCGGTCCGCAGCTGATTCCTGTGCCCGTACTCCCTGCACCGCAGGTCCCCGCACTGATGCTGCCTGTGATGTTGGTGAGCGGAACGCCTGTGGCGGCCATATCCGCGAGGATCGTAATGTTGCTGGCGAGGTCCGGCCCGCCATTTGTGATCGTGTACGTAAACGTTGCAGGGTTTCCCGCCGCGATAAGGCTCTGGTTCGTGCCCAATCCGAGAACTCCGGAGATCGAGATACTGACCGCCCTGCCCAATTGAGTGACGAATGCGTCATAGCCACCGGCAAGAATCGTGTTTTGCGCCAGCGGCTTCGCCACTAATAGATATGGGGAATTTGTGTCGCCGGATACATAGGTATCTTGATTAACGTCGAGGGCAACACCAGTGCCTGACGAGACAAATGGGTCGGGTGGCGTACATGGTGGCACCGCGAGAGTGTTGCAGTTTCCTCCAAAATACGTTGCCCACGACGCCGTGGTCGTCTGTCCCGTTACTGCCACAGTGTTGATCCGCGCGATAAATGCGGCTTGAGCTTCGGTGAGCTGGCCCTGAATGGAACTCGGATTGGGATTCAGCGGGAAAGTGCCATCAGTGCCAGTAAACCCGGACTTCGTAGCTCCTGTTATGATTGCCCCGCTATTCGAATCTACGGTAATGGCAGTTCCGGCCTCGTCCTGACTTCCGCCTAGGTATGAGAAATAGTTCAATGCAACGGTTGTCGTAGACCCCGAAGTAATGGTTGGATTTGTTATCCGAGCGACAAACGCGTCGTTGGGTGGACTTGTCTGCGACGTGCACGTGACGACGCCTGTAGATGGAGTTTGGGGCAAATTGTTGAGGCATCTTTGGAACGAGGCAAATGTACTTACGAAAGCTGGATTGATAAAGTCCTGAGAGTTCGTAGTACCAACCACATATACGTTGGCAGCGCCTGTGTCGAGTGCGATACCAGCGCCTGTGTCGGTCCCGGTTCCTCCGATGTAGGTCGACCAGACCAGTTGTTGCGGTGGCGACACAGTCGTCGTACTTAGTTTTGCGGCAAATGCGTCAGGTATGGTCGGATCGGGCGCTGTACCGCAGGATTGCGGCGGAAGTATTACCGCCGGTGGCGGCGAATTCAAGCACGGTTGGTACGCATTCTGAATCGGAAAATCGCCTGCACCTATCGCTGTTCCGCTGTACGTAAAGTTCGTCGTACCCGTGAAGTAAACGTTCTGGTTCGTGTCAACAGCAATTCCGCCACCAGTCGCAATCGGCAAAGTGGAGCCCGTCGGAGGAGTAAAGTTCGCCCCTCCAAAGTACGTTGAATACGGAATGCTCGTGAATCTGGTGCTGTTGGTGTTTACCTTCGTCACAAAAAACTGAATGGCTGCAAACGAAAACTGCTGAAATGCTTGCAGGTTCGGAACTGTACTCGCCGGGAATTGGACGGCATTGCTGGCGACGTTATTGGACGTTGTAGTTCCCGTGACGTACAGATTCCCGGAAGAATCAATCGTCATTCCGCTCGCAGTATCAGTGCCGTTTCCGGACAAATATGACGAATAGTGCAGCGCGGTGAAGTCAGACTGAATTCTCGTTACGAAAGCATGTGTAGTTCCAGTGCTGCCGGCGTAAATGGTCGCCTGATATGCGTTGGTTGCCGTGGTTGGAAAATCAGTAGACGAGGTCGTTCCCGCAAGGTAGGGATTGCCACCTCCATCGACCTGGATTCCGACCGGGCTATCCGTACCGCTCCCTCCCAGGTAAGTGACGTCGTCGAGAGTGGCGGCTATCGATCCGAGCGGCGGTGTGATTTTTGCGATGTAAACATTCTGTGCGCCCTTGAGCGTCTGCTGCAGCGAGCCCGCCGTGATGCCGGGAAGACTGGCAGACGTCGTCGAACCCGCCAGATAGACATTCAGGTTTCCATCGACTGCTACGAAGTTGCTGAGCTCGTCTCCGGTGCCACCAAAGTAGGTGGCAAAGTTCAGGACTGGATCGATGATCAGTTCGCGGGAATGGTCATACGGGGCAATCGCGAAACCTGCGCGGTTATTCCCGCGGAGAACGAAACTGGCTTCGATCGCTTGTTGCTTGCCCGCAATTTCCTGATAGACGCGAGGCGCCTGCAGTGTCATGCTCCCGTGGCTTGCGTGAATGAGCAGCGCTCCGTCCTTTAGTTCCAGCTTTCTGGCGCCGTCAAATTCGAGTTCAGCCTGACTGGGATCCGAACCGGGGGCCACTTGAAAGTCGTACTCGAGATGGCCTTCGCGTCCGTAGAAAACGAGATTAATCCCGGAATAAACATTCTCGTAGCGAACGCGGGCAAAATGCGGCAGGCCGGTACGCCACTTCGAAGGATCGCTTCCGATAAAGTAGTTGCTTTTCCCTGGCAGCAGATTGGTCGCGCTCAAACTGGCCTGCGGATTCGCCCCCACGAGCTTCATCTGCAGGAATTCCAGGGTCGGGGTCGATGGATTGCCAGATGCTGAAGCACTCTTCTTCGGCTCGTTAGAGGCTAAACTCAGGATCGCGCCGTTAGATCCGAGAAAAAGGCTATATCCGGCGCCACGGCTAATGAATTTTGCTCGCGCGTCCGACGAATCAAGGTTCCCCTGCCCTTGATTAGGCTCGAAATAAAGCGGCAATCCAGCTAATAGCGAAGGCGCCTGGGACGACAGGTCCGCGCCACTGGTTTCCTTAGCGGCATCCGTCTTAGGGAGGACGCCCGATCTGGTACCAGTTTGCCCAAGGAGGCCAGGAATGGTGGGCCGGGCAGCGACTTGACTCTTGCGAGAGCCAACCCAGAAAAGCGAGCATCCCGCGGCCAGCAAAACCACCCCGGCCGCCAAAACACGAATTTGCACGACGGGAGTTCCACCCCAACGGCGCTCAACGCTCACTCGTTCCTCCAATGTCAGATCAGTACTCGTTCTCAATTGCTTCGCTCAGATCAGTGGTGAGGTGACAAATGCACGGGAACTTGACCGCAGACCGACGCACATCTACAGGGCGAGTGTTCGCCCTCAGCTCGATGGTCACTGGAACTGGCGGAAAAAATTAAATAACTACTTAAACATCTTAGGGATAGGCAAGTCAAGCCGCCTCGGCCTCCACCCGCTCCAAGTTTTGTCAGATGCGACCGACCCTAAGGAAAGATGCTGCAAGGCATGCGAAAAAGGATGCCCTTCTGAGGAGCACGCTTCACTCACCTCAACCAAACCGAGCCATGGTCATCTTGAACCGCTGACGGCTGTCGATGAAGGCGCACGGCCTGTCATAATTCCGATCGCTAATCCCCCAATCGCGCCCGCCAGGATTCCGATCAGAACCAGAAATTTCGCATTCTCAAGGATGGAAGTTTTGTGTCTCACGGGTGAGCCCCCAAATGTACGAGTACACAGATTCTATCCCAGTTGTGGGCAGAAAGAGGTACAGACTGACGAAATCCTCGCATCCGTGTGTGAGGTGGAACTGCACATCGTCATGCAATACGTTTCATCCGGAGCAAGATCCTGGCTGGAGGTACCACGCAAGCCGATGATTTTGCAGGCTTGGACTTTCGGTGTATGAGTTAAGGCATGGCACCGGAATTGCTCTCATTCCGATGTCCTCCGTCACGACGCCCTCCTCCAAAGTCTCTCGCCATGCCCGTTTCCAGTTGACTCCGGGTAACCGAAGCAATTCTTGTGACATTTTGCTGTTGCAAACTGCTAAGAATTTTATAAATTGAATCTCGGACGTTCGGCTTTGCAGTCTGGATTGTTGGCGTTGGCTATGAGTATTTTCGGCGATTTCGCGCGGTCTGCGGACTATGCAATCGAATTCACAGGAACGGCGGGCAATGCGGCGTTTCGACATGCGCCTGCCTGCGATCGTCAAGCTCGAGGGCGCCAATGAGTTCCACACGGAAACTCAAAATGTAAGCGCACGTGGCGTTTTCTTTTATTTGGACCAAACGGTATCCTCTGGCACCAAGCTCGAAGTCACCCTGACCTTTCCTCCTCATGTCACTCTCACGGATGCCGTTCGCGTGCGATTCCTGGCACGTGTGATCCGAGTCGAGGCTCCTCTTCCCTCCGCGCGGATTGGAGTCGCCGCCATGATTGAGGACTACCAGTTTCTCCGTTCGGCCAGCGGCAGCCCCGACTTTCTCACTGCGTTACAGAATGAGTGGAAGAACACGCACTAATCGCGGCATGGCATCTCGCTAAGTCACGCATACTCGCTCTGATAGAGTAAGTCTCCTGCCATGAAACTGTCGGTCGTCATGCCCGTGTTCAACGAACGAGCCACGCTGCGCACAGTTGTCGAGCGGGTTCTATCCGCCGGGCTCGAGGTCGAACTGCTCTGCATCGACGATGGATCGACCGACGGGTCACGGGAGATATTGTCTGATTTGGAAAAGCAATACCGAGAGATGCGGGTATTGGTTCAGCCCCGCAATATGGGTAAAGGGGCTGCCCTTCGTAGGGGCATCCAAGAGGCCACCGGGGATTACGTCATCATTCAGGATGCCGATCTGGAATACGATCCGAGCAACTACCGTTCCCTGCTGGAACCACTGGAGGCCGGTCAAGCCGATGTCGTGTACGGATCGCGTTTTGTCGGGTCCGGCCCGCACCGGGTTCTCTACTTCTGGCACTCCGTCGGGAACCGGGTACTCACATTGATTTCCAACATGATTACCAACCTGAACATGACCGATATGGAGACCTGCTATAAGGTCTTCAGGCGCGAGATCATCCAAGTCATCCCGTTGGAGGAAGACCGGTTCGGATTTGAACCGGAGATCACCGTCAAAATCGCCAAACGGCAGCTTCGCGTTTATGAGGTGGGTATCAGCTATTGGGGCCGCACCTACGCTGAGGGAAAAAAGATCGGATGGAAAGATGGACTCCGGGCGTTGTGGTGTTTAGCGAAGTACGGTTTGAAAGAACGGCGTGTGCCCGAAGCAGTGGCGAGTGCTCAGAAGGCTTGACCCTGCGTTCCGTTCAGCTACTTCTTTCCGAGATCCTTCAACTGTTGTCGCAGGTGGCTGAACCTTCGAACCAGGCTGCCAAGGTAGACACCGTGGATCACCCAAGTCGCAATGTAGGCGGCGAATAGAAACTTGACGGCGTTCATTCGGACCTCCTGCTCAGGGGCAAACTGGTCTTAGAGGCGCCTGCGCCAACGAGTGACTCCATTGCATGGGCCTGCTCCACTTCGCGGTGCAGCAATTCCAAACGAAATCGCGACCAGCAGACAAGAAACGCAAAGCAAAGAAATGCCATCCAGTTGATCAGTAGTACGTGGAGCATTCTCGGATCCATGGATCCGCCTCCGCCGATCACTGGCTGTGGGTGCTGTGTCCGGAAGAACCAGATCGAGAAATAAACGAGGGGAACATCCAATGCGCCAAAAACAGCCAGTGCCGCCGCCAGCATCTGCGTCTGGGCGCTGCTCGAAAACCGCCGCAGCACCAGGTAGCTGACGTAAATCAGCCACAGAACCAGGGTCGAGGTCAGGCGAATATCACCGGGCGCCCACCAGATTCCCCATACGGGCCGTGCCCACAGAGGACCCGTCACCAAAACAATCGTACAAAAAACAACACCAACCTCAGCCGAGGTGACTGCGAGAATATCGAGCCTGTCGCCGGGGAACCAGCGGCCGATCAGAAAGTAGACAACGGGGATGAGGACGACGGTCGTGGCCACGGCACTTGGACGCATTCCGGTCGGCAGCATATGCTGAACGGCAGGAATAAAGGTCGCAATCACGCCGATTACGCCGATGGCGATCACGATCCACTTCGCGGCCACCTCTGTAGAACGCTTCGCACGAACCAGATACTCAATCGAGGCAACAAAATTGATGAAGAACAATAGGAACGCAGTCCAGGCCGAAGGAACGTGGTAGTAGATGATCCGGTAAACATCCCCCTGAAGCGCATCTGTGGGAGCAACAACCAGCGCCTCATAGAGGGCGTAGGCCAGAAGAATGACAGTCAGAATCGAGAGGATGGGGAAGAGCCGTTTCATTCCGCGTGAAGGATTGTCTCGAATAGACCCAAACAAGCAGTAGTAAACACCACATCGTAGGTCAGAAGCAATACGACGTAGAAGTGAGCCGAGTTCTCTCCGGTCAGAATGGCAGTCGTGCCGGCGACCATTGCGATCACCGCAGGAATCGAAATCGGAAACAGCAACAGCGGCAGCATGATCTCTCGACTGCGTGTGCGCAGCGACATTGCAGCAAAGAAGGTCCCATTCACCACCAGGGCCCACGTTCCTAGCACCGCAATCGGAATCAACTGCCACGCCGGGCCTAGTGCGCGCAGGTTGTAGAAGACGACGAATAGAGGGAGCATCAGCGCCTGCAGCACAACCACAAAAAGAAAATTCCCCAGAGCCTTCGCCAGAAATAGTGCGTTCGCCGGCGCTGGAGAGACGCGATAGGCGTCCAGTACTTGATTGCGCAATTCCCGAGCCCACGTCTGATTGAGGGCAACGACTGCCGCGAACAGGAACGCAATCCAAACAAGGCCACCCACGATGTGCCGCGATTCTTCCGCAAGCGGATCAAAGGAAAATACAAAAATCACGACAACTTGCAGCGAGAAAAACAGCATGGCGTTTAGCGCATCTTTCGAGCGCCACTCCAACCGGATGTCTTTGATGAGTGTCGCGAGGGTCAAACTCCAGAGTGAGTTCATCGCACGCCTCCACTCTGAGGCCCGCCGCGCGCGACAGACATCGTGCGATCCACGATCTGTCCGGCTTGCATCCAGATGAACTCATCCGCGATTCCTTCTAATAGCATTGCCTGATGCGTCACGACGAAGATTGTCCTTCCCGCATCACGCATTCCCTTGAGCAAATGGACCATCTCCTTGGCGGAGTGCACATCAACATTTGAGAAAGGCTCATCGAGCAACAGTACCGTCGGATCATGCAGGATGGCGCGCGCCAGGGACATGCGCTGGCGCATTCCTTGGGAATACTGGCCCACGCCGCGGGTCAGGGTCGGATCGAGCCTAACGGAGCGGATTGCTTCTTCGCACCGTCCGTCGCCGGAAATGCCATAGAGCCTCGCAAAATATCGCAGGTTCTCCATGCCGCTCATCTCGTCATAGAGCAGCGACGGATGAGCCATATATCCAATGTCGCGGCAAGCTGTTTGCGGAGACTTCCCGAAGATCGAAATCGTGCCCTGCGTGGGTCGCGCCAGTCCTGCTAACGCACGCAGCAAGGTCGTCTTCCCTGCTCCGTTATCTCCCAGAATGGCGTGGAAGCGTCCAGCGTCGAATTCGGCCGAAACCCCGCGTAGAGCAGCAAAACGGCCAAATTGCTTTATGACGTTCTCGACGACAATTGTGGACGAAATTCTTGGGCTAGCTTCGGTCACTGGCACCAGAGTTCACGGCTGGAATGGCTTCACACACGACAGCCAATCTATGCATTTTTCTGGTGTTTTGCAAAATGCATATGGCTGGTTTCGTGATGATGTTTGGATGAAGAGACTAATTCCCGCGAACGGGAGTATCCGTTTGTAGCTGGGTTACGCTCTTGGCCGGTTCCGTCGACTGCGTGCCATTGGCCGGCGTGCCCTTTTGCTGTGGAGCATATTTCGAGGCGCATTTCGCCTGCAACTGTTTGGCATGGAAAACGCCATCTCTGCCGAAATTGCCGTCGGCTAGAGCCTGCGAGTCGTCCTTGAAAGTGTCGGGCGGGGCTTCGGTCCCGGTGTAATCGACAGCAACATTCTGATCTTCTTCCACCAGGACAAATTGGACGTGAGTTCCCGTACGCTTGATCGATCCGGGT
>Ga0126370_10000576_pt1 | contig 15498 bp, 16 predicted proteins | sample PanSoiMetaPlot_3_FD_92586 | JGI IMG/M metagenome (GOLD analysis project Ga0126370, IMG submission 92586) | Tropical forest soil microbial communities from Panama - MetaG Plot_3 | ecosystem: Environmental > Terrestrial > Soil > Tropical forest > Bulk soil | place: Panama | collected 2016-02-17 | reverse complement strand
GCACTTCCTGACCCAACTTCGCACGGTATGCGGGGAGACACGGCAGTATTTTGCAACGTCAAGAAGAGTAAGAAGTGAACGGGCTTCGCTGCTCATTGTCCCCTCGCTTTCTGATGCGTTCTTCAACTTCTGCCTTCGGAATCCGCCAGCGGCCGTCAACTTTCTTTGCCCGAATTTGGCCGGAGAGCACGAGATCATAGATCCATTTCAAGCTGCATTGCATAGCCCGGGCCGCCTGTTGCACCGAGTAACTCCCTGAGATCTCTTTCGACATTGAGAACTCCTTAACTGAATTCTGAGTTGCTATTGTACTTGTTGTGTGTCTAGAATACATATATCTAATCGTTATCTAGACACAATGCACAAGACTATTAGATTTTCGGTTCTAGTAGGTATCGAGCACGCGGAACTGAAAGGCGAACGAATAGTTGGTAGATGGGCGCCAGCCTTTACCAGACTGATCAGCCCCTCCCGGTGTATTGCTCAGCAATTCCTGAACTGTCGGCCCGACCCAGAATCCATCCTGCAGTTCACGAAAAAGTACGGCCCACTCTCATGCCCAGTTCACAACGGGCCATTCGAGTTTTCAATCGGTGACTGGAAGAAGAGTCAGGACTCCGTGAAGAACTGGTGGGACACTCGGGCTAGCGTCGCCTCACTGGCTCAAAAGGCGCACGTCCACCCAACCATATTTGAGACGATTCCTCGGGATCAGTTCCAGATCGATCGAAAAGATCTGATCTTCCAATGTGCCAACTTGAAGCATTACATCGACCTTGAAATTGCAGGCTTCGACAGGGAGCGTCTCCGCTGTTGTCGCCGAAACGGGTGTAATAAGCGATTTCTCGCTCGTGACTTAAGAGAGAGATACTGCTCCGACCTGTGTAGTGCGATAGAGCGTAATCGGGCGAAACTCAGATATTGGGACAAGCACAAGAAGAAGTTGCTTGCAGTGCGTAAGGAGAAGCGGTCGACAAGAACTGTGAAACGGAGGAAAACGTAATGGCACTTCTCAAACGCGGTAAAACGTGGCACTGCCACTTCGTAGTGAACGGGCAGCGTTTTCGACAATCACTCGGAACGAAGGACTGGAGGGAGGCACAGTCCAAGGAAAAAGAACTCATCGGGCAAGCGATGGAGGGCAAGGTATCGCAGTCCTCGATTTCGCTCGCCCGGCAACCTTTTGGGCAGGCAGCGGACGACTACGTGACGGCTCGGAAGTTGGAACTTGCCCCTGCGAGTCAAGCCAAGGAGAGACAGTTGCTCGTACAGTTGCGGGCCTACTTCAAGCAAGAGCCGTTGAAGTCGATCACGGCGAAGCGAATCAGCGAGTACCGGACTTGGAGAGCGGAACAGAAAATCACGCGGGCTGGCGGAGAGCATTCAGTTGGCCCGGCAACGTTGAACGCGGAACTGGGCATCTCGCGGCGCATCATGAAGCGGGCGCGAGTCTGGTCCCGTGTTGCCGACGATATACGCCCACTGCGGGAACCTTCAACTATCGGGAGGGCCCTAACCGAGGGAGAAAAGCAGAGGCTGCTCAAGACGGCAGTGATGCGGCCCGAGTGGGAGACGGCCTATCTCGCTGCTGTTCTCTGCCTCAACACGACCGCACGCGGGTGCGAGTTGAAGGGACTGCAATGGTCCGACGTGGATCTGTTCGCTAGAACGCTGACGATTCGCAAGTCCAAGACTGCAGCTGGTGAAAGAGTCGTCCCTCTCACCGACGTGGCGGCTTCTGCCATTGCAAGGCTGCGACGGAGAGCGGAAGGATTTGGCACAGTGGAACCGTCGCACTATGTCTTTGCTGCCTTTGCTCCTAAGTTCACGTTCAGCGGGAAGAGAGTGATCGACTACAACGTGACGGCTTTCGACCCGAACCGGCATCTCAATAGCTGGCGGTCGGCATGGAGGACGTTGACAAAGAAGGCAGGCTTGCCAGGTTTCCGGTTCCACGATCTTCGGCACTGCGCGATCACGCAGCTTGCGGAAAACGGAACTTCCGACTCAACGATCATGGCGATTGCCGGACACGTGAGCCGGCGAATGCTGGAGCGCTACAGTCACGTGCGTATGGAAGCGAAGCGGAAAGCGATGGAAGCCCTTGCTGCGAGCACCAAAACGGCAGGTTATGACACAAACCGTGACACAAACTCCCGCCCGGTAAGCGCTCGTCCTGTCTAAACTGTTGAGGGATTTGGTGGACCTGGTCGGGATCGAACCGACGACCTCTTCCATGCCATGGAAGCGCGCTCCCAGCTGCGCCACAGGCCCACTTGTGGGGACACTACCGGTCTGCTGCGGATGACCTTATTTATTCTCGCCGACTGCGCCTGGATAGTCAACGCGGCTGGCGACTTCTAGAACATCAACCACCAAGTTCACGAAGGAACACGAAGGAATCTTCGGATCAAATAGTTTCTGCCGTTTCTTCCACAGGCGTTTTCTGTCATAATTGATCGTGCACGCCACCTGCACAAATTTCCAAAGACAATTTAAAGCGAGGAAGAGATGCCAGCGAAGTACATCTTTGTGACGGGCGGAGTCGTGTCTTCACTCGGCAAGGGCTTGGCCGCGGCTTCGATCGGATGCCTGCTCGAGAGCCGCGGAATCAAAGTGAACCTGATGAAGTTCGACCCCTATCTGAACGTCGATCCCGGGACGATGTCGCCTTTTCAGCACGGGGAGGTCTTTGTCACCGACGACGGTGCGGAGACCGATCTCGACCTCGGTCACTACGAGCGCTTCACGCACTCCAAACTTTCTCGCGACAATAACTGGACGACCGGACGGCTGTACGAACAAATCATCGCCAAGGAGCGGCGCGGCGATTATCTCGGCAAGACGGTGCAGGTAATTCCGCACGTCACCAACGAAATCAAGGCCGCGATGAAAAAGGTCGCACAGGAAGTTGATGTTGCGATTGTCGAGATCGGCGGCACCGTTGGCGACATCGAGTCGCTGCCGTTTATGGAAGCGATCCGGCAAATGCGGCAGGAATTGGGCCGTGAGCACACCTTATTTGTGCACGTAACACTGGTGCCGTTTATTGCGGCGGCGCAGGAGTTGAAAACTAAGCCGACGCAACACTCGGTGAAGGAGTTGCTGAGCATCGGAATTCAGCCGGACATTCTGCTGTGCCGCACCGATCGTTTTCTCGCTAAAGAGATGAAGTCGAAGATCGCACTCTTCTGCAACGTACCGGAAGAGGCCGTGATCACGGCTAAGGACGTGGCTTCGGTGTATGAAGTACCGCTGGTGTTCGCGAATGAGAATGTGGATACGCTCGTTCTGAAGTATTTGCATATCGATGCGAAACCGCGCGAGCTATCGAAGTGGGAAGACATTGTCCATCGCGTGTACAACCCGAAGGATACGGTCACGATCGGGATTGTCGGCAAGTACGTGGAGTACGAGGATTCTTATAAGTCGTTGAAAGAGGCGCTGGTGCACGGGTCGTTGGCGCACAACCTCAAGCTGCAACTGAACTGGATTGAGGCGGAAGGGCTCGAAGGCGCGGACGAAAAGAGTGTCGAGTCTCAACTCGAAGGCTATGACGGGATCCTGGTGCCTGGTGGATTCGGTAAGCGCGGCATTGAAGGAATGCTGATCGCGATCCGCTATGCACGTGAGAAAAAAGTGCCATACTTCGGCATTTGCCTGGGGATGCAGACGGCATGCATTGAGTTTGCGCGAAATGTCGTCGGGTTGGGTGAGGCGAATTCCAGCGAGTTCGATCCGGCGACGCCGCATCGCGTGATCTACAAACTGCGCGAGTTGCGTGGTGTCGAAGAGTTAGGCGGAACGATGCGACTGGGTGCTTGGACTTGCCGGATCGAGCCGAATACGTTGGCCGCAAAAATCTACGGCGTCCTCGAGATCAGCGAGCGCCATCGGCACCGCTATGAGTTCAATCGCGAATACGAAGAGCCGATGACGGCCGCTGGTATGCGCATTTCCGGTTCAACACCCGATGGGACTTACGTGGAGATGGTGGAATTGCCGGACCATCCTCACTTTATTGGGTGCCAATTCCATCCGGAGTTCAAATCAAAGCCGCTCGAGCCGCATCCGCTGTTCAAGACATTTGTTGGCGCGGCGTATGAGTACGGGCAGAAGCGTAAGTCGGAAAAAGAGACAGCAGCCGTAGAGATGTTTCATCGTCCAGAAAAAGTCAGAGTCTGATCGATCAATGCGATGACGACCGTCGAGATTCGAACTATCTCAGGAAGTTCCTTAGCCGTCGGTTCGTCTGGGCCGCGAACCGTTACCATTGACCGTACAAAAGAAAGCGGTGGCCTAGGGCTCGGCTTCAGTGGCGGAGAGTTACTTTTGCTCGCAATTGGCGGCTGTTACAGCAACGACGTTTTTCGCGAGGCGGCAAAACGTAACATCTCAGTCGCGAGCGTTGCGGTTCAGGTGCATGCTGAGTGGGCGGGTGATCCGGTCCGAGCACAAAACGTCTCTTTCGATGTCTCGGTAGAAGCGGACGCCTCGGAAGCAGAAATTAATGAATTGATTCAGCACACCGATCGGGTCGCAGAGATCCCAAACTCGCTCCGGCTCGGGACTGAAGTGAAACTTGGCGAGATCAAGGCGATCGCACGTCGATGAGCGTTTCTTTTCAAGTCGGGGATATCCACATCGGATCGGGAGATCTCTTTCTGATCGCAGGTCCGTGCGTGATTGAGAGCGAGGAGCATGCGATCCGGATGGCGGAGATCATCAAGGGTGTAGCGCGATCCCTCGGATTTCCCTTCATCTTCAAGGCGAGTTACGACAAGGCGAATCGAACATCGATTCGCAGCTTTCGCGGTCCAGGATTGAAAGAAGGGCTGCGCATTCTGAAGAAGATCAAAGATCAGTTGAATCTTCCCGTGCTTACCGACGTGCACAAGACTTCAGATGTAAGCAAAGTTGCCGAGGTCGTCGACATCTTGCAGATCCCGGCCTTTCTGAGTCGACAGACCGACCTTGTTGTGGCGGCGGCGCTGAGTGGGCGAGTGGTCAATATCAAGAAAGGACAATTCGTCGCGCCCTGGGACATGCGGCATGCCGTGGAAAAATGCCGTCAGGCGGGGAACTCGCAGGTATTCGTGACGGAGCGTGGGGCAAGCTTTGGGTACAACAATCTCGTCGTCGATATGCGATCGCTTGCGATCATGCGGAAGTTTGCGCCCGTGGTGTTCGATGCGACGCATTCGGTGCAATTGCCCTCGTCGCAGGCCGATGAAAATGGTCCTGCTGTGAGCGGGGGGCAGCCGGAGTTTATTCCTCTGTTAGCGCGCGCGGCGGTCGCGGCAGGCGTCGATGGCGTGTTCATGGAAGTGCATGACAATCCGAAAGAAGCGAAGTCGGACGGGGCGAATGCGCTGGAGTCGACGAAGCTGCGCGGAGTGCTGAAGGAATTGCTCGCCGTAAAGAAGGCGCTAGCCGAGGCACACACAACCCCATAGAACTCCGCGCCAAGCCTCAACGAGTGTAAAGGCAGCCAACACCCCAAAAGCATCTAGAGAAGATTACCCGTCTCCTCGGTACGTCCGTCACTCTAGGCACAAAACTGGCATACCATAATTTTTGGCAGCCGCTACAGTCACCTTCCGAGCCTGTTCTGAACGGTGGCTGCATAGGATGATGGCATCATGTCGTGCCCCGAATCGAGGACTTTGAGTGGAATGGCTGTTAGCGTCAGCCATCAAGCTCCCACGCCGCCTCAGGGGGCGCCTACTCGGGCAGTTTATGACCGTCGGTTCGAAGCAGATCCTGAGGGTGGCCTTTCCCTTCCCTGAGCGAGGCTAGGCACCAAGAATGTGGCACTTCGTTCTCAAGATCTGGTTTCGGTTGCCAATCGCAATGGACATCATCCCGCCGCGGCTGGCTGAAGTCCCGAGGGCTGTAATAGAGCCTTGCATTCTTCCGGCTTTCGGAGTAGCCAGCTCCCTCCTCTTTCAGCAAATCGAGAGCTTGCGATCTGGAGTCACGTATCGCGTTAACCATTCCCTCAGTAGACTGATCACCTCTTCATCGTCCAGTGTGCCACCCCAAGACCCAATAGTGCCTAGCAGCTTGAGCAGTTCGCGATCGGCGCCGAGAAGCTCGAATGCCCGATAGATCTCTGACCGGGTTTGTTGTTCGATTGTCAGATGTTCCATGCGGACACCACGAGGGGTGGGAATGCATCCTAACCTGCTAATGCTGGGCTCCATACCGCGATGGAGGAGAACCGGTTGAGTCGTTGCGACTAAGAACCGGTCACGAAGACTGCTTTTGGCCTTCCACCCCGTCCTAGCTAGAAACTAATCGCCTTCCAGTTCGACGTTCAAGGTAATCGTTCGATTAATCAAACGAGTCCTGTGTGGGAGGTTTGGTTTAGAGATATGTTCTGTGCTGAGACAATCACGTGATTATTGTGCTCAGGCTCGTGAGCCTTTTTGTCTGCGTCTTCGGTCTGGAGTGGGCGCTTAGGTGGATTTGGTCGAAACGTAAACGACACTGAAATGAGATCATCGCCAAAAAACAGCCACGCGGAGTGGTTGTGGTAAACCGAGGTTAAAAGTATTCGCCCTTCCCCCGGGGGGTCCATGATTCACGAATTGTTGTGTGCTATTTGTTTCCAGCCGATAGATCTCAAAAAATCCAAAACCGATGAAGATGGACACGCTGTCCATGAAGATTGCTACGCCTTGAAGATGGCATCTCTAAATCAACCGAAGAAACCGCATCGCATTTCGATGTTCGGCACCGGCAAGAAGCCGCACTGACAGATGGTGTAATCCAGACCAGACGGAGAGTCCCGGTTTTTCTCCCAGGCAAAATGCTCACTCCAGCACGAAGATCTTCTTCTTTGCGCACATCTCTTTCAGGATTTTCGGCCACACCGTCACGCTGACTTCTCCCAAGTGTGCCTTTCGCAGAAGCAGCATCAGAGTGCGCGATTGTCCGATCCCTCCGCCGATCGAGAGCGGCAGCACGTTGTTTACGATTCCCTGGTGATATGGGAACTTTAGGTTGTCGAGAAGATTCGACATCTCGAGTTGCTTACACAACGTTTCGGCGTTGACGCGGATGCCCATCGAGCTCAGTTCGTGACGGCGCCGGGTGACGTGATTCCAGACCAGGATGTCGCCGTTCAAACCGTGCGTCTCTTTGTTTGTCTCCTCGTTTGTGTCGGTGATCCAGTCATCGTAGTCGGCGGCGCGCATCTCGTGCGGGTAGCCGTCTTTCAGCGGCCATCCGATACCAATGATGAAGACTGCAGGATACTTCTGCAGAATCGCCGTCTCGCGCTGCTTCCGAGGCAGATTGGGATACATGGCGAGAATTTCTTCGGCGTGGAGAAATATCAGCTCTTCCGGCAGGTTGGGATAGCGCGAATCGCGCAGGGCGGGGAACATTTCCTCAGCGAATTTCTCAGCGCCGACCAGAACCTTCCAGATCTTTTGCACGATTGACTTGAGAAATTCGACATTGCGCTGGTCGGTGGTGATCACGCGCTCCCAGTCCCACTGGTCGACGTAGGCCGAGTGGTCGTGATCGAGGAAGTAATCTTTGCGGACGGCACGCATGTCAGTACAAATGCCTTCTCCCGGGCGGCAATCGAACTGTTTGAGTGCAACTCTTTTCCACTTGGTAGCAGCCTGAACTACCTGGGCATCGATCGGGTTCTTGTTCCGATCGTTCGAAATGTGGAACTGAATGGGGGTGCGCGACCCGTCGCGATCGAGCATGTCGTTGACGCCGCTCTCGACGTCGACGATCAACGGAACCTGAACCATCTGCAGTCCAAGTTCTTTGCATAGGTTGTCTTCGATATAGCGGCGAAGATGGAAGATCGCCTTTTGCGTTTCCCGTCGAGTCAGGAGAGAGGTGTAGTCCTGCGGCAGAATCTTTTCGAGATCGGCATAGTTGCCAATGCCGGGGCCGGCCAAATCGGCCTTCTTGTTGGCCTCGTTGTCGCTCTCGGCCCGACGAGGCCGGGTGGCTCCTCCAAGGGTTTTACTCATGGTGTTGGGTTGCGCATCCGATTTGGTTGGGCTCATAGACGCTCCTTAATGTAGGCATAGCGGGGCAGTCCGCTGTCGTAAGTACTACTCCGTCTTTTATTGGACGGCGGACGTCGACTACAAACTGTGCTTGTCGTCACAATCCGGTGTGTGGAGCAACACCCCAGAACTAGCCGCGCGCCTCTGTGCCCTCTGTGGTGTTATCGCTCCAAGCTACTAGCAGCCTTCCGCAAGGCCATAAAGCTCTGTGTTAGATTTGAAATTTCTTGGCATGAGGCATATCGCAAACTGGGCGTTGAGTGTTGCTGCGCGGCGGGGTGTAAGCTACGCCGACGTAAGGGTTATCGCGCAACGCGGCCGCGCGCTAAGTACTAAGAACGGAAAAGTTGGCAACGCATCGGATGCCGAATCGGTGGGAATGAATGTCCGCGTGATCGCTGACGGAGCGTGGGGATTCGCGGCGTCGGCGGAGTTGGGACGCGGAGCCGTGGAAGCGACCGCAGCAAAGGCGGTTGAGATTGCCCGAGCCTCGGCGCGGGTCAAAAAAGAAAACATCCGCCTGGCGCCCGAAAAACCTGTTGTCGCCGAGTGGAATACTCCGTTTCGAATCGATCCTTTCACAACTTCGGTCGAGCAAAACATCGAGTTGCTTCTGAAGATTGACGCGGAGTTACGGTCCATTGTGGGAATCACACTGGCGGAAACGAACCTGAACTTCAACCGCGAAGAGCAGCGGTTTGTATCGTCAGAAGGCTCGGATATCCACCAGACGAAGCTTTCGACTGGCGCAGGCTACGCCGCGTATGCGTTCGCAGGCAATGAGATTCAGAAGCGATCCTATCCGAATTCTTTTGGCGGGCAGTGGCAGAACAAAGGATATGAACTGGTCGAGGAATTGAAGTTAGTCGAGAACGCTCGGCAGATCGCCGAAGAAGCGGTGGCGCTGCACAAGGCGGATCAGTGTCCCGAAGGAACGTTCGACATTATTCTCGACAGTTCGCAACTGGGATTGCAGATCCATGAGTCGGTGGGGCATCCGATTGAACTGGACCGCGTGCTGGGAATGGAAGCGAATTTTGCGGGAACCTCGTTTCTTACGCTCGATAAGCTGCGCAAGCTGCGTTATGGGAGTGATCTGGTCAATGTAGTTGCTGATGCCCGGCAGGAGCACGGACCCGGACTTGGGACTTTTGGATTCGATGACGAAGGCGTGGCCGCGCAGTGCACGCCGATTATTACGAATGGGTTGTTCACCGGGTATCTGAGTTCACGCGAGACGGCGCACACCATCGGCGAGAGCCGCTCCGGTGGAACGTTGCGCGCCGAAGGATGGAACCGGCTGCCGATGATCCGCATGACGAATATCAGCATCCTGCCTGGTGAGAAGCCGCTCACGCTCGAACAACTGATCGCCGGTACTGATCATGGGATTCTGATGCAGACGAATCGTTCGTGGTCGATCGACGACAAACGATACAACTTCCAATTTGGTTGCGAAATTGGATGGGAAATCAGGAACGGCAAGCGCGTGAGGACGCTGAAGAATTCATCGTATTCAGGCATCACGACCGAATTCTGGAACTCGATGGATGCGATTTGCTCGCGCGAAGAGTGGACACTGTGGGGCACTCCAAATTGCGGAAAGGGACAGCCGCAACAAGTGATGGGCACGGGCCACGGAGCGGCGCCGGCGAGATTTCGGGGTGTCAGAGTGGGAAGTGCCTTTCGAAATTTGTAACAGTCATCACTGCAGATACGCTCTTCAGCAGATAGCATTTGGCACTTAGCAGTTGGCATTTGGCCGAGACTCAGAGGTGTCGAATGAAGGACTTTAGGGATTTGCGAGTGTGGGAAGAATCTCACAAATTGACGCTTGAGATTTACAAGGTCACCGCGGACTTTCCGAAGTGCGAGCTTTATGGGTTAACGAGCCAAATTCGTCGATGCAGCGCATCGATTGGGGCGAACATAGCAGAAGGCTGCGGAAAACGTGGGAACAATGAGTTCCAGCGCTACTTGCAGATTGCGTCCGGATCTGCCAGCGAACTGGACTACCATCTCCTTTTGTCACGCGACCTTGGGTTGCTGGAAGAACCTCAATACCGGAATATCGAGAAGAGCCTGACCATGGTTCGGAAGATGATGACATCGCTCCTCCAGAAAATCGAGTCGGAACGGTTGTTGGCCAAATGCTAAGTGCCAATTGCCAAATGCTTACTCCCGACCAAGCCTCGGACATCTCCAATCGCATCCGCAAGCTCTCAACTGCGGACGAGGTCGAAGTCCACTTTTCCGGCGGACAGTTCGCGCTGATGCGATTCGCAAATAACACGATCCATCAAAATGTAGAGGAAGAGAACCATGTTGTTTCGGTGCGGACCGTCTTTGGCGGCCGGACTGCGCGGGCGTCGACCAACCGGCTGGATGATGAAAGCCTGCGGCAGGTGGTAAAGAGTTCTGAAAGCTTGGCGAAGGTCCAACATCCAGATCCGGATCTGTTGCCAATGCCCGATGCTCAAGAGGCGGGCATGACGGTTGAGGCGCTCGTCCCAACACGCCACTTCGAGCAGACTGCGGCGATAACGCCTGACATGCGGGCCGAAGGGGTGAAAAAGATCGTTGGTGTTGCCGACCAGCATAAACTCACCACAGCTGGGGTCTTTTCCAGCGCTGAATCCTTCGAAGGAATTTTCAATTCTCGTGGATTGAAACGCTGGCACACGCAAACATCGGCTGAAGTTTCGATCACCATGCTGGCCGAAGATTCGTCCGGCTGGCAAAAAGCGAACTCGCCGAATGTCGCCAATCTTGATCCGCTAAAGCTCGCAGAAATCGCCGCTCAAAAAGCGGTGGACTCGGCGCATCCCAAGGAAATTCCAGCAGGGAAGTACACAGTGATCCTTGAGCCCGCAGCCGGGCTCGACATCGTGGGCTTCATGTTCTGGGATTACTCGGGAATGGCGATTCTCGATCAGCGTTCGTTTTTGACAGGGCGCATTGGCGAGAAACTCTTCGGCGAGAACATTACGATTCACGACGACGTCGCCCATCCGCTGCAGGCTGGGTCGCCATTTGATGGTGAGGGTGTGCTACGGCAGAAGGTTCCACTCGTGGAGAACGGAGTCGTCAAGAGAGTGGTGTACGCACGCGGTACTGCCGCGCGCATGAAGAAGTCCGAGCATCGCGACAGTGTTGGTGCGATCGAAGCTACCGGCCATGGCTTCCCGCTTCCGAACGAGACGGGAGAGATGCCGCTCAACATCGTGTTTGCGCCCGTTGACAATCCGCTGTCACTGGAGCAAATGATCTCGTCCACCGAGCGCGGTGTGTTGGTGACACGGCTCTGGTATATCCGCGAAGTCGAGCCATTCGAGAAGATGATGACCGGGATGACGCGCGACGGAACCTTCCTGGTGGAGAACGGACGTGTGATGAGCGGCATTCGCAACTTTCGCTTCAACGAGAGCCTGATTCACATGTTGTCGAACGTGGAAGCGATGAGTATTCCTGTACGCTCCTGCGGCGAGGAGTCTTTCGACATGGTGGTCCCGGCTATGAAAGTCCGCGATTTTAATTTCACCGAAGTGACCAAGTTTTAGTGCACTCCGATCGTTTGTTCCCCCCATTCTTCCGAACTTAGCTTCCGAGAATTAGCCGAAATCGACTGCACTTTGGCCGAATTCTTAGGCTTCCGGCGGTCGATTTCCGGTTAATTTCTGACCTGACAAATCCATTCTAATTTATTCAAATATAAGCAGTTAACCTCACTTGTTCCATGACTTCGGTAACTTTGTTTGACTGATTTCGCGGTGTACGCTGCCGTTGAGTTGAGTAGAAAGTCCGGACGCGTAAAGGCGCTCTCGGAAGAAAGGTTCAGGAAGCGTGGCAGCCGAAGGCACAGCACCAAGGACCGAGGCGCAGATGAATAGCAGCCAGTATGAAGACCTCCAGGGCGCGCCGCGATTTCCTTTGCATCTTTCGGCTTCGGTGAAGTCGGAAGGTTCTGCGTATTCCGCACTCACACAAAATATTTCCGCTAACGGCGTGTTGTTTGCGATGGAGCGCAACGTACCCGTTGGGTCGATCGTGGATTTCACCATCTTGTTGCCGGCAGAAGCAGTAGGTGCCCGCAACGACGTGCAGGTCGACTGCCGGGGACGCGTGGTGCGCGCCTTTGAAGATCGAGGGCGACTAGGCGTTGGCGTGGTGATTGACGAATACCATTTCGAGCGAGCATAGGCAAGGAACTACATGGCTACGACTCCGGTTGGCATGGACGAAAATTTCGGAGCAGGCGACGACGCTGGCCAGGGCCAGTTCGTCCGCGTGATTGTGGCCGATACACAGGCCATTTTCCGCGCGGGCTTGCGCAAGATTTTCGCGCTCGAAGATGACATTCGCGTTGTGGGCCAGGCGGAGACGCTGGCGCAAACCCAATCTGCGGTCACGAAGTTTTCGGCGGACATCCTGATCTTCGAATCTGCCCTGGCGCCGAATCCGGTGGAAGCTGTCTCTGACTTGATGCGCCAGAATTCGAAACTGCGTGTTGTGGTGGTCACACCCGGACCGGATGAGGAGTTGACGCTGGAACTCTTCCGCCGCGGTGCACACGGAATTGTGTCCCGCGAGGTGGAACCTGAACTGATGGTTGATTGCCTGCGTAAGGTCGTTGCCGGAGAAACCTGGCTCGATCAACAGGCGATCCATTGGGTGATGGAAGCTTATCGCAACCAGAACAGCCGTTCGTCGGGTGCGCGGCCGAAGGTGCAACTCACGCCAAAAGAGACTTTGATCGTTTCCTGTGTGACGCAGGGCATGAAGAACAAGGAAATCGCGCTCCGTGTGGGTACGACCGAGCAGGTCGTTAAGAATTACTTGCGCAAAGTCTATGACAAACTCGGCGTTGCCGACCGTCTGGAACTGGCGCTGTATTGCTTGAACCATCATGTAGTCGACAACACAAAGGTGCCACCCTTACCGGCCTCAACGGGAAATGGCGCCGCGGCCAGCGCAGCTGCCGCAGGAGCGTCCGCGAGCAGTGCACCTGTGAACGGTTCGCCCGCTGGTACGCCGAATTCTCCCGAGAAATCCTCGTAAATCTTCTGTCCGTGCACCCTTTCAGGTTGCGGTTTCTTTGAGTTCACCAATAGAATTGAAAAGAACGGAAACGCGCGAGTTGTAGCTTTGCTTGGCGCGATTCCTCGACTCCTAGCGGAGTCGTTCCTTCCCAAAGCTCTACGCCGGAGAGATGGCCGAGTGGCTGAAGGCGCACGCTTGGAAAGCGTGTTTAGGGGAAACTCTAACGTGGGTTCGAATCCCACTCTCTCCGCCAGTCTAAAACCCGCATAAAATGCGGGTTTTTTAATGCCTGTTTGTATTTTGTGCTAAAACTGTGCTAGCCTGTTTTTCGTGGGGTTCGGGAAGGATGCGAATGCACCTCACGGACCAGGAAAAAGAGGCTCTCCGCGAAAGACTCAAGAACCTACGTAAGACCGCTCCTCCAGTAATCACGATTTTCGTCCGCCACTCCTCAAGCTGCAAATTCCAAGGGGATGAGTTCTACAAAAATTGCCGTTGCCGAAAGCATCTTCGGTGGAGCTTCCAGGGCAAGCAATACCGCAAGAAGGCAGGCACGCGCTCTTGGGCGGAAGCTGAGGACAAAAAGCGTGAAATAGAGGATCAACTCACTGGGCGAGTTCCCGAGGTGAAACCCGAGCAGGAGCAGCGGGACCTCCAGAGCTGCATCGACATTTTTCTCCAGGACAAACGGAATCAGGGCGTCACGGAAAAAGTAATCGGGAAATACACCCGTGAGTTGGCCCGGCTCAAATCTTATTGCGAGCAACAGCACGTTTACACGGTGCAAGGCATTACGAGGGAACTGCTCACCGGGTTCTGTGCGACATGGCCGGCCCTCTACCCATCCAGCTATACACGCGCCAAGGTGCGCGAGCGTGTGCGTTCTTTCCTGCGCTACGGTTTCGAGGCCCAGTGGATTGCGCGGATTCCTGCGCTCCCGAAAATCAAAGTTGCCGAACCACCCACAATGCCCCTTACCACAGCCGAGTACACCCGCCTGCTAGATGCGGTGTACGGCACGGTAGCAGATCCCGACCAACGCGCGAAAGTTCACGCACTATTGCAACTCATGCGGTGGTCCGGGCTTGCTATCCGTGATGCGCTCACCCTCAAGCGCGGTGAGGTTCAATACGATGAACCAAAAGACCTTCACCGTATCGTTACCGCCCGACAGAAAACAGGTGTGCACGTATCCGTGCCCATCCCGCCCGATATTGCGGAGGAACTGCTAACCGTGATGAACGGAAACGCAGAGTATGTTTTCTGGAGCGGAAAGGGCGAGGAAGAGAGCATCACGAAGAATTGGGCAAAGTACTACATTGCACCGTGTTTCAAGGCTGCCAAGATTCCAAATGATGGCCATATGATGAGCCACCGGCTGCGGGACACATTCGCGGTCGATCTCCTGGAGAAAGGTGTGCCGCTGGAGGAAGTCTCCAAGCTGCTCGGCCATGAAAGCATCAAGACAACTGAGCGCCATTATGCAAAATGGGTGAAGGGGCGACAAGACCGACTGGACGCGTTAGTCACGGCCTCGTGGAGCGTGACCAAAGATACCAAGTAGCGGCGACGACGCTCTCTCCTTGGTGGCCGAACTCTGTCGGGTGGTTGCAGCGTTCCCTCCGATGCACATCGTTCTCCATTCCGGCGACACACGAGTGGCACATCAGGGTGGAGGAGTTTGCCGTGTTTTTTCGCTATTGTCTTACCGACGGAGTGCCCCTTCCTCTGCACTTCATCCCCCAAACTCGCAGATATTCACAGACTGGCCTGACGTTCCAATTGTGGATAACCGACTCCTTGAATCTGTCGACTGAGGATCACCATAAGTCAGTCGAGAAACTCCCACCGCGACGCAATCTGGCACACCGGCGGCAACACAATACTCGGCCCGAGACACGATTTTCGACCTTCTCCGGGTGGTGTAATGGCTTCTTCCAAGGCTGGCGCGGATGACAGCCCGATTGCTCACGACAACTGTTACGGGAACGTTAAGAATCCCAATGAGAATCCCGTACAGGCGATTTCTTTGTGCTCACAATTGGCCCCAGGCTCTACAATACCCTGTTCCGCGAGGCCTTATGAACTGGACCCGGATGTTCTCCGGACTCTCGCTCCACTACCGGCGTTTTCAAATCCTTTCGGCGCTCATCGTTCTCGCTTGCATTTTTACCTTGCCTGCGTGCAAATCCAAGTCTTCGTCTAAAGCTGAACTGGCAGCGCCCTCCGGCGACAAACTGGAACTAGTCTTTACCTACGGCTCCGAAAAGGAGAAATGGATAACCGACGTCACGTCGGTGTTCAACCGCGAGGAGCATCGCACAGCGAGCGGGAAGCGCATTTATGTCCGCGCATTTCCCATGGGCTCCGGGGAAGCGATTGACGAGGTCATGGACGGAAGGCGGCAGCCTCACCT
>Ga0126370_10000575_pt1 | contig 15504 bp, 11 predicted proteins | sample PanSoiMetaPlot_3_FD_92586 | JGI IMG/M metagenome (GOLD analysis project Ga0126370, IMG submission 92586) | Tropical forest soil microbial communities from Panama - MetaG Plot_3 | ecosystem: Environmental > Terrestrial > Soil > Tropical forest > Bulk soil | place: Panama | collected 2016-02-17 | reverse complement strand
TTTTAATTCCATTATGTTCCCGACAATTTTTAGTCTGGGAGTGGCTGAACTCGGACCTTTGACGGGAAATGCATCGGGCATTCTGAATATGGCGATCGTGGGCGGCGCAATCGTTCCTTTGATGCAAGGTGTGATTGCTGACCACATCGGAATTCATCATGCTTTCTTCATTCCCGTGATCTGCTACCTCTACATCTTGTACTACGCGTTGAGTGGATCGAAACCAAACAGCGAGCGATACGCAAGAGCTTAGACCTGACTGGGAGTTGAGCATGTTAATTGCGGGCGACATCGGCGGTACGAAAACAGACTTGGCGATCTACTCGGGGGAATCGGGGCCGCACACACCCCTGGCTCAAACGGAGGTTCATAGCGCCGACTATCCCAGTCTGCAGGCAATTGTCACGGAATTTCTCGCTCAAGTGAAGATGTCGGTTGATGTCGCATCATTTGATGTTGCAGGCCCTGTAATCAATGGTCATGTGAAGACCACAAACTTGCCGTGGGTCTTGGATGAAGAAACGCTGGGACATGACCTGGACCTGAAAGCCGCTCACCTGATGAACGACCTCGAAGCGGTCGCACGTGCAGTTCCGGCCCTGCGCGCCGAGGACGTGATCACGATTAATAAAGGAGAGCCGGTTTCGAATGGTCCGATTGCAGTGATCGCTCCGGGCACGGGTCTAGGCGAGTCTTTTCTGACCTGGGATGGATCCGCGTATCTCGCCCACGGTTCTGAAGGCGGACACTGTGATTTCGCGCCGACAGACGAGCGTCAGATTCGTCTGCTGGGTTATCTACTTCCGCGTTTCGGACACGTTGGAGTGGAGCGCGTCTGCTCTGGCATCGGTATTCCCAGCATTTACGAATTTCTTCGCGATGAGGAAAACATTCCGGAACGGCCGGAAGTCGCTCAGTTGATTGCGTCGGCCAAAGATCACACCAAAGCCATTGTGGAGGCGGCTTTCGATCCGCAGCATCCAAGCGAATTGTGCCTGGCGGCGGTCGAGTTACTCGTCTCAGTACTGGCGAGCGAGGCCGGGAATCTTGCACTAAAGGTGCTGGCCACGGGCGGAGTGTACTTGGCTGGCGGGATTGCTCTTCATGTTTTGACACTGTTGCAAACACCGCAGTTCGTGGAGACTTTTTCCAGGAAAGGCCGCTTCAAAGATCTGATGGAGCGGATTCCGATTCACGTCATCACAACACGCGCGGCGCTTCTAGGAGCCGCCACATTCGGACTGCAGAGCCTCAATAGAATCAAGAACTGCGAAGGAGCAATAGCTTCTCTGTCACCTGTTTAGTTACTGTGACGAAACGGCATTAGCAATCATGAAAAGGAGATCAAAATGGCAGCGAGCGCTCAACCGCAGGTAAAGAAACAAGCGATCAAGCAATCCGCGTGGAAGGGCCTGACCGAGCACTACAAGGCAGTTTCAAAGCAACACTTGCGGCTGTTATTTGCAGACGACCCGAAGCGCGGACAACGCATGGCTGTGGAGGCGCTGGGTCTGTACCTCGACTACTCCAAGAATCGTATTACGGATAAGACCCTCAAGCTCCTTCTTCAACTTGCCGCAGAATCCGATTTGCGAGCGCGGATCGACGCGATGTTTAGCGGTGAAAAGATCAACATCACCGAAAAGCGGGCAGTGCTGCACGTGGCTCTGCGTGCGCCGAAAGACGAATCGATCATTGTCGATGGGAAGGATGTGGTGCCCGAAGTCCACGCCGTACTGGACCGGATGACTGCGTTCTCCAATCGTGTACGCAGCGGCGAATGGAAAGGGCACACCGGAAAACGCATTCGGAATGTCATAAACATCGGTATTGGCGGCTCCGACCTTGGTCCGGTCATGGCGTACGAGGCGCTCAAACACTATTCGGAACGCTCGATGACCTTTCGCTTTGTCTCGAATGTGGATGGAACGGACTTCGCAGAAGCGGTACAGGATCTCGATCCGGCGGAAACGCTGTTCATTGTCTCGTCAAAGACATTCACGACGCTCGAGACCATGACCAATGCTCAGACTGCTCGCGCCTGGTCGGTGGCGGGATTCGGCGGCGATGAAAAGTCCGTGGCGAAGCATTTTGTCGCGGTATCGACCAATGCTGCGGAAGTTTCGAAGTTTGGTATCGATACGGCGAACATGTTCGGATTCTGGGATTGGGTTGGCGGACGCTACTCCATGGACTCGGCGATTGGCCTTTCGACCATGATTGCGGTCGGTCCGGAGAATTTCCACGCAATGCTGAGTGGCTTCCATCAAATGGATGAGCACTTCCGCACAGTTCCATTCGAGGCCAATCTGCCGGTTCTTATGGGCCTGCTGGCGGTTTGGAACAACGATTTCCTGGGCGCAGATACGGTCGCCGTATTGCCTTACGAACAGTACCTGAAACGGTTTCCTGCGTATTTGCAGCAGCTGACCATGGAGAGCAACGGGAAGCATGTCACACTCGATGGGAAAGCAGTCAGCAAAGACACAGGCCCCATCTACTGGGGTGAACCTGGCACCAACGGCCAACACTCTTTCTATCAGCTGATCCATCAAGGCACGCGCCTCATTCCTTGCGACTTCATCGGATTTGGGAAGCCGCTCAATCCGCTAGGCCGTCATCATGACGTGCTGCTTGCCAATATTTTCGCTCAAGCTGAAGCCTTGGCATTTGGTAAGACGCCAGAGCAGGTGAAAGCGGAGGGCACTCCGGACTGGCTTGTGCCGCATCGCGTCTTCGAAGGCAATCGCCCCTCCAATACGATCCTCGCGGAGCAACTCAACCCCGAGACGTTGGGCAAGCTTATCGCGCTTTACGAGCACTCCGTGTTCACACAAGGCGTGGTTTGGAACATTGATTCGTTCGATCAGTGGGGGGTGGAGCTCGGCAAAGTTCTTGCGCAACGCATCATTCCAGAACTTGAGAACCCGGCCGAGCCAGTGCTCAATCACGACAGCTCAACCAATACTCTAATCCGGCGGTACCGCAAGCTTAAGGAGCAGCAATGACGGCAAGTGAAACTCTCAGGAGCACGAGCAAAGATACGCTACACGATGTTTTGACACGGCTGGAAAAAGAAGGTGCCGGCCTTGGCCATTTCAATGTCTCTGACCAGGTCTTGTTGAAGGCTGTGGTCGCCGCTGCGGCTGAGACCAGACTTCCGGTACTCATCGGCGCATCCGAAGGAGAGCGGGAGTTCTTTGGTGCGCGCCAGCTTGCCGCGCTAGTGAAAAGCGAGCGCGAGCAGTCGGATGTGCCGCTTTTTCTCAACGCGGACCATACACATTCGCTAGCGAAGGCCCTGGAAGCCGCGAAAGCTGGATTTGATGCCGTGACGATTGATTTTTCAGCGTTGCCTTTTGAAGAGAATGTGGCTCGCACGAAGGAGGCAGTTCAAGCAATCAAAGCCGTCAATCCCGCAATCCTTGCAGAGGGGGAAATCGGTGACATTGGGACCGGCTCCGAGATCAAAGAAACCGCTCAGGGCGGAAAGCTCAGTACACCGGAAGAGGCGCGACAATTCGTCGAGGCAACCGGGATTGACGACCTCGCTCCGGCCGTAGGCAACATGCACGGCATGCTGAAGAGCATGGTGCAGGGAAAAGCGAAGAAGCATCTCGATCTCGAAAGAATTTCCCAAATCAAGAAAGCGGCCGGGGTCTTTCTCACTCTGCACGGCGGGTCAGGGACCGACGATGAACACTTTCGCAAGGCAATCGCTGCGGGAATCAACATCATCCACATCAATACCGAATTGCGTGTTGCGTGGAGGGAGTCACTGGACAAAAGCCTGGCTCGAGACCTGAACGAAGTTGTGCCGTACAAGATTCTGCGGCCGGTCGTGGATTCCGTGAAACAGGTTGTCAGCTCGCGCTTGAGACTGTTCCATGGTCAAACGGTCAGCCCTGAAGCCGTTGAGACCGTAGCGTGAGCAGTGCCAAGTAGCACTGCGGGAATAGAGAAAAAGATGCGGAACCATCTGGTCAAACTCGCCCCATCAATTCTTGCCGCAGACTTTGCGCGCCTCGGCGAGCAAGTGGCCGAAGCGGAGCGGTCAGGTGCGGATCAGATTCATGTCGATGTGATGGACGGACACTTCGTTCCAAACATCGCCATTGGGGCGCCGATTGTCCAGTCGCTGCGCCGGGTCACGCGCCTGCCGCTCGAGACTCACTTGATGATTTCCAACCCGGATTTTTTCCTCGACGAGTTTGCCGAGGCCGGATCGGATTCATTTCTCGTTCATTGGGAAGGTAACAACAATCTGCATCGCACGGTGCAACGCATCAAGTCCCTTGGAAAGCGCGCTGGAGTGGCAATTAACCCCGCCACTCCCGCGGCGGTTCTGGAAGAAATACTTCCGGATCTCGATCAGGTGCTGGTCATGACCGTGAATCCGGGTTTTGGGCATCAGCATTTTCTTGCATCAACATTGCCCAAACTCCGGCGAGTCGCGCAGATGATCGAGCGGGTGAAGCCCGAATGTCAGTTAGAAGCCGACGGAGGAATTGATGAGGTGACCGCTCCAATGGCGGTTGCGGCGGGAGCCAATGTCTTGGTCGCCGGTACGTCAGTATTTGGCGGTGAAAAGAACGTGCGGGCTGCAATGAAATCGTTGCGCGACGCAGTGATGCAGGTAGTGCAGTGAATCAACGGAATTCCTAGAAGAGGAGAGCTTATGGAACTCGGAATGATAGGGCTGGGCAGGATGGGCGCCAATATGGTGCGACGGCTTATCAAGAACGGACACAGATGCGTTGTATTCGACAGGTCGCGACAAGCAGTGGCCGATCTGGTCAAGGATCACGCGATTGGAGTAGATTCTCTGATCGATCTGGTGAAGAAACTGGAGAAACCACGCGCCTTGTGGCTCATGGTTCCGGCAGCTGTAGTTGATCAGACGATCAGCGATCTATTACCACACCTCGAAGCAGGCGACATCCTCATCGATGGCGGAAACTCTTATTACGTTGATGACATTCAGCGCGCCCAGAAACTCGCCTCCAAACGGATTCACTACGTGGATGTCGGGACCAGCGGCGGTGTGTGGGGTCTCGAACGCGGCTATTGCATGATGATTGGCGGCGAGAAAGAAACCGTCCAGCATCTCGATCCGATCTTCTCGACGCTCGCCCCTGGAATCGGCGACATATCACGCACGCCTGGACGTGAGAAGTCCGATGGCACCGCCGAGCAAGGCTACCTGCACTGTGGCCCAAATGGCGCCGGCCACTTCGTCAAGATGGTCCACAACGGAATCGAATATGGAATCATGGCGGCCTACGCAGAGGGACTGTCTGTGCTGCGTTCGGCCAACGTCGGGAAGCGGCTTGAAAAAGTTGATGCCGAGACCACGCCCTTACGCGATCCGGAGCATTACCAGTACGACCTCGACCTCAAGAACATCGCCGAAGTGTGGCGACGTGGCAGTGTGATCGCATCGTGGCTTTTGGATCTGACTGCAACCGCTTTAGTTCAGGATCCTGGGCTTTCGAAGTTTGCCGGCCGCGTTTCGGATTCCGGCGAAGGTCGCTGGACGATCAAAGCCGCAATCGACGAGGCGGTCCCGACCCCCGTACTCACTGCTTCCCTCTACGAGCGTTTCAGCTCACGGGGCGAAGCTGATTACGCTGACAAATTGCTGTCCGCGATGCGCTTCGAATTCGGCGGACATTTGGAAAAGCCAAAGGAAAAATCCGAGGCTGCCTAATAAGGAGAGCTATTCATGAACGATTTCCACTCAGACGCACTCGTTTTTTTCGGCGCTACGGGCGATCTCGCCTATAAGAAGATTTTCCCATCTTTGCAGGCCATGGTGAAACGAGGACACCTCAACGTTCCCGTGGTCGGCGTGGCCAAAGCCGGATGGAATCTCGATCAACTTCGAGCTCGGGCGAAAGACAGCTTGGAGAAACATGGCGGGCTCGATGCCGCAGCTTTTGAGAAACTGATAAATCTGCTGCGATATGTCGACGGCGATTATCAGGATCCGGAAACCTTCGCTGCGCTTCGCAAAGAGCTTAGGGATGCTAAATCGCCGGCGCATTACCTGGCGATTCCACCGGTTCTGTTTGAAACCGTTGTCCAGCATTTGGCGGATTCAAACTGTGGACGAGGTGCTCGCGTTATTGTGGAAAAGCCTTTCGGCCATGACCTCGCATCTGCGCAGGAACTAAATCGAGTCTTGCTGGGGACGTTCGATGAAGCCGACGTCTTCCGCATCGACCACTATCTCGGGAAGCGCGCTGTGAACAACGTGCTGGCGTTCCGCTTCGCCAACACGTTTGTGGAATCTTTTTGGAACCGCAATTACATCGAAAGCGTCGAGATCACGATGGCAGAGGACTTTGGGGTGCAGGGCCGGGGAGGATTCTACGATCAGACTGGAACGATCCGCGACGTGGTCCAGAACCATCTGTTCCAGGTGCTGTCGAATCTGGCAATGGAGCCGCCCGTCCGCTCCGATAGCGAATCAATCCGCGACGAAAAAGCCAAAGTGTTGCGGGCAATTCCTCCCATCGAAGAGAGGAACATAGTACGTGGCCAGTTCCGCGGCTATCGCGATGAAAACGGCGTTGCAAAGAACTCGCAGACCGAGACCTTCGCCGTCCTGAAACTGGAAATCAATTCCTGGCGGTGGAAAGGCGTGCCATTCTACATTCGTGCCGGCAAGTGCTTACCGACGACTTGCACCGAGATCGTCGCGAAGTTTCACAAGCCACCGACACTGATTCCCGACAGCCAGTTGGTCGAAAACCACCTTCGCCTCCGGTTGAGTCCCGAGGTCACGATCGCGATGGGGATGATGAACCTGGCTCCTGACGCGGAAGGGCTCGCCCTCAAACCTGGCGAGATGGTGGCCAGCCATTCTCCACGTGCCGATGAGATGGATGCGTACGAACGCGTGCTCGGAGCAGCGATGTCCGGGGACAGCACCTTGTTCGCGCGCGAAGATTACGTCGAAGAAGCATGGCGGATCGTGGAGCCTGTGCTGAAAAAGAACACTCCGATTCATCAGTATGCGGCTGGAACCTGGGGCCCGGACGCGGTCGCTCAAGTGGCGCCAAATGGCGGCTGGAGCAATCCGGGCGAGAAGAAGGCACTTGCATTTGCAAGCGAGGCGGCCTGATGAAGATTGAAGTCTATCTCGATGCCGACATGGTTGCTTTCGAAGCTGCAAAACGAATTGCCAAAGCGGCGCAAGAGGCAGTCGCCGCTCGGGGCAAGTTCGTGATGGCGGTCAGTGGCGGAAAAACACCGTGGATTATGCTTCGCGATCTCGCAAAGCAAGAGGTTCCCTGGAACGGCGTGCATGTCGTACAGGTGGACGAGCGAGTCGCACCTGAAGGTGATCCCGACAGAAATCTCACTCATTTGCGTGAGAGTCTGCTCGAGCATGCACCTTTGCGCGCCGAGCAAATCCACGCCATGCCGGTAGAAGCTATGAATCTCGAGTCGGCTTGCCTACGGTATGCACAGACCTTGGACGAAATCGCAGGAGCGCCTCCTGTGCTCGATCTCGTCCACCTGGGACTCGGCCCCGACGGGCACACCGCTTCACTGGTGCCGGGAGACCCGGTCCTCGCTGTACAAGATGCAGACGTCGCATCCACCGGAATTTATCAGAACCGGCGGCGGATGACGCTGACGTACCCGATTATCAATCGTTCCCGTTGCGTGCTTTGGCTAGTGACCGGGAGCGAAAAAATGGGGATGCTTCCCCGCTTGCAAACTGGAGATGTTTCCATTCCAGCCGGCCGCGTTAGCAGGGATCGTGCCGTGGTTTTGGCAGATCGCGCTGCCGCGGGCCAGGAAGTTGTTAAGGAGTCGACGACAGAAGTCGCTTGAGAGAACGTGGTTTATCTCGAATGAGTCGAGAATATTCTACGCCCTAATAATAAGGAGAGAACATGCGCATAGGAATCGCTGCCGATCACGGCGGGTATGGATTGAACCATGACCTTCGCAGCCGCCTCACGGCTGCCGGTCATGAAGTTGTTGACTTCGGTGCGAAACGCCTCGAGCCAGGCGACGACTACCCGGATTTCGTTACTCCATTGGCGCGGGCCGTGGCTTCAGGCACGGTAGAGCGTGGGGTGGCTGTTTGCGGAAGTGGAGTGGGTGCTTCTGTTTGTGCCAACAAGGTTCCGGGAGTTCGCGCCGGTCTGATCAACGATCACTTCTCGGCTCGACAAGCGTCGAGGACGATCACATGAACTTTATTTGTCTGGGGGGCCGGGTTATGGGAACCATGGTGGCTTGGGACCTTGTCGAAACTTTTCTGGCAGCTGAATTCAGCCAGGCCGAACGCCACCTGAGACACCTCAGCAAAGTTGCTGGACTCGAAAAGAAGGCAGCCGGCGAAGTCAGAGCCGAGACTCCTGCAATTTCAGCCTAGCTGACGAGATATCGAACATTTACCACGGAGGCATTCATGAGTACCGCAATCGCTCCAGTTGAGAATCTGAGCGCCGCAGAACTTGATCAGTTGTGCATCAACACGATTCGCACGCTCTCCATCGATGCCGTGCAGCAGGCTAACTCCGGGCATCCCGGAACACCGATGGCGCTCGCGCCGCTCGTCTATACGATATGGAATCGTGCCCTCAAATTTGATCCACAGGACCCAATCTGGCCCAATCGCGATCGCTTCGTACTCTCGAACGGTCATTCCTCCATGTTGCTCTGGTCTGCGCTTCATCTCACCGGCGTTCAAGCCGTGAATGCCGACTACGAAACGTTGGGGCAACCTTCGGTCACGCTCGACGATATTCGGCGCTTCCGCCAACTCGACAGCAAAGCTCCTGGGCATCCTGAATACCATTGGGTGTCGGGCGTTGAGACCACAACTGGCCCGCTAGGACAGGGTGCGGCGACGAGCGTTGGCATGGCGATTGCAGAGAAATGGCTCGCCGAACGCTACAATCGGCCGGGTTTCGATCTCTTCACCTACCACATTTATACGGTCTGTGGTGACGGATGCCTCATGGAAGGTATCGCATCAGAGGCGGCATCGCTGGCGGGGCATCTCGGCCTAGACAATCTGTGCTGGATTTACGACAACAATCACATCACAATTGAAGGCAATACGCGCATCGCGTTCACCGAAGACGTTCAGACACGATTCATCGCCTATGGATGGAATGTTCTGCGAGTCGGCGATGCGAACGACATCGGTCGAATCGAACAAGCGCTCGAGGTCTTTCGAAAGACGAGCGGCCGACCCACATTCATTGTTCTCGACAGTCATATCGGATACGGTTCACCGCATAAGCAGGACACCGCCGCGGCGCATGGAGAGCCTCTCGGAGAAGAGGAAGTCCGGCTATGCAAGAGGGCCTACGGATTTCCCGAAGATGCAAAGTTTTTTGTTCCAGAAGGTGTGTATGACCACTTCACGGCCGGTATTGGCAAACGTGGAACTGAAGCCCGACAGAGGTGGGCAGAACTCTTGGACTCGTACCGTGCTCAATATCCCGACCTCGCAGTTGAAGTTGAGTTGATGCAGAAGCGTGACCTTCCCACGGGATGGGACCACAACCTTCCCGTGTTCCCAGCCGACGCGAAGGGTATTGCTGGCCGCGATGCTTCCGGAAAAGTGTTGAACGCTCTTGCGCAGAACATTCCATGGTTCCTTGGTGGATCTGCCGACCTCGGCCCCTCTAACAAGACTCTCTTCACTTATCCAGGCGCGGGAGATTTTCAGGCTGACAGCCCAGCTGGCAAGAATCTTCATTTTGGAATTCGCGAACACGCAATGGCAGCAATCGTCAACGGACTTAACTTGTCAAAGGTACGTGCCTTTGGAGCCAGCTTCTTCATCTTCAGCGATTACGCCCGTCCGGCGATTCGTTTGGCCGCCCTTATGGAACTGCCCTCGATGTTTATATTCACCCATGATGCCATGGGCGATGGTGAGGATGGCCCCACGCATCAGCCAATCGAACACCTCATATCCCTGCGCGCGATACCTGGTTTGATCACATTGCGCCCGGGAGACGCGAACGAGGTTGTCGAGGCATATCGCTTCATCATGCAGCTGCAGCATAAGCCGACGGTGCTGGCATTGTCGCGTCAGCCGTTACCAACTCTTGATCGCAACAAATATGCTCCGGCATCCGGAGTCGCGCAGGGAGCGTATGTGCTCGCAGACGCTCCGGGCGGAAATCCGGAAGTAATCGTCATCGCATCCGGCAGCGAGCTTAGTCTTGCGGTCGCTGCTCACGAAACTCTCATCGCGGAAGGGGTTCGCTCGCGCGTAGTGTCGATGCCCTCGTGGGAAATCTTTGAGCAGCAACCACGGGCTTACCGCGACAACGTTCTGCCGCCCAACGTAAAAGCTAGGGTAGGGGTGGAACAGGGCTCAACTCTGGGATGGGATCGATACGTAGGCAATTCAGGCCGTGTTATCGGCATGAATACTTTCGGCGCTTCGGCTCCATTGAAGGCGCTGCAAAAAAAGTTCGGATTCGAACCGAACGAGGTTGTTGCGGCCGCTAGGGAGCAGTTGAAGAAGGACTGAGTCAAACAAGTTTTGCTCCGGGACGTTTACGCCAAGACGTCCCCGCATTTCTCAGGTTCAGAAGAACTCTGCGAGACAGCTTCCGGCGCAGCGCCACCCCATAATGGCTGCCCAAAAGTTATTCGTACTGACTTCGTGGATCTCTTTATTGCGGACGGAGCGGAATATTCAGTTTGCGTATCCGATAGGCCAGGGTCGTCCGCTTCATGCCAAGACGTGCCGCCGCGCCATTCGGACCGCCGAGCACCCAGTTGGATTCCCGGACCGCCCGCAGCACGTGCTCACGCTCCATTTCTTCCAAGGTACTCAGCTCCGACGTGGGTGTTTGCACATCGGCCTCTTTCAGCTCAGCGATAGGTGGACGCAGGACACTCCCCGGCGATAGAATCACCGACCGCTCAATAAAGTTCTGTAACTCGCGCACATTGCCCGGCCATGAATAACTGATGAGAGCCTCTATCGCCTGGGGAGGAATGGTTTCAATGCGCCGGTTCATGCGCCGAGCATATTCGTCCACGAAATGGCGCACCAAGATAGCAATGTCTTCGCGGCGTTCTCGCAACGGCGGAACCGACAAGGGGAAAACGTGCAGGCGATAGTACAGGTCGCTTCTGAATTCCCCATCTTGCACCATCTGCTTCAGATCCCGATGGGTGGCGGCAACCACGCGAACATCCACCTGTTGTGTATGGGTACTGCCTAATCTTTCGAATTCACGTTCCTGCAGAACGCGTAGCAATTTAGGCTGTAGCTCGAGCGGAATGTCACCTACCTCGTCGAGGAAAAGAGTGCCCTTGTCTGCAGCTTCGAAGCGGCCCGCCTTGCGCATGAGGGCGCCGGTAAATGCACCCCTTTCATGGCCAAAAAGCTCGCTTTCCAGTAAACCAGACGGAATGGCGGCACAGTTCAACTTGATAAGTGGCCGATCCCGTCGGGCGCTCAGGTTGTGGATCGCTCGGGCGACCAATTCTTTTCCGGTGCCCGTCTCTCCCAGAATGAGTACGCCGGAATCAGTGGGCGCCACAACCTCGACTTCCCGTAGCGCACGTTGCAGAGGCACGCTTTTGCCCACGATGCCCTCAAAAAGCTGCTCTCTGCCATCCTCGCCTTTCCGGTATGCGGGATTGATATTCGGTCCGGCAGATGCGCGATCCACCTTGACCGCCCTAGTTTCGGAACGTTCACCCGACTGTCTCAATGGCACCGGGGGCAGCACGCTCACAGGTGGCAACTCAGGCGTGATTGCGGACTGAGCAATACTCATTGACTGTTCCTCCCTGGCTGTTCCGTCTCTCTAGAGAACTCTTGCTGAGTGCGCCCCATTGGATCGAACTAATAACGCGATAACACCACATCCCCATACGCGAAAACAATTGGACGATGGTACGGGCAATACTTTGGTATCGGACCAAGCCATAGCCGTCATGATGATCAACTGATGGTCAGTACCGAAGTATTGGCGAGAGCGTTCAGAGTGACTCCGCGTGCCGAAATGGAGGATAATTCGAGACCATTGGGCGGTCTTTCAGACCGGTAGAGGACTAACGCGCTAGGCAGTTTCCTCGCTGGGGAAGAGCCTTTTGGGGAAGGTTTCAGACGACACCAAGAGAACAGGTTTGCCACTCGTAAAGTTGCGCGGGAACCGTTTGTGTGCTCTTCAACGGTTCCGACAAGGCACACCGGTGCTGCTTCGTTTTAACTGAAAGGTCTTGAGTTAGGCCAGAGGCCGTTATACAGAACGAGGGAGGGTTATGTGGGGACCTCACTGGCGGCAGAACCACTGCTCGCCTTAGCAGTCACCGTTACCTCAGAGCAGCGCGTCGACTCTGTCTTGCAGAGTATTGTTCGGGGATTGGCATCGCAGCCGGGAGTTGCATTGGCTCGGATTTGGCTGTTGCCATCTGCCGATCCCCCCAGCGTTTGCCACACTGCGTCAGATCGCCCAGATGATCTTTGTCTCGTCGCAAGCGCTGGAACTCCAATCAATACGCCAGGGGAAGACTGGGGTTTTCTGCAGGGGCACTTTGCCCGAATGCCATTCAATGTCGGAAAGGTTGGTCAAGTAGCAGCCAGCCGGCATCCGATTCTGGTCGAAGACGTCGCCGCTCAGAACGATTGGATTGTGCGACCAGAATGGGTAAAACGTGAGGAGATTCGCAGCTTTGCAGGACACCCCCTCATCTTCCGAGACAAACTGCTGGGGGTTATTGCTGTCTTCAGCCGCCAACGCCTTGGTCAACAAGAGTTCACCTGGTTAGGTTTGTTCGCGAATCAAGCCGCGCTCGCTATCGCCAACGCATCTGCGGAAGAGGCTCTGCAGTCGGGCGAGCGCAATCTCGGCGCAGTCATCGATACGATCCCCACCCTGGTGTGGACCATGCTACCGGATGGTTCCAACGAATTTTTAAGCAAGCGATGGGAGGAATATACCGGACTTTCCATTGACGAGTCTCGTGGTTGGGGTTGGCAAACCGCTTTCCATCCGGACGACCTGCCACCATTAATGGAAAAGTGGCGGAAAATAGTGGTTTCAGGAGAGTCAGACGAAATCGAGGCGCGTCTTCGCCGCCATGATGGCGTTTATCGCTGGTTTCTCATTCGCGCTCAGGCTCTCCGCAACGACTCTGGCAAGATCATGAGGTGGTACGGTACAAGCACCGATATCGAGGATCGCAAGCAGGCGGAGGAGGCGCAGCGAGCCAGTGAACGCAGTCTTGCTGCTATGATCAATACGATCCCCACGACCGTATGGACGACTCGCCCCGATGGCCACTGTGACTTCCTCAATCAGGTGTGGCTCGATTACGCCGGTATGTCCGCAGAACAAGCGCAGGGCTGGGGCTGGGCGGAAGCGATTCATCCGGACGACCGTAAACAACTTGTCGAACTTTGGCAATCGTGTCTGGTTTCGGGAATTCCAATCGACACGGAGGCGCGCATTCGCCGTTTCGACAGTTCCTATCGATGGTTCCTGATTCGCGGCAATCCACTGAAGGATGAATCGGGCAACATCCTCAAATGGTATGGAACCTGCACAGAGATCGAGGACCGCAAGCGGTGGGAGCAAATCCTGCGCGCGAGAGAACTCTCCTGGAAGCAGATCGTTGACAACATCCCGGGACTCGTGGCGACGACGGGTGCAATGGGCGAAGTGGAGTTTCTAAACCGCCAGACCTTGGAGTATTTCGGTAGGACAAATGACGAGTTGAAGGACTGGGCCCTGATCGATGCCGTTCATCCAGATGACCTCCCTCGAGTAATTGAGCTGCGCAAAAAGTCGATCGAGACGGGGCAGATCTATGAGGTTGAGCACCGCTGCCGTCGCGCTGATGGGGTTTACCGATGGTTCCAAGTTCGCGGTCTCCCAGTTCGAGACGCGGAAAATAAGGTAACCGCGTGGTATCTGCTTCTCACAGACATCGAGGATCGCAAGAAAGCTGAAGAAGCTCTGCAGTCGAGTCAGCGCCATTTGAGCTTAATGATCGATGCCATTCCAGGAATGATCCACACCGCGCGGCCCGACGGATCCCTCGATTATTTCAATCGTCGATGGCTGGAATATGTGGGCTGTTCCCTCAGCGATGTAGAGGGTTGGAAGTGGACAAGCCTGATTCACCCGGATGATCTCGAGGGTATCGTCGAAAAGTGGCGAGCGTGCGTCGCAAGTGGTGAGAACTTCGAATACGAAACCCGAGTGCGCCGCGGCGACGGGGAATATCGTTGGATGCTGCACCGGAAAGTGCCGTTGCGCGACGAGCACGGAAATATTGTCCGATGGTATGGAGCCAATCTCGACATCGAGGACCGAAAACGAGCCGAGGAAGCCTTGCGCCAGAGTGAGGAGAGGGCCCGCTTGATGGTCGATAGCATTGATGGCCAGATCATGACGGCTACGCCCGCAGGCGAAGTCGAATTCGTTAATCAACAAGTTCTAGATTACTTTGGGAAGAGTCTTGAAGAATTGAAGGACTGGCGTACCAACAACGCCATTCATCCAGACGACTTCCCTCGCGCCCTGGCTTTGTGGGTTCACTCTGTCGAAACTGGTGAGCCATACCAGTTTGACGAGCGTCTTCGACGGGCCGACGGTGCATACCGCTGGTTCCGTGTGCGTGGGCGATGTGTGGCTGACGCTCAGGGCCATATTGTGCGCTGGTACGTCTTGCTTACGGACATTGACGAGGGCAAACGGGCGGAGGAGCAGGTTGAGCAGGCCTATCTTCGTCTCACCGAAGCCCAGCGCCTCAGCAAGACTGGGAGTTTCATCACGGACTTGGTCGCAGACGAGCACAACTGGTCCGAGGAGACTTTCCGCATTTTTGACTTCGACCCGTCAACCAAGGTTACAGTGCAGAGGATTCGAGATGTCATCCATACTGAGGACCTACCATCGTTCGACGCCATGATAGCGCGCGCCATGACGGGTGTGGATGTTGATTTTGTATTCCGGATTGTGACCCTCCGAGGTGCCTTGAAACACATACGTGGCATGGCCCGTATCATGTTGCAAGATCGGCCTCTGTTTATCGGTGCCCTTCAAGATATAACGGAAAGCAAGGTCGCCGAGCAGGCCCTGGACAGAGCTCGGTCCGAGCTCGCGCACGTAGCGCGTGTCACAACCCTGAATGCGTTGACCGCCTCCATCGCTCACGAGATCAACCAGCCGCTCGCGAGCCTCGTCACCAACGCCAGTATCTGTCTTCGGAGGTTGAATGCTGATCCCCCGAATGTCGAGGGTGCACGCGAAACCGTGCAACGAACGATTCGCGATGCCAACCGCGCCTCAGATGTGATCACGCGATTGCGGGCCCTGTTTAGCAAGAAGGAATTCACGCTGGAGACGCTCGATCTGAACGAGATTACGACAGAGGTAATTACATTGTCGTTGGGCGATCTCCAAAGAAATCGGGTGATTCTGCGGTCGGAACTCGCCGAGGACCTCCCCTCTGTTATCGGCGACCGTGTCCAGATGCAACAGGTGA